>Ga0209702_10004238_pt1 | contig 21175 bp, 28 predicted proteins | sample FRY01_FD_187210 | JGI IMG/M metagenome (GOLD analysis project Ga0209702, IMG submission 187210) | Freshwater microbial communities from Lake Fryxell liftoff mats and glacier meltwater in Antarctica - FRY-01 (SPAdes) (version 2) | ecosystem: Environmental > Aquatic > Freshwater > Ice > Glacier... | reverse complement strand
CAAAATAACGTTGGTGGGGCAAATATCTACAGAACAACGTCTGATGGAAATACCTGTAAATCATATCTCAGATTCCAGAGAGATAATTGGAAATATATTGTTATCGATCCAAATATATTATCAGTTGTTATGGGTGAATGAAATGAATCACTGATGCATAGATTCTTTGCTAAAAGAAATCCTGTCACTGGTCGTATCGATGAAGATGGAGAGATGACTATGCTTGTGAAGATGCGATATGATGGATATCTCAATGTGTTCTCAACAAATAACCTCTGAGCAAAATATGCGTTCTTATTAAGTGATGATGTCCTTAGTGAAGCATTTGGACTAACAAATAGAGATGATCTTGTTTATATGAGAGCGAAGATGGGTGTTGCAAGATTTTTCCCGGATGCACAACAAATTATTGCATTTATTGGGAATACCTTTGTTCAGAGAATTGGTAATGGTCAGTGAGTTGGTGATGTTGCAGATGTCTTTGGAAAAATAATAGATGAAAAAAAGGTGTTGGATGCTACACAGAAAGTTCTTGCTGCACAAGGCAATCCGAAAACAGTCGAAGATGTTGTTATAGATCTCACTCAAGATGAAAGATTTGTCCTGGCTCAATATCTAGGACTCTACAATCTTCTCAGACAAAATAGCCCACAATTCCAAGAAACAGTCAACCAAATATTGGGACAGAGTGTTTCTGGAAGTAGCCAGCTGATAGTATTTGAATTAGAGTAATAGTATAATTCGTCAAATATTGCTGTCATTGCGAGTGTATGCGAAGCAATCTTGGTAATACATAAGATTGCCACGTCGCTTCGCTCCTCGCAAAGACGGATAGTGGAAATTTTCTTGGGGTATGGTGACTGAAGAATTTTTATAATTACTAAGATCCTTCACTACGCTTTGCTTCGCTCAGGATGACAGAGAAAATTATCACAATGACTAGGATAACCAACTATACTTGCCTTTATAGAGCAAATATATATACTTCTATTATATATTTTTACTGTTTTTTGGAATTATTATGAAAATTACAACGAGTGATGTTAGAATGGGAACGGTTCTCAATTTGGAGGGAAAACTGTGTAAAGTAACAGAAATGAATCACACGCATATGGGAAGAGGTGGAGCAACTGATTCATATAAAGTAAAAGATATTGTTACAGGAAAAACATTTGTTCATACTGTTAATGCTGGAACAGTAATGGAAGCAGAACAAGTAAATCATAATCGTGCGACATTTTTGTATAGCAATGGAGGCAGCTACTCATTTATGGAAAATGATACAGGAGAGATGTACGATCTTGATGAGTCTATTGTTGATGATATCCTTCAATACCTCAAAGAAAATCTTGAAGTACACTTGATGGTACACAATGGCAATGTCTTGGGAGTTATCCTTCCTGCAACGATAGAATATGCAATCACTGAAACTGTTCCTGGTATTAGAGGAGATAGAGCGCAAGCGGGTAAAAAACCTGCTACATTGGAAAGTGGATTGGAAGTGATGGTTCCTATACATAAAGAAGTTGGACAAATCGTTGTGGTAAATACACTGACAGGTGATGCAGCATAATATAGGGAAGTACAAAAAATAAAAACATAATAAATATCTTCATCACATTTTTTTATTATGTTTATCATAATTTATGCCAGAACCAAAAAAAATCCCTCTTCCAAGATTTCCTGAGTGAGAAATTCCTGATCCTAATACTCTTACATCAGGAAGATATGGAACATATGATATGGCCCTTATCTGGTGACCAGATCAGACCTTTTCTTATAGTCTTGCTGCACAGGCAGCAGCTATAGCTACCCTTGGTGCACTTCGTCCTGATCTTGTAACGGAAAGTGTCGTTGCTGAAGTAAAGAAAAAAGCTACTTTGGATGTTATTGATCCAGATCGTATTAGAGAGCTGGAAGCAAAAACTGGACATGATGTTATAGCAATCAATCAGGCTCTCGAAGAAATTCTTTCTGATGAAGCAAAGCCTTTTGTTAATATGGGAAGAACAAGTGCTGATACGACACAAACTGCTAAAGCATTGCAACTCAAATCTGCATTGAAAGTTATCGCAACATCTATCGAAAATCTTAGAGATATTCTTTTAGATAAAAGCATAGAACGGAAGGACATTGTTGCGATGGATACAACGCATTTGTATGATGCTTTACCAACAACTGCAGGGAGACCGTTTGCTCATTATGCAGAGATGTTACAATCTGGACTTAATCATCTGAAATATGCGTATGAGAATTCTCTTATAGGAAAATGGGGAGATGCTACGGGAAATCATCATGCTGCAACAGTGCTAGGACTAGACGGCATGCAATTACAGGAAACATATTGTCAAATGCTTGGACTTAAACATATGACCGCTTCAGCACAAACAAGTGGATTAGAATATGAAGCAGATGTTATGTATGCCTTATGAAGGATAACTGAGACTATGAACAATATTGCTAAATATATTGCTGCGGGAAGATGAGATGACATGAATATATTTATAAATACTGATTCTAAAAAGAAAAAATGATCTTCTGCTATGCCCCATAAAGATGCAAAAAATGGAAATCCTACTACTGAAGAACAAGTAATGTCTCTTAGAAATTATATGACTGGAAACCTGGTTACGTCTGTGATGAATTGCGAAATCCCGTACGCAAGAAACTTGGCGTGATCATCTAATATGAGAATCAATCGAGAAGATGGATTTAAATTTATGGATCACTGTGTGAGAAATTTAGCAAAAACCGTACATACCCTCTGACTAAAAGAGTGCAGATCTAAAGAAAGAGTTTTGAGAAGTTTTGGCACGGTTACTTCAGCGCAGTTGATGACGTATATCACAGACCCTACCAAAGTGAGTAAACCTCTTTCAAGAAGTGAAGCTCATGATCTTACTGCGGAATTGGCGACTAAAGCATATAATAAAAAGACTCCCTACTATACTATTGTATCAAATGATAGTCGCATACTAGATATCGTCCCTAATGAAGATATTCTTAAATCTCTTACTGATCCACTTACCTATATCGGGCAATCTAAAAAAATTATAGAACAGGTTTTTACTAACTTCTATGAGAAAAAAACTATTGAAGAGTAACTATTATCTTACTTTGCAATAAAGTAGCATTATCATATACTGGGCAATGTTTTGTTTATTATTTGGTTTATGAGAAAAATCTTACGTTTTTTACAAGATGTTCGCATCGAAAAGATTGGCTATGGCGGTATTGGTATAGCGAAAGCTTCTGATGGCAAAAAAATATTGATCAAATGAGGCGCTTTACCATGAAGTGTCGTCGATTGTCGTATAGTTAAAAAGAGAAAAGATTTTATTGAAGCGCATATCGTTACTATCAAATCATATGATCCACAGTGGGCTGATGGAGAAGTTTTTTGTCCGCATTATTTTATACCAATCAATGCGAGTAAAGACAACGAAGCTACACACAAAATAGGATGTGGTGGATGTAAATGGCAGATCATGAGTTATACCAAGCAATTGGAAGTGAAGATGGATCTAGTTAAAGATTGTGTCAGGAAATTGGATACTATAGATATATTACCTATTATTCCTTCTCCACTGCAAACTGGATACAGAAACAAAATAGAGTTTAGTTTTGGGAAGTATATTTCTGATAGACAAAACATACATACCGATTGGAATCTTGGATTTCATAAACAAGGTGAATTTAGTAAGATTGTTGATGTAGATACTTGTGGATTAATAACAAAAGAGGCGAATGTATTGTATGAATATATCAAAAAATTGTGTCAAGACTCCTGACTTCCTACTTATGACCAGAAAACCCATGTATGAGTATTCAGACACCTAGTCATCAGACAAGGGATCAATACTGAACAATTTCTTGTGCATTTGGTATTGGCTGACAAGGATTTTGATGATGATATGAAAAATCTTTGGTTACAGTTTCAGGATCTATGTAAAAAAGATGTGTATCTAAACAAAACTGTAACGACATGGATTACCTCATACAATAACGGATTGGCAGATATTGTGAGAGGTGCTGATACCCGTACAGAAACTCGATGGGGAGATGGATATATTTATGAAAAAATGATCTATCCACATGGTGATGATATGACTTCATTGAATTTTAGAATATCTCCATTTTCATTTTTTCAGACCAATACCGTCTGATGACAACAACTCTTCTATCATGCAGCAAAACTTGCTGGACATACCCAATGAGACATCCTCGATTTGTACTGTGGAACAGGAAGTATTGGACTAAGTTTCCTTTCTATGGGACTTGGGAATAGTGTTATTGGTGTAGAAGTAGTACAAGAAGCTATTACTGACGCTTGGCACAATGCAAAGATTAATGGACTAGAAAGTAAAGCAATGTTTTTTGCTGGAACATCGGAAAAACTCTTTGTCGACTATCCGCAGCTTGCAGAAAGAATGCATTCTGTATGACTAGTAATCGTTGATCCTCCAAGAGAATGACTCCATAAAAACGTTATCGACTTCCTTATACAGATGAAGAAGGACTATGGAGTAAAAATTATCTATATCTCCTGCAATCCTATCACGATGGCTAGAGATCTTGAACTCCTTGCCCAAGCAAACATCCCCTGTAAAACCATGCAACCTGTCGATATGTTCCCTCATACCCATCATATTGAAGTTATTTGACTTTTATAGATAATACAATACCTTACTACAAACAGCTTTACACTCTATGAAATAAATGCATTCCATATTTGACAGCAAGGCTCTTGAAACGTTTAGAAAAGAAAACAAACTCCAACCCTACAAAATCAGACAGATTGAGCAGGAGATTTTTCATAATGCTACAATTGATTTTGATGATATGACTACTCTCTCAAAGGAAAACAGAACGCAGCTTAAAGAACGCTTCTCTATCATCCCAATCACTGTCGAAAGAATAGACGAGTGTAAAGAGACCAGCAAATTTCTCTTTAAAACTACTGATGGGAATATCATAGAAACTGTTCTTATGTATCATTTTCATAAAGACAAACAGACCAAAAAAGAAAAACTTAACAGAATGACATTATGTATTTCATCACAAGTAGGATGTAGTGTCGGTTGTATTTTCTGTGTAACAGGAAAGATGGGCCTTAAGAAAAATCTTGAACGATCAGAGATACTCTGACAGGTATTGCATGTCAATAACTATATCAAAAAGCGCTTTGGAAAGAGAGAAGATGGGACACTATTTAGAGTAAGAAATATCGTCTTTATGGGAATGGGCGAACCAATGATGAACTACAGTGCCGTCAAAAAAACATGCCAATATCTGACTGACACTAACTATCTTTGACTATCACAAAGACGTGTCACGATATCAACATCTGGAGTGATTCCACAGATGGAGAAGTTTATTGAAGATAATCTACCTGTGAGTCTCGCATTCAGTCTCCATGCTCCCAATCAAGCACTTCGTGAAGAGCTTGTACCAACGATTGCAAAATTTTATACTCTGGATAAACTCATGGCTGTATTGGATAAGTATAGCAGAAAAACAGGAAATGAAGTAATGTTTGAGTATGTCATGATCAAAGACATAAATGATATGGACAGTATTGCTCATCAGACAGGTCAGCTACTCAAATGAAGAATGGCACATCTCAATTTAATTCCCTACAATGAAAATCCTACAATCAAACTGCAAGAATCTGATCCAAAACAGATTAGAAGATTTCAACAAATAGTATTGTCCTATGGAGTATCTGTAACAGTCAGAGAAAACATGGGAAGAGAAAAAAAGAGTGCCTGTGGCCAACTCGGTTACGAGACGGTTTTGGAAGCTCTTTGACAGAAATAAATCTATTACTCTAATAATGGACTGAGCACTTTTTCTGTAAGAACATCCATAAAGACATCCTTACTTACTTTAAATGAAGACAAGAATTCTTCTTCTGGCATTTCATCTATTTGCTGTAATACGATATTTGCAAAGCGAATTTTATCCATCGTTGTTTCCTGTATTCCTTGTACAATAGTTTGGTATATCGAACTATGTTCTACAATATATGCGATATCAAATAGCTGTTCTGAGAATGGTAATGATGCTATCTTTGCAAATTCCGATCTTGTGATATTTCTCAATCATTCAAAATTATATCCTCCATTGTTTTGTGGAACACCTGATATAAATCATAATGTTTCAGCTTGTCTGACATAACTGTAATATGGATCATTTGGGTTGATCACATCTCCTAGAACACTAGACCCCATAGTTTCTATAGCTGATTGTTGTAACTTTGCATATGCCAACATAATTATTTTTATACCTTCATATCTCGTAATAGATTTATCAGGAGATAAATATTTGTTTCCGTTTTTGTCGGTAGTATATAATCCATCAGTCAATCCTTGATTGTATGCATATTGTGCATAATGATTGAACCAATTGGGAGTGTCAGTAAATATCATATCTCCTCTATATGGAAGATCTTCATGAAGTATTTCAAAATTAGCAAACTGAATACCAAGAATCTTTACGACTGTTTTGAGTACTTCAGCTCTTGTTACAGATCTATTGGGTTCATAAATCCATAGTCACTTTTTCCCTCATGGTCATCTATGTATACATGATACACGCATCATCTCGATGTATGGGAATCCTCGATGACCCAAAGTATCCGTAAATGGTCCTTTACTGACATACTGTGCATCCTCGTATATACATGCTTTCGCTCCTTCTTCAGATACTTCAGCAGATCAGTGTGTTTGCTCTACATTGGTATCTTCTGTCGTAGATCAGACAGGACTACTACTTCAATTACCTCAACTATTACTCCCTGTTGAATTATTGCTGCCTGAACCATTATTTCATGTTCATCCGGTATTTCATCCACTAGTTCCCCCTGTTCAATTGTTGTTTCATCCGGTTCCGTTGTTATTTCCTGCTGCAATATTTACAGGGAATGTGGAGCTATTATTTGCAAGGACAGGATCAAATGTAGCTGCAGATACCTGCACGCTATTACTGATTGTTCCAGCTGCGGTTGCTTGTACAGTAAGACTACGCGATGTTGATGACCAAATAGGTAACTGTGCAATATTTCGTGTATAAGTATTACCAACTACAGTCGCTCAGGTTGCAGACACTATCGTCAATCATGCCGGAAGTGTGTCTGTTACGATTATATTTTCTCCTATTTCTGGGCCATTATTGGTAATAACCATATTGTACTGGAATGAGTTACCAATACTTGCACTATTTACCGTAGCACTCTTTATTATTGCTATATCTGCTCAGGTTGCCTGCACTGTTGTACTTACATAATCAAAGTTATTTGATCAAGTATCATTTTGGTCACTGTTTATCTGTACAACATTAAATAATCAGAATCCATCAGGTAGTCATGGAGTTACTGTGGCGGATAATGAAATGCTTCATCGCTGTCATGGAGTTAATGATGGAATATTCCAAATATATACCTCATCAAATTCTCCTGTAATAGTTGATACTTGTGGCGAAGTGCTGATACCAATAATTCCATTGTCGATAAACTGTGTTCCTGCTGGGATAACATCAATAATAGAAACGTTGGTTGCTGTCTCCGTACCAATATTTTCATAATTGATAGTGTAATTTATTGTTCATCCTACATTACTTACTTGTGGTCATGATTTAACTATGGACAAATCAACATCAACTAGACTATTTATACCTCACTCTTCTATAGTTATTTGTGAAGATTGACTATTGTTGTATGTAATCTCATCAGTATTATTTGGCATGGCAAGATTAACTGTCTGTGTTATAACACTAGGAGGTGTTTGATTTACTTGCATTTCTACAATAATAAATCAATAGACACCGTCAGTCAATGATACATTGTTTCGTAATAATGTTGCGTTTGTTGTCGTGGTTGGTGCTGGGGTACTATCAACAAACGTTAATCATGCTGGAATGTCAGCACTAATATCTATAACACTAGGAACCTCTCCATTGAAGGAGTATGATTCGTTTTGATAATAGTAGAAAAATGTCACCATTGATCATGGAGTCGCCTGTGCAGGCAACACTGTATTACTTATAGACATATCTACTACAGGTCAAGATGCCTGAGCAGTTAGATCTCCGATAAAATGGCCCGAAAATTGCCGTGCTCATATTGCCGCAAAAATTACCATTCAAGTAACTACAACAAAAGTATGATGATGCGCCCATTGCGATGCATGCATATATTTTTCATAAAATTTGGATAAGAGACTTGAGGTATTTTTGATTTTATTGATAGTTAATAAATAGAATATTACATAAACTGCTGACTGATTTGATAACCGTTATGCTGTGCTTCTACTGATATAGAGATAGCATTCTCATAAATATCTAATGGCACAGTTACTGTATACTCTCCATCAGACGAAAAATTCATGGAATATTTATAGTATTCGCATTTATCAAAACAAGATTCTACATGTAACATAGGAGCTACTGTGGGATTTACAAAGGATCACGAATCACCTATAAATGAGATTGTAAAGAAGTTTTGATCAGCATAATAGTTATTGACATAAGCCTGCTCTTGGCTTGCATCTACAGGATCGACTGGATCTTTATCTCCATCATCAGAGGCAAAATCAATAAATTGACCTAATCGACCAAGATCCATAGCTTCTACAATAGGCATAAAAAGTCATTTTAGATCCTCTTGTGTTCAGTCTGAATAACTTACATCAACTCTATCTTGCGTGGCAACAATTGATCCAAATGACATGCCAAGAACTGAAAGATTATTAACAATGTTTTTATTGATAATGGCAATTATATCTGGTTCTCAATCTCCACTTAGTGCTTGTACAATAGCATCAATATCTGATGAAGATATTTCTAATTTATATGCTGCTGACCCTAAACTAAAGTTTGCGCTAAGAACTGGATTTTCTTCTGATTTTGCAGGGATTCCATATTCATCACTTAGATATGTTATACTTCCATGTGTCTCTACTCAACAAGTAGCCCCTCCAATAAGAGTCGCTACGAATGTTATAGTATTGGTTCCATTCGCTGGATTGTAAGTTCTATTTAATTTGAAGTTTAATACATTTGGACTGAAAAATAATTTTCATGATATCTTTATTGGCAACATACCTTGTCTTTGTTTATCAATACGCGTCGTTGTTTGTGTTGCTATCTTTTCTGTATTGTCTGCAGATACTGATAATCCTCTTGTCGAATTTTGAGTAGTGATTGATGTCTTAGGAGCTTGTGAGATAAATGGAGCAAATCCTTCTGGCCATATCAGCTCTGACTTAAGAGCTAATTCTAATTTTCCATTGATAGATGCAGATGCGTCTATAGCACGAGGATAGACACTGTTATTCTGATAAAACATAGTTGCTTGCCCATTTTGTCCAACGTCAATTCTCATCCAACCATTAGAATAAGTTCCTGCATCTAAATAGCTTACTTTACTATTCTTATGGTCTGCTACTACAGCAATATGTGTCCCATTAACATCGATAACCTCTATAGGAAAACTTCATGCTTGTAGATAGCTGTTATATTGCTTATTGTCGATAAGTAAACGATAATTAGCATCAGATATAATAGTCGTTTTTGAAGGAGTTACTCCATACCATACTCTATTGTTTCGTGTATTGTCGTATGCTGTAGTTTCACCATTTTTGGGACCAAAATATATCACATTCAAATCTGATAATGTTGGCTCAGTCGATGTCACTGTAGTAGAATATGGAGTCTCTTGTATTTCTTCTGTGATTTGATATGCGGACAATTGTTTTATATCGATAGATAAGTCATTTGTTTGAGATGATTTATTAGCTCTTGCTCAGAATCTCAATCATGGAGTATCTTTGTTTTCTTCAATGAATGATTGGGTGCTTTCATTTCGGACAAATCTTGCTCCATTGTCCAAAATTTCTTGGAGGAGAGTAAAACTATTTGCCTTTCATAATGACGTCTTATCTAAAGCAGATCAATACATATCCATAAGTGGCAATATATCAATGATCTTGTACATAGCAGAGTTGGTTAAAATATTCTGTGCTGTCATTTCAAGTACAGTAAGAAAGTTTCCCATAGCACTCGATGGTTTACTTAGTCCCAATTGTTGTGCTTTTGTTGCAGACTGGTCTACTGCCAAGGCTTGGATTAATGTTGCGAGTGATTGTTTTTCTTGAGTAAGATTTGGTTTAATATCTTTTATGGTTTGTATGAGTTTATTTACCGTAAAGTATGATGCCGTATTTAATTGTTCGTTAAGTGCTGATGCTGTTGACTGACAAAATTGTGGTACTGTATTTGGTATTACCGTTGGTGTTACTGATTGAAACTGCAATACGTCTGTAGTTAATTTTGTTTTTGAGTCTCCTTTAGTTACTGCTCACAACTGAGCCCTTTTTGTATTAATAGAACAATCTGATGATTGTGATATGGTATCTATAGATTTCTGGATTCTCGCAATATCTTTTTGATATGCGCTAGTATCTGATTGTAACGAAGATATCTGTGATTTTAGAATACTTATTTTGTTGGTACATTCTGAGTTTAGTGTTGTTGATTGAACCTGTGCATCAGTACAGACTACTCTCGATTGTATTTTATTCATGGCATCAAATGCTGATTTTGCAACAGCTGCTTGATTACTATCCGTTGCTGTTATATACTGTGTCTTAGCTTGCATATATAGTTCTTTATCAGCAGAAGTAAGTGAACAAGCTTGCGTTGGTATTTGCCTAGTAGTAATATAGTTATGTACTTTTTGTATCTGTGCTGGAGTAAATACACTTTCTATATAAGCCTCTTGATCTACAATTTTACCAGCTCCTTGCATAAATGTATTGAAATCTACTCCTGGAAAAAATGTTGCAAAGAAATTCTCATATAATTTCAACAAATCAGCAGAAGGATCTCATTGAGTATCGGAAAATAACTCCGTACAAATAGGGGATATTTTTACTGATGCAACTAAGTTTCTCGTATCGACAAAGTTTTTTTCTTCTGCAAATCACTGATACGATCTAGTAGTAACATTTTTTGTTTGGCTGCCTAACAAACGTGTAGCTTTTATTGTAGATATTTGTTGTTCACAACTGGGTCCAACCATCATAACTGCATATAATTGTGCAGCTAATCGCATACTCTTCCATAGTGATGGTTCTCCAGAATTTAGTAAGTTGTTGTAGCTTTCACCTATCTTTATGGTAACAAGCCTTGTATCATATGATGTGGCTGTTGTGGCTGGATCATTAGCAGCAAAAATAGATGCTGGCATAATTGATTGCACGAATAATACCGTTGCCATAATCATTGTCATTGTCTTTTTAAATCTTGTCATTTGTGGTGTTTTTATAAAGAATAAAAATATCTTTCTCTTAATTATACTGGCGAATGGTGTATTTGTCAAATTTTTGAACATCTTTTTTACTATTTGCTTGATAGGTGGAAGGAACTTGTTATGATGAAATAGAATTTTATCTTTTGTGGAGAGAAACGTGATTACTATTGGTTGAAAATCAGGGAGTGGAAAATGAACTGTTTCAGATATGCTTATCGAGAAACTTAGCTATGAATATCTGTCGGTGGGCAATATGAAAAGACAATTGGCAGAGCAAATGGGGCTTTCTATCTATGATTTTGATCTTCTGGGAGACCAGCCTGGAAATGCAGAAAAATTTGATAAGCAGTATGAAGACATGCAAAAAGCATTGGACCCAAAAGCTGCAATTGTTTTAGATAGTCGTCTAGGATTTTACTGCCAACCAAAAGCATTTAATATATTTCTGGAAGTAAATATACAAGAGGCAGCAAAAAGAATTATGGATGCTGGTAGAGGTGCTAATGAAACACACTACAATACTCTACAAGAAGCTATAAATACAACTCAAGCAAGAGATGATGCAATGCAAAAAAGATATCTTAAATTATATAATATAGATTATTTTGATCATAAGTATTACAATCTAACTATCGATACATCAGATAAAACACCTGACCAAGTATTGGATATTATTATTGCAGAATACAAGTTATATCAACAACAAAAATAACAATTATTTATCTTATAAAAAGTAAGCACTATGCAACAACCTATCTCAAAAAAAGTAAACAACCATATGCGTCGAGTTCTTATTGTCTTCGCTGTGTTTGTAGCAATCAACATCACTGTACTGAGCCGATTTTTTCTTAGTAATAAACCAGGAAAATTGTCGCCACTATTTCCATATGTATCTGCACAAGCACAACAAGCAGTCCTTGTTCAGAGCAACAGTATGCTAAGACTTTTGGGTGATGATGTCGCTACCGCCAGCAGCAATCCTTTGTATAACACACTTGCACAAAGTAACCATATCGGACTACTCCAATTTGGAAGTGGGATAGTCAACCAATATAGTGCAATTCTTATCGATGCAAAAAAATGATTTGTGCCACAAGATTTTCTTGCGATGATAAACATACAAGATGATACCGACTATTTATTTGAAAAATATAATGATAGTATTTATATCTTTGCACAACCCAACACCTTAGAAATCATCAATAGCGATAGCAATATATCTATCACTGAAGGCACATGATTTGTTGTTATGAAGCCACTAGTTACCGGAAAAGATGTTGTGTTCATCTCTCGTGTTGACCCAAATGCAGCACCTATCGGGGATGCGACGGTTGAAGCATTTATCTCACAGACAGATGCATTTGTTGTGACGGTAGCATGAGAAAAATGATGATTGGCATTGGATGCACATCTTATTTACAAAGAACCTAAAGAAATCCCAACAACAACTATCTTTGCTCCCAACCTAACGTCATACATCGATGATCAAACCATTGTGTATATAGAAAGCAATATGCAGTGACTATGGACAGATGAAGATAAAATTGCAATATTTTCTGGTATGCGTTCTTATGATCCAGTTTTGTTTGCGCAAACTGATGATGCAACACTTGAAGATATTATTTCGAGTAATGCTGGGCTCATCATACAGAACAGCCCTACATTTACCGATCTGCGTGTTGCGTTGTTGTTGGAATCAGCTGCTGCGTTTCCCCTTATTAGATCTATATTTCCTCTTCTCCAAGAACCACTTGCAGTGATGGCTGGGATAGATCCAACCCTTATCCAAGCGGTTGAACAAGCAAGTCGCGTATCATACCAAGCAACATTGTTTGGATTGGTGCCGGTGACACTCCAGGCATACAGAGAAGAAAATGCAAGTATTATTAGTCTGTGAGCAAATAGTTTGTTACAAAAAAGTAATATCCATAAACCAACTGCTGGTCCTGATGGAAGTATTGGGTATGTATTTGTGCAGTTTGATCCTTTGTTGCAGCTATATAAACAGTTTGGTGCGATGGCTGGACAAAACATCCAAGATCCGTTCTTTGTCCAACAAGAAAAACTCCTCAAAGGGAAAACACGAGCAGGTCATATCGTTGCGGATGAAAACAAAGTATCATTACGCAGTACGATAAAATAACATGCCCGTCATTCTGAGAGAGCGAAGCGACCGAAGAATCTTTGATATCATCATAGGACAATATGAAAGAAGGATATGTGTATATCATGGCATCTAAGAAAAATGGAGTATTATATGTTGGTGTAACTAGTAACCTGAAAGAAAGAATTTGGCAGCATAGAGAATGAGTTATCGACTGATTTACGAAAAAATATTTTGTTAAAAAGCTTGTGTATTATGAAATATTCTGATCTATTATTGAGAGCATCAATAGAGAAAAACAACTAAAGTGAATCGTGAGAGCAAAAAAAATTGAGCTTATTGTTATAAACAATTCTCATCGAAACGATCTATATGATGAGATATAAGATCCTTCGTTTCACTCAGGATGACAATGCTCTGAGGATGACAATGCTCTGAGGATAACAAAACCATCTGGTCATTCTGAGAGAGCGAAGCGACCGAAGAATCTTTGTATCACTAAGATCCTTCGTTTCACTCAGGATGACAATGCTCTGAGGATGACAATGCTCTGAGGATAACAAAACCATCTGGTCATTCTGAGAGAGCGAAGCGACCGAAGAATCTTTGTATCACTAAGATCCTTCGTTTCACTCAGGATGACAATGCTCTGAGGATGACAATGCTCTGAGGATGACAGGCTATACGACTAGATAGTAAAGAGTACAATTACCCATTAACCATTTAATGTCATGAGTACGTACCTAGGGCAAAATTTTCTTCATGATAGTAAAGTGCAGCAATATATTGCCGAGAAGATATCGGATTTGTGTGAAAAAAATAGTGCAAATACACTGATTGAAATATGACCAGGAAAATGAGCTATCACCAAACGTATCAAAGATATCGTGCCTCATTTTTTGGTGATAGAGAAAGATACGAAAATGCAGGAGTCTCTAGAAAAATTTATTGGTACCGAACAAATAATTTTTGCTGATGTTTTGGAGACAAAACCCCAGGATCTATTGGAGAGTAAATCACTTTCTCCATCACAAACCGTCGTTGTGGGAAATCTGCCTTACTACATTACATCGCCGATTTTGAGGAAGTTTTTTGGTTATGGGAAGCAAGATTGGTCGGCGGGATTTTTTATGATGCAAAAAGAGGTGGGAGATAAGATCCATAGTGATGCTGGGAAGAAGTCCTACCTCCGATGGTTGCTGAATCACAGCTACGATGTCCGCTATGCAAAAACCGTCCCAGCCAAAGCTTTTCGTCCAGCACCAAGAGTACAAAGTTGCCTTATCGCACTGACTCGCAAAGAACATCCTTGGCCTGTTACTATGGATGTCCTGTTGGAGTTTTTGGAGGTGTTTGCTCCTTTTAGTAGGAAGACTATGGGGAAGATAGCAAAAATGACCAAGACGCATTTTTTGGTGCCAGAAGATGTTGCGAAAAAGAGGCTGGAAGATTGTACAATAGAAGATATTGTGAGGATAGTGGAGAAGGTATAATTGTGAATTGTGAATTGTTGAAACTAAAAAAATCCTCTGTCAGACAGAGGATTTGTGTTATAGTGGTGTTTATTTTGTTTCTCTTAGTCTAATATATTTCGTGTTTTTCACTAACTCTGCTTTATCTATTCTTCTCATCATACTGAGTACATGTCATAGAAGAATATTCTCATAAGGAGTTTCTATACTCTTCATAACATATGCATCATACAATGCTTTCATTGGTCCGCTATATCGCGTTTGTCCTTCCTTAGCATTTTTGAGAGTATCGCCAAACAAAAATCTTGTTGCGGTTACTGCAAACTCTCATCTAGTAACCAAATCACTTGGTCTAAACTGTTTCTGAATTGTTCCGTTTTTGTTGACTCCCAAGAATCCAAAGTCACATGCCAGCGCTATAAAGAATTTTGCTGTATTATCATATGATCCGATATCAGAAAAGGTACATGTTCTTTTGAGATTTGGTTCAACGAGCGCTAGTTTGAGTGCGTAATTTACCATAAGTTCTGCTAGTTTTGCTCTAGTGATAGGCTGACAGAGTTTAGGAACATCTGCATCGGTGATCAAGTCGTTGTCTTTTGCATATTGGTAAATAGATACCATATTGGATTCACAGCTCACAGGGATATCTTCCTCACTTATAGCTATGACTTGTTTTTTTGCTACCGCTTGTTTGATATCTTCGACTGTTTTTTGGGTTGTGGGTTTTGTGGGTGATGGTGGTGTTGTGAAGAACTTAGACGAAGGTTTAGCAACTACTGCGGTTCCTGGTTTGCTTGGTGCTGTGGTAATCTTTGCCTTAGGAAGGATAAAAAAAGACTTTTCATCTCCTGTACCTCCTGTTCCTGTACTGGGATTAAAATTACAGATACCACTGCTCACTGTTGCCGCTGCATTATAGTTACTAGCTGCTGAGTTCATACATCAAGTCACTACGTTTCCTGTTCCTGGAGCTACGATACAGGTACCGTTGTTTATAGTAGCATTAGCATTGTAATTGGTGGCGTTGGGGTTAGTACATCATGGGATGGCAAAAGTACAGGTATTGTTATTTACCGTAGCGTTGGCGTTGTAGTTGGTGGCGTTGGGGTTGGTACATCATGGAACTTGTTGATTATCTCCTGTGGATGTATAGGTACATGATCCGTTGTTTTGTGTAGCATTTGGATTGTAGTTGTTGGCTGCTGGGTTGGTACATCATGGGATAGGAGCTGGATCGGTAATCATATTACATACTGATTGAGGGACGATAGTAAGATTGTATATAGCTTGATCATATTGTATACCATTGCTGAATACAGTGACTGGTATCTGCTGATTTTCTCCGACTACGAGCCCTTTGAGATCCATCGTAAATGATGCAGTTGCTCCTGGGAAAAAACTCGTGTTGTATACCCAACTGTAGATTCACGCTGATGGTGATGTGACAGCTCTACTACTTCATTGCCATCCGAGTGATGATGGTTTGTTGTGTCTGACGGATACATTGTTGGCGTTACCGATACCTTGGTTGGCGATATTGACAGTCAATCTGAGTGTTTCGTTGACACAGATAGTAGTTTTGGGTGCAGTGATAGAGATATCCATATTTGGTTGAGCATCTTCGACGACAATAGAAACTTCTGCACTATTGTTATGGATATTTGACTCGACCATATTGGAGCTAACGACTGCGTAGTTGATGATGGTTTCACCGTTTTCTACGATAGGGAGGATAGATGTTCTCAATACGATCTGTCCGCCTTGTCCTGGCGCAAGGGTACCTATATCCCAAGTATATAAGTTGTTTTGTGTTGATGACGGTTTTAGTGATGTGTTTACGATATATAGTTCTGGCGGCAGTACTTCATAGACTTTGACTCAACTCGCTGATTGCGTCCCTCTATTTTCATAATCAATAGTAAAAATAATATCATCCATGAGTGTCGCCGTACTACGGTTGACTGTTTTGGAGATCGTAAGATCTACATTGGATGATGTCATGGCGCTATTGTTAGCGATGACGATAGCAGCAGCTGTATTATTGGTAGTTACTGGATCGGGGTTGGCGTGGGTAATGGTGACGGTATTGTTTAGTGGTCCTGTCGCTGATGGACTTACCATCAATCTAAGCAATATCATCCCAAATCTACTCTGTGCTGGTGATATATTCCAGGTAATCTGTGATGTTGTCTGGCTGGTTATAGCAGGTCATTCATTACTATGGTAGGACATCCCTGCTGGGATGTTTGCAGATACGATAATATTAGATCCTACTGTGTAGGGTGAGGATTCGTTTTGATAGTAGTACATATATGTCACCATCTGTCATTGCTCGGTCATGATAGGATAGGTACTATTGGATACACTATAATCGATCGGTGTGGGTGTCTGGGCAAAAGTAACATGTGGGATAAAATCAAGTAAACTCATCATAGCTGCTGAACCATACACCAGTGCCTTAAGTCAGGCAATATGAAAGATAGCTGTCTTGATAGCCACAAGGCTCAAGAATATTCCATGCAGGGAGATGATACCATAGGTAGCTCTCCTGACATGTGGGTTGCGTATCTTTTTGATATGGTGTCGTACCATGGTGATATCTTAGTGGATTAAATAGTTATGAGTAATCACATAAAGCCCAATTATCTCAATTATCCTCTGATCATTCTACATAGTTATTTGCAGTAGGATCAGGACATCAAACTATAGGTCCTGCTTGTGTACAGGAACCATCATCAAAGTTGGCTCCTGAGTTGTAGTTGGTTGCTGTAGTATCAGTACATCATGGGATCTCTTCATATCCTGATCATCCTTGTGTATCTCATGAACCTGTAGGTGTGTCTGTATCTCATGAACCTGTAGGTGTGTCTGTATCTCATGAACCTGTAGGTGTGTTAGATACTAGGTTGACACATGATAAGTCTGGTCCATTGTTTCTATAGTATAGATCCATGGCGTCCAATGTATATTGGTATGTTCCACATGTGTCATAAGTTTCTAAACAATAGCTTGATACCATAATATCTTGCGCTGGATAGTAATAATATCCATCTACTGTCGCTCCTTGATCATCGATACAGTAGCTCAGATCTTGGAGATCTGGATAAATGGGATTAGTTTCTTCTATTGATCAGTTTGATTTTGATCATCCAAACATATCCCACCATGCCATGATGATATCGAGATTTGCAAATGCTCATAGTATACGAGGATTCCATAACTCTGTGACAAAATCTTGCGATGATTCTGATAATAAAGTAAATCCGACTCTCCAGCTGTTGAACTCTGGATATAGATATGCCATATAGAAACCTTTATGATATATCTTTGCATCAACAAGATAGTCTGCTGTCGTGGGTGTTGATGTAGCTGTAGATGTTGTTTCACGATATGTTTGTATATCTTGGATCATAGTATCGATATTTACTGTCTGTACTTCGATTCTTGTATTGTTGAATACAAATGCGATATCCTGTGTTGATGATTCTTCTCCTGCTACATCAGTAGTGATGATATCTTCAAGCTGCAGTTGTACATCACATCCCGCTGGTCCAAATATACGGATATCCATAGTTGTAGTTTCTACTTCATTTCCATTGGCATCAGTAGTGATTTGACTCGCAAAGCTGTTGGTGTAGATATATGGATCTAGATACCATGCTATTTGCATAGATTCCCTATGACCTTGATTAGTGTACTGTATACTTACATCGAGTCCTGATACTTTTTCTCCTGCATATATCACCTCAGCAACGATCTTGGTAGGTTTATAGTTTTCTTCCATAATAAGATCTCCGGTATCACCATCCATGACTTCTACCATCTCTGATGTTCCTTGGATATCAAGGACATTTATAATAAGTTCTTCTCTTTGTATTTCATCTATCATTGTGTTGAGATCCATAGGATCAGGTACTTGGATAACTAGCTGAGGGATAACAAGAGATGCTCATCTATCACCTTGTGTTTGTACAAACTCTTCAAGTCCATCATCTCGTGTCAATACAAGTGGTTGAGAAGCAAAACTAGTCAATGCGTTCTGCATACGTGGTTCGCTAAATGTCTGTCGCAATGGATGATTCAGAAACTGAACAAAATATGTCTCTATATCCGGTAGATAGTCTGTTCCAAAATTATCTACTGCTGTGATAGCATCACTTGCGATGATACTATCTACAAGAGTTATGATTTCTTGTATTTGAAATGGAAGTACATGTGCCTTATAGTGTAAGTTTCTCAATCCATCTTGTCTAAATCCAAGCAAATTCTTGGCATATGACAAAAGTGTTCCTTCTCTTTGTTGTTGAATAGCATCTACGGCAACTGATCCAAGTTGATTGAAGTAACTGGTCACGGTATCAAACACCGATACTGCAACAGCAGGATCTTGGATATTGGCTACTTGTTCTCTAAAGGTATGTGATGGACCGTAGTCATTGAAACAGACATTTTCTTTGTAGGGGATGACTTCCAGACCAAGATCAATCGTTTGATTGTCAATCATCTCTTGTTCAACGAGATCTATAGAAAATTGGCTGGCTGGTTGGATAATCGGTGCACAGTCTTGTTCCAACAATACGGTCTGGATCAAAGACTGGGTAGCGATAGCATCATCCGTACGACCTAAACCGATATAGTAGTTGTTTTTGGCAAGGAGGTGACTGACGATGTTGTTACACTGTGCATCGAGATCCTCTGCTTGGACTTGGACAATAGATGCAACGGCACTACAGTTGGCGATCAATATATCTTGCATCGACTGAAAATGATCTTGCGCAAAGACTGGATTTTCATCCACGACTGCTGCATGATATGCAAGACGGAAATTACTAAAGTTTTTGTAGTCTTGTCGTGGAAGTTGACAGACTTCTAGTTCAGGTAGCTCAACTACTGTACCCGTCTCTTGGGCAAAAGTAAAGGGTGTAAGGATCTGCATAAGCATCAATACAGCTAGTACAGGAGCAAAAAAATTTTTCGTCATCATCATTGGATACATAAAATAAAGATAGCCTGATTATATACAGCGATGATGATTTTGTCAAATTTTTGATAGTTTTTGTTTGTGACGGGAGTTTTTGGCTTGACAAAATAATAAAAAAATCCCGAACATGTCGGGATCAATAAGAAAATAATATAATGAATATTGTTACTGAGGACAGGGTGTTTCTTTTGCTACTAGTGTAGGCAGAGCTGTAGCTGGAGTTGGACCAACCATTTCTGTTGTCCAAACAAAACACCTAGTAAGATCGTTGGTAGCATGCATGATAATACCAACAACACTTGCTGGTACAGTAGAAGGAGTGGTAGGAGTGTAGAAGTACAACGATCCATTTCTTATGGTTTGTCCTAGTGGAGAGATACTATCTGCGCCAATTATCTGATAATCAGCTGTTCTTGCATCTATATCTACTGATGGAGTTGGATTACCTCACAAAGCCCCTAAAGAAGGAAAATTAAGAGCATTGTTACTATTGATATATAGTCCATTATCAGCTGGATTTTCGTTTTTAATAAACAGTGTTGCGTCAGTTGGTGTTGCATCGACACCAATATATACTCTCTTAGTATCCCCATCTACTTGCAACACTGTTCTTTCTGGATCTCATACTGATAGGCTAGTTCTGATAGCAACTGATCGTATTTTTGTTGTTCCATTGAATGCAAGATCTGCATAAGGATCACCAGCCGGTGGAACAGGATTACTAGTCACTGAAAAACGGAATTTACCATTATTTAGATCAAGTTTTTGTCATGGAGTATTAATTCAAAATCCTGTCCATCAATTATTTTTTATATTCATATAATTAGTTCATCCTTTTTGTATATTCAATACATCGTTTGTTGAATTTCAACCAGGAAGTCTAACCTGAAACATAGAAGTTGCAGGAAGAAGACCGATTCAGACAAAAGATCCATTATTAGATAATATATTGCTATTTACCCAGTTAGTTCCATCATATCTTACAGTTTGACCGTTGGTTGTACCTGTTGGCATACCTAGTCCTGCTGCTCATGTTGGACCTTGTGGTCATACTGCTCATTGTGGTCATGTTGCTCCATCAACTCAATCTATTCCGTTTGTTCCTGCTCCTCATGTTGGGCCTTGTGGTCCTGTTGGTCATGTTGATCATACTGATCATGTTGCTCCTTGTGGTCCTATTGCTCCATCAACTCAATCTATTCCGTTTGTTCCTACTGCTCATGTTGGACCTTGTGGTCATACTACTGTTGATGCTGCTCATGTTGGACCTTGTGGTCATACTGCTCATTGTGGTCATGTTGCTC
>Ga0209702_10004237_pt1 | contig 21175 bp, 16 predicted proteins | sample FRY01_FD_187210 | JGI IMG/M metagenome (GOLD analysis project Ga0209702, IMG submission 187210) | Freshwater microbial communities from Lake Fryxell liftoff mats and glacier meltwater in Antarctica - FRY-01 (SPAdes) (version 2) | ecosystem: Environmental > Aquatic > Freshwater > Ice > Glacier... | reverse complement strand
ATTTTTCGTAGGCCAGAGGATCCGGATCGTTCGTCACTCGATCAAGTTCGTCGGGGCTGGCCGGTAAGCCGGTGATGATCTCGCTGGCTCGCCGCACCAACACCGCGAGCGAGGCCGGCGGGGCCGGGCTGAGCTGGGCCGATTCGAGGCGAGCCAAAATGAAATGATCCAGATCGCTGCGGCACCACTGCTGCTGTTGAACGCTCGGGAGTGAGCTCGCCTTGGGGGCATGCCAGCACCAGTGATCAGCTTTCCGCTTGCCGATATCAAAGGCCGCCTTGCCGCCGGCCGAGGTGCCGTCGTCGGGCCACGGCAAGCCCCGTTGCACCCATTCCTTGACGGTTAGGATTGCCTCAGGCGGCAGTTTTCCATCCGGTGGCATTTGAATTTCGCCGTCGTAGCCAATCACTTGGACAATCAGGCTTTGGTCGGGCTTACCGGCAACAGCCACGCCTTCGGCTGCCAAAAAATCTCCCCGTGAATCAAATGACAGCCCAGCCTCTGGTTCTCCCGTTTTCCGCGTATGACACTCGGAGCAGTGCTCCACCAGAATCGGCCGCACCTTGGATTCAAAAAAATCGAGGTCCTCGGGGCTCAAGCGAGGTGCGACAATTGCTTCGGCCACAGCCACGCCAGAGATACCCCAAGGCTCTGCCATGGCGGTCAAGCAGAGCAAGAGGGCTCGTAACAATCGCTGGCCATGACAGTGCAAGCGGCGGCGTAAGGGGTCTGAAAACAAAACGGCCGACGAAACGGCCATGCAAACGATCATGGTGGGATCATTCTCTCGAGGGGCGTCTGTCTCGAAAACTACCGTAAGTATACGCTCCTAAGCTAGCGCAGGGCAGGACCGGCCAGATCGACCCCATCAACGGCCAAAACTTGAAAGTGGTGGACGGCGGGCACATTCGCCTTCCATTTCCAAACCAGCTTTTTTTCCGGTGAAACCTCAAGCATCCGCACCCCATCCTTGCCAATGTGGTAGCTGGCGATCATGGTGTTGCCGCTAGGCAATCGTTGCACGCCACAGGCGTCGGCAATGGCCCCGTCAGTTTCGGCGGCGGTGATCTGCCAACGCACGACCCCCTCCTTGTCAAATTCCACAACGCGGTTTCCATTGGTGAGGCCCGCCAAGATGCCGCCGTCGGCCAGTGCAATTGCCGTAAAGGGCCAGCTATTGACGCTTGGCTCGCCGGCCACACGGGTGTTGATCCGGGCGAGTTCTTTCCCAGCAGCGTCGTAGCGAATAATCGCAAAGTCGAGCAGGTGCGGCACAAGGTAGGTGCCGTCGGTTTGCTTGCGCGACATGCGGGTCTGCATGTGGGCATTTTGCTTCTGGCAAAGAAGGGGGAACTCCGCCTTCACTTGATCGTCAGCGCCAATCTCTAAGAGTCGTGGACTCGGACCGGCCTCTGTTAAAACATACGTGCCGTCGGCTGTTTTTTGAATACTATTCACCTCGTCCTGCCTGCCGTTATAGCGCCAGACAATTTCGTCGGCGGTGACTGTCTCGCCCGGTTTCGTAACGCCGCGTTTGATTTCAATCGCCGCACCTTTGGGCGTGGGGCCACCCTTTGACAGAGCCAGCAGCACATTGCCGTTGGGCAGAACCCAGCCCTCCCGCGAACTGGCCGGATAGCTCCACACGACTGTTTCCTGATCGCCGCCCGGGGCAATCTCAACGATCGCCGTTCGAGCGCCGCAGACAAGCACGCGACGAGAACCGACCGCGGCGTCATCAGCCCGAGCCATCAGAGGCATTGCCGCCAAGATGATGCCGGCCACACTCCATCGCCGCCCGACAACCACGACGCATAACTTTTCAACTGATGGACACATCATCATTGAATGACTCTCTCTCTTATACGGTGTGATAGAGGCTGTGGGCTGATCGATTTTCAAGATTTTTCCAGCCTACCACAAGCCTGCGATCGACTGACCATTCGTAGCGGCAGCGAGGAGGGTTCCTGGACAAACCCTCTTCGACAAACCCTCTTTTAGGCCGCTTCCACACCCGGACTCTCGCCAAAGTAATACTTCTTGGCATCGGGATTTGAGAGAACTTCCTGCGCCGTACCGTGGCAAAGCACCTTGCCGGCACGGATCACGTAGCTGCGATCTGTGATGGCCAAAGTCTCGCGTTCGCGGTGATCGGTGATCAGTATCGAAATCCCGTCGTCCCGCAGGCCGACAATGATTTTTTGGATTGAGTGGATGGTGACCGGATCGATGCCGGTGAACGGTTCGTCGAGCAAAATGATCCGGGGCTGGGTCACCAGGCATCTGGCAATCTCAAGCCGACGTTTTTCACCACCGGAAATATAGTGCGACTTCGACTTGCGAATTCGGGCTATATCAAACTGCTCGAGCAACTCTTCGCAGCGGCGGCGGCGCTCTTTGCGATCCATGCCGACAAGTTCCATGATCGCCAGCAGATTCTGCTCGACGGTGAGCTTGCGAAAAACGCTCTGCTCTTGCGCCAGATACCCCATGCCTCCATCCCGCGCCCGCTTGAACATCGGCCAGTGCGTAATTTCTTCGTCGTCGAGCAAGACCTTGCCGGCATCCGGCATCACCATGCCGCATGTCATCCGAAAGCTCGTCGTTTTGCCAGCCCCATTGGGCCCCAACAAGCCGACAATCTCGCCCGTTTCCACTGTGAAATCGACACCGTCCACGACGCGGCGGCGGCCGTAACTTTTCACCAGACCTTCTACTGATAAGAGTGGCATCGGCTCCTCCACCAAAGCGTGGGCGCGACAATCAAGCGTAGGCGCGACAATCAACCGTAGGCGCGACAATCAACCGTAGGCGCGACAATCAACCGTAGGCGCGACAATCAACCGTAGGCGCGACAATCAACCGTAGGCGCGACAATCAAGCGTAGGCGCGACAATCAACCGTAGGCGTGAAAAATCAACCGTGAGCACGGGGCGAAAGCAGGGCGCTTTAGAGCCAGCGATTGCTTACCGCACGGCGCGCATTCTCGCGAAGTTTGGCCACGAAGGCAATCGCACCTCAGAGCCCTTTATTTTGAGCGGGATACTCCAGCTCGCCGGGATGGCGTGGGGCCAAAAGATCACCAGCGCCTTGCCCACCAGCAGGTGCCGGTCGACGTGGTGGCCCTCCACCCAGAGGCGGCTGTCTTTGCTAGCAGCAGAGTTGTCGCCCAGCATGAAGAATTGATCCTGCTCCAGTGGGAATTCTAATCGCTTCCGCTCGATCAACTCTCCCTGTCGGGTCCCGACATCGTGAGCACCAATATAAAAAATATCTCGCAGCATCCGCAGGTGGCTGACCCGCAGGCTGGCCCCCACCGCTGTCACACCAGCCGGCGAAAGATCACTCGACTGATTGATTCCAGGCTCACTTTTTGTATCGACGAGCTTACTGGCAAGAGCCGACTCAATCGACTGACTCCAGGCCGTGGGCCGATCGAATTCTACTTTGTGGCCATCAATAAACAGCGAGAGTTCGTCGTCGACATTGGAAAAGAGGATTTTCCACGAGCCTTTTTTACGCACAGGCGTGCGGGCCTTGGGGCGGTCATCGTCTGCGGCGGCAGCGGCAATGTCCAGAGTCGCTTCGCCGGTGGCTAAGTCAATCGTGCAGCGATGAGGCTGGCCGGCTTCCACTAACTCAAACACCACGCTGCCAGATGGGCCGGCGTTTTCTAACTGCATTTCAACCGCCAGGTCACCGACTGGATGCGAGCGAGTCGCCATCGCGTTGTAGGGCTGAAAATCATCAATCAGTGTCGGCTGTGCATTTTTTCCAACTGCATCGTCTGCCGCCTGATCATTATCCAGCACTCTCTCCCAATCTTCAGCCGTCGGCAGAAAGTGCCGGTAGCGAAGCGTGGCTATAGCGTCGGGGGCAACCGCTGCCACCGCGAACGATCGGCCCCCGTCGTCGGTCGTCCAGCGGCTCGCTGCGGACTCAGCCCCCGACGACCAATCGCTCCAGCAAAGCGGCCAACCCGCACGGGTTAATTCGGCTGAAACGTAATGGCTGTCGTACACGCACTGCAGCATCGCCAGCATTTTTTGCGGCGGCTTGCGGGCGATCTGCGGTGGCTGGTCGTTGCGACTTGTCCAGATATCGCCGGCGACAATCGAAACAATTTCGTTGGGCAACCCAACCAGCCGCTTGATGTAATTCGTTTTTGCATCTTCGGGATATTTGAACACAACCACATCCCATCGCTTCGGCTCAACGAAGTCGTAGATAAACTTATTCACTAAGATGCGGTCGCCGTTGAACGATGGATAGCGGGGGTCGTAACTCATGCGCTGCCCCTGTTTATCGATGAGCTGCATCACGAGGCCACAGTTGGGGCACTTGGACGCCGCCACCATCTTGCCGGCCAATCTCGCCCGGAGTTGGGCCAGTGGGCCGCGATCGCTTTCCAGGAATTCCACGCGTCGCTGCGCTGTCGCTCGCTCCTGCGGCAGGCTTAAGGAATTCTTGACAACAACTTGCAGGCGCGTCAATTCGACAGTCAGACTCGACTGCTCGCCGCGCAGACTCTGCGATTGATCGTCCTCTTCAGCGCTACAGCCGACTCGATAGTCGCGGTCGCATGATTCACAGATCAGATCCTTGTGTCGGCCCATGAGGGTCGGCGCCATCGATCCTGTGGGAATCACAAAGGCCTCTGCCTCAAAGGCCCTAAAAAGCAGGGCCAGCGTGAAGGCGACGACGACCGATTCAACGGTCTCGCGGCCGTATCCCAACGGGCTTTTAACCCTGTCGCCAGGCCGCGGCTTGTCGCGCGGGTTGTCGGGTGCCATCACCTGCCGAGTAGCCCCGCTCATTTGTGTGTTTTCCATTCCATTAACGATAGCACAACCGCTTCGACGTCATCATAGGTGAAGGGTCGGCCGAGCCTTTTGGCAGCATCGTCCTCGTCGAATCGCTGCGCCAGCGTGCCGTCGGGTCCCCAGACATACACCGCCGGCACGCTCGCCAGATCGAGTTGGCGGTAGAGCATGTCGGCATCGATGCGTGTTAATAAGTTGATGATGTGCGTGGCCTTGACCGACTCTAAAAAATCCTGCACTCGGGGCACGACATCCTCAGGGGTGCCAACTCCCTCGTAATCAAAGGAAAGCGACAGGCAGACCACAGCGTCTCCCCATTGTTTTTGCCGTGCCACCAACTGTGGAAACTCCTTGACGCAGGGAGGGCAGGCTGTGCTCCAGCAATCGAGCACGACAATCTTGCCCCGCTGCAAAGCCACCCTTGCCATCAAGCCGTCGTAGTCGACCAATTCGAGCGCGACGGTTCGACTCTCTTGAATCTCAAACCCTACGACTGCCGATTCCGGGGCTGTGGATGAGACAGAAGAGGGCGGCTTGCTGCAACCGACGAAGAGCATCACTGCTCCGCAAAACACTTTGCCCAACCGAACAGCCCCGGAGAAGGTATCTTGTCGGATAGCCATGCCACACTTTGCCCACATTCGCCACAAGACTCCCAGCCTGCTCGTCGCGCCGCGAGAACTGATTCTGGCCTGCGCGCCGATGCGCAGCCACATCAATCTCTCTCACATCGTACGCACCTGCGGCTGTTTTGGCATCCGTCGTGTGATTGCCTGCGGCGCCGCAAAACTCCACGAACGGATCGCCCGCGACGGCGCCGAGACGGTCGATCTTGACGTTCATCGCAGCCTGCCGCCTGTGCTCGACCGACTCCGGGCCGAAGGATTTCAACTCGTCGGTCTGGAGCAGACAACCGACTCCGAGAATCTGTTCTCTTTTTCCTTTGTCAGCAAAACGGTGCTTGTGATCGGCAACGAACGCGTGGGTCTCGAGGCCGATCTACTGGCCAAGCTCGACCGCGTTGCTGAAATACCGATGGCCGGCCTGCCCCACAGCCTGAACGCCGCCACTTCCGCCTCGATCGCCATCTATGAATACTGCCGACAGTTTCCAGGAGTGGCTTTTGGCGGAGAATCTTCATGACTCTTGTGATCGGCATCGACGAGGCCGGCTACGGTCCTAACCTAGGCCCGCTGGTAGTGGCTGCGACCGTCTGGCGGGTTTCTGCTCGTTGTGAAAACGCCGAGGAGCTGCTCGAAAGCGCCATTGCCGAGGCACTGGCGGCGGCGCATTCCACGACAACCTCCGCCGGCAGAGCAAACGGCAGCCGACCCCTGTGGGCCGATTCCAAACTGATCTATCGGGGGGGCGAGGGGTTTGCTGACCTCGAACGAGGTGTGATGGCGGGTCTTGGTCTCGTGTCTCTCACGCTGCCGACCGATTGGGCAGACATGATCGCAAGAGTTGGGTCAGTCGCTCTGTCTGCCCCTGCCTCAATCGAATGGCAAGGGCTTGAGTCGCTCACGCTGCCGCGCGTGGCAAGCAGCGATGATTGTCTGGCTGTGGCAGCCCGGCTGGGCGTTGCCCTTACGCTCAGCAGCGTGTGCCTTGTGCGAGTGGCCTGCAGCATGCTCTATCCGGCCGATTTTAATCTCCTCTTAGACGCGGGCCTGAATAAGTCCGACATCCTTTCGCAGACCACGCTCACTCTGGCGGCAACCCTCCGCAGACTCGCACCCGATGAGCCAGCCCTGATCTTTTGCGACCGGCACGGCGGTCGCAAGAGCTATGCGTCGCTTGTCGCGCATCATTTTAATGCACCGCTGGTGCGTTCGCTCGAAGAAACCCCCGCCCGATCGGCCTACGAGATCGCTAAGAATCGTTGCCAGATCGAGTTTTGCGTGGGGGGCGAGACGCGTGCGCCGGTGGCTTTAGCCAGCATGACCGCCAAGTATCTGCGGGAACTTTCCATGCAGGCTTTCAACACCTTTTGGTCGGCGCGCGTGCCTGGTCTCTTGCCCACGGCTGGCTACCCGCTGGATGCCAAACGCTGGCGGCGCGATGCCGACGCTGCGATCCAATTGCTGGGGATCGAGGCGGAACACTTGTGGCGGCGGGTCTGAACTTGCCCGACAGCCTGCGAGCAAGCACAATACAATCCAATGCCAACCCTCACGACTCATCTCTATATTGTTCGCCATGCGTGGGCCGAAGAGCCCGCCCTTGGCATCTTCGACCATGCGCGGCCATTGACAAAAAAGGGCCGCAAGCGATTTACCCGATTTGTCAGTCAGTTGCAGAGAGCGGGCATGGGTGTCGATCTGGTGGCAACGAGCCCACTGGTGCGGGCCCGCGAGACAGCAGAGATCATGGCCGATGTGTTTGACAACAAACCTTCTCTGGTCGTTGTTGACAGTCTCGCTCCGACGGCCGATTGGCACAGGCTCGTGGAGTGGACGATCCAACAAGACGCTGCGCGAGTGGCGTGGATTGGTCATATGCCTTGCGTGGGACGGCTCGTGGCCCTCACCATCGGCGATGGCTCCGCGGCGATTCGCATGCAAAAAGGGGCCGTCGCCTCAATCCGACTCGACGACGGGCCGGGGCAGCCGGGCGAATTGGAGTGGCTGGCGACGGCCGACGTTGCCGACTGCTAAAGCCTGCACGAGCCGACAGGATCGGCTACCCTGCTCGACAGTAATAACCCTCAAAAAATAAAAGTATTTGCATGATCGACCACCTCAAACGCCTGGCCACAGAACTCATCGGCACCTTAAGTCTTTGTCTGATCGCGATCCTAGCGATGTCGGGGACGGCGCAGGGAGACGCCGGCCGACTTGCGGCAGCCGGGGCTTACGGCCTAGGTGTTTTAGGGGTGATGACTTTCTTTGGAACGGCCCGCCCCGTCCATCTGAATCCGGCCGTCACGCTGGCGATCTATGCCACCGGACGGGGCAGTCTGGTGCGGGTGCTGGCCTGCATCAGCGGCCAACTGCTGGGTGGCTGTCTGGCGGGCCTCGTAACTCTATGGCTCCTCGCGGGCGAGGGTACGGCGATGGGGGCACCGATCGGCATTTTTACTAAAACAGACTCGCTCAAGACCGTTGTCATTGAGGGTTTTTTGACCCTTATCTGGGCGGGTGCATTCCTGGCCTGCATGTTTGGCGGCAAAAGCAGTGATGCCGTGCCCCTGCGGCTTGGGCTGACAGTCACTGGAGCGGCGCTCGCGGGCTTGCCATTCACTGGAGCGGCGATGAATCCGGCCCGGGCCCTAGCCTCGGCAATCGCCACACTCGATTTTGGAACGCTCTGGCTCTTTGTGGCTGGACCGCTGGCCGGCGGGGCTTTAGCGGGGCTGATTGGCAGGATACTTCTGCCGGAAATACCGGCCCGATCACGCCCATTGGCCTGATAAGAAAAGAGAGCGACATTTTCCCCGGACCAAAAAGCGTCTAGGATGGCGGCGTTGTTTTGCCATGTTCTTTGTGACAAAACCCTCCATCCCTTTTTTTCCTACCCCAAAAAGGAACTGCTGCCGTGTCAGATTCATTTGTATGCAAGGTGCTCGGCCCCAGCCGCCAAGCGCTGGCGTTTTCTCTGTTGACTCTGCTGCTGGTCGGTGGGTGTGCTCCGTCGAGTACGTCAAACCCCAAAGCGACCAAAGGTGAGGTTGTTGAAATAGAAACCATCGAGGTTATTCCAGCCGAAGGCAAAGCTCTGGCACCAGCCGAAGGCAAAGCTTCTGCGCCAGCGCCAACTGCGAAAGCTCCAGCGCCTGCTCCGACTGGCATCGACGCAGCAACGGCTGCGATCGACGAAGATGTATCGGCCACCAAGAAAGCTGACGAGGCCAAGAAAGCTGCTGATGAGGACAAGAAAGCTGACGATGACAAGGCCGCTGCTGACGAGGCCAAGGCTGCTGCCGACAAGGCGATCACCGAAGCCAGCCAGACGATTGAGCCTGTCCAAGAAAAAGCCGACGATGCTGCTGCCGATCCAGACGCTGCTAGCCCCGCCGTTGTAAACCCTGCCGCAGCCGACGCTGCGGCAGGCGGCGGTTTGCAAAAAGCCGCAACCACTCGCGTTGAATTAGGTGATCCCAATCTGACGGCCGGCGTGCCGGGCAATGGCCCAATCACGCTGGAACAGATCGATCAGTGGCTGAGTGATCCGAAAAACTCTGCCGAATTGATTCCGGTTCTTCCCCTAGGGCTGTCGCAAGGTGCCGGACAGATTCAGGGGATCGACCGTAATCCGCTCACGCTGGCCAAGATTGAACTCGGTCGCCAACTCTACTTCGATCCGCGTCTCTCGATCGATTCAACGGTCAGTTGTGCTAGTTGCCATAGCCCCGCCGAGGGCTATTCCGCTCGCACAAAAACAGGTGTCGGCATTCGCAGCCAACTCGGCGGCCGAAATTCACCGGTGTCGTTCAACCGAATTTTGTCCGGCCCACAGTTCTGGGACGGAAGAGCCGATTCGCTTGAAGCACAAGCCATAGGCCCCATCGCCAATCCAATAGAAATGGGCTTCACTCACGCAGGCGTCGTCGCCCGACTCAAAGAAATACCCGTGTACAAACAGCAGTTCACCGCCATCTTTGGCGACCTCACGATCGACGGCGTCGGCAAGGCAATTGCCGCATTTGAACGCGTGCTTGTCACGGCGCCGTCCCCTTACGACTACAACGAACAGTTGCGGGGCTTTGCGGCCCTCGATGCCGACGACATCGCCGACGATCCCGAACTCGCGGCCAAGTTTGCCGCAGCCAAGGCGGGCGTCAGTGCCCATCCCATGTCCGAGGAAGCAAAACGGGGTCGGGAAATCTTCTTTACCGAAAAGGGTAACTGCACGGCCTGCCATGTCGGAGCTAATCTCGCCGATGAGAAATATCACAACCTCGGCATCGGAATGGAACAGCCGGAACCGGACCTCGGCCGGTTGAGCGTCACTCAGGATGCCCGTGACACCGGCGCTTTTAAAACTCCGACGGTGCGAAATGTTGCCCTCAGTGCTCCTTACATGCACGACGGTTCAATGGCCACGCTGGAAGAGGTCGTTGAATGGTACGACAAGGGGGGCCATCCCAATCCCCATCTCAGCGACAAGATTCGACCTCTCAAGCTTTCGCCGCAGGAAAAAGCCGAACTAGTGGACTTTATGAAGGCCTGCACAGGCCCCACGCCAACGGTTGAAGTCAGTCGTTTGCCGTCCGACAAGTAATTCCCTATAGACCCACCTTCGAACGAACCATGCCCGATCGCTCCTCTTGGCTGCCCATGCAGCAAGCCCGTCGGCCGCTCTATGCCGGTGTCGATCTCGGCGGCACGAATATCAAATCCGTTCTGGTTGACGACAGTGGACAATTGCTCGCCTTTCACACCGAGCCAACCCATGTTTCGCGAGGACCTGAGGATGGGGCCTCTCGCATGGGGCGGTCTGTGCACTTGCTGGCAGAGATGGTTGGCATCTCTGTCGGCGACATTGCCCGAGTCGGTCTGGGCACGCCCGGCCCACTCGATTTAGGAACCGGTTACATCATCCGCGCCGGAAACTTACCCGGCTGGGAGGACTTTCCGATTCGCGATCGGGTGGCAGGCTACTGCGGCCGCGAGATCACCTACGCCAACGATGCCAATGCCGCAGCCTACGGGGAGTTTTGGGTGGGATCGGCCCGGGATTTTTCCAGTCTCGTTCTCTTAACCCTCGGCACAGGTGTCGGCGGCGGCATCATCATCAGCGAATTGTCGGTTGACGGTGCTCACAGTCACGGTTCTGAATGCGGCCACATCATCGTCGATCCCTCTTTGAGCGCGCGGGCCTGTCCCTGTGGGCAGCGAGGCCATCTGGAGGCTTACGCCAGCGCGACTGCGCTCAAACAGCAGGCCCGAGAGAAACTGGCAACGCTTCAAGCCGGTGGCCCCGCTGGATCGCTGGCCCAAGCCGTTGAGAGAGGCGAGGAGTTGACCCCGATTCTCATCTCGCGTGAGGCTGCGGCTGGCGATCCTCTGGCAATGGAACTGATCATGGAAGCTGCCTGCTGGCTCGGCATCGGCATCGTCACATTTATGCACACCATTGATCCCGCCGCAGTGGTGCTCGGCGGCGCCATGACATTTGGGGGCGAGTCGGCGCCGATTGGAAAAGCATTTATCGAACGGGTTCGCCACGAGGTGCTTTCCCGCGCTCTCCCGATACCTGCTGCCCAGACAATCATCCGTTACGCGAGCCTCGGCGGCGATGCCGGATCCATTGGTGCCGCCGGCTTGGCCCGCCTAGAACACCGCCGAATCGCATCGTGATCGCGCCCTGACAGACACAGCGGTTTTTTTCGGTAGACTCTTTTCCATGCCCATTGACTGTAAGCACATCCGCAACTTCTCGATCATCGCCCACATTGACCACGGCAAAAGCACGCTGGCAGACCGGTTGCTGGAACGCACAGGCACCGTGGAAAAACGACAGCTCAAAGAGCAGATGCTCGACGACATGGAGCTGGAGCGGCAGCGGGGAATCACGATCAAGGCCCGCGCTGTGCGGATGGAATACCGGCTCGGCAGCGAACTCTACGAACTCAATCTGATCGACACGCCGGGCCACGTCGATTTCCACTATGAGGTTTCCCGCAGCTTAGCCTGCTGCGAAGGGGCTGTGCTTTTGGTCGACGCGTTTCAAGGGGTTGAAGCCCAGACGGTGGCCAACGCCCATGCGGCGATCAACCTCAATCTAGCGATTGTGCCGGTGGTCAATAAAATCGACCTCGTGCATGCCCGTGTCGATGAGGTGCTTGCCGAGATGGAGCAGAGCCTCGCTATCGACGCTGCGGATGTCATTTTGGCCAGCGGTAAAACTGGGATCGGCATCGACGACTTACTGGCGGCGATCATCGAGCGAGTGCCGCCGCCCGCCGGCGATCCACAGGCTGTCCTCCGTGCCATGATCTTCGACAGCCACTACGATAGCTACCGGGGGGCCATCACCTATGTCCGGCTGGTCGATGGCACGATCAAACGCGGCCAAAAAATCCGCTTCCTGCAAACCGGCTCGACTCACGAGGTCTTGGAACTGGGCCAGTTTGTCCCCCAACGGCGGGCCTGCGACGAACTGGTCGCCGGTCAGGTGGGCTATTTGGTCTGCAATATAAAAGATGTCAAGCAGGTGCACATCGGCGACACGGTCATCTGCCCGGGCGACACGTTGGCTGCGCCGCTGCCGGGCTACAAGCGGCCACAGCGGATGGTCTACTGCGGACTCTATCCCTCCGAAGGGGAAAACTTTGAGGAGCTGCGCGATTCTCTTGAGAAACTGGCGATCAACGATCCGTCGTTTGACTTCGCCCCCGAGAGCAGCGAGGCCCTCGGGTTTGGTTTTCGCTGCGGCTTCCTCGGACTGTTGCACATGGAGATCATCCAGCAGCGTTTGGAGAAGGAAGCCGATCTGGATCTCGTGCAGACGGCTCCGAATGTCACCTATCAAATTCTCAAGACCGATGGCACGCTTCTGGAAATCACCAACCCGCATGATGTACCTGATTCGGGCCAAATTGATGAGTTTCGCCAGCCAATTGTCCGCACCAACTTCCTCGTGCCCGTGGAGCACATCGGGCCTGTCATGCAGATGAGCACCGATCGCCGGGGCGTCTATCTAAAAACCGAATATCTTTCGCCAACGCGGGCCATGCTGACATTTGATCTGCCCTTGGCGGAAGTGATCTACGACCTGCACGATAAACTCAAGAGCGTGACTCGCGGGTATGGCACGATGGACTACGAACTCATCGGCTATGTGCCGGCCGATCTGGTACGGCTTGATATTTTGGTCGGCAGCAAGAAGGTCGATGCCCTTTCGATCATCTGCGACCGTCGCGACTCCGACCGTCGTGGCCGTTCGATCGTCAAAAAACTCCGCACCGAGATCGACCGACACATGTTTGAAATCGCGATACAGGCGGCGATCGGCACAAAGATCATCGCCCGCGAGACGATCTCTGCGATGCGCAAGAATGTCACGGCCAAGTGCTACGGTGGCGACATCTCCCGCAAGAAAAAACTGTGGGCAAAGCAGAAGGAGGGCAAGAAGCGGATGAAGAGCATCGGCAGCGTCGACATCCCGCAGAAAGCCTTCATGGCCGTGCTCGACACCGGCACCGAACGGGCTTAGAGGCGCGACTGTTTTAAAAAGATCGCCGCAGTCAGACGAACTGTAGCACCCACTCGCACCCAGAAGAGCAACAAGACAGGGGGCTTTTGCATGACAGCCACAAAACCCTCCTGGAACCAATCGACGGCCATGCAGCCTGCTCTTCTGCCGGCGACCGTCAAAGCCCTCGGCTGGACAAGTTTTCTGACCGATCTTTCCAGTGAGGCGATCTATCCACTGCTGCCAGCGTTTGTCGGACAGCTCGGCGGGTCTGCCATCAGCATCGGGCTGATTGATGGAGTGGCCAATGCGGTGGCGGCCATTGTGCGACTGCCGGCGGGGGTGATCTCCGACTCGCTCGGTCGCAGGCCCCTGATTCTTTTCGGCTACGGGCTTTCGGCCCTGATCAGACCGCTGATGGGTCTGGTGACTACACCGCTGGGAGTTGGCTTGGTGCGGGCCGCTGATCGCTTCGGCAAGGGCATTCGCAGCGGGCCTCGCGATGCACTTGTCAGCGATTTGGTCGAACCCACCAGCCTCGGCCGAGCCTTTGGTCACATCCGCGCCATGGATCACGCCGGCGCAGCTTTAGGCCCTCTGGTGGCGATGCTCTTTTTGCTGCTCTTTCCCGGGTACGAGCGCACGCTCTTTCTGTTAGCCGTGCTGCCTGGCCTGCTGACGCTCTATGTGCTCTGGAGCTCCGTCCGCGACCCGGCCAAGATGACGCCTGTGGCCACCTCGAAGCCGCTGTCTCGGAGTCTCAGCCCATCGCAAACGATGCTCTTGGGGAGCGTTTGTATCTGGGCCTTGGGCGCATCGAGCGAGCTTTTTTTGCTGAAGCGTGCCAGCGATCTGGGCGTGCCTGCAAGCCTCGTGCCGGTGGTTTGGCTGGGCGTGAGTCTGGCTAAAAGCGGATCGGCGATGGTGGCAGGTCGGCTGGCCGATTCCTGGCATCCACGCTGGGCGCTGGCCGCCGGCTGGCTGCTCTTTGCGATCGCCTACGGAGGGCTGGCGATGTCCTCGCAGATCTCCTACGCATTACCGCTGATTGGACTCATTGGGATTGCCTACGGCCTGGCCGAACCAGCCGAGCGAGCGCTTGTGGCGCTGTTGGCAGCAAAAAATCAGCGCGGCAACGCCTTTGGCTGGTACACGCTGGTGCAAGGCCTGATGGCATTACCAGCCGGCCTGCTGGCGGGATGGCTTTGGCAGCAAGGCTCATCGGGGCCCTCATGGGCACTTGCCACGACGGCCGCGCTCTCAGCGATTGCCGGTCTGCTGCTAGTCTCTACCGGCCGACATTCGACCGACTGACTGACGACCTACGCCTTAGCCCGGGCTTCTTCCGCCACTTTCAGACACTCGCGAATATCGGCGAGGGGATTGTTGGCGTTCTCCTCATACTCCAGTGAGAGAGCCCCATTATTTGGAAAACCAACCTGCTCAAGCGCGGCAAAAACGCCCGCCACATCAAGATGGCCCCGGCCCAGAATCACTCCTGGCGTATTGGCTTTCATTTCTTTGAAGTCTTTGAGATGGATGCCGTAGAGTCGGCCCTTTAAGAGTCGAATCACTTCGGTCGGTTGTTCACCCGAGCGGATGAAGTGGCCCAAATCAGCGCAGGCCCCAATTCGCTCATCCTTACCCTCGATAGCACGCAGCACATCGACGACTTTGTTGTAGCGATGGCCCGGACCGTGGTTGTGGATCGCCACGCGAATGTCGAACTCCTTGACGAGTTCCTCAAGGCTCGCAAATGCATCGGGGCTGGGATCGGCTGTAATCGTGGGAATGCCTACAGCCTTGGCAAACTCAAACACCTTGCGATTCTCCCCGGGGTTGCCGCCAAAGCCATTCACTCCGTGGGCGCTGATCGTCAAGCCTTGATCTGTAACCTTCTGCTTCATCGCGGCAATCACCGCCGGATCGGCCGTGATCGGAAACATGCCACTGTAAAACTCAATAAACTTGAATCCCAGTTCCTTGGCGTGAACCAGTGCCTGATCAACCTTGTAGCCTCGCAGCGAATACATCTGGATTCCCAGATTCAATTCTTTTTTATCCTCACCCATCGCGATCTGCGGCCAGCGAGTAGCAGCAGCACAGACAGCCGTTCCAGTGGCACCCAAAAACAGTCGGCGAGGAAGCGAGTATGGCAGCATGGAAAAAGAAGCCCTCAGCGTCTTGGAATCAAACCCATATCGAGGCCAAAGACAAACAGCATCAGCGTCAGGATCAGGGCTAGGCCAAGATACGATAGCACAACCACAACGCCTTCGCTCGGCGGCTTGCCACGCACCCATTCGTAGACCAGAAAAACCATGTGGCCGCCATCTAAAACGGGGATCGGCAAAAAATTGACGACGGCCAAATTTGCACTGAGCATCGTTAAAAAGAGAAGCAGACGGCTGAAGCCCTCCTCGGCCGACTTGCCCGCCTGCTTGGCAATTTCAATCGGACCACCGAGCAGCCGGGGACTGATCTGATTGCTCGTGAGCTTTTGTAGAAATCGGTAGACCAGCGAGAGGTCCTCGTAGGCCTTGCGACCTCCCTGTTTGAGTGCTGCCAAAAATGAATCGGCCCGCACGACTTTATAAACCGGCTCAAAGACCAGCCCCCGATCCACGACAAACTGCACTTCCGAATCGACCGGCAGCAATTCGACTTCTCGCTTGACGCCGTCGGCCGTCTCGACTTCTAGCTGCAGTTTGGTTCCCTCTGACACCTGTTGCAGCACCGAGACGACATACGGCCAGCTAGGCGACTTGCTGGAAATCTCAAGGCCGTTTTGAGCGGCAGCTTTTTTGGGTCCATTTTCTTTTTGGTCTGGATCCTTAAACCGCACCCGCACCACCCGTTCGCCCGGCAGGATGCCAGCCGCTGCAGCGGGACTCTCAGCAGCCACCTCGGCTACGATCGCATCCACGCCAATCGCCACGCCCAGTGTCGAGATCGCAACAGGGCTTGAGGGCCAACGCGATTCCTCGATCCACGAGACAGCCCGAGGCTCCACTTCTACTTCCAGCGTTTTGATCGCTTCGCCCTCAGCCTCAGTCTTGTCGGCTGAACGGACCAGCGTGAGCATCACCTTTTTGCCAATCCTGTCGCGCAGTCGCTGGTCAATCGTGAGCGGATCCCCGAGAGTCTTGCCGTCGATCGCCAGCAATGTGTCGCCGGCCCGTATCCCGGCCCGTGCGGCCGGGGCATCAGCCTGGACGGCCTTGATGGCCATCGCCGTCATGCAAAGCCCCGTCGATCGCAGTTTCTGCGGCGGAATCTCGATGGCAATCGTCTCTGGTGGTTGGGCCTGTTGATTCTTGTCGCCCGGCTTGCCTGCCGTGGGGAGCCGATCGACGGTGAGTTTGACAGTCGCATCGCCCTGCTCGGAAAGCACCGCAATCAATTCCGCGTAGCTCTTGACGGCCACGCCATTGATCGTGCGAATCGTGTCGCCCGCCACGAATGAGGGCTGGGCACGGCCAGCACTCCCCTGAAGTCCCTTGGTCAGATCGCCGCCTAAATCCTGGGGGAGATCCTTGGGCAGCGAAAGGGAGAAGGGGCTTGTGGCACCGACAGTTGGCACGCCCAAATCGGTGTCGGGATACAATCTGAGCGTGCGCGTTGAATCATCGGTCTGACGATGGATCGTAAATTCGATCCCCTCCGCCACGTTGCCAAGCGTCACGCCCTTCTGCAGATCACTGAAGATCGGATTGGGAATGTTGCCAATGGCCGTGATGACATCCCCCGTCTGTAGGCCTGCCCGCCACGCTGCGCCACCGGGCCGCACGCTCGACACTTCGCAGGTGAGTTCCTTGACGCCCAGACGAAAGGCCCACGAGGCCATCAGCACAGCAAAAATCATATTCATGATCACGCCGGCTGAAATGATCGCCATCCGTTTAGGCACGCTTTGGGCTGGGTAGCTGCGCGGATCCCAGGCCGGGTGCGGGCCGTCGACAGGCTCCGGGGGCAGATCCCCCGATGCGAGCAAAGCCTTGGCCCGCTCCGCCTCTTTGGCGGCGGCGGCGGGGTTGTCGTCCTGTCCGAGCATCTTCACATAACCCCCGAGAGGCAAGCAGCCGATGCCGTATTCTGTTTCGCCCCATCTGAAGCTGAGCAGTTTGAGGCCGCCTACATCGAAGCCGAGAAAAAACTTCTCGCACTTCACGCCGCAGGCCTTGGCGACCAAAAAGTGACCGAGTTCGTGCACAAAGATCACAAATCCCAAGCCTAGGGCCACCTGTAAAATGATCGACCAGCTCGATGGCTGAATGATCCATTGAACCCATGTGGCTGCAGCCAAGAGTTGCACTTCGGGAAAACCACTTGCCATCTGGCCGATCAAACACACGCCCACGAAACAACCTCCTGCCTGGCCCATGCATCGATTCGACGGATATCGTCGAGCGACGGATCGGCTTGAAATGGATGCTCACTCAGCACCCGTGCACACACTTCCACAATATCAGTAAATCGTAACTCGCCTGCCAGAAAGCCACGAACGGCTTCTTCATTGGCTGCGTTGAGCACACAGCCAGACGTGCCGCCCCTGGCGGCTGCCTCATACCCCAATCGCAGAGCGGGAAAACGCCGCAGATCGGGTGGCTCAAACTCTAAAGAAGTGTTCTTCGAAAAGTCAAACCGCCGTGCCTGGCCGGCAATCCGTTGCGGATAACAGAGGGCGTATTGAATCGGCAGGCGCATGTCCGGAGGGCTCAACTGCGCCATAACCGAGCCGTCGATAAACTCGACCATCGAATGCACGATCGACTGCGGGTGGACAAGCACGCCAAGCTTTTCGGCGGGCAGATCAAAAAGCCAGCGGGCTTCGATCAACTCAAGTGACTTGTTCATCATCGTGGCTGAGTCGATCGTGATCTTCGGGCCCATCGACCACGTCGGATGCTGGAGCGCCTCAGCAGGGGTAACGCTCACAAGCGTCTCGATGGGGCGAAGTCGAAATGGTCCGCCGCTGGCAGTCAGGACAATCCGCGAGACTTCGTCGGCAGAGCCCGCCCTGAGGGCCTGATGAATCGCTGAATGCTCGCTGTCAACCGGCACGATCCTGCCACCGGTCTGCTCTGCCAACCGCATGACTAAGGGGCCGGCCATCACCAGCGTCTCTTTGTTGGCCAGTGCCACTGTCTTGCCAGCCTCCAGCGCCGCCCATGTGCTCCGCAACCCGGCCGCGCCGACGATCGCCGCCACCACGCGGTCAATCTCCGGAGATTTTACCAGCTCGTCCAAGGCTTCTGGCCCGACAGCCAGTTGCGTGCCCGCCGGCAAGTCAGCCCGATCAATCTCCCCCGCCGCGGCAGGGTCCACAACAACGATCCACCGAGGACGATAGGCCCAAGCTTGCGCCACTAAAGCGGTCGTACTGCGATGGGCAGCCAATAAAAATGGCACCAATCGCCCGTTGGATCCTCTCATCACATCAAGCGTGCTGCCACCGATACTGCCGGTTGAGCCAAGCACGGCCACGTTGAGTGAAGCAGCATCGATGGGCATGCTGGCGGAAAAATGCACCGTGAGTAGCCCGAGTGGTTAAATGTTGAACTGAAGCAAACACGATTGCGCCTGCTGTGCCGCTCTCATGCAACCGGCCGCTTGAGGCATAAAAGGCCAAAAGGACTAGAGCGAGTGACCTGACACCTGAGGGGCATAAAGGGCCTCGCGTAGAGTGTAGGGTGTTCCGAACGAAGATGCTACTTTCTCTTCTCAATGTGCCCGCACAACCAGCGGTAATTCAAGCCAATTGTCGGCGGCTTTCCCCAAGCATAGGATCTTGGGGTGCATCTCAAGTTGGTTTTGCCAATGATCTTTGCTGTTGATTCCTGCGTTTTCCCGCCCAGAGGTTTTCCCGCTCTCTATGCCAAAAAACACCGATCCCGCCAAACGTCCATCTGATCGCCGACCCTCGTGGGCAGGGCCAAATCTCATCTGGTCGCTGATTGCCGCCGCCGTGGCTGGGCTGTTTGCCATGAGTTTGATCAGCGTCACCCCAGACATCGAGGTGTCGTACAGCGACCTCGAAAAATTGATCCACGCCGCCGGCCAGCAAGCACGCGAGCCCGCCGCCGATCAACAGAGCGATTTCTTGCACTGGATTCCGATTGCCAAACGAGGTGAGGATGTGCAGCAGGCGGGCCGCTATGGCGATCTGCGAGATGTGGTGATTGGCGCTTTTCAAGTGTCTGGATCGATTCGAGAACTCCCGACAAAATTGCCCGCCAAAGAAACCGTGTCGAAACTGACGGCCAACGACGATGCTCAAGCGTCGACGCCGGCACAGGCGATCCCCGCCATCACAACCCGCCGCCTGCACACGGCCAAGCTGCCGAGTGAAAACTCCGAGGGTCAGCTTTCAAAATTGCTGGCTGAAAATGCGGTGCCTTTTCGCTATGAAGAACCGCCCAGCCCGTGGCGCAGTTGGCTACCGGTGCTTTTCTTGATGAGCCTTTTTGGGGTGGCCTTTTTTTTGATGCTCCGACGGATCGGCGGGGCGGGCAGTCCGATGGCGTTTGGCCGCAGCCGAGGCAAGATGTACGCTCAGGAAGAACTCGGCATTTCCTTTGACGAAGTGGCCGGCATCGACGAAGCGGTTGACGAACTCCGCGAAGTGGTCGAGTTTTTACGCAGCCCCGAAAAATATCAGGTACTGGGCGGACGTATCCCTAAAGGAGTGCTGCTTGTGGGCCCGCCGGGCACGGGCAAGACCTTGCTGGCCAAGGCGATTGCTGGCGAGGCTGGCGTGCCGTTCTTTGGTCTCTCCGGTAGCGATTTTGTCGAAATGTTTGTCGGCGTCGGCGCTGCTCGGGTGCGCGATATGTTTCAGCAGGCAGAAGCCAAGGCTCCGTGCATCATTTTTATCGACGAGCTCGACGCTCTCGGCAAGACTCGCGGTTCGGGCATCATGGGCGGCCACGACGAACGCGAGCAAACGCTCAACGCGTTGCTTGTCGAGATGGACGGCTTCGGCACCAATAGCGGCGTGATCGTGATGGCCGCCACCAACCGGCCTGAAACACTCGATCCGGCGCTGTTGAGGCCCGGCCGATTTGATCGACATGTGTTGGTCGATCGGCCCGATGTGCGGGGCCGTGAAGCGATTCTCAAGGTGCATGTCGCCCATGTGAAGCTCAATCCCGCGGTGAAGCTGGAACTGATCGCTCGAATCACCTCGGGGTTTGTCGGCGCGGATCTGGCCAACCTCGTCAACGAGGCGGCGCTTTTGGCGGCTCGCAATAATAAAACCTCCGTTGGCATGGAGGAATTCAATGAAGGAGTGGAGCGAGTCACGGCGGGCCTCGAAAAGAAAAAACGCGTGATCCACGAGGACGAAAAAAAACGCGTGGCCTACCACGAGGCGGCGCACGCGCTGGTGGCCTATTCGCTTCCCAACACAGATCCTGTGCATAAAGTGTCGATCATTCCCCGGGGCTTGGCCGCCCTTGGCTACACGATGCAGCGCCCACTGGACGACCGCTATCTCCTCACGCAGAGCGAACTCGAAAGCCGGATTCAGGTGCTCTTGGCTGGCACGATTGCGGAGGAGATCGTTTTTGCCGATGTTTCGACCGGTGCTCAAAACGACTTGGAACGGGCCAGCGAGATCGCCCGCGCGATGGTGATGGACTACGGCATGAGCCGGTTGGGTCGCGTCACCTACCGAGAAAGCCCGCGTTCGCCTTTTCTGGCCGCCGCCGGTGCCGAGCTGTCCAGGGCTAGAAGCCACAGCGAAAAAACCGCATGGGAGATCGATGAGCAGGTCAACACAATCGTCAACACGGCGATTGAGGCTGTGCGGAGGATCCTTGAGATGCGGCGAGCGGCGCTTGAGGCTGTGACGCGGCGACTGCTTGAGTCAGAGGTAATTGATGGCAGCGAACTGCGCGAAATCATCGAGGCATCGACCGGCGCCCCGCAGTTGGTGCCGGGCACAGACGCCGAACGCCGCCGAGTCCGTTCGACTCCGATCGAGGCTTCTGAGCCAGATATTTTGCCCACCGACCAGAGCGGCACTCCCTGAGTTGTCTTGGATGTGAAAAGCCCGGAGCGCCAGCGACGGGAATACGCGAAATACGAACGTCCAATGTGGCGGCAACTTTTGCCGTGCGGCCCGCCAACTCTCCCTCGCTCGCGCTACGGGCTTTTCAGGAAGCGGGCAGAGGGGCGGCACTGCGCCTCCTCGTCTTAGGAAGCCCGGA
>Ga0209702_10004236_pt1 | contig 21182 bp, 25 predicted proteins | sample FRY01_FD_187210 | JGI IMG/M metagenome (GOLD analysis project Ga0209702, IMG submission 187210) | Freshwater microbial communities from Lake Fryxell liftoff mats and glacier meltwater in Antarctica - FRY-01 (SPAdes) (version 2) | ecosystem: Environmental > Aquatic > Freshwater > Ice > Glacier... | reverse complement strand
GAGACGCTCGGCGACGCCGAGGAGGTGCCCGACAACACCTTCAGCGGTGAAGCGTGAATGATTGCGTGGCGAGTCAGGCGGTGACGATGGATCATGGCGGCACGATAGCGAGCGTGCTGAAATGAAGAGGTTTTATTTCAACGAAATGACAGAGTAGAGTTAGCCGGTCTTCCAGAACCGCCTAAAGGCGGGACTACAATACGGACTTGCGTCATGCGCATGTCCTAGCTGAAAGTCACCGCATATATGCATGGCGAAAATGGACGCCGGAGATGCGTGACGAAGTACTGTCGTTTCGCAAACGACAGCAACGACCCTGGCACGGCCCGCCGCACTTTACGGGCCAGCAGACCGACCAATACCTCATCACCGGCACCTGCTACGAACATGCGCCGATCCTTGGAGCCACCACCGAGCGAATGAACAACTTCGTGAAGCAGCTCCAGCAGGCAGTTGAAGAAACCGGCGCAGTCATCCACGCGTGGTGCCTGCTGCCGAATCACTATCATGTGCTGACCACGACCGCAGAACTTACTCAACTCCTCGCACGCATCGGGAAGCTCCATGGCAGCACCTCTTTCACTTGGAATGGCGAGGACAACACACGCGGACGCACCTGCTGGCACCGCGCGACGGATCGAGCCATGCGCAGTGAGGCGCACTTTTGGGCCACGGTGAACTACATCCATCACAATCCGGTGAAGCATGGCTATGTGCTCAAATGGACGGAATGGCCATGGAGCAGCGCGCATGATTACCTGCGAGACAAAGGCAGAGATGCAGCGGCTCGTATCTGGAAAGCGTACCCGCTCGACGACTACGGCGCAGGATGGGATGATTGACAGTTCTGTCGTCTCGGCTTTAGCCGGTTCATTGCCAGAAGCCGCCTAAAGGCGGGACTACAATACGAAGAACGAAGATTCCCATGGACTGCTCACGCCCCAAAACCCACGACCCGGACACTTGGCTCGATCTCGCGCCGGAGGCGTCGCGGGAGATGGCGGAGCAGGTGCGGCATTGGAGGAACATGCTGAGTTTCAGCGGACGGAAGCTGGTGTGCGCGCTGAGCGCGTGCAAAAAGCACCTCGGCATCACCTTTTTTCGCGGCACGGAGCTGCGTGACATCACCACGCTGTTCCAGCGCGGCGAGGGCAACACGAACATCCTGTCGTTCCAGATCAAATCGCTGAAGGAACTCGATGCGAAGGCCTTTCAACGGCTGCTGCATGCGGCGGTGGCGCTGAATTAACCACCCTGCACCGGCGGCATGATGGCGACCTCACCGCCGTCGTGCAGCCGCGCATCGCGTTTCACATAGGTTTGATCGAGGGCGAGGAGGAGGCTGTTTTGCCAGTCGCGGAGCTTCGGCCAGCGGGATTCGATTTGAACCAGCAGATCGGCCATCGTGGCACCGGCTGGTAGTTCGAGGGTGATTTCGTCCGTGTCGGTGATGTCGCGCAGGACGGAGAAGAACAGCACGCGCAGCTTCATGACGGCTGGTTCGGATTGAGAATGCCGATGCAGGGCAGATTGCGAAAGCGGCCCATGTAATCCATGCCATAGCCGACGACGAATTCGTCGTCGATCTCGAAACCGGCGTCGTCGAGCGGCACGTCGCGCAGGCGCTCGCGGCGTTTGCTGAGCAGCACGCAACTGCGCAGCGAAGCGGGCTGCTGGGCGAGGATGCGCTCGCGAATGACGCTGAGCGTGAGGCCGGTGTCGAGGATGTCGTCGAGCAGCAGCACGTCCTGATCACGCAGATCGACCCCGGCGGGCCAGTTGACCTTCACCTCGCCAGTGGTGGCGGTGCCGCCTTGATAACTGCTGGCGCTCAAAGTGTGCAGACGCACGGGGAGTTCGAGACGCCGCAGCAAATCGGCGACAAAGAACAAGCCCCCGTCCATCAGCGCGACGACAGTGACGGCTTTGCCTGCGAGTTCCGCATTCAGCTTCGCCGCCATCTCATCGACACGGGCGCTGATTTGCGCGGGTGTGAGGAGGATGCGTTCGAGATCTTGGATAACACCGGTGACGGAGGATGACATGGGACAAATGAGTGCGTAAAAGGCCAAAGCTGACGTAGCGCAGGCCGCCCGGCACGCGTTTCTTCTAACTCGCATGAACCCGACTGACAAACCGAACCTGCCTGACCTGCGCGTGAGTTACGACCAGGGCGAACTCGATGAACACAGCGCCCCGGCCGATCCCGTGGAGTTGTTCACGCATTGGATCAACGACGCCCTCGCGCACAAGCTGCCGGAGCCGAATGCGATGAGCCTGGCCACGAATGGCCTGGACGGCACACCGACGGTGCGCACGGTGCTATTGAAGGGCATCGACGAGCGCGGCTTTCATTTCTACACGAACTACGAGAGCCGGAAGGGGCAGGAGATCGCCACCGATGCGCGTGCCGCCGCGTGCTTTCTGTGGACGGACCGGCACCATCAGGTCTGTCTGAAAGGCGCGATCTCGAAGCTGGATCACGCCGATGCGGAGAAATACTTCGCCACCCGACCTTACGGGCATCAAATCGGTGCCTGGGTGTCGGATCAAAGCGTGGTGATTCCCGGTCGCGAGTGGTTGGCGCAGCGCGATGCCGAGTTGAAGGCCAAATACCCCGAAGGCCAGGTGCCCTGTCCGCCGCACTGGGGCGGCTACACGCTGCTGCCGGATGAAATGGAGTTCTGGCAGGGCCGCGTCAGCCGCCTGCATGATCGCATTCGCTATCGCAAGGAGCACGGCGTGTGGGGGAAGGTGCGGTTGAGTCCGTGAGGTGACGATTGTGGTGTGAATGACCGCATTACCCAGCGCTGTTCCGTAGTACCGGCTTTAGCCGGAATCCGGTCGAGCCTCCAGACCGCCTAAAGGCGGAACTACGGAACAGCGCTGGGTCGTTCGTGCGTAATCGAGAGAAAGTTGAACTCCCGCCTTGCCTTTCATTGTTTTCAGTTTTTAATGAAAGCGTGAGCAAGGAACTACCAGAATGGGAAAAAGCCCGCGAGGAATTCGTGGTGCAGTGGGGTTCGCTCGGCACGCAGTGGGGCATCAACCGCACGATGGCCCAGATTCACGCTTTGCTCATGACCGCCCCGGAGCCGATGTGTACGGACGATGTCATGGAGCGGCTCGAAATCAGCCGGGGCAACGCGCACACGAATTTGAAGGACCTCGTCGGCTGGAACCTCGTGCGCATCATCGCCAAAAAGGGCGACCGCAAGGAGTACTTCGAGGCGGAAAAGGACGTGTGGAAGATTTTCATCACCATCTCAAAGGAGCGCAAACGCCGCGAGATCGAGCCTGCCATCCACCTGCTGCGCGACTGTGCCGCCCGCACCAAGGACGAAGCCGCTGGCCCAGGCAAGGACTTCCACCAGCAGATGCAGGACCTCGACGAATTCCTCAGCTTCGGCGTCAAAGTCGCCGACACCGTGATCTCCATGAAGCACGCCTCCGCCCTGCAGTGGGCCATGCGCCTCCTCAGCTGATCTTTTCATGCCTATATGTTTCATTAATTCCTGAAAATTCAGTATGAACACCCACTCAACCGCCGCCCTGCACGTCCGCCGCATGCGTCCGGCCTCGGTGCTGACTGATCCCGTCGCGGGCAGGGTCGTCTGGAGTCCGGTGAAGTCGCTGTGGTTCACCACCCACCTGCTCATCGCGATCATCGGCGGCTGGCTGACGCTGAGTGCGGGCGCGGTGGCACTTTCGGCAGTCTTCACGGTGCTCACGCTTTGCCTCGGACACACCGTCGGCCTGCACCGTCTGCTCATTCATCGCAGCTTCGCCTGTCCACGCTGGCTCGAGCATCTGCTCGTGCATCTCGGCACGGTTGTAGGCATGGGCGGCCCCTTTCAGATGCTCTACCAGCACGACATTCGCGACTGGGCGCAGCGGCATCCGGCCTGCCATCCGTTCTTCATTGATCAGCGCCCGGTCTGGCGGGATGCCTGGTGGCAGCTTCACTGCCGGATCGAGTTGAAGCATCCGCCGCTGTTCGAGATCGAGCGCGAAGTCGTCACGGATCGCTTTTATCGCCTGCTGCAGCGCACCTGGATGCTCCAGCAGTTGCCTTACGCCGTGTTGTTTTATCTGCTCGGCGGCATCGGCTGGGTGGTGTGGGGCATCTCGGTGCGCATCGTCGTCTCGCTCGTCGGTCACTGGCTCATCGGCTGGTTCGCGCACAACCTCGGCCAGCGTGACTGGCATCTCGCCGGCCATGCCGTGCAGGGTTACAACATCCCGCACCTCGGCCTCATCACCATGGGCGAGTGCTGGCACAACAACCATCACGCCTTCCCCGAATCCGCCCGTCTCGGCCTCAAGCAAGCGCAGCACGACCCCGGCTGGTGGGCGCTGCGGCTGCTGCACCACCTCGACCTTGTGCGCGATCTTAAACAGCCCGCCGACATGCCCACGCGGCCTGAACTTCTTCCCATCAATCCCCCGTGTCATGAATGAATTCTTCATCACTTGTCCCGCCTGGTTGGTCATGTGGTTGCTGGCCGGAGGTCTGTATTTCAGCCTCAAGGCGTTGATACTGTGGAAGACCAAGGCAGCAGCATCTGCGGCAGAAATAGCAGCCTGGTTGTTGCTGTGCCCGACACTCAGCTTCACAAGCTTTCTTTGCAAAGGAGCGGCCCAACACACTGCCGCGCTACGTCTCGCCCTCGCTGGCATGGCGAATCTCCTGTTCGGGGCGGCGCTTATGTGGGGCATGGTTCCACGGTTGGCACAGACACCGTTGGTAGCGGCCTGGGTGGGAATGGTGGGACTCATCTTCATGCTGCATTTCGGCTACTTTCACCTAGTCACTGCCTTTTGGATGCAAATGGGCCGCGCCACCGAGCCGCTGATGAAAAACCCCATTGTCGCCGGGTCGCTGGCCGACTTTTGGGGGCGAAGATGGAATACCGCCTTCCGCGATGCGATGAACCTCCTCGTCTTCCGGCCCGTGGCAGCATGCTGGAATGCGAAAAGCGCGCATTGGCTGGTCTTCCTGATCTCCGGCCTTTTGCATGAGGCGGTTATCTCGCTGCCTACGGGCGCAGGCTGGGGCGGACCCACCACTTACTTTCTGCTGCAAGCACTCGGCATCGAACTGAGCCGCCGTCTGCGTCTGCCACGCGGTTTCGTCAGCCGGTTGTGGGCCATGGCTTTTGTCATTGGGCCAGTGGGCCTGCTGTTTCACGCACACTTCATCCACCAAGTGATGCTGCCCTTCTTTCACACCCTCGGAGCCATACCATGAACCTCGAAACACTCCTCATTCTCGCCGGACTTGGACACTTCGGCATCCTGATCGCCAGTTTCATGGTGCCCAAGGCGCTCAAGTGGAAACAGCACCTCGCAGCGCTGCCGCCTTTCCTGCGGTCGTTGTTCTGGGTCTATGGAGCCTTCATTGTGATCACCATCGCCGGTTTGGGAATACTCACTCTGCTGCATGCGCAGGCGATGGCCGCAGGCGAGCCGGTGGCACGGTCGCTGGCGGCGTTCATCGCGTTCTTTTGGTCAGCGCGGCTGTTCGTGCAGTTCTTCATCTTCGATGCGCGCGAATTTCTCACCAGCACCCTCCGCAAGATTGGCTACCACACGCTGACCCTCGCCTTCATCGCGCAGGCCGTGGTTTATGTCGTCGCGGCGGTCGCGCCCAGCTTCTTGCGATGAGCAAAATCAAATTCCCCTCAACTCAAACCCATAACCACACACCACCATGAACGAAACCATCATCAGCTACAGCCTTTACCTTGTGCTCGCCGTCGCCATGACCATTTGGGTCGCCCGCACTTTGCACAAAAGCGGGCGCATCTTCCTCGTCGATTGCTTCCACGGGAACACCGACCTCGCCGACAGCGTCAATCACCTGCTCGTTGTCGGCTTCTACCTCGTGAACATCGGCTTCGTCTCGCTGTATCTCAAAACCGCCGACGAAATCATCGGCGCACGCGGTGTCTTCGAGACGCTTAGCGGAAAAATGGGCGTGGTGCTGCTCATGCTCGGCGGCATGCACTTCCTCAATCTCTACGTCTTCACCCGCATGCGCCGCCGCGCCACCCTTGCGAACCTGCCACCACCCGTGCCGCCGATGCATCGCGTGAGCAAAGCCCACGACATTCTCGACACGCTGTGAGGCATTTTATGACCACCCTCACCATCTTCTACGATGCTCATTGCGGCCTGTGTTCGCGCTTCAGGCGCTGGATGCTCGATCAGGCCGCGTATGTGCGGCTGGAGTTTTTGCCTTACGATTCGGTTCAGGCACGCCAGCGTTGCCCCGACTTGCCCAACCTTCGAGCTGATCAAGAAATCGTCGTCATGGGCGATGATGGATCGCTCTGGCAGGGCGCGGGAGCGTGGGTGACGTGCCTGTGGGCGCTGCGCGAGTACCGCGAGTGGTCGTTGCGGCTCGCGAGTCCAGCGATGCAGCAGATCGCCCGCCGGGTGGTGCATTGGATTTCCAGCAACCGCATCGGCCTCTCGCACTTGCTGCGCCTTCGCAGTGATGATGCGCTGCGAGCACAAATCAGCGATGTGACCTGCGACAATGGGGCGTGCGATGTTGAAACGCGAAACGCGGATTGAACGAAGGCGGTGGTTTGCGCTGTAATGCACCCATGTCGTTCTCACGCGCCACCGCCCTCGTATTGAGCTTTGCCACCACCCTGCACGCCGCCGACACGCGCTTGGTGCGTGAAACCGCGGCGCTCACACCGGCGGAGGAACAAGCAAAGCTGCATGTGCTAGAGGGCTTCGAGATCCAGCTCTTCGCCAGTGAGCCGATGATCAACAAGCCGATCAACATGGCCTTCGATGCCCGTGGCCGCCTGTGGGTCTCATCCAACGTCGAGTATCCCTACGCCGCCGACAAAAGCCGCTGGTCCGACGCGCAGGGCACGCGCGTCAAAGACAGCCGCGATGCGATCAAAATTCTCGAAGACACCGATGGCGATGGCAAGGCCGACAAAGTCACCGATTTCGCCGATGGCCTGAACATTCCCACCGGCGTCGTACCCTGGCACAAACCGGAGCACAAGGCCGGCTGCATCGCCTGGAGCATCCCGAACATCTGGTACTTCGCCGACACCGATGGCGACGACAAAGCCGACCTGCGCGAGGTGCTTTTCGGTCCGCTCGGTTATGAAAAAGACACGCATGGCATGTGCAGCAGCTTCCGCCTCGGCCTCGACGGCTGGGTGTATGCGACGCACGGCTTCAATAACACCAGTAAGTTCAAAGTTAAGTCCACAGATTTCGCCGATGGCACAGATTCCGATCAGAACAGGGCATCGGTGAAATCAGTGAAATCTGTGGATGGAACAGAGTTGGAACTCCACAGCGGCAACGTCTTCCGCTTCCGCCCCGACGGTTCGAAGGTCGAAAAATGGACCAGCGGCCAGGTCAACCCCTTCGGCCTATGCTGGGATCGCTTCGGCAATCTCTACAGCGCCGACTGCCACAGCTCGCCGATCTACCAGCTCATACGCGGTGCGTGTTATCCCAGCTTCGGCAAGCCGCACGACGGTCTCGGCTTCGCGCCAGTGATGTGCGAGCACAGCCACGGCTCGACGGGCATCTGCGGCATCGTTTACATTGATGGCGGCGTGTGGGGACCGGAATGGGACGATCACACCTTCGTCGGCAATTGCGTCACCTCCCGCGTGAATCACGACAAGATCACCTTCAGCGGCGCCACTCCGAAGGCCAATGAGCAGCCCGACTTCCTCACCAGCGATGATCCCTGGTTCCGGCCCGTCGATCTCCAGCTCGGCCCCGACAACGCCCTCTACATCGCCGACTTTTACAACAAGGTCATCGGCCATTACGAAGTGCCACTGGATCATCCGGGCAGGGACAAGGAACGCGGGCGGATCTGGCGGGTGGTGAACAAAAGACACACGCAAAGTCTCAGTGAGGCCAATCTCGAAAATCAAAACGACACTGTTCTCGCTCACGCACTTCATTCTGCGAACATCACTCAACGAGCACTGGCCACAGAGCTGATGGTTCGACGCGGTTCGCTCATAGAAGCGGGTGACGCTCCACCATCGCCTGAATCAATGGCGCACAAGCTTTGGATCGGCGCACGTCTGGGCAAAATCAGTTCCACGCAGTTCACCACGGCCATAAAGGCATTTCCGCTGACTGCCGTTCATGCCTTCAAAGTTCTCGGCGCATTCCAAGGCAGCAAAGGCATCCCTGGTTTTTATGCGCATACCCTGAAACAAGGAGACTATGGCGATCTGCCAGGACTGCCCCAGTCCGCCATCTTGATCAGAAGTTATACAGTCGATCTTGCGACAGGATTGTTTGTGGAGGTTCCACCCGGTGATGGCGGCAAACAGCTCCAATCCCGCGAGTACAACGAAGAGAAAAAAGCCATCATGGAGTGCATGGGTGCATCCGAAGACCCAGCCGCTGTTCATGAGATTGTCTCGTTGTTGAGCAAGGGCGTGTCTGATGAAACACGGTTGCTGACCACCAAGATCGCGTTACGACGGCTCTTGATGGTGCCTGCCAACTTCAAGGCACTTCCGCCTGACTCCACCAGTGCTGCTGAAGTCGTGCTCGCAGTGCCTAATGCTGAGGCCAGCGCATGGCTGTGGCGCATGGAAACGACAGAAGCCACCCCCCCCATTTCAAGTTCACTGACTCTCGGACACATCGCCCGATACGGTAATCTAGAGTTGTTGAAATCTGCACTCGCAAAAGCACACGTGGATAGCCAAGACAAAGCAGCTTCTTCCCAGCTCGAGTTGATTCAGGCCATCCACAAAGGCCTCAGCGAACGTGGTGCGCCTGCGAATGCGGAGTTGCTGCAATGGGCGCACGAACTTGCCACACAGCTTCTCGGCTCAGTGGGGGAACAACCGGAACCGGCGTGGATTTCCGCCGGAGCGGCTGAAACATCGTCGAAGTGGTCGTTGCAGACGCGGAAATGCGCGGACGGGACGGAAGCGCAGGTGTTGCAGAGCATGATCAAAGGCGGGGGCGATGAGGAGAAGCGCACGGGCGTTTTGAAATCCAAAACCTTCGCTGCGCCGTCGAAGCTTGCGTTTTGGATCAATGGTCATCGCGGACCTCCGACGGCGAAGGCGCATGACAAGAGCCTAGTGCGCGTGGTGGACGCGCAGAGCGGCGAAACACTCGCCAGTGTGTTCCCGCCGCGCAACGATGTGTGCCAGCGGGTCGAATTCGACCTCGCCAAACACGCCAGCAAGCCAGTGCGACTCGAAATAGTGGACGGTGACGATGGCAAGGCCTACGCCTGGCTCGGCATCACGCGCATTGAGCTGCCGGTCATCAGCGTGAATGATTTTCAGGGGGAGGACCGCACCCGTGACGCGCTCAAAACACTCGCCGTGATGCTGCAGTTCAGCGCACCCGCCGCTTTGCGTGAAAAACTCACCGCTTATCTGCCGCCACGTCCCGCACCGCCGCCGCTGCCCGTTTCACCCGCACAGCGGCAGCAGCTCGATGCGTTGATCACTGCTCGTTCGGAGACGTTTGCGAAAGCGAAGCCGGATGTGGCGGCTGGAAAGACTTTGTTTATGACGCATTGCGCCGTTTGTCATCGCATCGGTGGCGAGGGCGGGCTGATCGGCCCGCAGCTTGATGGCATCGGCGCTCGCGGCGTGGAGCGACTCTGCGAGGACATCCTTGATCCGAACCGCAACGTGGATGCGCATTTTTTTCTGCACACGCTGACGCTGAAGGACGGCACCACGACCAGCGGCTTCCTCAAAGCCGAGGCTGGCCAGGTGCTCATCCTCGCCGATGCGACCGGGCAGGAGCATCGCGTTGCGAAGAATGATCTCGTGAAGGATGAAACGACACCGATGTCGCTCATGCCGCCGGTGTTTGGGCAGACTATCAGCGAAGAAGATTGCATGGATCTGCTGGGCTATTTGCTGTCACAGACCGCCGCCAAATAAAAAAGCCGGAGTCTTGCGACTCCGGCTTCGTGATTGAGAAATCCTATTCGTCCTCGGCTTCGGCAGTAGCGGTCTTTTTCCGCTTCTTCTTGCCACCGGCGTTGCGCAGAGCCTTCGGAATCGGGTCTTCCTTCTTCTGCAGCGCACGGCGCAGCTTGCGTAGCGCGATGTTTTGCAACTGACGGATACGTTCGCGGGTGACACCGAACTCCTGGCCGACTTCTTCCAGTGTGCGCGGCTTTTGGCCTGCGAGGCCGAAGCGGGCGTCGATGATCTTGCGTTCGCGTTCGTCGAGAACGGTGAGCAGGCCATCGAGCTGACTGTGCATGTTCTTGTGCGAGAGCAGGTCGAAGGGCGTCTGCGCGTTGTCATCGCCGACGATTTCGCCGAACTCAGTGCTGTCGTCGTCGCTGATCGGCGCGTCGAGCGAGGCCGGACGCATGGAGGCGACCTTGAGCTGGCTCAGTTTCGCACGATCAATGCCGATTTCCTCGGAGAGCTCGTCATCCGTCGGTTCACGGCCGAGTTCCTCGGACATGGACATGGCCACGCGACGCATCTTGCTGATTTTATCCACCATGTGGACAGGCAGACGGATGGTCTTGGACTGGTTGGCGAGGGCGCGTTTGATGGACTGCTTGATCCACCAGGCGGCGTAGGTTGAAAGCTTGCCACCCTTGTTCGGGTCGAAGCGCTCCACGGCCTTCATGAGACCGATGTTGCCTTCGGAAATGAGGTCGAGAAGCGGCAGGCCGTAGTTGGCGTAGTCTTGGGCGATCTTCACCACGAGGCGCAAGTTCGCACGAATCATGTGCGAACGGGCTTCGGGGTCGCCGCGCTTGATGCGTTCGGCAAGCTCGACCTCCTGGTCGGGAGTCAGCAAGTCAGTCTTGCCGATTTCACGCAGGTAAATCTTAATGCCTCCGTCGAGTTCCATATTGAGATTCTATGTGGGTAATACGATGCAAAGAGCCAAGTCTTTGCCCCCGGCTAGGACGCAGGGGGTCGCGAGAATAGCCGACCTTTTGGACTTTGCTCGTTTTTTTTGAGCAAGTTTGCGGCCAGAAAAGAAGGTTAAACCGGGGAGGAGTGGCACAATGGGTGAATTTACAGCCCCCGTTGAACTAAACTTTGAGGGTCGCGTCAATAGCATTTCCAAAAAATATCAGGATTTCCTAACAAAACACGCGTGATCCCGGCATATTTCACGCTTTCTGAGGCTTGGTGATTATTTTGGCCGGACGCTGTAGGGCGAAATAATCATCCGGCTTCCGCAAACCCGCCCGCTTGACACCGCCCTGCCCCGCCCCGAATTACTCGGCCCCCGAAAAACTGCCATGCCCCGCCGAATCACCTACCGCGACGCCATCCGTGAAGCCCTCGATGAAGAAATCGCCCGCGACCCCATGGTCGTGGTCATGGGGGAGGAAGTCGCCCAGTACAACGGTGCCTATAAAGTGACGCAGGGGCTGTGGGAAAAGTGGGGCGACAAACGCCTCGTGGATACCCCGATCAGCGAGGCCGGCTTCATCGGCATGGGCATCGGTGCCAGCATGCTCGGCGTGCGGCCGGTCATGGAGCTGATGTTTTGGAGCTTTTACACTGTGGCCTGGGACCAAATCGTCAACAATGGCGCGATGGTGCGCTACATGAGCGGTGGAAAAATCAACTGCCCCATCGTCATTCGCGGCCCGGCCAACGGCGGCACCAGCGTGGGTGCCACCCATTCCCACACGCCAGAAAATATCCTGGCGAGCTTTCCCGGCATGAAGTGCGTCTGCCCCAGCAACGCCTACGATGCTAAGGGCCTCATGAAGGCTGCCATTCGTGACAATGACCCCGTCATGTTCATGGAGAGCACCATTCTTTATGGCATGGAATGGGATGTGCCGGCCAATGACGAATTGCCCGATGGCGAGCTGTTCATCCCGCTGGGTTCAGCCGACGTGAAACGTGAAGGCACAGACATCTCCCTCATCGCCCACGGCAAGGCGGTCATCACCTGTCTCGAAGCCGCCAAAATCCTCGAAGAAGAGCACGGCATCAGCGCCGAAGTCGTCGATTTGCGCACGATCCGCCCGCTGGACGAGGACACCATTCTGGATTCCGTCGCGAAAACGCATCGCGCCATCTACGTCGAGGAAAATAAACCCTACTGCGGCATTGGAGCCCAGATCGCCTACATGATCCAGGAGCGCATTTTCGACGAACTCGACGCCCCCGTGCAGCGCGTGTGCAGCCTAGACGCGCCCGCTATTTACAGCCCGCCACTTGAGGCCCTCCAGCTCCCGACCGCCGAGGTCGTCGTCGCCAAGGCGCTCAGCATCTGCTAAGCTCGCACCGTCATGCAATTCACCCAGGTCTTCAAAAAGGTGCCGGAAGGCTACATCGGCTTCGTGGAGGAGCTGCCTGGAGCCAACACCCAGGGCGCGACCCTAGATGAGGCCCGCGTCAACCTGCGTGAGGCCATCGAGCTGGTCATGGAGGCCAACCGCATGCTCGCCGAGGAGGAGATCGGCGGCGATAAAGTGCATCGTGAAACGCTTCTCCTCGCCGCTGCGTGAAACTGCGTGACCTCCTCCGACACCTGCATGACCACGGCTGTGAATTTCTGCGTGAAGGCGGCAACCATTCGGTGTACGTCAACCGTGCCACCCGCAAAAGCTCCGCTGTGCCGGCGCCATCGTGAGATTAACGACTTCCTTGTGAACAAAATCTGCAAAGACCTCGAAATACCCCGTCCTTAACCCTTTCCCGCCATGCCCAAACTCATCGAAATGCCCAAGCTCAGCGACACCATGACCGAGGGCACCCTCGCCAAATGGTTCGTCAAGGAAGGTGACAAAATCACCGTCGGCAAAGCCGTCGCCGACATCGAGACCGACAAGGCCACCATGGAGTACGCCAGCCCGTTTGAAGGTGTCCTGCATAAAATCATCGCCCAACCCGGCGGCAAGATCCCGCTCGGTGCCCCGCTGGCCCTAGTTCTCGAAGAAGACGAGGCCGCGCCCGCGAACATCGACGAAATCATCGCCAAAGCCCAGGCTGCTGCCGCCCCGGCCCCCGCTGCCGAGAAAAAACCCACTGGTGGTGCCGCAAAAGCCGCCAGTGCTGGCCCGCGCCTGCCGCAGGCACCGCAGCACACCCGCCGCGCTGCCGCAGGGAACGCCAACGTCCGCGTCAAAGCCTCCCCGCTTGCCAAAAAGATCGCCGCAGAGCGCGGCGTGGATCTCAGCGCCCTCGTCGGCTCCGGTCCTGGCGGTCGTATTGTGCGTGAAGATGTTGAAAATGCCCCCGTCGGCGGTGCCGGTGGCCGCATTGCCGCCACTCCGACCATTCGTCCCGTGGTCGGCCCAGATGATGAGCGCGTCGCCACCAGCAGCATGCGCAACATCATCGCCGAGCGTCTCCTTGCCTCGAAGACGCAGATCCCGCATTTCTATCTCCAGATGGAAGTCGATGCCGCACCGCTCATGGAATTCCGCGCGCATTTGAACGCCACCAGCGAAAAATCCGGCGGCAACAAATACTCCGTCAACGATTTCGTCCTCAAGGCCGTCATCCGTGCCGCGCAGGCCCAGCCCGCAATCAATGCCGCGTGGGATGGCGATGCCATTGTGAAGTTCAAATCCATTGGCCTCAGCGTCGCCATCGCCATTGACGACGGCCTCGTCACGCCCGTCATCAAGCAGGCGGAGAAGAAAACCCTGCTCGAAATCAGCCAGGGCGTCAAAGATCTCGCCGGCAAGGCCAAGAACAAAAAACTCAGTCCCGACGACTACGCCGGCGGCACCATCACCGTCTCGAACCTCGGTGCGTATGGCATTGACCAGTTCGCCGCCATCATCAATCCGCCGCAGGCGGCGATTGTCGCCATCGGCAGTATCCGCACCACGCCCGTCGTCAACGACAAGGGCCAGATCGTCGCCGGTCAGCGCATGTGGGTCGGCCTCAGCGGCGACCACCGCGTCGTGGATGGTGCCGTCGCCGCCACCTTCCTCGCGGAAATGCGCAAGCTGCTGGAAAACCCAGCGCTGATGCTGGTGTGAGATCGCAGATGGCTTGAAAATACCAGCTTGAGGCACCGGAATTAACGGAGCGGATGGCCCTATTGAACTATTTGCGTGGCGGCCGGGCTGCCGCATCATGCGGTCATGGACTTGCCCGATGTCATCGCCCATTGCCTGAGCCTGCCCGGCACGGAGGAAACGACGCCCTTTGGGCCGGAGGCGCTCGTTTACAAAGTCGCTGGCAAGATGTTCGCTGTCACCGTGCCGGAGGATTTTCCGGCGCGGATCAACCTCAAGTGCGATCCCTCACGCGCCATCGAGCTGCGCGATGAGCACAAGGCCATCAAGCCCGGCTGGCACATGAACAAGAAGCACTGGAACACTGTGGTGCTGGATGGCAGCCTGCCGCCGAAGCTGGTGCGCGAGCTGGTCGAGCATTCGTATCAGCTCGTGGTCGCTGCGCTGTCGAAGAAGGCACAAGAGGGATTGAAAAGCTGAAGGCCGGCCACAGGCCAGCGGACTTGGGAACGGTTCCGCAAAATGATTTCACAGATGGTGGCTGCGCGACCGTTATCTCGGCCATGAAGTTCATCCATGCGCTGCTCGTGTCACTCTGCGTTCTGCCTGCGGCATTCGCCGAGCGGCCCAACCTCATCGTCATCATGGCCGATGACATGGGCTTCTCCGATCTCGGCTGCTATGGCGGGGAGATTCAGACGCCGAACCTCGACCGCCTGGCGGCAGAGGGGCTGCGCTTTTCGCAGTTCTACAACTGCGCGTTGTGCGGGCCGACGCGGGCGGCCTTGATGACCGGCCAAGCACCGCACAAGGTTGGCATCACGAACTGGACCGGGCTGCTGAATGACCGCTGTGTCACCGTGTTCGAGCTGCTCAAAGGCGCAGGCTACGCGACCTGCGCGGTGGGGCGGCTGGACATGGTCACGGCGGAGGACTGGCATGAGCCGCAGAACATCGGCCGCTATGTGGATCGCTTCTTTGGCACCACCGGGCACCTTGGGCCGGGCAATTACTTCAAGGATGTGCGCCCCACGGCCTTCTATCGCGACGGTGAGACGTTTTCCATCCCCGAGGGTGGCTACAAGACCGATCTCATCACCGATTTCGCGGCGGAGTTCATCCGTAGCACGGACCAGGCGAAGCCCTTCTTCCTCTACCTCTCACACTACGCGCCACACTGGCCGCTGCATGCAAAGGAGGGGGACATCGCGAAGTATCGCGCCCTGTATCGGAATCTCGGTTGGGACGCGGCCCGTGAGCAGCGGCTGCAACGTCTCATTGAAAAAGGCCTCGTGCCCGCGGGTACACAACTCTCACCGCGTGATCAAAACGCGATAGCTTGGAGCGAGGCCAAGCATCTCGACTGGGAGGCGGAGCGCATGGCCACCTTTGCCGCGCAGATTGACTGCCTAGATCAAAGCGTGGGCCGCGTGCTGGAGGCACTGCGCAGCACTGGCGCGGACAAGAACACGCTCGTGCTGTTCCTCAGTGACAACGGTGCCTCGGACAAAGCCGTCGGCCAGCTCGACAAACCGGGTAAAACTTGGCGCAGCGACGGTGCGCTGACAAAGGTCGGGAATAAGCCGACGATTCAGCCCGGACCGGCGGACAACTTCGTCACCGCCGGCCCCGCGTGGTCGAACGTGTCGAACGCGCCCTTCCGCGAGCACAAGCAGTCGAATCACGAAGGCGGCATCGCCTCGCCGCTGATCGCGTGGTGGCCCGGCGTCATTCAAAATACCGGTGGCATCAGCAACGAGCTCAGCCACGTCAATGACATCACCGCAACCTGCCTTGATGCCGCCAGGGCCGCGTATCCTGCGACCTTTGGCACTCGCAGCGTGTCACCACTCGCGGGTAAATCCCTGTTACCGCTGTTCAAAACAGGTACGCGCTCAGGTCACGGATCACTCTGCTGGGCCACCTCGGGTGCGAAGGCGGTGCGCATGGGCACATGGAAACTCGTCGCCCTGCCGGGCAAACCCTGGGAACTCTACGATCTCACCAATGATCGCACCGAGCTGCACGATCTCGCCAAACAGCAGCCCGAACGCGTGGCGGCGATGGAACAGATCTTCAACACATGGAAGCAGCAATGAATCGACACCTGCCGCCGCGCTTGAATCGAAAGCTGATTGCAGCCGCACTCGTGGTTGTGGCGTGCGCACTCTCCGCCAAAGAACCCTTCAAGCCGAACCTCGGTCCCGATCTGCCGACGATCACGGTTTCCTGCGGTAATGTGACCCTGCTGCTGCGGCAGGCGACACAGTGGACGCCGGGGCGCATCGACTTTCGCGGCGCGGCGATGACGACCGAGCGCAGCGCGTATGGCACGGTATTCTCGTTTCCCGATGTCGGTTTCATCGGCACGGCGCATCTGGAGAACGAGCCGGAGAAGCTGCAGTCGCTCGCTTTCTTCATCGACGACAAGCAGGTCGAGAAGCCAACGGCGGAGCTGAAGGGTCAAGCGTTCCGCTTTGAGCGGAAGTCGCGCATTCGCACCTTCGATCTGACGAACATCATCGAGATCAAAGACAATCGTCTGATCGAAACGACGACCGTGCATACCGCCGAGGCTGTGCCGCTGAAGCTGATGTATCATTTCATGCACGCATGGACGCCAAGCGTGTCCGCCTTCCTTACCGCAAACGACGCGGGCCTGTTGCGCGATGACGCCGAGGTGGCAAAGAAGTTCTACATCAATGAACGCGTGGACTGGATGGCGGTGTATGAGCCGAAGAGCAGTCAATTTGGCGTCTCGCGCCTCACTCAAGCGCCGAAACTTGGCGACCACATCGCCATGATTTGGAACGTGCCGGGCAGCTACCGGAAGTTTTACCTGAAATGCTTCAACAACGCCACCATGCCCGCCGGATTCACCGGAACGTGGCGCATGGTCACGGCGTTCGGCAGCAGCAAGCCGGATGCGTGGGAATCGGCGGCCCGTGAACTCGCCACCACCTTGCACCAACCATGAAAAACCGCCGCGAGTTCCTCACCACCTCTGCTGCGCTGGCCGCAGGCGGTTTGTCGTCGTCGCTGGCAGCTGAGCCGCCAAAGCCGTTTCATCTCTGGGCCTGCGGTGACTCGCATGTCGGCACGGACATCAAGAAAGGCCGTGAATCACTGGCGGAGGCGATCCGCCAGTCGGAGTTCGGCGACGAGAAGCTCCGCGTGCCGCCGTTTGACTGGGACATTGCCATCCATGTCGGCGATCTGGCGGGTGGACAGGGCGCACCAGACGACAAGGAAGGTCAGCAAGTCGTGAAACAATACGGCGAACTGAAAAAGCATCGGCGCGAGGACATTTACGATCTCGCCGGCAATCACGACGCCTCCGGCCCCGATGAGGAAACGCAGTGGTGGTTCAAGAAGTGGGTCGATCCCACCGGCGAAAACACCGCCACCTCCGGAGTCGATCCGGCGCAGAGGCGCTATCCCGTCACCGGCACTTGGGAGCGCTATTCCTTCCGTGTCGGCAACCTGCTCTTCCTCATCATGTCCGACCGCAACGACGGCGGCCCGCCGCGTGGTCGCGCCAAAAACGGCGGCTATCCGGCGGGCGCGGTGACGAGCGAGACCTTTGAGTGGTGGCAGCAGCAGGTGGAGTCGAATCGTGACGCCATCATCATCTGTGCGCATCACCACATGCTGCGCGAGACTACCGTGGCCTCCGGTCCCTTTGAAGGCTATCAAAAGCAGGGTGACAACTGGGCCTCCCACTACCACGGCTACTTCCCCGACGGCGGCCCGAAAGGCGCGAGCTACCTCTACTGGCTCGACGACACGCCCGATACCGGTGCCTTTGAAAAATACCTCGCCGCACATCCCGGCGTGGTCGATCTCTGGCTCGGCGGCCACACCCACACGAACCCCGACGACACCCATGGTGGCCGCTCGCACATCGAGACCAAATGGGGCGTTCACTTCATCAACTGCGCCGCGCTCAGCCGCTATCACGCTGGCAAAACCACGCTGCCCATGTCGCGCCTCCTCACCTTCACCCCCGACAGCCGCGATCTCGCCGTGCAGTGCTACCTGCACACCGATCAGCATGCGCATGCGGGATTTTATGCGAAGGCGAAACGTGAGTTGAAGCTGTCGAAGGCGTTTACGACAGTATGAACTCCAAGGACACTATCAAAGCATTGATCCCCGTCTGGGGCATTCCTCTGGGAATCGTCATCACTGTCAGGTTGTTCACGCCTGACCCCGGCCAAACGAAGAACGATTTTCCATCAGTAGTTTTCACCCCATCAAAAATCGAGATGCTCGAAAAACAAGGCTCCAAGAGATCCAATTTCTTTAAGTCTGGCTCCACAATCCTGACGGCACGTCCTATCATCACCGCGATCCTGAGTCCGAGCTGCATCGCCGCATCCCCGTCAAAACCCCGTTGAAGATCAGCTTCTCGCCAACGGAACATGGCAACGTGCTGATGGACGTTGCCATCGCCAACTCAAAGGAGGCATCAATTCTGTCCTTTGCAGATGTGATGGCTGAATATGCGGCCCGTCAGCGATTGGTCTATATCATCGCGGGGATCTGGCTCGTTTTGGGGAACCTGTTTCTGTTCGGACTTTGGAAGGAGAGACTCGCGGAGAGACCTTCATATTGAGGCTCGCGTATCGAAGTGACTTTCCTCTGGTGAAAGCGTGTCACCCTATTGTGCGGACCTCAATAAGACGGCAACTTGCGCACTCAGTTGATCGAGATCATCCAGCAAAGTAGTGGCAATGGGCCTCCTTCTATCCAGAACAAAAGCACCTCCTCCACCATGAACACGCTGCACACTCTCCTGCTGGTCCTGCTCGTCTCCGGCCACACCTTCGCGCAGCCGGTGCTGCACACGTTTGAGCGGGTGCGGCTCACGGACATCTACTATTCGGAGGGTGTGAACGCGGCGGACATCGACAATGATGGCCATGTGGATGCGATCTATGGGCCGTTCTGGTTCGCGGGGCCGGAGTTCAAGGTGAAGCACCTGATCTACAAGGCCTTCCCGCAGCCGCGTGAGGCGTATGCGAACCATTTCTTTGCCTGGACCTATGACTTCGACGGCGATGGCTGGACGGATGTGCTCACGGCCGGATTTCCGGGCACGCCGGCGATTGTGTATCAGAATCCAGGCAAGGAAGGACACGCAGCGCCGTGGCCGAAGCATCAGGTCTTCGATTGGGTTTCCAACGAGTCGCCGCACTTCACGAATCTCGTCGAGAAGGACAAACCGGTGCTGGTTTGCACGCGTGATGGCTACTTTGGTTATGCGGAGCCGAGCTGGAACAGGCCGCTGGAAGAGTGGAGCTTTTATCCGATCTCGGAACGCATCGCGCCGGAGAAATTCGGCCACGGACTGGGCGTGGGTGATGTGAATGGCGATGGTCGGCAGGACGTGCTCTTCAAAGACGGCTGGTTCGAGCAGCCGGAAGATCTGACGCAGGGTCATTGGACGCTGCACAAGGCCGTCTTCGCTCCGCGTGGCGGCGCGGAGATGTTTGCCTATGATGTGGATGGCGATGGCGACAACGACGTGATCACGAGTCTCGCCGCGCATGAGTTTGGCCTGTCCTGGCATGAGCAGACGCCGTACGGCTTCAAAGAGCACCTCATCATGGGCGACCGCGCCGCGCAGAACCGCTACGGCGTCGTGTTCAGCGAGCTGCACAGCGTCCAGCTTGCCGACATGGACGGCGACGGCCTGCAGGACATCGTCACCGGCAAGACCTACTGGTCGCATCATAAAAAATCGCCGCTGTGGGATACGGGCGCGGTGGTGTATTGGTTCAAACTGGTGCGTGGAAAGGAGGGCGTGGACTGGGTGCCGATGAAGGCCGATGAAGGCCGATGAAGGCCGATGAAGGCCGATGAAGGCCGATGAAGGCCGATGAAGGCCGATGGCGAAGCGGGCATCGGACGGCAGATCGTCATCAAGGACGTGAATGGCGACAAACTGCCCGACATCCTCACTGGCGGCATGGTCGGCGCACATGTGCTGCTGCATCGCACAAAAACCGTGACCGAAGCCGAATGGCAGGCCGCGCAGCCGCAACCGCTGACACCGAATGAACGCGCGGCTTTGATCGCCAAAGAAGCGCCACCGGCTGACACGACGGAACGCGTGCCCGGTGCGCTCGAAGGCGAAGCACTCGCCGCTTCGATCAAGGCCAGTGCAGGAACGGTGAAACCGCAGAATATGAAAAATTTTAGCGGCAGCCGCTGGAGCGGCGATGCGCAGTTCCTCTGGACCGGCGGCAAGATGGGCGATCAGATCGAGATCACGCTCAACGCCCCTGAAGCCGCCGCCTACACGCTCGAAACCGTCCTCACCCGCGCCCCCGACTTCGCCATCGTGCAGCTTGCGCTGGATGGCAAAGACCTCGGCACACCGGTCGATCTCTATGACGCCAAAGTCACCACCACCGGCGTGCTGAAGCAGCCGCTCGGTCAAGTCACCGCTGGGCCGCACCAACTCGTCATCCGCATCTCCGGCACGAATCCCAAGGCCAAGCCGAACCGCTACGTCGGACTCGACTACATGCGCTTGGTGAAGCAGAACTGAAGCGAAATCACGAATTCAACTGTGCCGGAAAGCGCTGGATAAAATCTGTCGGAGTCATGACTGGAACCGTGCTGCATCCGAAATCCACGGTGTTTCGTGTGATGATCCAGTCGTCCTGACAGGCGGTCGCGGCAACGGCCTGAAGAGCATCCTCGAAATCACCGAAACCCAGGCTGCGTGCTTGACGAGCATCTGCATCCACGACGGCTGCAACGCGGGCCCAAGCGAGTATTTTAGCCACTTCGGCGAGTGCCTGCTGTTCGGTGCGCCCGCGTTTCAACAAGTAGTAGGCGGTTGCAAGCCTATGCCAGGCCATGAACATCGCATCTCCACGAGATTCACAGCTTTCCGGGTAGAGCCGTCCGTTGCCGGGCGGCTCCCCCACAGACCCGTACGAGCCCAATTAAGGCATACGGTTCCTCAGATCAGGACTTCGCGTTATAGATGGAATGCACGAGCCTGGGCGGTGGCAGTGGTAAATGCTCGCTCAATAGTTTGCCAAAGCGCTCCCACGTCATGCTGCCTCGTTGCCGCGAGCGGCGGTTAAGCCACTTGTGCCACAGACGTTTGACGCTGGTTTCGTATTGCTCCAGTGCATCAGCGTTGCCGGTGATGCCGTAGTAGCCGTAATGGCCTTGGAGCTTTGCTTTTAACGTCTTCCAT
>Ga0209702_10004235_pt1 | contig 21186 bp, 24 predicted proteins | sample FRY01_FD_187210 | JGI IMG/M metagenome (GOLD analysis project Ga0209702, IMG submission 187210) | Freshwater microbial communities from Lake Fryxell liftoff mats and glacier meltwater in Antarctica - FRY-01 (SPAdes) (version 2) | ecosystem: Environmental > Aquatic > Freshwater > Ice > Glacier... | reverse complement strand
CCTGCGACTGTTTCTTACCTCCCCGGCGTGGCTGGGAGTCGGAAGGGTCAAGGCGGTGAAGGTTTTGGTGCCGGGGCTAAGGCAAGATTCAACCCTGACCTGGACACTGACCTGGACACTGACCCTACACCAATTTCTAGGCCACAACTCGGTGATTTCGCTACCGACTGGAAAGACCCAGAATACAACGCACAAATTGCGTCACTCAACAAAGCACTACAAGACTACGAAACAGGTGCCCAGCAGAGAGCTGACCGTTACGGACAAGACTTCCGCACAGGTGTACAACAAATGGGTTACCGTCCTGCGGGCGAAACAGGTTTCGGTGACGTCTTAGCAACACCAGAACCCCAAATGGCTTCAAGAATGTCTGCCTCGACAGAACCACAGAAAATGGGTCTATGGGACCTCGAAGGACAATTTGATCCTTACAGTTCCGCAGCTCGTGGTACACGTGGTTTGCGCGACGAGTTCGCTGCCCGAGGTACTTTGCGCTCTAGTGACTTTGGGCAAACTTTTGGTGAATTTCAGGGCCGTCTTAACGATCAGCTTGATGCAATGAACCTGTCAAAATCACGTTTTGGCGAAGATTTGCAGACGGAGATTGCTGGGCAACGTTCTGGTACTGAAGAGCGTAGCCGGGCAGCTGAGAGAGCTGCTAGTCAGCGTGCTGCTACAACTCAGATGAATGCGTTTATGCGAGCATTGGCGGGTGGGTAATGACCAATAACGTTAGAGTAGAACCTCCCAAACCTTCGTGGTGGGAAAACTCGTCTATTAAAAGAGCTATTGATGTGGCTAGTGGTCGTGCGCCCACAGCTTTTCAGGTGCCTAAAACGCCCACGTACGGAATTAATTATCTTACGTCGCAGTTAGGCAGTCTTCAAGAAGGCGCTTTAAAAGGTGCTTTTAACGCTGGCGATGCTGTTACTCGTTTTATTTCGGGACGCCCCGGGGCTCCTATAGGAAAAGGTTTTGGCGATTTAATGTACGATCCCGTTGCCGCACAATCGGCTTTGGGTGCGGGTTCTGGAAACCTTAATTTAGATGTAAATAATCTTTCTGGTGGGGGAACCTACACGGGACAAAGAGATTATCCTCAACCAGGTTCACAGTATTATGTTCCCGGCGCAGAACAAGCTGATAAAGATGCTCTTGCACAACTTGTTGCTCAAAAAGCTGCTGAGGAAGAAGCCGCTAACCAACCGGCCCCTACTGATTGGTTGGCTGAGGCTATTGCGTACCAAAATCAATTTGCCCCAGATTATTCCAGCATCTCTCAAGGGTGGATGGATGAAGGCAACCTGGTAAACCAAAGACTGCAGGCCATGTATGACCAGATTGCTTCTCGTGCGGGTGAAAACGTACAACGTGTTAGCGACATTTATAGTGGCGCGTCTGAGGGTATTGGTTCCGTTTACGACACCGCTTCGGCTAACACTGAACAGGCTTATGCTTCTGCGCAGCAACAGGCCGCCGATCAAATGGCCCGCTTGGGTATTGAGGCCGCGGCTCCAGCAGTTTTGAATCCTGCCGCTTTGTCGCAGGCTGAGGCTGTCGCTAATTTGGAGTCGGGCAGGGCGTCTGGTTTGGGCGCTACAGAACGGTACGGTGCTTCGTCAGGTGATTTTGCTTCGCAGATGGCTCAGGTTGCCCAACAGGAGGGTGCCCAGTATCAAACCAGCGTAACGGATGCTTTGCGTCGTCAAATGATGAATTTGGAGATGCAGCAACAGCAGGATGCTTACCAGCGTGCTATGCAGGCTCCCGGTTTGGCGCAACAGCTTCAGTCGGTAAGTCAACTTAATCAGGAACAAGGGTTGACTCCCGAACAACAGCTTGCTTATGAAAGATTTGCTTTTGAGCAGGGACAAGCTGGCGCTGATATTGCTCTTGGGCAGGAACAGGCCCGTAATACACGTTATCAAGAATTGTACGCACTTCTTGGTGATAAAGCCGAAGAACAGCTAAACTATGAAATATCTATTGGTCGAATATAGTTAGGAGAAGTTGTGTCTGAAAGACCTTCTGATTCTTTCTTATCTGACTACCTTAAAAGCCAAAGGGAAGTTTACAAGCAACAGCTTTTGTCGTCTGCGTCCCCCGCTGCGGGAAGCGTTGGTGATGTCAAACCTCCTGCTATGCCAGAGCCAGAAATGGGGTTCTTGGGCGGGGTAATTGATTTTCTTAGCCGACCTCTTTATGCTGTCACAAATATTGCTGATAAAGCACTAGACCTTCCTGAAAGAGCCCGGCAAGGTGAAACTTTGCAGGGCTTAGGGGCTTTAGCGGCTTCCCCATTTACCGGTTTCTTTTCTCAAAGCCGTGAAAACAAAAATTATACTTCGGACCTTATTGAAAAGGGGTACGACACCGCTTTCAAAAACTATCCTGGTTATGTTGATGTTGAGGATAACGTAAACCCAGTAACTAAGGGTGTTTTAGGTTTTGCGGGTGATGTTGCTTTTGATCCGCTGATGTGGGTACCGGGCGCACAAGTTGCTAAAGTTATTAATCTTGGTTTACGTGGTGTGCGTGCTGGGGCTGAGGCTTTGGGTTTGGGTAAGAAAGCTGTCAAAGGGGCTGACGAAGTTTTGGATGCAGCAGTTAGTTCTGAGCGTGTTTCTAATGCTAAACCTAACAATCTTCGGGATGTTGCGGAGTCGGTACCTAAGCCCGCGACAGCAGAGTTGAAGTTTTCTGAGAGGGTTAAGCAGGGGATTCAAAAAGGTTTGTTGCCCGAGAACGTTGTTACCAGTAGTTTGCGTGCAACAGTTAACGATTCAAAGATTTTTAGGGGTAAGAAACCTTTGAGTCGTCGCAACCAGATGGCTAGTTTCTTGAAGTCTTGGGAAGCTGGAAGACTCGCCAACGATTTGCCTGTCGTTCCACAAAAACTTAGTTTTGATGATTGGACTCTTGGTTGGGCCGAGCTTCCTAGGGAAGTTTTGGATGGCTTACTTCCTAAACAAATTGGTCCTATAAAACTTAAACTGGGTACTTTGGATGAAATGGAAAAAGCTTACAACAAACTTTCTGGTGAGGCTCAGGAAGCTTTTGTAAGGGATAATTTTGAGCCAGAAGTTTTGCGTCCTTTGTATGAAAGTTTTAGTAACGCATTTGATGTTTCGCCGGGTCGTGTTGATTTGTTGGGTCGTCCCCCTAGGGAAGTTCCTACGTCGGAAGCCGCTGAGAATGTTGTTGCCCGAATTAGTGAGTTGGCCGGTACTGAACGGGTTAACGCAGAGCAAGTGTTTACACGCCCGTTGTTAAACAGCATGAGCCGGCTTGACCCTGAGGGTATGGCTGGTTTTATCGACAGTGCGCAGAACATTCTTAGACAGAATGGTCTTGTCGAGGGTATGGGCAAGATTAGTGGTCGTAGTGCTGAGCGTAATTTGTTGCGTGCGTTTAACATTTCTTTGGATCAGTATCGGGCTGCTTATGACGATTTGGTTGAACGCGTAGATTCTTTGTTGACTGTCGGACCAGCTAAACCTGTTAAAGAAGCGATGGAAACTTTGGTGCAAGATGCCGGGTTTGTTGCCGAGTTGACGTCACGTTTCCGACAGATTGGTTTGAGCAGCCCTGAGATGGTTCAGGATGCTGTAGGAGCTATTAGTAGGGCTTTGGCTTATACGTTTAAAAAGAATTTTGATGCGAATGATTTGAAAGCTCGTGGGTATAAGCCTGCTGTGGGTAAGAATGGGCAGATTTATGTGACGGATGAAGAGTTGGGTGCTGGGGTTGCTCGTATTGTTAACTCGTACAACACTCACGCTCAGAACGATTTTTATACGCGCCTGTCGGAAGAGTTTGGGGTTTTGTTTAGGGGTGTTCCTGCTCGTGACGAGGCGGGCAGAATTATTGCTAACTATGTGAGCGGTCCTAAAGGTCGTCGTCGCGTGTATGAGTATGAGCAGTTGCCTGCGTATGTGAGGGGTGGTCCCGGGGATAAAGCGTATAACGCTTACAAGGGTTTTGATTTGGCTGAGATTATTCAGAATGCGACAGTTGCTTCGTTGAAGTCTGCGGAGGATTTTGTTGCTTCTAAGGGCGTGGCGATTGTTTTGGATGTGACACCTAAGACGGGTGATCGTGCAATTGAAACGCTCCGGTTTAGTGATGTTATTGAGTCTTTGCGTATGGGTTTCAAAGAACTAGCTAAACCTAAGAGATCTACTTTAGATGACGCGGATGCCCTTCTTGTAAGGCCCTCAGACGCTCCCAGATGGCTTCAGCTGGCTTTGTTTAACGCCGATAGCGGTATTTCCCGTACACACCTCGTGGACGCTGTGATGGCTCTTACGAAGGATGCTAGTCGGGACGACATCATAAAGATTCTTACTTCCGGTAAGACACGGTATGGACGAAAGCTTCCTGAGGGCGCTAACTGGTTAGCAGGTAGTTCAAAAGATGCTCGGTTCGGATTTTTTCCGGCGGGTGTGCCTTTGCCCGAAAACGTGCCCGGATTTAAAATAGAGTTGCCCGGAAAAATAAACCCTAAAACAGGTAAAGTTGTTGGTTATTACGCTCTTTGGAACAATAAAGTTTTGGCCCAGCACCTTGCGGATGCTTTAATTGCTTCGCGTGTAGGTATTGAAAACATTGCCCAGATAAGAAAACAACAGTACTTAGCTCGGGGTGTTGAAGAGTTCCGTTACATTTCACCCCCAGTTGCTCAACAACTAACAAGGTTGTTTAAAAACGAAGCCGACAGTCGCGGAGCTTTACAAGCTGCCGATAATTTAGGTTCAATCGTTATTGAATACGCTAAGGCAATTGACGCTACTGACATTGGTGCCATGTACTCTGCAGGTGCTATACGCAGTGTTGTCCCAAGTTCTATGCGTAACACAGCCCAGTCCAGCAACGACTTTATTGACGCAGTAAACCGAGGCGACGACTTATTTGAGGCCCGACAGAAAGCAGTCAAACGGGACGGCGAGGATTACGCCAAAAACTATGACGAAGGTTTGGACGCTGCCGACGAAGTGCAAGCAAACCCCAGGGATTACGACGAAGCTACTCAACGAATGGCTGCTGCTGTTAAAGAGGTTGATGTTGGAAACCCGGCAGTTGTTGACAACGGTTATGGGCCCATAGTTCGAGGTACTTTGCGTATAGCAGCTGCTTTTGATGCTAAATGGGGCATGGATGTGCGAAACCATTTGTCTGCTTGGCTTGAGTTTGAGTCAATTGGGGTTTCGACAGGTACGTATATGTCAAAGATGAAAGAACTAGATGCTTTGCGCGACAAGTATCGCGGGTTAGCTGACGGAGAAACACCCATACTCACAGCTGCTATGCGTGAAATTCAGCGGGCTGTGCGTGCCGGTGAAGAAATACCTGTGCAAGCCAACCCAATGATGGCGGAAGCTATCGCTGACTTGACGGCACAAGTAGGTAAAATATTTAACGTTTCGGGCGACCTTGTACGATCCGCTTTGAACACAGGCTTTGGTCGGGCAGGTATCCCCCCAGAAGCCTTAAATAGGTTCTTTGCACGACAAGCGGTATTGGGGCGGGTTGGTACTGTTGCACGTCTTCCTGAAAGCGGTTCTTTCATTGATGCTAACAAGGCTGTTCAAGATGCCGCAGACCTAGATATTGACCCCCTGTCGGCTGCCCTAAACCAGTGGACTGACTGGGACATTGAAAACCCTCTAGAGTTTCTTTCTCGGTCACAAGCTGCATTGCATCAGATGGCTGCGGAAGCAACATTTGTAGATAATTTTGCTTCGTATATGAAAAAGCAGGTCTTGGCAACTAGGGACGCTAAAGAGGCAGCTGCTAAAGGTTTTGTAAGGCTTACCGGTGGAAGCAACACCCATTTCGGCTTGCTTTTGCCAGACAACTTGTACGTAGATAAGAGTGCGGCAGATATTTTCCAACGCATGGATGAAGCTATGCGCCCCTCTAAAGCTTTAGATTCTCCTTTTGGTGGGGCAGTTAGAGAATTTTTTGACCCTATCCTAAGCCGTTGGAAAACTACAATTACGATCCTCCGTCCAGGTCACCATGTTCGTAACTTCCTGGGGGCCCTTTCCCTGCGTTTCTTTGCTTTAGGTGGCAAGTATTTTGTTCCATCTGATTCTTTAGCCGCTAGAATGCTTGCACGACGCAACAACTACACGGGTGCTGACATGTTGAATGACATGGAGCTTGGTTCTGTACCTAAAGACGGTGAAGTTGTTATTAGAAGCCCTCTGGGTAACATTACTGCTCGTGAGCTAGAGGCTGATATACACAAATATTTGTTTATTGAAGGTAAACGTGCGGAAGACTTGTTTGAAGACCAAATTCTTACAGGACGTTTTTCTGAAAACGTTAATAAGTTTTTTCAGTTTGCAACGTTGGGAGCCGGTAAAGGCTCACCCACACCTCTTGCACCTCTTTCTTATGTGACATACAGAGGTAAAACTATTGAAGACGCCGCTTTGGACGTGTCGTGGTATGTGCAACACCGTAACATTGTTGCCCACTACATCCAGGCTTTGCGTCAAGCGTCAGAAGCTACGGCTAAGAAACCGTTTGTTCGTGGCATTGCCGACACCGCAGTGCCTAAGAACCTGGACGAGGCTAGGGCCCTTGCGTTGGAAAGTGCGCTTAAAAACCACCCCACCCCAAACATGCTGTCGTCGTGGGAAAAAGTATTCCCTCGCCGTCTGTTCCCTTTCTACACTTGGATTAAACTGGCTTCAGCCGCGCTTGCCGAAGCGACAGTGCTCAATCCCGCAAGAACCGTAACCCTCATCCCTAAGGCAAGCTACAACCTTGCAGTATCTATGGGTGTCGATCCGTACTCCATGTATTTGCCATACCCTTCAGACCAAATGTTCCCCAGTTTCCTCACCGAAGAAATGACGGGACCACAATTCAAAGTTGACGGCAAATATGTGGGATTCAGCCCCGGCTTTGCTTCATTAGATATTTACAACACATTCTCGGGCGGAGTATTAGAAGGTGTTGTCGAACTAACCAACCCGATGATTCGCGTACCACTTGAACTACTTGCAGGTGCCCGACTAGGTAACCAAGCCCCCATCCGCGACATCAGCGACTTCCTTGATTCTTCAATCCCCGGCGTCAACTACGTTTCCAACGTGACAGGTCGAAGCGTCATAGGTTTAGGTGCCGAACAAGCACAGGTTGCTGCTGGCAACAAAACAGGTTTTGACCAATCTTTGAGCGCTTTTAACTGGCTTACTGGTGCTAGTGTAAGAAACTACAGCAAGCCTAACTACATTAATTTTGCTGAGCTGGAAGCTAGAAACGCAGCGGCTGAAGAAGCTAAAAAGAATACGGGTTTTGTAGGATTCTTAGAAGGACTAGGCAACTAACATGAGCATGATCAATAATTCTGCTAACCCTCTTGAGTCTTCTAAGAGGTTTACGGAACGCGAACGAGAACTGCAACAAAGCCGAAAAGGTGACACCATGAGCGGTGTTTTCCGACCAGCTTTCGGCGTTGAGGAAGATCCTACGTCTGTTACGGAACGTCAAGTTATTGAACAACCTATGGTTCAACAAACGACAGTTCAGCAACCTAACTGGATAGACGAACAAAACTCTCAACTTCAGCAAGGCCAAAACGCTTTGCAGGAAGCTACCAATCGGGCTTTGCGGGCGCAATCTTTTAGGCAACAACCATCTCAATCTTTTGAAGGCGGCAATGCTCAAAATGACTATAGAGCCGATAGCAATTTATCTCAATCCCGACAAAACATCCTCAACAAAACTGCTAGTTATGCTGGGACCCCGTATCAGCTTGGTGGAAGGACGGCCCAGGGAATCGACTGTTCTGGCCTTGTTATGTCTGTATATAACCAGCTTGGCTTTAATGTCCAAAGCCACTCAGTTAGTGGTCAAGCCCGAAGCATCCCCGGAGTTAAAACATCTGTTAGTAATCTTAAACCCGGTGATTTAGTTGTTTGGAATGACAACAGCCACATTGCTGTGTACGCCGGGGACGGAATGATTTGGGACGCTTCCAGAAGCAAGGGTACAAGTAAAAGACCTTTATGGTCAGGAAACACTTACGGCATTGCCGTTAAATTACCAGGAGATTGAATGAGATGACTCTCGAACAAGCAGGACAATTTTTAATGGACTACGGACCCATCGTTTGGTACGTGTTTATTACTGCCGTAATCATTTCAATTGTTGCCAAGATATGGCCCACAATTTCTAAGATCGTGCATACGATTGACATTATCGCTGAGCTACCAGAACGTCTCGACAAGATAGAGCAACGTCTTGTAGGCGTGGAACGCGAAGTAAAAACTAATGGCGGATCTAGTATTAAAGACGCAGTGAGACGTATAGAAAACCATTTAAACAGTATCTAAAGTAGTGTGCCCCCAGCTAGGACGGTAACTGAGGGCACAGTAAATCTTATCACAGGGGTTTTGGCTGCAACAGACCTTTAGTTTCAAAGTAATAGTACCCGTGGTTGTAGGCGTCTATGTCGTGACTTTTGGCGTGGTTTGAGGGTCGTTTAACCCCGCTGTGTAAAGCCGCGACTGTTAGGACGTTGGCAGGCTGTAAAAAGAATTTTGCTCCGACACGTCTGGCATAAGCCTTGAGTGCGCCTATAATTTGTACAGCAACAAACCTGCTGCCTGTCTGCACCATTTGTTTGCCTTGCCTTAGGCGGTAGTCTTCGCACACGACAGCCGTTACATTCTCTAATATTTCTAATTTGTCGAGTAGCTCGTCCTGAGTGAGTGCTTCACGTTCAACAAATTCGCCCGCGTCGCTCCAATAAGCAATGCCCGTAGTTTCTCCGGGATCAACACTGATTACCACAAGTGACCTTTGTTATCGAGGCAGTGGTTTGCCGCCATTTCTTCGTCACTGTCAAGGTATTTGCAGTGAGGGCATTCGTAGGTGATTATTAGCATTCTTCGTCCTCAATTTTGTCCCTATATTTATCAAGTTCATCAAAATAAGTGCCCTCAAGGGCATTCTCCATATGCTCCATCACACTCGAAGCGAAAGCCAACTTGTTAGACAGGGCGCTTTCAGTGTCATCCACAAAATCGACATGCTCATAATAGAAGTCCCACACCGTGTTGAACGCCTCACGCTTCACCCGCAGCTCCTGCGCAAGCAAGTAATAGCAGTGCGCCATCCCAGCCACAAACTGCTCTTTTTCGTTCATTAGTTTTCCTCCTCAGGAACCCAGCTATCTACCTCGACTGCAAATCGAACATCAAAGTTGACATCACCCGTCACCGAGTTTACGTCTTCCATTGTTGTCCGTATCTTATTCATGTATTGGGGTACTGCGGATTCCTTAACTTCAAATGTAATGGAGTCGTGTACTTGAAGCAACATACGACAGTCCGGGCCTTCCAATTCTTTAAAACATTTGACCATGATCCGCTCAACAATGTCAGCTGCTCCTCCTTGGATAACACTGTTCATTGCTTTGTATCCGTCGTTACGGTTTTCAAAGTGTCGTTCTCTACCGGTCCATATTTTGATTCTCCCTGACTGTTCTACTTTGGCTGTGCATCGTTCGTTGAATTGGCGAAAGTTTGGGTAGGTGGTGAAATAGTTTTGCCTGATCGCTTTTGATTCGGCTTTGGTGACGTTGAAGGCGTCCATGAGTCTTTGCTCACCGGCACCGTATTGCATTGAGTACACAAGTGTTTTGGTTTCGTGGCGTGACATGCCTAATTGTTTTGACATCTCTGTGAAGATGTCCCTGCCCTCGTTGAATACTGTTTTGAGTTCTTCTTCTCCTGCGTAGGCTGTGGCTAGGCGTAGTTCGAGTTGGCTGAAGTCTGCGTTGATTAGTTTCCAGCCTGGTTCGGGAATAAAACAGTCTTTAACTTTTCCGTTCCATGGTTTGTCGGATGATTTGGGTATTTGCTGCAAATTGGGTTCGGCGCAAGAAAGACGCCCCGTAGCAGTCCCGTGGAGGCGATAACTGCACCTAAGTCGACCATCCACATCAAGTAGGTCAAGATAGGGCCTGTACGCGGCGCTGACGGCTTTTTGCCAGCCTCTGAACTCTTTTATTTGCTTCGCAACAGGGTTTTCGAGCTTTTCCAGCATCGAATCGTAAGCTAACATGGCTTGTTTGTCGAAACTAGGTGCCCCCGTTTTGACGCTACTCTTTACAACCGGTAACCCCAAGTCATCAATAAGGAGCTTTTTCATCTGCTTTGGACTAGCCGGGTTGATCCCCAAGCTTTTTTCTATCCGAGCCATGTGCCCTTCCCCCAGTTGTACATACTTCTGGGCAAGTTGTACATCAATGTGTACACCGTGTCGTTTCATCGACAGGAGCACACGTACAAGATCTTGTTTGTGAGGCCATATCTCTTCGGGTAGCGCTTGCCAATCAGGTATTTGACGAAGTAAATCCCATAGCCTCCAGGTTAGTTCGGCGTCCCTGACTGCATAGTCCCACATCATCTGCCAGGTGGTGTTAGCCCAACCTGTTTTCTTCTCTTTGTCAATCTCAACGTCTTTTACTTTGCCCTCATCTTTGAGGTAAAAAGCTGCTAAAGAATCTAAGCCTTTGTTGTATGGTTTGTTTTCGTTGATAAGGTGAGCAACTGTCGGAACGTCAATAAAATATAGTTCTGAAGCTATAATTCCGATTGTTTCAAGCGACAGCAGATCAAACTGTGCGTTACAAAAAACAAGTACAGTGCCAGTCCGCTCAAGCACATACTTTAGTTTGTCTAAAGTTGATTTGCTAACATTCTCACCAACTTTATGCTGGACCGGGAAGTAATGGCTGATGGGGTTACCGTCGATCACAGTGGCAATACTGATACCAATGCACACATGTTCTTTACTGGCAACACTTAAACCTGTTGTTTCAGTGTCCACTGCTATCACTGCATCAGGGTTGTCGTACAAAACCTGTAAAACTTTGACGCTTTCCTCTTCTATGTCATCAAAGTTCAAAGTCGTTGTCCTTTGCAAATTGGTTGAATACTTTACCCATGTCTGTCGAGAAGCTGAGGTTTTCAGGGTTGCGGGTAATTGTGAACGGCTCAAAGGTGGGCCCGAGCCGGTTCTTGAGCGTGTCTACTTGCAGCAGGTTACCTTCAATTACTTTGAGGGATAGCACGAAGTCGACGTCTGTAGTGATGTAAGTGGACCCGTACACATCCGACAGTTCCACACCTTTCTTTTGCCCGTCGTTTGCTTTCTTGCGGTTGTGGTGAATCATTACCATCGCACACGAATACTTGGCCCTCACCGTGGAGAGGTAGTGGATAAGGTTCTTGACCCCTTGCTCGTCTGTCAGTTCTCTAGAGCTCACCTTTTGTAACGAGTCGATAACGAGAATGTCTGGCATACAGTCATTCATTATCTGGTCGAAGAACACTTGACCTTCGGGTGTGTCCAGGTTGATAGGTGTCCCGAACGGGGCAACCAGGAAGTTACGGTTCAAAGTATTCTTATCCGGGTAGCCCTTACCAATAGTTGCCATAAAGTGATTCAATGGGGCTGCTGACATCTCCAACGACAGAAACAACACCTTCTTATTACCCGCCACGTTGTTCCAAGTAAGAAACTTCTTGTCCCCCAAGGCCATGTGCGCCCCAAGAGCGATAGATAACTGTGTCTTGCCTGTACCGGGGTACCCAGTGATCAAACCGAAGCCACCCTGGGCCAGGAGCCCGTCTAAGACCCATTCAATCTTGAACTCTGCATCAACAAAGTCTTGGTAACCATAAACCAGCTTCGACTCCCCCATCACAGGAGCTGTCTGATTAGCTGAACTTATCAGTTTAGTAAGGTCAACATTCTCCAACGAATTGTAACCATGCTTCTGTCGGGCACGATTCACAAAGTCAGTAAGCCTGCGGTCACGGTCACGGCGATGCTTATACTTACCCCAACGGTCATCAGCATCATAAAGAATCGCAGCAATCTGATCGTCCTGCCAACCCAGCTCAGCCCCCAGATGGGCCAGCTCCGACATGGCAGCCGAACGATCCTTTTTAGGTGGCCCAGAGAAGTACTTGGCATCACGATTGAACTTGTCTGCCAGTTCGGGCGTCCACTTAGCCAGTGTTCGCACGTCCTCCAGCGAGGGCAAAGCACCAAAAACTAAATCAGTACTAACAATCTTTCGTGCCGACGGCACATGAGCAAAGTCCTCAAGACTATAACTGCTCTTCACGTTCCCACTCCTTCACAATCACGGGCATATTGCGTTTGTGATTAGTGGTACGAATGGGTCGAAGTATTTGATCTGCGTCCCAGCCTGACGTATCAGCGTGCATCACATAGGCTAATGCCCTGTTTTTATCTTCCAGCTCTTCAATATCCGACACAAACTCATTCAGCTTCCAATAGCAATGCTCATGCCCTTCAATGGATGACTGAACAATAAGTGTTGGCGGCGGTATAAAAATACTGCCAGCTTCCTCTTCTTGCGCCCACTCTTTAGGTGCGTTGCCGTCAAAGTCTACCCACAACATCCAACTACCCAACACGTTCTCCTTAGCGGGGTTAGCCGCCTTGAACAAAGCAGGTGAGTAGAACACATTAGCTTTGATAGCAGACCATTTGAGCGTGTGTCGGATCACGCCTTCGCGTTGCCGAGGCCATTCAAACATGTAAGGTGTCCACTTACCCTCGTGCTCGACAGGCAAGTACACAAACGTAATTGTTTCTACAGTAGGGTTCTCACCCCAAATGTAGTTATAGAACTCTCTCAGTTCCGATGTTGCGTCAGTCATATCATCCGTCCTTGGTGGGGTGTGGCCCCGGAGTAGAGAGAGGTAAAACCTCCGGGGCCACTGCCCGCCGAGCTAGTTAAGCGAAGGGGTTACTAGCTGCGGTCTGGCGGGCTTTCTTCTGCGCCGGCTGGGGGGCAGCAGAAGTTTCGGTGATCTTCACGTTCTTGATGTTCTGGAACATCTTACCAGCGTTCTTGCCCTTACCAGCGTTGGAATACAACTGGAGGGTTCCACGAAGACCAATCAGGTCGTCACGATCAATGTCGTTGACGGCGGCACGCTCGACACCAAGGTCCAGCAGGCGAGCAACATAGTAGCCAAGCTTCTGGCGTTCGTTGTCCGTGATGTTCTCGGGGTCAGCGGGAAGTTCAAAGAGCTCACTCTTCTTCTTGCCCTCTTCACCTACAAGGTACTCGATGATGACCCATGATCGGTCAGGGTAAGCTTGGCTTCCCTGCTTGACATAGACATCTCCGACAGTCATCTCATAGATCCCGTCCTGGAGGTCATACGATGGTGCTTCAATTTCGGAAGTATCAATTCCGTAATCATCCAACATTCCCATTTTTCTATCCTTTTCAGTGTTATCAGTTAGTTTCGCCCACAAATGCGGGCTCGTCGTCTTCAGTATAACCCTCAGCAACGGGCACGCCTTCGTCAGGCAGTTCATCCGAAGCCAAGGTTTTGGCTTCAGCTACAACACCCACAGAATCATTGCTCAGCCAGTCACTGACTACAGCAATAAACTCTTCGGGTGAAGTCATAAGGGGCAGCCCACCAATGCGTGATTTCGCATCGACAAGTGCCGAGGGGTGCGATTGCACCTGGCGTTCGTAAGAAGTGTTCTTACCAATGCCTTTGATCTCGGTGGTAACGTGTGCCGTTACGTGCATGAGCTTTTGTAGCCCATCACCGTTCTTAGGGGAGAAGCCAGGCTTGATGACCTTCATCTTGCGGTGGTCCACGATCTCCCGCTCATGTGCGATAAGAATAACGTGTACCCCAGACAGGTTTTGAAACATCTCCAAAGCCTTGCGACAGGCGTCGCCGAGGGGCATGTACAAGCGAGCATCCAACACTCCTGTCGGGATCTCATCACTTGTAGCGCCCACATCTTCACGATAAAGCTCATCCAACAGCATGTCTGCTGCAGTCGAGTACTCATCGATGACGACAGCTCCCACTTTGTCTAAGCCGTTGTCACCTTTAGCTATTGCGTTGGCGAGGACAGCGAAGTCGGCAAACTTTTTATAGTTCATCCGTACCACATCAGATAACAATCCTTCGTGGTTTTGTAGTGATACCCAACCTTCTTTAGTGTCGATGTACAACACTTTTTGGCCGGGTTTTACAATTTGTTTTGCCAGAGCGACAGATAGGACAGTTTTGCCAGTTCCAGGCTTGCCATAAAGCATTGCCATCAGATTCTTAGCTACTTTCTCTGTTCCAAGGTCAGCCATTCTCGACATCAGTTCATCAAGGCGATTACTCATTAGTTATTCCTTCATTATTAGTTGTGACGAAAGATCGTCGTTCACGTACTTTATATTCAGTTTTGAGCATAAGCTCAGTGTTGCCACCCACCAACTCAGTAGAACAAATATCTTTGAAAGAGCATGACTGGCACACCATCTTGTTGGCTGTGCGGTAGGCACGTTTGCTCTGATCTTCAATATTTAGTTCTTTGAGAGCTTGTATCTCAGCAGCCACACCAATCTGCTCCGCAAACGTATTCAACACACGTTCAGCGTTAGGTTTGAAAGGCATAAAGTACTGCATCGAACTTGCTTCGGGTGTCTTCAGCTTCCGAGTCCTCAACATGTTATACGCACCATAAGCTACTGGGTAGTTCAAAGCACGCAACGCGCCGATGTATTTCGGAATTTGTGGCTGAAGATCTGTTTGGTTAGAAGTGTAGAAGTCGTACACAAACTTGTGATCGACAACAACTACGTTTCCTTCTTTGTCCCGCATGATGAGGTCAATGACGAAAGGGTAGCTGCCTTCTGTTGTTTCGTCATACATCAAACTAAACTCTTGCTCGACAGCCAACACTTGCCAACCGTTCTTTACCATGTATTCGTTAGCGAAGTAACCCCACTCTTCATGGAATAGCACGTCACGCAGCGAGGCCCTGTTGCTAGCATCCTCAAACCCGTCATCAACAATTTCCTGGTACTTGTGCTCAGCCAACACGACACCCTGATCGAACGCTACAAGTTGGTCTTCGTAAGTGTCGCCACTCTCAAACAAATACTTGTAAAAGGTTTCAAGGACGGCGTGCCCTGCCGTACCCATCGCCAAACTGTGGCTCGTGTTGATGCGCTGAATGCTCATCCCGTAGCCGTAGTAATGCTTTCTGCGGCACAACAGGTAACTGTCTACCTCTGAATGGCTAACACTAGGCATCGAGGCTGTCCGTCCTGTTGTTGTAGCTGTGCTCCAGCTCCTGAGTCAGCTCAGCATACGTGCAAAACAATTTGTATGCGTCTTCGACATCTTCCAAAGCTCTGTGAACTGTCGGGCGTGTGCGTTCACCGTAAGAGTGAAAACCCTGGCTGTCAAAAAACATCCGCAGAGTACTGACATCAAAATGCCTGTGGCTAAGCCTCTGATCTAAACGCCACATCCAATTTTTGATAAAACCTCTGTCGAAGTGAACACTTGCTCCCGACAGAATTGCGGTTTCAATGTCGTGCTTGTCAAGCAGCTCAAGTATTTGATCTTCAGCATCTTCAACCATGAGGGTGCCAAAAGACTCCATGTCTTTGATCAAACCGTTTTCAGTGTGCATTGTCTGCACAAATAAGTCTTGCTGCATCAGTTCCCACGCCATTTTGTCTGGTGTGATGATTACTGACTGAACCGGCTCCACAATTTCGTGGGGGTCGGTCAGCATCCAGCCAACTTCAACAATGCGATCATCGTCCGGGTCTAGCCCGGTAGTTTCAAGGTCAATCCATAAATACATGTCATTCCGTCCTTTCAATTTGGATACTAGCGTACTATGTTATTCGGTGTCAACATTCACAAGCAATTTGTGTTTGTTTGACCACCATTCTTCGTTTTTTTCTATCTGGCCTGGGTCTGCCTTCGACGTCGAGTCGTGGTATTCCCAATCGTGTTCCTCAAGAGGAACAAATGGCTCATCGGCTGGAGGCCGCGGGCCATAATATTTATTGTTCAAAGCGTGCCACCTGTTGTGACACTTCGCACAAATACGGTGCACATTGTTTGGGCTGTTGTTGATCACGTTCTTGTCGGGCCCATGATGCCGGTCACCCTTATCGGGGCCCTTGTTGGGTTGGATAATATTGCTGGCACAACCGATGATCGGCTCGACACCGCCACCGGCCTTAGCTAATCCTGCCCACTCACACACCATGTCCTTAAATATTGGGTACATCATTGCAGCTCGCTTACGACCTGTCGAGGTAACATCACGTATATCAGATGGCTCAGACATGGGCCTGCCGACACCCCGCTCTTCAGTACCCACAACAACGTAATCATCTTGGTGAGGCTCATAGACCTTGAAATTCTTGTCGACCCAAGCATCTTCCCAAGCATCCAAATCATAGTTTGTCATAGTACTTCTCCCGTCCTCATGGCCTCACTCAAACTCTCAAACGTCATGTCGAGCCCCTCATCAGTCATTGTATCTTGGAACGCCGACACCATCTGCTCCTTCCGGTGAATCGTGTTGCTCATCCATGTATCTATGGATGCCGGTATCCGGTATATATAAACATCGTTTTCCAGCGTTTGACCAATGCGGTCTGTCCTCGCGTAAGCCTGATCCCGCTTCCCCGGATTCCATTCTTCGTCTACGATGTGTGTTGCAGTGGCAGACGTCAGGTTCAAACCCGTCCCACCAGTTTTGTAATTGCATAGGATGATGTCCCATTTTGGTTCCTCTTTCTTTGCCTCATAGAAATTATCTTTGATTTCTTGCCGTTCTTTTCTAGGTGTTGCACCCGTCAAAAGTGCAACACGTAAACCATTTGCCTTCAGAATTTCAGAAAAACCGACAAGAGCAGTACTGAACTGACTAAAAACAACCTGCCGCCTACCCTCAGCATGTATAGCAAGTATCTGCTCCAACGCAACATCAAGCTTTACAGACTCTTTCACTTCCTGCCCGACAGAAAAAATAACCTCCCCCTCAGCATTCTTCAATTCAATACCAGCAGGCCAGACATTCGCCTGCCGTTTACGCGTGATCAAGCTGATTAGGTGCATAATAGTCATCGATTCACCACTATCAAGCATGATTTGTGCGCGTTCAGACAGCTGACGGACAATCTTATATTGATCCTTATATACCTCAGGGTCCAAGTCCACACGGACAACATGTTTACGCTGCACAGGCAACACAATACCCGCATCCTCACGAGTACGAGCAATAAATCGCCCAGAAATCAACGGTCTAAGGTTATCTAACTGCCCTGCACGAAACTCAAACTTCCCCGAAGCATAATTTTGTGTACAAAAAGTCTGCAAAAACTGGCTTTTACGGGCAAACAACATCGGATCGCACAAATGCAGTAACGCATAGATGTCCATAGGTGAATTCAAAATTGGTGTGCCAGTAGTAAAACACACGTTCTTTACACTCTTACTCGACAACCACTCATCAAGCTTGTACGCATACCTAACCGGTGTCAGCTCACCCTTCTTCCAACCACAGCTCCAACACGGTTTCAACTTCTTATCATCACCATACAAACCCTTGATGTGCTGCTTACACTTCGGACAAACGTTGTCAATCTTCATCAACATTTCAATGTAACGAAAATTCGATGTCGCAGTGTTCTTCAAATTATGGGCTTCATCCACAATGATCGTGTCAATCTGCCAATCCATAAACTTAGCCAACAAATCCTTATCTTTACGCCAAATCTCATAATTCACCACCACGCACGCCTCCTCGGTAGCCAGTATTTTGTCCATCTGAGCATGACGGGTTTTAGGTGTCTTCTTATACAAATTGAATACGTTACGGTGTGGTGCCAACGTCATCAGCTCCCCAGCAAACTGATCACAAATATCGGCTTGGCAGACAATCAAAACTTTCTTAGACTCAACCAAGTCAAGCCAACCAATGCTCTGTCGTGTCTTCCCCAACCCCATCCCATCACCAAGAATCCAACGCTTAGCACCAGCACCAAACAACGTGCCGCGCCACTGGAACGGAAGAATCGCACCAACATCCTCACCACCGTCATGCCACACCCGACCCTCAGCCAATTTGCGGTACTTGCTTTCCAGACGGGCTACATCAGCTCTGACAGACTCACCCTGCTCAACAGACTCGTCACGCAAATCCTTAGCGGTTTGCTCCTTAGCGAGCTCCTTAGCGCGTTTCCGATCCTCCTGCTCCTGCTTTTCCTGAACATCCAAAACACCTAACAACCCAGCAATTTTGTTGCGTGTTTCATCACTCAGCTGCTTAGTGTCCTGGCGCTTAGCTTCAAGGTCAGCTAATTCTTTATAGCTCATCGGTTAGTTCTTTTATAGCGTGGCTTTTTCGACACCATTTCATACGTTACAAACCCCAAAATAATGGATAGCGTCCCTAAAATTCCTGCTGCAATGATCATTTGCTTCTCGCTTCCAATATTTTTAGCGCCTCACCGTAACGCAAAAAAGCGAAACGGTAAGCCAAACTATTGCTTGTCGGGTGTGGGTAGCGTCTAGCCAACCGAGAATATTGCTCTATTTCTTTTCTTAGCTGCCCCTCATCCATGTCATACAAGTCATCAACCCAAAGTTCATTGACGTCATCCAAAAACTCTTCGTCAAGCATTTTCATCCCCTCCCATTAGTGTGAACCAATCTGGTTTGTTAGCATTCTCTTTTAGCTCCCGAGCAAATTGAATCAAATTGATCCCCAACGCCTCCACTACAATCGCTTGTTTATGCAAATCTTCCGAAGATCGTGACTTATCGACACCAACCAACGTAGACATTTTGTATGCGACTTTTTCTATCCAATCAACCCAACCATCTTTGGGAATACTGTTCTGCAAGCGCACGACATCCACGTCAAGCTCCTCGGGTGGTGGGAAATAGTACCTAACCGGCCTATCCCCTAACGCTGCTACGCGCTTGTCTGACGCCACCACGCTCTTCACCGTGTTGTATGACTTACCCGACCTAAAAGCCAGCTCACCGATAGTTAGCGGCGTGTTAGCGATAGCCAAAGTAAACAACACCACCGTGTCCCTACTCGACTTCCTCATAACCCATCCTCACTACCCGCTCCCCCATCATTTTGTGATCACTATTGATATCCTTCACAATTTTGTGATTCGTGTTGATAATGATCTCACCATCACTACTCTCATCAAACGTGGCGTCGGGCCACGAAGACATGATAATCCTCACAAAATCGTTGTAAGCCATTCCCGGTTTCGGCGTGTAATTCATTACCATCCCTCTTTCATTCGATCAATATATTCATCGACACGATCAGACACCGTGTCGTGCTCGTATTCGTTCGTTTCGCCGCACTCAGGACAACCCCATTCAGCGACTTCTATAGTGTCGTAAAAACTGACGTACAGCTCTGTTACTTCGTCACGACCACAATTAGCACACTGCACCAGACGATCCACTGCAATGAGCACAATATCTTCAGACATCATTACTTCCCTCCTCCAACAATGATTTCAATGACGCATTCACGTCATCCATTTGATCCAATATTTCCTGTATCCGCCGCACTATCTTCTCTGCATTCATCACTCTCTCCTCAAAATACGCTTTGCTCAAGCCAATAATCTTGGGCACGCTCTTCACACTGCGTGCATATTCCATCCGGTTGCGAGACGTCCTCTTCACAGACATCACACCACCCGATCATGCTGGCACCCTGTAGTCCACGTGCTGCGAGTAAACATAACCCGCTTGCTCTATTACTGTCGTGCGCACTAGCTCCCCATCGCTGCCACTGAGCAACCGTTTGGCTACCGTGTCCGCGTCATCGGGATCAGGGTATTCTGTGGCCAACCAATTGCTGTAGCCATCCAAGCGCTCATATTCAATTTTGAACATTGTCATGCTCCAATCGCATACTCTTGTTGGCCGCCACACGTGCGACAGAATGACGTACAGTCAAACGCTCCTTCGTGCTCGGGACACTGTTCCATTGCGAGTGTGATGTCTACTAAATTCTCTTTGACAATTTCGATCTCCCAGGGTGAAACATTGTTTACCAGAATCACTCTTTTGGCGTAATCACGTACAAGCTCATGTGCTGCTTGCTCGTTGTCGGCTTCCATCGTAAACGTGCCGATAAGTGTTTTTGTTACTGAAAATTCGTAGCTTGGCATTGTTCTATCCTTTTTTGTTTGCGGGGCCCTAGTGTTGGCTAGGGCCCCGATTGATTATGGTTCTAGCGTACCACTATGTTGGGTTGGATCAGCACATTGATCGAATAATCGCTGCCATTCATCGTGGCGAGTACTGGCATAGGCTTCCGGCCATCTTCACTAAAGAATGAGAATGTCCAAGGGACATCCTTGCTTGGGCGAATTTCGGGCACCACTACTTTGGAGAGCGTGGCAAGCCACTTCACGTTCAATCGCACTGTAGGTGTGCCATTAGGTTCACCCTTGTCATCGAATAGACGCTCCACTGGCGGGAATTGTGCTGTGAGCTGCCGATAGGTAAATCGTGTGTCATTGATCCCGACGAAACTATCCTCACTGTCTGTGTCGTAACCAAAGCTCACTGCTGCCATGTTCGCGGTCTTTGACATGAGTGCTGCTTGCTTCAGCATGGCGGGATCGATCCAAAATTCTGCGTCGCTCCAATTGGAGAATTCCATGACCGAGTAGGTGGCCTTCACTGCCACATAACGGTTAGTGGCGATAACCAAAATTTGGTCGTCGCCACTGCGAGTGACGCGCAAACCGGTTAGCACTGGTGTTGTTGTGTCTTTGGTGTTGTCTGCGAATGCAAGTAAAGAATTCATGCTTGCGAGTACTTGCTGCGTCACGGTAATAGTGGTGTCGCGGGTAAGTGTTGCTGTCGTTTCCATTGCTTCCTCATTTCATTAGGCCAGGATGTCTGGCGGTTATGTATTTAGCGTAGCATAATTGTATTGCAAAATCGAATTGCAAACGTGTGCGCGTGTCCCGCATATACAAGCGGATCGGGCTTGCAAAATCGAACTGCAAAATTGCGCCTATAAATATAGGGGATAAGCTCTATCAAAGAGCTTATTCCCCTATATTCAGTAAAGAATCATACGCCGCCACACTCCGGGCCTAAGGGCCCTACGCGGCGGCCACACACTGGAGAGAGCTCCAGACAAGAATAGCTGCCGATCCCGGACACCCGAGAATCCTCGGACATTCTAGAATAGGGGTATTCTACTTCGATCCGGTTCCTAAAATTGCTGGCACGCATTATTCCATTTGATTCCTTTTGAAAAAATTTTTGGGCCTGACAACAA
>Ga0209702_10004234_pt1 | contig 21192 bp, 11 predicted proteins | sample FRY01_FD_187210 | JGI IMG/M metagenome (GOLD analysis project Ga0209702, IMG submission 187210) | Freshwater microbial communities from Lake Fryxell liftoff mats and glacier meltwater in Antarctica - FRY-01 (SPAdes) (version 2) | ecosystem: Environmental > Aquatic > Freshwater > Ice > Glacier... | reverse complement strand
GGCTAGCAATGATTTTAGGTGGATCTTTAATGAACATGGCTGCAGTATATGCAGATGGTCCTGAAACTGAAAACCTCGAACCATACTTTACAGGTGGACTGATAAAATATTACCGCTTTATAAATCGGGTAATTGACCAGAAGGACGGTGCCTGGGGCGAAGGATATGGATATAACAGTTATTCATTCTCCAATATGGCCTATAGCCTTCCCTCACTTAATAATGTTTTTAATATTGATCTAACAGCTCCATTAGTTGGTAGTTACAGCGAATTCATTTGGGGCGGACTAATCAAAGACAAGCTTTGGTTTGAATATGGTGATTCTGGTGGTGCAATGGTGCCTGCCACTTTCTGGAGTTTTCTTCTTGAAAAAAGAAGAGAACCACGGTTGAGCTGGTTTTATAATTATATGAAAACCTCTGAAACCTATGAAGATGTGATTTTCAACACAAAAAATATTCCCGAGGACAGTCCGTTTGATGAAAATCCGGTAAAAGTTTTCAGAGAGGTTGGTACTACCGTATTTAAAAGCGGATGGGAGAAGAATGATTTTTCATTCGTTATGCGCACCGGGGCATTTTATAACCACCAGCATATCGATCAGGGAAGTATCTGGTTAGCAGATAAAGGCGTTTTGTTTATTGAAGAACGTCATCTCAAAAACTCTACTTATTATGATGATCCGATCTATCAGTCAAAACTGATTCAGCCGGTTGCACATTCTACAATACTAATCGATGGAAATGAGCAGAGTCAGCGTACAGGTGACCATCTTTATCATGCCCCAGGTTTTGATGATCATGCATACATTGCCAATTTCCTAGATGGAAAAGATGCAGCATTTTCTTCAGGCAATATCGGACGTATTTATTTTGATAAAGTGAAAGATCTGAGTCGGAATGTATTGTTTATCAAGCCACGCACCTTGCTTATGCTGGATACTGCAATCCCATCTGAGAAGGATGCAAAGGTAACTCTGCTTTATCAGACTGCAGAACTTGAGCATATCAAGGCAGGAAAAGATGTTTCCAATATCACAAAGGCTGGAGTGACACTTAATTTCATGCACCTCTCACCAAAAAATGTTGCAACAGAAGCAGAGGAAACCCCGCATTATCTTTATACCCTGCAGCGTGTGCGTCATTTGAAGAAGGAAGGAATGTTAAAGGTATCTGCCAGCACAATGAACAGGGAGCCGCTTGTAATGGCTAATCTTATAACCACCGACGGAAGTAATGGTGTTTCTGACGTGATTACCGAAGAAGGAGATGGATATGTAAGTGGTGTTGCATCAGGAAAGAAATTCGCTTTCAGTACAAAGCCTGGTAAAGTTTATCAAACTGGTGGTAAGGAGACAGATGCTGCATCCATGACATGGAGCGAAGACAGAGATTTTGTTGCGCTGGCAACAAGTTTCATTAATAAGAGTGCTTCAAAAGCATTGAATTCATCAGAAGTTTTAACTTTTGAGTGGTCGGTAGATGGAATTAAATATGCAGTTGGAAAGACAGCTAAACTGAGTATATCATCAGCATCAAAACCTAAATCTGTTCTTTTGAATGGAAAGTCAATCCGCAATTTTACCTATGATAATAATATAAAGAAAGTGTCAATGGAAGTGCCGGCGGGAGAAGGATTGATTAAGATTAATTGAGTAGTGAGTATTGAGTATTGAGTATTGAGATTGAATCCTTGTTCATTTGATACTATGTTTTCAGACTTACGAATTTACTTGGGTATCATGTAAGTTAAATTTGTCAGTCACTTGCTAATAAATACAAATCATTGATAACTGAACCAAGAGCCAAGATTCAAAAGCAAAGAATCAAGACCCAGAATCAAGAATCAAGAATTAAGACAATGAAATACTAATTTGACATTTAGTAGGACACCACTGAAAATGCTAATGCATCCCTTTGGGACAGACAATGCTAATGCATCCCTTTGGGACAGTTAACACACAACAGAATAAGTATGGAAGAATTCTCTTTAAACGGTAAAGTAATTATAGTAACAGGAGGCACAGGTATCCTTGGCGATTCATTTATTAAGGGAATAGTCAAAGCCGGTGGTGCAGTAGGAATATTAGGTAGAAATAAAGATGTAGCCAATGAACGCGCCGATGCAATCAATAAAAGCGGTGGACGTGCTATTGCACTTATTGCCGATGCCATGGATGAAGGCCAACTGATAGATGCGAAAAATAAGGTTTTAGATACTTTTGGACGAATTGATGGATTAGTGAACGGGGCTGGCGGCAATCAGCCTCATGGCGTACTATTACCGGGTGATGATATCTTTAAAATGAACTTGGATGGAATGAAACGTGTAATGGATCTGAATACTTGGGGGACATTAATTCCAACCCAAATATTTGGTGAAGCAATGGTGAATTCTGTAGAAAAGGGCAGTATTGTGAATATTTCATCCATGAATTCAAAGCGTGCCATTACCAGGGTTTTAGGTTATAATATGGGAAAGGCTGCGGTCGATTGTTATAATCAATGGTTTGCCGTAGAACTTGCAAATCGTTATGGTGATCGTATCCGTATGAATGCACTGGCACCAGGCTTTTTCCTTACCGAGCAAAATAGGAATCTATTAACAAATCCGGATGGAACTTTTACAGAACGTGGTGGAAAAGTGATAGCAAACACACCATTTAAGAGATTTGGTCATCCTGATGAATTACAAGGTGCTTTAGTATGGTTATTAAGTGATGCTTCTAAATTCGTTACCGGTTCAATGGTATGTGTTGATGGAGGCTTTTCAATTTTTGGAGGCGTTTAATGAGTACAAATTATAAAATTGATGGTTCCTGTGCTATGCAGCAAACCATGCGATGGTACGGTCCAAATGACCCGGTAAGTCTATCGGATATCCGTCAGGCCGGTTGTTCCGGAATTGTTTCGGCATTACACCATATTCCTAATGGAGAGGTATGGCCGATTGAGGATATTTTAAAAAGACAAGAGGAAGTTGCTGATGCCGGCATGATATGGAGTGTGGTTGAAAGCGTTCCGGTTCATGAAAATATTAAAACCCAAACTGGGCCTTTTCTGAAATATATTGAGCATTACAAACAAAGTATTCAGAATTTGTCTTCCTGTGGTGTTAAATGTATCACGTATAATTTTATGCCGGTTCTCGATTGGACTAGGACTGATCTGGCTTACACAATGGAAGATGGATCTAAAGCGTTACGTTTTGAGAAGGCCGCTTTTATCGCATTTGATTTGTTTATCTTAAAACGTCCCGGTGCTGAATCTGATTATACCGAAGAGGAAATAAGTCGTGCGAAAGTTCGCTTTAATGGAATGAATGAAGATGAGAAACACCTTCTCACCAGAAACATAATCGCAGGTTTACCGGGTAGTGAAGCGAGTTTTACCATTGAGCAATTCCAACAGACTTTGGATACTTACAAAGGTATTGATGCTGAAAGGCTTCGACAGAATCTGATCTATTTTTTAAGCGAAATCATTCCGGTTGCGGACGAGTGTGGTGTAAAAATGGTCATACACCCTGATGACCCACCCTATGGGATCCTTGGCTTACCAAGGGTTGTCAGTACCGCTGAAGATTTCACCGCTTTGATCACTGCTATTCCTTCATTGTCTAACGGACTCTGTTTTTGCACCGGTTCATTTGGTGTCAGGGCAGATAATGATTTAGCAGCTATGGTTGAACAATTTGCAGATCGTATCAATTTCATACATTTAAGAAGTACCCGCCGCAATGAATGGGGTGATTTTTATGAAGATAATCACTTGGATGGGAATGTGGATATGTATGCAGTCGTTAAGCAACTGGTAAAGATTTCCCATGCCAGAAATGTTGCCTTACCAATGCGACCCGATCATGGCCACCAGATGCTTGATGATTTAAAAAAGAAAACCAACCCCGGTTATTCGGCTATTGGCCGCCTTCGCGGACTGGCAGAGTTGAGGGGTTTGGAATATGGGATTATTAGCAGCTTAAAATAGGCTTGCCTTTTTTCTTTGTCTTAAATAATGTTACTGATTGAGCCTAATACTCATCTCCGGCGATTAAAAAAATTGTCGGAGATTTTTTTTAGTGACTGTTATAAGTAAAATTGATTGTCTTTTGTACTGGTTTGTTATTTCCAACAGCTCTTTTAAAGATTAAAAGAAATTATTTCATGATAATGCTCTAAAATTTTATAATATTTAAGAATGCTTAAGCTCTGTCGTTCAATTTGCTTTCTTTTTTTGCTCTTGTTTTTTGCGGATTTTTCGAATGCACAGGATAAGCGGAAATTCAAGATCTTTCAGTTTCCCCCAAACATGATCCCGACGATTGATGGGAAAATTGATGATTGGAAGACAGTTGATCCTTCATACAACATTGGTATGGATCAGTTATGGGATGACAGGGATGATAGCATCAGACATCGGATTGCTGATCCCAAAAACCTGGATGTCAATGTAAAAGTGGCTTGGGTAAAAGGAATGAACAGACTGTATTTTCTTTATGAAGCTTATGATAATTACTGGGATTTTTCATTGACTACCTTGCATAATGATATTTTCGAGGTGGTTGTTGACGGAGATCAGTCAGGTGGCCCATTTATAAGTTCTTTTCATCCGAATAAAAACTTGGATCCAATGGATACCTATTTTAATTATCATGGTGTGCAGGCTCAGAACTATCATATTTTTACACCTGCTCAAGGAAAAGATTGGGCAATGGTTTGGGGAGGTCAGCCCTGGATTAAAGAGTTACCTTATGCCAATGCTGCATATAACTATAATTTTAATCCGGGTGAACCAGGGCGTTTAACTCTGGAATTCTGGATTACTCCATTCGATTATGCTGGTCCAGAAGGAATATCAAGAGCGGTTGAATCAGTTTTAACAGAGAATAAAGAAATTGGCCTTAGTTGGGCAGTTCTTGATTATGATGATGTTAAGAACCCCAAATATAATGGCTTTTGGAATCTTAGTAAGGTACGTGAGATGTATGGTAATGCATCCTATTTGCTCCCTTTTCGCCTTATGCCATTAGAGAAACGCTATCTTAAACCAATAGATGCACACTGGTCATTTGTTGTTACGGATATGAACCGCCGTATGGTTTCATTTACTGATAAATCCCTAGGAGAAATTTCATCATGGAAATGGGACTTTGGTGATGGAAATACATCCGATAAGCAACATCCGGTTCATTTTTACTCTAAACCTGGGTATTATGTGGTTACATTATTGGTGAATGGTTCTGCTGGTACATCACGAATGTCTAAAGTATGGGATGTTGCCCTTAAATAAATTGAATATTTTAATTTGAATCGATCATTTAATTTTAAATATCCTGATAAACAGTGTTTTTTAGAAATTAAGTTTATGATTTCGTAAAATATCATTAGTTGTTGATCAGAATTTAATGAATTTTTATTCTTCAAATAATGGATTATTGTATGCCCAAAATCAAAATGATGAATCTGAAAAAATTCATCTCGTTCCTATCAATCGGTCTTTATGTTTTTTGTGTTTCTTGCGACAATGCTGATCTAAAAAATGAATGGAGCGTTTATGGTGGAAGTAAAGAGCGGATACAGTATTCAGCTCTTGATTTAATAGATACTTCTAATGTTAAAAACTTACAGCTGGCATGGATTTATCATACAAAAGATGCGGAATCAGGCAGTCAGATTCAGGCGAATCCGCTAATTGTCGATGGAGTTCTTTATGCCGTTAGCCCTCAATTGAAGTTATTTGCTGCCGATGCCTTGAATGGAAAGGAAAAATGGGTATTTAATCCCTTAGATTCAATGATGCTTGATATTCAAGGCAAACAAAGCTATGGTATGAACGCATGCCGTGGGATCGCGCTATACAAAGCTAAGAACAAAGAACATCTGATTTATTATACCGTAGGATCTTCCTTATTTTGTATAAACAGTGCCACAGGTAAACCGGTCCCCGAATTTGGGAATAATGGTCGCATTCCACTCCATGATGGCCTTGAATTAGATCGGGATTTGTCAAATTTGAGAGTTACTGCAACTTCTCCGGGAGTAATTTACAAGGATCTTATTATTCTCGGAACGAGCTTGTCTGAAGAAGAGGAATCTGCCCCCGGTCATATCAGAGCTTATGATGTACATACCGGCAAAATGAAGTGGATATTCAGGACTATTCCTAAACCAGGGGAGTTTGGATATGATTCCTGGGAGGATCCTCAGGCTTATAAATATGTAGGTGGAGCAAATGCCTGGGGCGGACTAAGCTTAGATGAAAAACGAGGAATGGTGTTTGCCTCTACAGGAGCGGCAGTTCCCGATTTCTATGGAGGAAAAAGAAAAGGAGACAACCTTTTTTCCAACAGTGTTATAGCTTTGGATGCAGAAACCGGTAAATATATCTGGCATTTTCAGGGTGTTCATCATGATCTCTGGGATTATGACTTCCCAACTTCTCCAATTCTGGTTTCAATAAAAAAAGACGGCAAAAATATCGATGCAGTAGTTCAGGTTAGTAAACAGGGTTTTATTTATATGCTTGAAAGAGAAACCGGGAAGCCAGTACATCCCATTCTTGAAAAGCCCGTTCCGTCGTCGGATCTTGTAGGTGAAAAGACCTCAGCAACCCAGCCTTTCCCTTCGGTTCTTCCTGCATTCATTCGACAGGAGTTTAGGGAATCTGATCTCAATAATATTATTCCGGATTCTTCTTATCAGGATTTAAAAAAAAGGTTTCTAAGCCATAAATCAGGTAAAATGTTTATTCCTCCAAGTTTGCATGGAACACTCGTTCTACCCGGACTTACAGGTGGAGCGGAGTGGGGTGGGCCTTCTTTTGATCCATTAACCGGTGTGCTTTACATTAATGCCACTGAAATGCCATGGGTTGTTACCATGATTGATACTTTGGTTGAAAAGCTACCAAATTCCACTCAGACGAATTTACAGGCAGGGAAGGCTATATACGATAAAAGTTGTAAAGGCTGTCATGGTGCTGATCTTAAAGGCTCAGGTAATTTCCCTTCATTAGTCAATCTTCAGGCAAAGTATAATGAATCGAAATTCAAAGCTATCGTATCATCCGGACAGAGAATGATGCCTGCATTTAAACATTTTAGTGAAGAGGACAAAACTGCTCTTGCTTCCTATTTACTAAATATTGAATCAAAGCAAAAAGAGAGTTTTGCTCTAGTAGCCAAGGCAAGCCATCCTTTCTATCGTTCACCGTATCGCTTCGGCGGTTATAAGCAGTTTTTGACAAAAGAAGGTTACCCTGGAATTACTCCTCCATGGGGTACATTAAGTGCTATTAATCTCGCAAGTGGCAAATTGCTTTGGAAAAATACGCTGGGAGATTATCCAGAATTGAAGGCTAAAGGTATTCATGCTGGTACGGAAAATTGGGGAGGATCTGTTGTAACAGCCGGCGGACTTGTATTTATCGCTGCCACTAGAGATGAAAAATTTCGCGCTTTTAATAAATCTACCGGTAAATTATTATTTGAAACTACTTTACCTGCCGGAGGATATGCTACCCCGTCTGTTTATAGCGTAAATGGAAAACAATTTGTTGTAATTGCTTGCGGTGGAGGAAAAATGGGAACAAAATCGGCGGATTCTTATGTTGCTTATTCATTGCCTGATAAATAAAATTTGTGGCGAATGAATCAATATTTTTAAAAAACTAAATTTTAAGCATTATAAATTAAAGTAAAATGGAAAGATCAACCTTTTTAAAGTCTTTAGCCGGAGTAGGCGTAGGTACCCTAGGACTTAGTTCTTTAAGCTCGTGTAAGATTGAAGGAGTTACTGCTTCATCTGTTAATCCGGATGTGATGCCCGAACATATTAAGGGAGCCAAACCTGATTTCAGTAAGATTAGATTAGATTTTCCTCGTAGCAGGGAGGAAGTCTATATGGATAATGCATCAACCCACCCAATTAATATATATACTGCAGCAGCTCTTCATCGTTATGCAGAGTGGGCCAAGAATGATGTGGGTGAGCCTTGGTGGCCAACCTGGTCGGAAACCCGCCTCGATTGTAAAGCTAGTTTTGCCAAGCTGATTAATGCAGATCCTGAAGAGATTGCCTTCGCAAGAACTACGGTAGAAGCTGAGAACAATATATTGAATGGGATGGATCTTAAGGGCGGTAACATCGTGACTACAGATCTTCACTATGCACCCAGTATCTACGGATACAAGATTCGTGAGCAACGTGACGGCTTGGAAGTAAAAATTATTAAACATAATGACTGGCGCTATGATGTTAAGGATTTTGAAGGTGTGATTGATAAGGAGACGAAATTGGTGGCTATTACACTGGTTTCTAATGTGAATGGCTTCTTGATTCAGGATGTTAGAGCAATCGCTGATTTGGCTCATGCTAATGGAGCCTTACTTTATGTAGACATTATTCAGGGCGTGGGTGCGGTACCAGTAGATGTAAAAGCAATGGGTATCGATCTGGCAGCATGTTCAACTTTCAAATGGTTGATGGGAAGTAAAGGTTTCGGATTTATGTATGTCCGTAAGGATTTGCAGGACACCAAAGTTCTTCCAACACAACACCATGGTGCAGTAACGTTCAACTATGCTCCTTGGACAGATACTCCAGATGCGGCATTAGGTGAGATTGATTTTAAACCTACTACCGGTCCAGCGATGTATGAGGTGAGTTATCCTTCCTATGAAGGTGTATCATGCGCTATTACTTCAATGAAATATATTCATACTCTGGGAATTGAAAATATTCGTAATCATGTACGTTCATTAACTAGCCGGCTGGCCATAGAAATGCCAAAGATTGGTTATTCCATGGTTACTCCCGAAGGAAATGAAAGTCCGATAATTGTTTTCCTTGCCAAAGATCCTGAAGCGGCAATGAAAAAACTCCGTGCAGCCAAAATCAATGTGGCCATGCGCTTTGGCAATAAAATGAGGCTTTCCCCATCCATCTACAATAACCAGGATGATATCGACCGTTTATTGGAAGTGCTTTCTTAAAACAAAGAGGAGATATATTTTTTTATTTTTGGGGACAGTGCATTTGAATAATATATATAACTTGTCACCATGAAAAATTACGCTGTAAATAGTATTGGGAAAAAAATTAAAGTAACATTTTTTTTGAGTATTACTTTTTTTATACTGGCAAATTCAGGTTTTGCACAGGCTCAGACTCTAAAACCAGGTACTAAGCCTAATATCATTTTTCTCGCAATAGATGATCTCAACGACTGGATTAATCCTATTGAATTGGGCGGTTTGCCGGGGTTGAAAACACCAAATTTCGACCGATTGAGAAAAATGTCCATGTCATTTACAAATGCTCATATTCCATCGCCGGCCTGTGCACCATCCAGAGTCTCTATCATGACCGGTGTTAGTCCTGCAAGATCGGGAGTAACAGGTTGGAAGCATCCCGATTGGCGTAAAGTACCGGCTTTGAGTACTTTGCTCACCATGGAGCAATTTTTTAAAGATAAGGGATATAAAACCCTTGCAGGAGGCAAAATCTATCATACTTTATCTCCTCCGCGTGCTACTTTAAATCAATCTGAAGCCAAAGGTTGGGATTTTTATTTTCCCAGTTTAAAAATTCCGATTCCATTTCAGGTCAGAGCACCCGAGGAAATTATTTCTCCGAAAAATTTTAAAGGCATACAGCCGGAATATTTTACCTGGGGGCCAATTGCACAGGGAGATGATTACATGGCTGATTTTCATATTACTGAATGGGCAAATTATGAGCTTAGTCAAAAACAGGAAAAGCCTTTGTTTTTAGCCGTTGGATTGACAAAACCACATGATCCCTGGGAAGTTCCTCAAAAGTATTTTGATATGTACCCACTTTCCAATGTTCCTGATCTTCCAATGAAAGAAGATGACCTCGAGGATGCATTTATTCATGGAAGAAGGGCTCTACATCGCTTTATAACAGACAATAATCAGCTCAAGAAGGTTATACAAGCATACATGGCTACTATATCTTTTACTGATGCAATGTTGGGAAAATTTTTGGATGGTATCGAAAAGTCAGGGTATCTGCAAAATACAATCATTGTAGTATGGTCTGATCATGGAATGCATATGGGTGAAAAGGAAAATTGGGAAAAATTCACACTTTGGGAACGTTCAACCAGAGCACCATTATTTATTATGGCTCCAGGGATAACTAAACCCGGCTCTACTACTCATGTGCCCGTTTCCATGATGGATATGTTTCCCACCCTTGCTGAACTTGCAGGTGAGAAAATTCCGGAATACTGTGATGGAGAAAGTTTAGTTCCAATGCTAAAATTGGAGAGATTTGACCATAAACCGGCATTCACAGCGTATTTTATGAATGAAGAGGGTGGTGCAAATTCAGGAGACGGATTCACCATTCGCACAAACAAATACCGTTATATTTATTATCCATTTATTAATTTGGAAGAACTTTATGATCATCAGGTTGATCCAAACGAATGGAATAATATCGCTTATAAAGCATCAAGTAAAATGATTATTAAGGAACAAAGAAAGCTAATGCTTGAACGAGTACCGGGCCTCTCATGGACAGATGCAGCTCCAAAAGGCTATACTGTCAGCAAAGACGGAAGTGTTAAGAAGCAAGGCTATGTTAAAATTGCAGATTTGAAGGATATGAAATGGGGTCTTTAATAAAATTTGTATTTAAGTTGTCGTTATTGAATCAGGTTGTCAAAACCCCGAAAGTTAATTTTAGTTTTTTTTTAAGTTTGTTTTGCATGATTGTTTACAGTTCATGCAATCAGAGTGAAAACAAAGCTTTTTCTGAAAGTAATGCAATAGGAACTGACTCAGTATACCTGACCCTTGATCAGATCAAATTTAATGGAGATACATCAAAAACCGGGATGGTTTCAATTCCTGGCGGAATCTTTATGATGGGTGCAGATAATCAACAGGCAGATCAGGATGAGTATCCGAAGCATAAAGTCATTTTAGACCCATTTTGGATTGATCAGCACGAGGTTACCAATGATCAGTTTACCAAATTTATAGAAAGCACAGGCTACCTAACTACTGCAGAGCGTAAACCTGACTGGGAGGAACTAAAAAAACAATTGCCTCCCGGAACAGCAAAGCCTGATGAATCATTATTGGTTGCAGCCTCTTTAGTATTTTCACCTCCCGCACATCAGGTTGACCTCAATGACTATTCTCAGTGGTGGAGCTGGGTTCCGGGTGCCAGCTGGAAGCATCCTGATGGTCCGGGCAGCAATATTAACGGTAAGGGTAATTTCCCGGTAATCCATGTTAGCTGGGACGATGCCATGGCATATTGTAAGTGGGCTGGCAAACGTTTGCCAACTGAAGCTGAATGGGAATATGCCTCCAGAGGAGGACTGGCTAACAAAATTTACCCATGGGGTGATGAAAATATCAATAGAGGAAAAGCTAAAGCAAATACCTGGGAGGGTAGTTTCCCCTATAAGAATACAGTATTTGATACTTTTACTGGGATTGCTCCGGTTAAATCATTTGCCCCAAATAGGTATGGATTGTATGATATGGCGGGTAATGTTTGGGAATGGTGCCAGGATAAATATCGAAATGATTATTACAAGAGTATTAACAGTCCTGATGGTATAAAAAATCCTCAGGGTCCTTTAGATAGTTTTGATCCCGACGAACCTTTTACCCCAAAGAGGGTATCAAGAGGTGGCTCGTTTATGTGTAATGAGAGTTATTGTTCAGGGTATCGCGTAGCCAGACGTATGAAAAGTTCACCGGATTCAGGAATGAGTAATCTCGGTTTCAGATGTGTTAAATAATCTTTTAATTAAATCTTAAATGATGAATTCAATACTGTTCCGGAATCTTTTATTTGTAATTACTGGTGTACTTTTATTGTCTTTATCATGTTCACAGAACATTCCGGATAAAAAAGCCAGCAACACATCTGCAAAAAATTTAAAAGTTAAGAACACAGTTCCGAGCTGTTGTTCAAAAAAACCAACTCGCTTTTCCATGTTCCAAAAGCCAAAACAAACATTAAAATAGATTTTTGGGTTGACTGAAATTAAAGGAAGTTATCCAATTATTCACTCAGCTATTTTATTTTTAAATGGGAATTCATTAGAATTTATTTTTGATATAAATTCATTGTTAGAGATAGTTTTTAGTCATTTTATTAGCTTAGCTTGTTTTTGATTTTTAGCAAAAATCGAGTTAAAAGTGTGTAAATGACACTAAGTTTGATTATCTGAATTTTAACACTTTAATTTCAATATATATTTTTTTATTTTTTTGCTTTGAGTTATTATTTATTAATTTCAATTATATTAGTATTTGAAATGTCTACATATTCAGCATATTCTGATAGTGAGTTGCTCGATCTGCTAAGGTCAGGGGACAGATCTGCGTTTTCTGAAATATATAACAGATACTGGAAAAATATATTCACTGTAGCTTCCAATAAAATCGGACAGCTTGAAGAAGCTGAAGAAATTGTTCAGGATATTTTTATCTCTCTCTGGAACAGAAGAGAAGAAATTGTCATTACCTCAAACCTAAATGCTTATCTGGCGGTTTCCGCAAAATACCGGGTTATTAAGCTTTTGGCTAAACGAAATCAATATAATAAATACGCTATTTATAGTCAAAATGTATTTCCTCTAACAGCCAATTCAACAGATGATTGGTTTGAATTTGTAGAATTAAGGTCCAGATTGGAAATTCTGGTCTCTAAACTCCCTGAAAAATGCCGACTAGTATATAAAGCGAGTCGTGAGGATGGATATTCTCAAAAACAAATTGCAGCAGAATTTGGAATTTCTGAAAAAACAGTCGAAGCCCATATCAGTAAGGCTCTCAAGTCCTTGAGAACAGGTTTGGGACAGATTTTCCTTTAATCGCATTTAAAACAAAAAATATTTCCGAAAGTACTAAGGGATATGTACAGGTTGAAGGACTTGTATATAAAGACCTCATTCATGAAACCTCTAAGTTCAGACGAGCGATATCAGGAACTAGCCGAAAAATGGCTCAATAATACTATAAGTCCTCAGGAAATTGAGGAGTTTTTGCAATGGTACAATAACGGGCAGGAAAATGATGTCTATGTTCCCAGTGACTATGCTGAAAATGATCAAGAGCTGAAAAAGAGAATCTTTGCGGAGATTAACCAGAACACATCTGATCCTGTTGTTTCAAGTTCATATAGTTTTCAAACCTGGTTTGCTGCTGCTGCAGTAATTATCGCTGTTTTCGCTGCTGGTCTTTACTTCTCTTTAGAAAGGAATGAAACTACTCAATATACCGCAGACAAGGTAATTATTGAACCTAAATCTTCCTCTCCGGTTATGGAGGTATCTCCGCTTGCTGAAATTGAAAATAAAGAGCCTGATGCGGTTATTGATATTGAAGCAGGCGAAAATAAAGCAATACTTACCCTTGGAGATGGTTCGAAAATTATTCTTGATGATGCGAAGAACGGAGTTCTTGCCAATCAGGGAGGGAATAGTGTTCTTAAGGCTGCAGAGGGTGAGGTAATTTATTCATTCCTTAGCGAAGTAAATGACTCTCTGGTTCAAGATGAACTTGCACCTGTTGTTTATAATACAATAGAAACTCCAAAGGGAGGTAAATTTCAAATTAAGTTACCTGATGGAAGTAAAGTTTGGTTGAATGCGGCATCCTCACTTCGTTTTCCAACTGCTTTCAGTGGGTCGAAAAGACAAGTTGAGCTAAAGGGGGAGGCTTATTTTGAAGTATCCCCGGATAAATCAAAAATATTTGAAGTTAATACAAGAAATCAGGTTGTACAGGTATTGGGAACCCACTTTAATATCAATGCATATCTGGATGAACCAAGTGTAAATACAACTTTGCTAGAGGGTAGTGTAAGAGTATCTGATTTGCGAACCAATATATCTCAATTGCTCAGACCCGGCGAACAATCTAAGTTGAGTGAACGTATTGAAATAATCAATATGAAAAATACCAATGAAGCTGTAGCATGGAAAGAAGGTTATTTCCAGTTTGAAGAAGCAGATATAAAGACAGTGATGAGACAGATTGAACGCTGGTATGATGTATCCATCGTATATGAAGGTAATCTTCCAAATTATCGCTTTGGAGGTGAAATTGAAAGAAATTTAAGTCTCCTACAGGTACTTAAAATATTAGAAAAAACAAAAGTTCATTTTCGTTTAGAGGGAAGGGAGGTTATAGTAATGCCATAAAGGTCTACTAATGAACAAAAAAACAAACCAGAAGCGTTGGAGCGCCTCTGGTCACTGTTTTCGCTTAAATAAAAATTGATGCACAAAGATTATTTATTAACAAAACACACAAATGTATGAATTCTCTAACAAATAAAGAGTATTGCTTAGTCAATACTCGGTCAAAAGTCTGTATTAAATCAGACTCATTGGACCATACAGAGCAACACCGGATAGCTGATAATTTGGTAAATAAGTCGCTTTACAAACAAATCGGACGGATTATGAAACTGACGTTCATTTTAATCATGGTTGCACTAATGAATGTCTATTCTAAAGGATATTCACAAAAAGTAACCTTAACAGGTAAACATGCCCCGCTGGAAGAGTTTTTTTCCACTATCAAGCAGCAAACGGGTTATGTATTTTTTTATGATCTGAATCTATTAAAAACAGCCAAGCCTGTAACTTTAAAGATCGTTGATACTGAACTATCGGAAGCTTTGGCTATTCTTTTTAGTGATCAGCCTTTGGATTACAGTATTGAGAACAAGACCATTGTTATCAGTGAGAAATTGTCTGGAAAGGACAGAAAAGCCTTAAAAAATATAAGTTTTCTACTGATGGATATTCGGGGAAAAGTGGTTGATTCAAAAGGGGAGACTCTTCCCGGGGTTAGTGTTCGTGTTAAAGGCACTGCAGTAGGAACAACTACCGATGCTCAAGGTAATTTCGTTTTGAATGCTCCTGATAATGGTACACTGGTTTTCAGCTATATTGGATATTTAAGCCAGGAAGTTGCAGTAAATGGAAGGTCTTCTGTTAATGTTACATTGATTGAAGATTCACAAATGCTTGGCGAGGTGATTGTAACTGCTCTGGGTATTGAAAGATCTTCTAAATCCTTAAACTATGCCGCCCAGACTGTTAAAACCGCTGATCTTAATCAGGCTAAGGAAACTAACCTGATCAATTCATTGGCTGGAAAAGTGGCCGGTGTTACTATCACCAAGAATGCTACCGGACCGGGTAGTTCTTCAAATGTAGTATTACGTGGTCAACGTTCTGTATTCGGTTCTAACCAGCCTTTATATGTAATTGATGGTGTTCCAATGGATAATGGCACCCGTGAGACAGGTTCAGGTGGCACACATGGAAGTAGAGATGGTGGTGATGGAATCGGGATGTTGAATAGTGATGATATTGAATCTATGACTATCCTTAAAGGTGCCTCAGCTGCTGCCTTATACGGAAGTTTGGGACAAAATGGTGCTATCATTATCACAACCAAGAAAGGAAAAGTCGGTAAGATCACGGTTGATTATACCGGAAATACTACAATTGACCGCCCGTTTATTTTACCTGAAGTACAGGCAGAATATGGCCAAGGTGCAGGTGGAGTATTTAATGCAAACTCTGAGACCAGTTGGGGACCAAAAATTACCGGACAAACGGTAACCTTATGGAATGGTAAACAAGTGGGCTTGCAAGGTCAGCCTGATCGTATCAAGGACTTTTATCGTGATGGCTCAAGTTTGACTAATACCATCGGAATTAGTGGTGGTAGCGATAAAATGCAAACTTATTTTTCATACGGAAATAGCCAAGCAAATGGTATTCTTCAAAACCATTCCTTAGACAGACATAATTTTGATCTCAAAATTGACAATAACATCACTGACAAACTTTCATTCTTTACAAAACTAAGTTATATCGTTGAAGATGTTGATAATAAGCCTTTTACAGGTGAAAGAAATGATGCTACAGGCAGTATTTACCATGCTCCGGCTTCTGTTCCACTGAGTGAAATGCAGAACTTCGAATATACTGATGTCTTGGGTAACCTCAGACAGAGCTATTGGCTTCCTGGCTCAATTTATTTATCGAACCCTTATTGGAAGATGAATAGACAGGTTTTCTTTGAACAAAAGCGCCGTATGATTGGCCTAGTACAAGCAAAATATAAATTTAATAATTGGCTTGATTTTATGGTTCGTGGAAGTATGGATAGAACTGACGAGAATACCGAAAATAGGCAGCATAATGATTCATATGAACTTTCTGGAAATGGGAATTATTTTGAGCTTTTTGCAGGAAACAGAAGGTTCACCAATGTGGATGCATTGTTGTCTTTTAAAAGAGACATTACTAAGGATTTTAATTTAACCGGATATCTTGGAGGTTCAATTCAAGAAACTAAATATGAATCAATTAATACCAATGCTAATGGTTTGAATAAACTTGATTTCTTCTTCATGTCCAATGCAAGAAATCCAAGAACTACAAACCAAATTGGCCAAACTCCACAGGTTCAGTCTTTATATGGTACTTCAACCCTATCCTTTAAAGATTACCTCTATCTTGATGTAACTGCCAGAAATGATTGGTCTTCTGCTCTACCTAAAGAGAACCAATCTTATTTCTATCCTTCAGTAGGTTTAACAGCAATTGTAACAGATATGATTGATTTTCCAAGCTGGGTTTCTTATGGTAAGTTTAGGACTACCTACGCAAAAGCCGGTTTTGGTGGTCAGCAATACTTGACTGATAATTATTTCTCGGTAGGGGCTGGTGGTGCCATAAATACTCCTAGTGTCAGATCACTCGGGAATTATCAACCGGAAATTACTACATCATTTGAAGCCGGATTAGACTGGCGATTTTTTACAAACCGAATTGGACTTGATGTCACTTATTATAGATCTAATACTGAGAACCAGTTAATCGCTTTGGCAGTTCCTAATGGTACACTTTTCGCTTCTCAGTATATCAATGCCGGATTAATTCGGAATAGTGGAGTTGAGGTTATGTTGAGTGGTGCACCGATTAGAAGTAAGAATTTTACATGGGATATGATGTTTAACTTCTCTAAAAATGTGAATAATGTTGTTGAATTATCACCGAGGTTAAAAACAGCTGTTTTAGGTGATGACAGACAGGTTCTCGAAACAGTTGAACAAGGTAAGCCCTTCGGCGAAATGTATATGGCCGAATGGAGGAAAGATGCACAAGGCAGAAGAATAGTTAGTGCTGCTGGTGTTCCAATTCTTACTGGGAAAACAGCATATGCAGGAAATTACAATCCTAATTATCAGCTTGGTGTTAACAATTCATTCACTTTCAAAAACTTGAATCTCAGTTTCCTATTAGATTACAGGAATGGAGGTACAGTTGTAGCCGGTACTTTGGCTGCAATGGATGTCAGTGGTAACTCGAAAAGTTCTCTTCAATACAGAGAAGGCGGAATTGTAGTGGATGGTTATACTGTTGATGGTGTAAAAAATACGAAATCCATTTCTGCTGAAACCTACTGGCAATCATTAGGTAACAGAACTCCGGCAAAGGATTTTTATGCTTTTTCAGCTACTAACCTTAGGCTTAGAGAGGTGGTATTTGGTTACAAAATTCCAAATCAGCTCGTTCAAAAAACAGGTTTCGTTAAGAATGCAAGATTATCAATTGTTGGAAGAAATCTTATGTTCTTAAAGAAATATGCACCTTATGATCCTGAGATAGCTACAGCAGTGACTAACAGGGGTGGTTTAGAATATTCTTCTTTACCTACAACGCGTAACATCGGTCTTAGCTTGAACGCATCATTTTAATAGTTAATTGGCTATTGAAATTAAATATTAGTATTAATATTAAACTGAATACAATGAAAACTCAAAAATCATTATTTAGAAAATGGGCCGGCAGAGTGATGCTATTTTTAGCACCAATTCTAATGCTGGGTGCCTGTACTAAAAATTTCGATGAAATAAATAAAAGACCGGAAGGTTTGCTGGAACTAACTCCCCCAGATTTGAGGAGTTTATTTCCAGGCGCACTGGTTAACGGAACAGGAGCCGGTTACAACGAAACATCCATGCTATTATTTTCCGGAGTATATTCCCAACATTTTGCAGGCACAAATACTTTTCAGGAGTCCCACAGATATGTTATTGTGCAGAGATGGCAGGACATCTGGCCATTGATTTATGTGAGGACAATGCCTTCACTGGTAAATATTATAGAGGCAACTAAGGGTGGAAAAGAACCTTCAATGAATGCAGTGGCTAGAATATGGAAAGTTTTCTCTTTTATGCGTTTGACTGATCAATTTGGTCCGATTCCCTATTCAAAAATTGGGAAAGATACTTCAGTTGTGAATTATGATGATCAAAAGAGCATCTATTTTGATTTCTTCAAAGAACTCGATGAAGCCACTACAGATCTGAAAAACAATTTAGCTAAACCTTCCTTTGTTACTAAAGATCTTATTTATAATGGAGACAATGCTAAATGGTTGAAGTTTGGTAATACCCTACGTTTGCGTTTAGCATTAAGAATTTCGGATGTGGAACCTGCTAAAGCCAAAGTGGAAGCTGAAAAAGCAATTGCCAATGGAGTAATGATGAATGCTTCAGATGCGGCCTTTTTTAAAACTTCTGCTGATTTTCCCAATGGCTTGAACAATTTTATGGGAAGAAATGGATCTAGAATGAGTGCTACTATGGAGAGCTTATTAGTTGGCTATAATGATCCAAGGTTACCTGTATTTTGGAGCCCTGCCCTCACTGATGGTAAATTCCGTGGTGTTAGAAATGGAATGACTGTTGCTCAACAAAATTTGCCTGCAAATAGCGTTAATAATAACTCAGCGGTTGGTCCAAAGTATCAGCCGATTAATATGAATACTACACCTCAGGCAGTATTTTATGCATCTGAGGCCTATTTTCTACGGGCAGAAGGAGCATTGAATGGTTGGAATATGGGTGGTACCGCCAAAGATATGTATGAAAAAGGGATTGAAACTTCAATGCGTGAACATGATATTACCAATGCAGTTGCTATCTCTGCTTATATTAATGGTACAAGTTTACCTAGCTCACCTGATAATTTGTTTCCAACTCCACCCTTAACAGATATTCCGGTAAAATTTGAAAGTAATATTGAGAGACAACGCGAACAAATCGGAACTCAGAAATGGCTTGCACTATTCCCGGAAAGTCATGAGGCTTGGGCCAATATCAGAAGATCAGGTTATCCTAAGTTTTACGTATTATTGAATTCTCAAAACCCTGATATCACACCGGATAAAATGATCCGTAGAATTTCCTTCCTCGACAGGGAGATCATTGCTAATGGTGCCGCAGTAAAAGCAGCAGTTCCATTATTAGGTGGTCCGGATATTGTTGCTACCCGTTTGTGGTGGGATAAATCAAAATCAAAATAAGTCCCATATAATCACGGGTACTTAATTTTTAAATTGCATCATCATAATACCCAGGGCATACTTGCGAAAGCTGGTATGCCCTATTTTAACCATCAATTGGTATTGATGTTATCGTGCTATTTTCCTGCGGTTTCCTGCGGTTGGTGTTTTCACCACCCGCTTATAATAAACGAATGAAATCAAATAAGAACCTAAATGCTTTATCAGACAATAATCTTTTGTCAGAAAAGAGTGATAAAGATTTTTCGGAAAAACAGGGTCAATTTTTTGATGAGGAAAATACTTCTTCTAATCTTCAATTGAAGCGAAGGAAGTTTTTGGGTTTGGGATTCATGGGAATGGCAAGTCTAGGATTACCATTTTCTGCCAAGGGCTCAAATGATCGTCATGTGGAAGACTTTGTTAATCAAATCTTTGCCACGGAGACCGATTTGTTTAAAAAGCATTCAGATAGTTTTGAGGATAAAATAAAATTAATTCAGCAAGCTTGGGCTGATAAGGATTACCGTATGGTTCGTTCTTTAAGTGATTCGATCAGGAACACCGGTATTCAGGCTCAGAATGAATATGAAGATCCCGGAAAACCATTATTGAACGGCAGTCAGTTCGGAACAGTAGCTACATTGCCTGCTTCTTGGAAAGCATGGGCTAAAGGTTGGAAATATTATAAGGTTATTGGTATTGAAGAAAAATCAAGTATTCAAAGAACCTCCGAACCGGTAGAAGTTTTATTGGGTTTTCGCTCCGATCAGGTTCAGTCTCTGGCTCGAGAAATTCGCGTTGCTGAGGTGAATAATGGAACACTTAAGGAAGTTACTTCTCAGGTTTTTGGAGTAGTGCGCAGAGGATCAGAAAGATTATGCAAAGTGATGTTTTTGGCTGATAATAAGGGCAATGAAAAACGTCAATATTTGGTTTTCTACGGAAATCCGGATGCTGAACTTCCTGAATATTTGACGGATCTTGAGGTAAGAGGCGAGGGTTATGATTTGGAGATTGAGAATCAGCATTTTATTGCTTATTTATCCAAACAGACTGGTCAACTAGAGCGCATGTTAATTAAACGGGAACATGGCCTCGAATTGTATGCCGGTGGTCCTGGACATGGAGAAACTCCATGTATTGACTGGGCTCATTGCTACCTTTCAGAAGGTGGGTTAATGACCCTCAGGATTCAATACTGGGGAGAATGTCCTGATTATGAGATAATTCGTGGGCCAATTTGCACAATTGTCCGCCGTTGGGGTTTCCCATATTCCACAATACATCCCGTCTATAATCCATCCCGATTAAATATTGATATAGAATATCGCTTTTATTCAGGTTTGCCTTATTTCTACAAATTTGCAAAAATGAAAGCTATAAAACAGTTCCGTACTACATCTTTAAGGGATGATGAATGGGTGTTTACTGGACAACCTTTCACGGGTAGTTTATGGATTGGAGCAGATGAGAAAGTAAAGTTTGGGGAGGTTGACGAAGCCAATAAAAATAGTGTGAAGGGCTTTGGTTATTATAACAAAGACTCTAAAGATTCATTTATGGGGCTTTATTTAGATCATTCTGCCGAGCTAGTTCCCAATCTTGTGGATGCTGGATATTCATTATTTTATTATAACTGGCATGGTACAGTATGGGTTCGCGGTGCAACTTCTGCTATTCAAAATGATATAATACCTGAAGGTGCAATCCTTCGTCAGAAGAATGCCTATGTAACTATCGCGTTTACAGAAAAGGATGGGCCAGGCAAGATTGAAGCACTGAGAAAGGAGCTTTTAAGTCCGATGGATAGTTTT
>Ga0209702_10004233_pt1 | contig 21199 bp, 21 predicted proteins | sample FRY01_FD_187210 | JGI IMG/M metagenome (GOLD analysis project Ga0209702, IMG submission 187210) | Freshwater microbial communities from Lake Fryxell liftoff mats and glacier meltwater in Antarctica - FRY-01 (SPAdes) (version 2) | ecosystem: Environmental > Aquatic > Freshwater > Ice > Glacier... | reverse complement strand
TGATAAATTCCCACTTGCTAAACCTGTCAATGCTCCACTAAATGTTGGTGCTGTTACTGTTCCTGGAAAACTTGTATTACCGTTTGCATCTAACAATGAAGCACTTCGTACCAAATTAGAAAAAACACCAGTATATTGTCTAACAAATATTGGCTCGGTTCCATCATCTGCTGTTGCTATTTCAGCATATCCTTGATTAGAAGCTGTACCACCAACTAGAATTCTAAATTGGTCATTGTCTGCCATGTTAGCTCTAACTAATTCGGTAGTATTAGTACCTGATATTGTAGCTAATACAGAGCCAGCAGTTGTAGCAGTATTTGCATTACCATTTAAAGCTCCTGTAAATGTTGTGCTTGAAATTCCTGAAGAAGTAATATAAGTACCTCCTGCAACACTTATAGGATTGTAAAAATACCAACCGTTAGAACTATTGGTTTCCATGTGGTTCCAAGTAGTGTTTAATGCACCCATCGTAGTAGTTATACCACTCATTACAATCCTTAATTGTTGATTGAGTGTTAACTGTCCTGTTAAAGTTCCTCCCGATAATGGTAAATAAGCAGTTGAATTATAAGCGTTAGAACCTAAGCCTAAGAATGACTGAATAGCAGTAGAATTAAATCTTTGCATATCAGAGCTACCACCTATACCTATAATTGATGTTGGTGCACCAGTAAATGGTCCTCCCGATAAACCGTTTGAAAAATTACTAAAAGCTGTAGCAGTATTTGCATTTCCATTTAATGCCCCCGTAAATGTGGTTGCCCCTACCGTACTGAAGGTTACAGCATCACTCGTACGTACATTTTGGTTCATTGCTAACGCTTCTGGTGCGTTATATGATGTAAGAAACTCATACTGTGTTCCATAAGAGGTATCAGTACTTTGTTGTGTTGTAATAAACATTCTTGGAGTTCCATTTCGTAAAGTATGTAATGCACACATACTAAGTACATCACCACCACTATATCCATTTATCCATAATGTGTCTGCCCATACCGATGGGAACCCTGTCATAGCCACTTTTAACCCTATACTATTACTAAAGTATGTTTGTGGGTTAGTTTGTTGCCCCCCTATATAGTTAGTGGTTAAATGTGCATGTGTATGAGAACTTGGTGCATATCCACCTGAAGCATGATTTCCCCATCCATAAGATGTGTTCCATTGTGTTGAATTACCTCCGGACGCAGTAAGTGTTCCAACTGTAGACCAATTACCCGAATTATCACACCATGACCCCCAACCACCGGCCGACGTTAGAAATCCAATTCTTCCTGAGTTGGTGTGTATTCTTCTGGTGGTCTCATCGGTATCTGTCATGTATATATCCGATGATGTCGTATTACCAACGAATAATTGTCCATTAATGGTTATATTACCTGTTGATGTTGAACCTCTTGATGTAACGGTTGCTAACGTATCTACCTCAGTATATGAAGTTAAGTATCCACCACCCGTGTGATCACCCCAACTATACGAAGTGTCCCAATTTGATACATTGGATGAACTCGCAGCATCTGTAATTCCATAACCCGAAAGGGTTGTTGGTTTGGATGTTATTGTTGCAAATGTATGGGTATGATTTAATAATGAATACGTACTTGCATGATTACCCCAACCAAATGCGGTATCGGCTTTGGTTCCTTGTGCAGATGTCGCAGCATCTGTAATTCCATAACCCGAAAGGGTTGTTGGTTTGGATGTTATTGTTGCAAATGTATGGGTATGATTTAATAACGAATATTTTCCATCTATATCAACACTTACGGTGTTCCCATCGTTTTTTGTTAGTGTAATGATACCATCAGTGTTATTAAATGTGGCCCCTGTTAATATTGTATTTGTAAAACCCGTTATATAACTTCCTGTTTTACTCTCAACAGAATCTAATCTACCATCTAAACTACCTGTTGTTATTTCAACAGAATCTAATCTACCATCAAGAGTTGTTAAATCCGAATTATCTAAAAGTCTTTCTTCACTACCCTTAGTTCCACCTTTCCAATGGTTAGAAGTACCATCCCATAATAAGGACCCCGATAAAATACCAGGTGAAGTGACATCTCTTACTTCAATACCCGCCTCAGTAGCTCCCGTACCATTAAGTGAAATAATATTGTCGTCAACCTCAACTGTTGTTGAGTTAACTCTTGTTTCTGTTCCTTTTACTAAAAGATTACCTTTAACGGTTACATTTGAACCTGTAAATTCTAAACCACCATCAACTGAAGATGTGTAGTTTTCAACCGATACTAATCTATCAGTAATTTGACTGTAGTTAGTTGTTTGTGTTACATCAATTTGAATTGACCCACTAACGACGGATTCAGTATTTAATTTACTTTTTATAGTAGTATTAATACTTGACGTAAATGTGTTTAGGTCCCCTCTAACGGAACCACTTTCAGTTTCTAAACTATCTAACCTTCCGGTGTGTATTGTGTTTGTGATGTCATTAGAAGAGGTATGGTCATTTAAATCCCCACGCAATGTTGTAACGTCACTTTTTAATCCAGCAACGTCAACACCGTCAACAGTACCCGATAAAACAACACTACCAGTTATTGATAAACCATTACCAAATTGAATATCATTACCATCAGATGAAAGTACCTTATTACCAGCCCCTATTTGTATAGGTGCGTCCAACTCTATGTTACCATTACCTGAAGAAGTTAATGTAATATCACCATCTTCGGTTTGTAATGTTATTGTGTCTGTTGAGGTTTCAATTATTTTAATTGACTCACCAGTATCAGTTGTTATTCTAAGTTCGTTACCTGTTGTTGATATTACTTGTTGACCATTAATGTAAAGTGATCCTGACGAAAGGAATAGATCTCTCCACTGTTTAGTTGGCGAACCTAAATCTATTGTGTCTGTTATGTTAGGTAAAATTGAAACATTACTTACTAAGGTTGCCCCCATTGTAAGTTCGTTACTACCACTCGTTATACTGTCAAGACTTAATCCAACAACTGAAGTTGCATTTATATTGGTAAGTCGTGACCCATCACCCTCGAAAGACCCCGTAAACGATCCTGATAATTGTACAACACCATCATCATCTAACGATGATTCTATTTTAAATCTACCATTAGATACCCTAAGTGTTTTTCTACCGGATCCCTCACCGATTTGAATCTCAGAAGCAATTAATTTTCTTAATGAATTATCACTACCCTTTAATTCAACATTCCCATTTACATCCTTACTTATTTTGGTTCCACCTAAATCTATGGTAGTACCATCCAAATATATATCTCTCCATCTCTGAGTAGGAGTACCAATATCATGTGTTATTGTACCTTCAGGTAAAAGAGACCCACTAAAAGTTTGATCACCTTTAAAAGTGTTACTCCCCGTAATAGCGAATGAACCACTAACCCCCTCAAAACTTGAGGTAAGTAAGTAAGATGCGGCGTGTGATGCACTAATTGCATTGTCGACCTCACCCGTTAATTCTGCGGTCCCACGAATAGTACCTAATATTGTTAAGTCACCCTCGATATGTGCGGAAGCGGAAACGGACAGGGAACCCGTAATGTGTGGATCAAATATATTCATCTATAACGCGTTTTTGTTTACTAAATAAATACTTTGGATTTCAATAGTATGTTGAATATGTTAAGGATTTATTTAAACTCAACAACCTTTCACGTATATATGGTGTGTTTTTTTTATATTAGGTGAATATATGTGTTTGGTTTTATACCCATTTTATTGATATGGGGGATCACCGCATTATCAACAAAAAATTCATGACCACTTTTTAATGGATGAATTGCGTCTTTTTCTTCGGGTGGCATACCTGAAGGGTAATTTTGTGAAACAAACTCATAACAACCATCGACATTTATGAAATTATCAAAATCAATTAGTTGGTATAAATATTTTATTTCTTCCGATTCCATAACCTCTTTAGGGTATTTACCAAATATGTCCATATATGTGGTCATAAAATATTTAACCCCCTTTTCTTTAAGAAACCATTGGACTAATAATATTGATTGTATGGTATTAACCAACATACCAATGTTAGAATGAAAATATCTATAATATGAATCCATAAGTGGGTGTGGGTTTTCTAAAGTATCCCAACCTGGGTTTATGAAATACCACTTCTTATCAACAGCAACGTTAGTTGGATTATGGATATTATCCACATGTCCATTATTACCCCAATCTTTAGTACTATAGTTATTTTCACTATGGAAATCGATCCTATCAACACCACTCCACATTATACCAACTAAGATATCTTCAGGGTTTGTGTTCTCTAACACCTTATTAACGGCATAGATTAATTTTTTAGATATTAACCCATTACCTTGTGATGCCATACCAACATTAATTAAGTCTTTTGTGGGTACATTTAAATGATTCACTAAAAATGTTGGCCAATTCCAATCCTCAAAAGTGAAACTACATCCAGAAACTACTACCTTCTTCATATTATATTAATGTTTGTATGTAAAAGGATCTCGTTTTCTCATCTCCTCAAGTTTAGTTTTAAATTTTAACTCTCTTTCTTTTTTTTCTTTACGGTCCTTGAACCATTTAAGTATTTTTCTAAACATTTTTCGTCTTTTTAAAAATGATGTAGTTCTGTAAAACCAAAAGATCAATATCAACTTCGTCAAAAGTTTTTAATGCGTCTTCAGGGGTCAAAACCATAGTCTTATCTTTTATATTAAATGAGGTGTTTAATAGGATTGGGTATCCACTTAATTTTTCATATTCCCTTAAAAGTCCGTGTATAGGATTTGACCTATCTACCGTTTGGATTCTTGAGGTTCCATCTACGTTAGTAACAGAACTTAATTTATCAACATGGTCACCTTTTACCCTAACCACTTGATTCATATATGGTACATCTTCCACCACATGAAAGAAATCATGTTGTCTTTCTTTTGTAACCATCGGTGCGAACGGTCTAAAACCTTCTCTTCTTTTAACCAATTCATTAATTCTCTTTTTCATGTTCGGATTAGTTGGATCGGCTAATATTGATCTATTACCCAATGCTCTCGATCCAAATTCAATCTCATCCCTAAAGAACCCAACCACACGACCCTTAGATATTTCTTTTGCAACTATAGTAAACAACATATCCAATTTTTCTAAACGAATAAACGTCCTACCTTTTAAACACTCTTTAAATTCACTATTAACCCTATATGAAGGTCCTAAGAATGGTGTTTGTGGAATACTAACTTCATCACCTTTAGATATATGGTAATTTATGACCGACCCAACCGCAGATCCGGCATCTGAAGGAGCCGGTGGGATCCATAAATGTTTAAATTTTGTTTCCTTATAAATCTTACCGTTAGCCAATCCATTATATGCGCAACCACCACCTAAACAAAGGTTTTCGGTGTCATATTTTTCATGCACATAAGATAATAATTCAAATAACACATTTTCATAGACTTTTTGGATTGCATATGCCAAGTCTTTATGTTTTTGGGTGATGTTTTCTTCTGTTAGTCTTGGTAAGAGACCTAACAACTCAGATAATTCATAATTATACATTATGGTGTCCGATTTGTCCCATTGGAAATATTTTAAATCACAAATAATCTTACCATCTACAAATTTCACTAACTTACTGAGTTTAACCATTAGGTTTGTGTTTTTACCATAGGAACTTAAACCCATTAATTTATATTCACCTTCATTTGGTTTAAAACCTAAGAACGCAGTCATTGACGAATAAAATAAACCTAATGAGTGGGGGTAAGATGAAATGGTTTCCACTTCTAATGACTTACCGTTATAATAACTAATAGTTGTGGTATCGTATTCGCCAACACCATCTATTGATACCACCGCAGCTTCCTTAAATGGGGAACTAAATGCCGAATAGTAAAGATGTGAGTGATGGTGTTTTGAATAAAACACTTTATCGGATAATTTGGGTAGGATTTTCTGTAACTCTCTCTTATTTTTTAAGAACCTATAATATTTCTTAATTGAGTTAAGGGGGGTTTTAAAGAACCTCTTTTTTGAGTATTCAATAACTCGTTTCTTCTTTAATTCTGTGTCTTCGTAAAAACACACTACCTCCACGTTCTCTTTAGTTAATCTATACTCTTTGGTTATATGTTCGATAACTTTAAAAGGGAAATTACTGTCGTGTTTTATACCGGTGAATTTCTCTTCTTCACAAGCAAAGATTAGGTGTCCATTTCTAAATAAAGAAACAGATGAATCATGATAGTAAGCTGATATCCCAATTGAATACATTATATTAATGTTTATAAGTAAACCCGTCACGTTTATTTAATTCTTCTATTTTTTTCTTATAAATACGGTTACGTTTTCTCCTATGTAACCACTCTTTTAATTTTTTACAAATTACATTCATGGTCTTAAGTATGGTTTGAATTCGTGTTCATTATTTTCTAACAATTCAATACATTTCATCATCCAATCATTATGTCCCTTCCACGACCAATGTCGGTCTCCATTACCAATTACCTCATCTATGGTTTCATACTGATGTTGGTTGGTAATATCCCATAATAAGGTTTTAACGTTAGATTGTTTTATTTTTTTTAATAAGTTGGACGCTTGTGCGTATTGATACAATTTTAATATCTCACCATGTTGTATTCTATATTCAATACTAAATAACTTTAACATATTATATAATTCATCATTATATTTTTTATCGGTAGGATCCAAAATTACCAAATCATTTGGATTATCAGGATTGGTAAATTGCTGTGTTAAAAAGTTTTGGTGGATTTTAAATTCTTTATTAATAAGTTGGAAACGTTCTGACCATGATAACCCAAACACAACAATGTCATTTGGTTGAATATTTACTATCTCCTCTATTAGTGAATTTATAATCCAATCATTACTTGCCCCTCCCGCCGATTTATTGATTTGATTCATATTAAAATGATCGGCAACGCCATTTCTCCACAACACACCAAATGGGTTTAATTTGTGATATTCACCATTAACAGGTCGATCTTCAACACAACCATCCCCATATGTAAAACTATCTCCGAAAAACCAAATATTATTTTTCATTTATTCGTGTGTTACCATAATGTATAACTTCTACATTTTTATTGGTTTTAAAAGATCTCCACGGATCTAACACTATTGAACCCTCAGGGAAATCATATCCATGGTCTTTACCCATGTGACCCAAAAGGTATACACCCTTTATTGGGTTGGTTAAATCAAATTGCACCGATAGACCTTGTTCTTCAACATAGTGACCAACCAAAATAGATGATGAACCATCTATGTAATCAACATCGGGTTTGTATGATTTACCCAATATGATTATTGGGAGTTCACTTTTATTAGAAAGGTCCACCAACCTCTCGGCCATGTTTTTTGCTTGAACCTCACGAGCCAACATAATTGAATCGAATATATCATAACCCAACTCTAATTTATCCGCCATATAACGTAATGCAATATTATCTCTTGGGTGACATCCACCACCGTCTCCCATACCCGCCTTCATGTATGCCGGTCCTAAAATTCTATAGGTTGATCTTTCAAGTGCTCCCGTTATAACGTCGGTATTAATATTACCTGACTTTTCTGCAACATCTTGAATCATGTTAACCAATGCGACTTTAGTTGAAATGAATGTATTGTAAAATATTTTGATTCCTTCCGCTTCATCCCATGTTCCGAGTTCATATCTCGTACCCTCAGTGATAAATGTTTTATAGAATTCTAAAAGTAGTTTGGCATCACCTGTCTTCGAACCATCCTCAGTTCCAATGATAATCATTTCAGGGTTTACCATATCCCACTTAACGGTTCCCATTGCTATTAAATAAGGATTATAAATAAACCTACCATTCGGAATCAAATCAATGAATTCCCCACGAATCGTACCTGGTAGAACCGTCGAGATTAGAACAATAAGTTGATTTTTATTAATGTGTTTGTTAACCTCAACTAACACTTCTTTTACTATTTCGTAATTAAAGTCTTTGTTTGGTAAGTGTGATGTTGGATACCTACCATCATAATCCACATGGTGTGGTGTTGGTACTGCAACGAATATTAATTCTCGGTCCTTACAAACATCTTTGATTGTTGGAACCATTTTAAAATTTTCAGGTTGTACGTCTAATACGTCATAACCAATAACATTATGTTTTTCGGCCATTACTTCAGCCGCATCCTTTCCGAGTTTTCCAACCCCTATAAACCCTATATTCATATTTTTAATTCTTCTATCTAACCCTTTATATAATGAATTCAATGTGGTAAAAGGAAAATTTATTCTCCACCAAACCACAGTACCCAAAAGGTAAGATAAAATGACCTTTAAGTAAAGGGTTCCGTGGTTATTCGGTTAACGATTTACTTGTTTTTTTGATAGAAAAATAGTTGGGTTATTAAATAAGTTCATTTTTAATAATTTTAACAATTTTATCAATTCTGAACCACACATCTTCAATCGTATCGTAAGATGTGTCACACCAATCAGTCAAATGACTAATGTCCATATTATGGTACTTTTGATATGCTTCTTTTGTCTTAGATAACATACCTTTAGATGAAAGTAGAATAAACTTTTTATTTTGTTGGATACATTTTGTGGTTTTTTCAGTTATGAATGACCTATCATTGGTAACATCACTTTCCATTATTATAACAAAATCAACTAAGTTGTAATATGTCTCATCATACTCCCGACTATGTGATATTTCATAGTTGAATAGGTTAGCATCTAAAACCTTATTACCCCCCATTTTTTCCAAACCAATTTCCACCCTTCTTTTCTGTTCGTTAGGTGAGTCGGTTCTAAAATAATGGTCTTTTTTTTCATTAGTGAATGTTTCCAATGGTTCGAAACCAAAATACGATATATACCCATGGTCTTCTAAACCCTCAAAGTATATTAATGAAGTTAATGCAGTTCTAAATGTCTTTGATTTACCACCTAATAATAAAAATGATCTTTGATCTTTTGTCCCTACCTTGTGGTTATTTTTAATTGGTTGGTAGTAGTCAAAATACTTAACGAAGTAAGGTTCTACGGTTATTGTTGCCCCCTTTGATATAACAACTTTAGAATCGACTAAGGATTCATCAATAATACCATTGGTGAAAATTTTTAAAGTGGATAGATCTTCGTAAGATTTTACTTTTTCTAAAAACTCCTGAGATAGTAATTCTGTGGTTGAATCGTAATATATTGTTTTATTTTTTTCTATTGAAAACTTAACTAATTTTTCGAACGTCTTATAGAACCCAACCTCAACAACATTATAATTTGTAATGAGTATTATTTCACAATCATTAGTATTATCAACTATGTTTTTTGGTCTCATAGTTGAGGTGTTGGGACCTATTCCATTATGAACGTATATAGGTTTGGTTATGATCATATTAAACGTCTACGTGGTTTTGGTGGTCTCTCTTGGTCCTTCTCCAAAACATTAATTATATTATGTAGTGTTTCGCCTTTCATTAAAACATTAAAATTATGGATTAATGTGGGTAACATTTCTTGAGTTATCTCATAACACTTCTCCATATCCCACGTTGCAATTTCTCTCATCACTGTGAAGATCTTATCCATCCTTTTATAAAAGTCCATTTCTTGATCGTAACTTTCGTCCCACCATTTGGAGAAGGTCTTATAACCTTGACCTCGTAAAACCTCTAACGACCTTGGATTACCCATTAATATAAATGGTTGAGCAACAAATATGGGTTTATATATTTTTTCTGAGAAAAACACTGTGGTCTCGTGTGTTAATGATTCGGAAACAATGTTTACGAATGAATCCTTATGTGCTTGGATATTCAAATTACTTGCTTTATTATTCTCTAAGTCGGGTTCATCATACCAATAATGTACTCTTGAGTCGTGATCCCTGTAATAATCACAAATTTGTTTTTTCCACTTGTGTTCATACTCTTGAGGTACCCCATTATCAACCCAATTAAAATATTCGCGTTGGTTATCACCCTCAATACCCCCTAAAGATGAAATAAATTTATCTTTAAAAATATCATCACTATTTAAAAAACCATAAAGTAGGATTCTATGTAATTTAGGAACCCTATTGAAATTTAAAAAATGATATTTTTTTCTTTCAGTTAGTGACCATTTGATGAATTTACCCATTTTCTCTCTTCCACCCATTTTACACTCAGGATTAGTTACATGTCCCGGTTCGTGGAACCATAGGTTAGACCCAAAGTACGCATAATCTAATACGGTATATGATTTTTCACTTAAATAACCCGACAATACCAATTCGTCTTTGCGTGACTTTGCAATGAAATTAGTTGTAATTATGAATAGATTAGTGTCGTCCAACCCATATGTTTTAGATAATTGATCTAACCATTTATGATTACTATCTTCTTGTCCAAAGAAACCTTCGGTGGGTTGTATAAAACATATTTTACACTTACCATTTTTAGCGTCATTAACCACATCCGGATTCAATACAACAGTATCGTAGTTTTCAAATAACACATTGTTATATATAACAACAGGATAGATATAATTAATATTCATTTTTTTTATCTCATCTATCGAATATATATTATGCCTACGATAGTTATGGTCCAAAAAAACCTCAAAACTCTGACTTTTTAATCTAACCAAAGATTCCATAAATTCCTTAGTCTCGTTACCAGACCTTCTGAATGGAAATTCAATACCTATTTTTTTACTTAATTCATCAATACACTCGTAGTTCCCATCTCCATCCGATATAAGTGGGTGAGTATGCCACGGGTGAATGTTATATTTGGGGATATTCGAAGTTACAAACTCCACATTACCTTGAGGGTCATATACTAAAATTTTATTATATACTATATTCATCTAAAATGTAATTCCTTTGTTTTTTTATAATCGGAGCGTAAAACCCATCCATCGTTTTTACGTGGATGGGATGTAAGCGACACCTTTTCCACTTACGTTTTGTAAATTTAAACAAATTTTCGTTTTTGTCAAAAATTATTGTACTCTTACAAAAGTTTAGACTATTTAATAATATATGCTTAAAGGTTTTAAATATAGATTATATCCGACCAACTCCCAAAAAGAGTTGCTTGCTAAACACATTGGCAGTAGTAGATTCGTGTATAATTTGGCTCTTGAAACAAAAAATACGGCGTATTTAGGTTCTAAACACAACTTTTCACCTTTTGACTTAATCAAACAACTACCTGAATTAAAGAAAGAATGTGAGTGGTTAAAAGAAGTCAATAGCCAATCTTTACAGCAGTCAATCCAAAATATGGATATTGCTTTTAAGAAGTTTTTCAAAGGTGCTGGATTTCCTAAATTCAAAAAAAAGTCTAATAGTGGCAGTTTTTCAGTACCACAAAACGTAATACTTGAAAATGACTTGTTGGTAATCCCTAAATTTAAAGAAGGTATTGACATTGTTTTGCATAGACCAATTGAAGGAACAATAAAAAGTGCAACCATTAGTGTTACCCCAATTGGAAAATATTTTGCTTCAATATTGGTTGATACAAATGAAATTATCCCACAAAAAGCGATAATCAATGAAAGCACAACTATTGGTGTGGACTTAGGGATTAAAACATTTCTAGTTACTTCTGATGGATTAGAAATTGAGAATCCTAAACATCTACGTAAAGCACAAAGTAAATTAAAATATACACAACGTAAATTTTCAAAGAACAAAGGTAATCGTACAAAGAAACGTCTCGCCTTGCTACATGAGAAGGTAGTAAATAAACGCAAAGATTTTTTACATAAAACTTCTACTAAGTTAATTCGTGAGAACCAAACGATTTGCTTAGAGAAACTCGCAGTAAGTAATATGGTTAAGAACCACAATTTAGCCCAAGCAATTTCAGATGTAAGTTGGTCAACTTTTGTAACTATGTTAGAATACAAAGCTGATTGGTATGGTAAAAACATATTAAGAATAGGACGTTTTGCCCCATCTTCAAAAACTTGCTCGTGTGGAGTAATCAACAAAGACTTAAAGTTGTCCGATAGAACTTGGACTTGTAAGTCTTGTGGAGTTACACACGATAGAGATATTTTGGCTGCTAATAACATAAAAGTTTTTGCTCTTAAAGATAAATTGACTACGGAACATAGTCTTAAAAATCAAGGTAAGTTGCCAACATTAGTTGGAGCGTTGACCCTTGAAGCCCGTCCCATCGCCTCTGGCGTGGGTGGGTAGTTCACCTAACATACTATTATAAGTATGAAATTTTTCATTTACAACTCCTTAATATACTCTATTATATTCAATTCTTCAGGTGATTCCACATAGTCCTGAGCCCCTGGATTTACCCATTGTGGTTCCAATACCCAACCCTCTTTTTTGGCAATGGTAAGTACTTCATTTACATATTTATTTGCTTTAGTATCGTCACCATTTAACGGTGTTGATAATTCCTCAATATTTGTTTCTGGTATCAAATCCCACCATTTTTTTAACATCGGGAATGTTTGTATTAGATCCTTACCTCTGCGTTTATCATATTGTTTGTAGAATGATTTAAAATCACGTTCTCTGGTTTCTATTGATGATGTGTGGTTATGTCCGTTCTCTATATTTCTTAAATAGGTAATTAATCTAACCAACCCATCTCGTTCCCAATCCATAAAATAATTAGACCCATCAGTATAGTTATCAACTATCCATTGGTCGAGTGCGTCCGCTCGCTCTAATCTCATTTCTATTGGTAATGTTACCACCGATTGGAAACTCGGAAATCTTAAAACATTAAACGACATAACCGGTGATGATGACCCATGTTTTCTTTTTATTTTCATCATCTCATCCATGAATTCAGGTAAACTAAATAAACATAATGAATTTATGGTCAACATCATATTAAGTGATTGTATATTTCCCTCAGATAACATTCTATCTATGTTTAATAACCACTTTCTCCAATCCAACCCATCTCTAATATATTCTGCATGTGTTCCATATGATTCACAACTGGTGTATATATGGAATGACTTTATATTATGACTATACTTGATAAGTGCGTCCATTAACCTATCACTTATACCCAAGTTAGAATTTATTGCAAATTCAATATCCGAATTTTGGTTTGTTTCCCACCATTTCATCAATTTCCAAAAATCCCTTGACATTGATGGTTCTCCACCAGTGACTCTTAGTTCTCGTAATGAGTGTTGTAGTTCAGCTTCCCACCATTTCCAAAACGCCACGATATATGGGTTTTTTAGATTTAACTTTCCATAAGGCATTGCATGATCTCCATTATGTTGGAAAGCACCCGCACCGTCACTTACCAAATTTTGATAAGGTCCGTTTTTGTTAATGTCCTTTTGCCAAGTTGTTGAAAATGATGAATTACAATATGAACACGCAAAATTACAATTTGGATCAAAAGAAATCTCTAATGTTTTTAAGTCGACATCTTCAGTTGCACCTAATTTGTCTTTCGCATCAATTAATTCCTGATCAGTGTAAATAACGGATTTATGAACTCTATCGGAAATGATTTCCTTTCCCAAATCTTCCATTTTCCAACAATAGTCACATTCTTTCGGACGTATCCCTTCCAACATTTGTTTACGTACCGCCTTTTTATATGTGGTATTATGAATTGCCTTATATGAAGTTTCAAGATCAGTTAATGGGATTTGATGTGATGGTGGGTGATGACAACTTGTAGTCGCTCCATTTCCCAACCATATCGTGGCATTGTACCACTTAGCACCACAAAACGATGGTGAAACTTTATTTATGACCCTATCCCTGTATTTCAGAAATGATTCACCTGGTTTTCTTGCGTCTATACTCATTATTTTTTATATTTTATGTAGAAAATTACAATTTCCTGTAATATCCACTGATTTATTATGTATGAATTCATTAAACATGTGATCGGAAATGGTTTCTCCGTTTGAGGTTAATTTAAATTTGTGAAATTCAAATTCTGTGTAATTTGTGTTGACCTTATTCTTAGGGAAATTACCAGCACCAAAAATAATATGTGGTGAATCGTTCAATCCCAATTCTTTTTCATGTAAATCAACATTTAAGATAATTTCATCATTTAAATACAACTCCAACCTATTATTATATATATGGTTTAATTTGAGTTTGGTTAATTCATGTGGGACTATTATATGTGGTAATGAATGGTATTGTACATCATCTTCAAATGTAGTTGTAAATGAAATATCGTTGTCATTAATATTTAAACCCATATATCTTGGGACTAATGCAAACAACGTCTTTTGTAAATCACTTTCATCGGTTAGTATGAAATCAATCTCCATTGTATAGTTCAATTTGTTTGATAGTATCTTATTTCCAGCGTTTTCTGGAAAGGTTTCACAAATACTATTTGGCCAAAATATCCACGGTTCTCCTTTATTTATTTTTAACATAAAATTCTTTTAATTGTGGGAATGTTTCTAAAAAATTCAATTTTCGTCTTTTATCATATTCATCCACAAATTTAACAAAGTCTTTTCTATTGGTGACAACATCAAAATTATCCATACTCACCGCATAATCATACGTTCGTTTCAATTTCTGTATTTCTACTGTGGAAAATCCATAATTATCATGAGTGAATTCCTTCATACCATAATATAACATTTTTTTAGTGGATTGTAAAATCAATTCCTTATCAATGTCATCTAAAATTTTAACAGATAGGTGTTTTGGGTGTCGAACATATGATGTGTCTAATTGAATTGCAGAGACCCAACATCTTTGATTATTTTGGTATTTTTTCTTTAAGTTGAATACTTTGTCAATCAGATCATTATATGTGAATACAGATAACGCATTATATGTTGACATTATATTAATTGTTACTTTTGGTAATTCAGTGAGGATTTTTTCTACATTTTCCCAAAATTTAGTTGTATCCAATCCATGTCTCAAATATTCTGCCTGTGAACCAGTCGCTTCAATTGAAGTGAAGACAATAAATTCTTTAACTTTATTATTTTCAGTTAAATCCTTTATTATTTCTATGGTACGATCCATGATATCATCACTTACACCTAAGTTTGTATTTATTGCCAATGATAAATTTGGATTTACCGTGTGATTATTTTGAATATATTCAAATAGTTTGAATGTGTCTGGTGATAACAATGGTTCACCACCAGTAACTCTAAATGTGTGTAAGTCCGGATATAGATCAGGGAACCACTTCCAAAACGCTTCTACATATGGATTAAAATCGTTATGGTGAATTGGCATTTCATTTTTCTCTTTCAAATCATCAGTGCCGTTGTAATCAGATGATAATTTATAGGGTCCGTTTTTATTTATTTCATTAACCCATTTTGATGAGAACTGTGGACCACAATACGCACATTTAAAATTACATACATTGGAAAATGAGACCTCTACGTATTTTGGATTATAATTACCTCTCCACCCCAATTCCTTAATCTCTTCAATATATGGTGCGGACCACGATTCTGAGGATTTAAATACTCTATCCGAGTATGAGTTTGAATTGTCTTCAATTTTCCAACAGTAATCACATTCACTTGGTCGTCCACCATCCAACATTTCCTTACGCGCCCGTTTTTTGTGTTGGGTGTTATGTAATGCGGAAGGGTTGTTTTTTAGTTCCAATAATGGTATTTTATGGGGTGCTGGGTGGTGACACGAATGGGTTAATCCAGTACCTAAATGTATGGTTACCTGTGTCCACTTTGCAGCACAAAATCCTTTACCTGTTTGGTCAAGTTGTTTTTTTATGTTTGACAATACCTCACTCATAATGTTATGTTAAAAAGTATAATTCGTCCTTATTTATTGTATATTCTACTCCATTTTCAGAACGAATATGCGTATTGTATTTCATACCAACCCACATGAATTCCACATCAATTGGAGTCCCATCTTCTGGTGTCAAATTAACTTTATTACTTTTACTACTAAGTAATACTTTTAACAGTCTTGCTCGCTCTGCATCACTTGATAATGTATATGTAAGGTATGTAGTTGCAACAGTTCCTTTAAGAACACCACCGTACTTACTCTTATAAATGAATTCCTTACCCACTAAGTCTTTCTTTAATCCAAGTTCTATGTTTTCAAATCCTTCCATAACTAATCGTCTTTGTTTGTTAATAATATGTGTTTAACTCTATCAATGTAAAGGTTACATCTTCCACATTGTTTTGTCTCTGTTTGTAACACCGGTTTTTCACAGTTACTTGAACAGTTTCTTGAGTTAAACACTAACTCATTAGAAACTGTTAAACGAATTATCTGTTCTTGTTAATATTATGGTTGAACACCACGCGTATTTATCATTTGGTTTGAAGAAATCATCTTCTGGCATATACCAACTTAAATCAGTATTCCATAGGTAAGTCTTTAACCCTTCTTTAAAGGAATCCATGTTTTTAGGATTTACCTTTGTTATTCTACATTCCAATTTATTAGGTAGATGTTTCTCAGATAATACATAAACATGATCTAACCAATCTTTGTGTTTCTGAGTTGTTTCACCATCGCCTCCATTGAATGTATATGCACTTTCTAATATATCATTGAGTCTATTATTCTCTATGAGTTCATCATCATCAACTTTAACGACATTGTTAGTTTTAATCATATCAGTTTCTAAGGTTGGTAGGTATTTCAATTCAATGATTTCACCCGCCAATCTACCTAACTCGTAACTTTCGTTATTTTTCATCTCGTACGAATTTACTATAATTATTATAATTACCACATTGTTCGCAACTATCACTATCACTCTCAGTACAATCAAATTCTAAATACTGTAATGTTAGTTTTAGGGTTTCCATAATTAAATGATTACTATTTAGATTATTTGTAAACATATCATTTATAAATTCAACAATATCTTCTTTAGATAAATCCTCATAATCATTACCATTTACACGTAGGATCGGTCCGAAGCAATGTTCACCAATCTCATATTCATTAATATCCGTTTCTTTCATAATTAATTATATAATTGATTTCTAATCTTTTTTTCCAATATTCTACCGAGTCCCTCCGCCTCAATTTCCCATGGTCGGTCAAAATAATGTGGTATATCCGTTATATATACCCTATCATACCATATCAATGATGTTGTAGTCATATGTAATCGTGATGTGTGATATTGATGTAGATGCATTAATTCGTGAGATAATATACCTATAACTTCTGACTTACTAAATGATCCAATTTCTATAACATATTTTGCACGTCCATATTTTCGTATGAATGCATTTATTTCCAAATCATCAGGACCTTTTGGTAAAGGTACTAAAGGTTTTATTAAAACATCAACACCTTTAATACGTAATTCAGATAATCCAACTAATATTACTGTGTCCATGTAATTTTGGGTTGTTATATTGAACACTCTGTTTTCAGAAGATAACACTACTTTGTTAAAATATCTATTCTTACCATACGAACTGTACATCAACATTACAATTATAATAAGAACCGTTATTACGATCCCAACTATGTTTTTTGTTGTTTTCGTCATTAATCCCCCGATTTGTCTTTTGTAATATTATTTAAATGTTTACGTAATTTTTCTAAGTCCTCGGGTTTAAACATAGTACTATCCCAAGCACCATATCTACTTCTATACCCAAACGCATATTTTAATCCACACCATAACCTCTTAAAGAAGTTTCTATAGGTTGTTAAATGTATTTCATTATACAACTCCTTATATTCTTCATCGTACCAAAATGTAACTTGATGTTCTAATGAGTTGCACTTACATATCATTATTTGTCTTTCCATAATTTTATAGTTTTTTATATTCTGGTTTAATAAATTTCCAAATAATATCTGAATAATCTTTACCGTCCATCATTCTAAATAACACGGGTGAGTACTTATTCCACTTAACTTCTTCTGCGAACTCTTTTCTATTAAGTCCTTTGTGAAGATTAAATGTTGAAGTTGTTTTTTCTTCCATTAACCGATATTCCGATTTTAGTTCTTTAATATACGCATCAATTCCCTTAAAGAACTCATCTGGCACATCTTTTAACATTTCGTAAATATCATCACCTTTACTTAAACATTCCCACACTGTTTTTGTGGAGATCTCCGTCATGATTTTATGTAACCTAAGGTAATCCTCAAATTTAATTTTACATCTATCACCATTCGTAAACTTAACCACAAACCCTTCTTTGTTTTCCCAATTCAGTGTTTTTAAATGTTCATAGTTTTTTATTGTATAATATTTTTTTACAATGACAAACCCCTCGGATTCCATTTCAACAAAGTTACATTCTTCCCCGGTTATTGTATTGATGACCCCAAGTACTATTAGTTCCTCAGTATCTCCGTAATTAACCACAATACGATTCTCGGAGTAAATTATTTCAAACAGATAAGTGTAACCTTCATACGTACCATCTTTCCAATTATACTTATTTAATAATTCAACACCTTTAATTGCTTGGTCAGAAGTAAATGATCCTCTCGACGCAAAAACAGGTTCTCCCATATAATAGAAGAAAATACCCAACGAGCCATCCATCTTCTCATATACCTCAAAATCCTTTGTTGGTGTGTGTTTTAATTCTTCTATATTAAAGAACTTTTGGAATGGTCTTGCAACAATATTACCATCTTCATCAGTAACTAATCCTCTACAGTGTAAAGTGATTTCATCCCACTTACCCTCATATTGAGTTGATTGGGAATAATTCCATATAGTTAAGGGAAGTGTTGGGTGGGTTTGTTTAATCAACCAACCATCCTCGTAATATTTATTTAGTGTTTCTAAGTTCATTATTTTTTAATTTAAACTATTTGGGTAATATAATAATGTTGGGTTCTTTTTCTGAATATCAATATCTGGGTATTCGTCCTTAAAAGTGGTAACGTCGAACCTGGATGTAATCAAATGGAATCCACTCTTAGTTGGTATAATTGACTCGATCTTAGGTCCAACTTTATATCCTATTGCGCCCCCTAACTCATCAAATTCAACCTCAGTAATTGGTTTACAATGGTATTCTATATGTGCCATTAACATCGGTGAAACCGCAGTGACATTATCCAAATCTACAATCCATCTTTTTTCTTTGGTATTAAGTTTACCAACAGTTGAATCAAACAAACCTTTTTGTTTATGGTTTCCATCTTGTATTCTTTGAGCTAAAGTAACCATCATATTTAAACTCACATCGAAATGGTTTTGTTTTTGTACGTGGATATACCCTCTGGCTTTAAACATCTCACACAATCTCATGATCTCATCATATCTCTTTTCAAGATGTTCGATACTCTCAATACAATAAGTTTTGATTGTTCTTACCGATTGGTGATTATCACGTTCTCCAATTGGTTGGTCCTTCTTTCGTTTAAAAACATAAAGCATATAGAAGTCTCCGTCTTTTTCGAAGTTCAATAATGGTTTGATTATTTCTAAGTTATTTATCATTGTTTTTTATAAATTATCTCAGTTTTACCGAGAATCTATTTTCCATTTTGGTAATTGTTTCTTCTGGAACATCGTGGGTACTCTCACCATCATGTCTATTCTCCACAATTAAACAATAAACCCTATATCCGTGTTCTTTTGCCATCTTATAATATTCTTTCATTTCCCATTCTTGTGTAAATGTATTTGAAACAACAATCTTATCAACATTAACTTGTTCACCATCGGATTCCATCCAACCGTTTGTTTGATTTTGACAGTAATTATGTGCACTCATTAGTTGGATTACATCAAATTTGTATATACCATCTTCCATAAAGTATTGGTCTGCTTCTACGTGAATACCACCAATTGATTTTGCCAATGTAGATTTACCACTTCCAGGTAAACCACGTAATAAAAATAATTCTTTCATAACTATAATTTTTCATTAAAAGTCCCCATCGGCAACTTGCATACAAGTTAATTCATTTTCTCTCCACATTTTCACAACTTTATCTCGGTCATCAAATACGCAGAACACATCTTCTTTAGTAAGACCATCTACATTCAATTCGTTTAACCAAGTTTGTTTCAAGTCATTATCCGGAGTATTAGATCCTTGTGGTCTCATTTTCAATTCATCAAATTCCACACCATTATCAGATAACCATTGGAGTGTTTCTGTTTTACTGATTGAGTCTCTACCTGAAAAAATAACCATTGTAAAACCGGCGTTCTTTAATAATTGAAATTGTGTAATAACAGGAATATTTGGAGTGTCTAATTGGATATTCTCTGGTGCAAAAAACACCTTCCAATCAATCTTACCATTTGGTTTGGCAGATAATTCTCTTCTTTTATCGATGATGGCTAATGTTCCATCCAAATCGAATATTACTATTTTATTTTGTTTCATGTTTTATATTTCAATATTCATTATTCGTTCCCATACCTTATCAAGTTTGGTTACTCGGATAATTAGTTCTGTTCCCATAACCAACACTACCAATATAACCGCAAATGTATTAACAAATGGTATAAATATTAGTGGCCATTCTTCCATTATATCTCCAATGGTTAGTTTATTACCTGGTACTCGTTCCATCAGTATTGTTGAAACTATTGCTAAAATTACTGATACTATGTAAATTGTTATTACTGTGCTTAACATATTTTATTTGTTTTAATTATTATAAAAATAAGTCTTCTGGAACTTCACCAGCCTTCTAATTATACATGTACCTCTCAGTTAAGAGTCGGTACGAGCTTTCTTACTTTGACTTATTTTGTGATTATTTTATAGTATCATTATCATATCTTATCGTATCTTACCGTATTAATTTATATTTCTAATATATTTCCGTTACTACTTAACTTACCGAATTTTCCATCGGTTAATACTGAACCATTTGAAAAGATAGTGTCTAAACCAAACACAGTTCGTGTACCTGCGTTGATTACTGAATCACAGTTATGTATGTGACCGAACAACATGAGTTGAGGGTTGATTAATTTAACAACGTTCCATAAAGATTTACATCCACAGAATTCCATTGAATATCTTCTATCAACACCTAAATCCAATATTCCTTTTGGTGGGCCATGGGTTACAATAATATCCACATCCTTATCAATTATAGCACTCCAAATTCTATCTAACTTGTTTCTTGCTTTGTTGAATGACCAACCATTACCAAATGATGGTGTTAATGGTGAACCAAATATTTTGATTCCTTCAATAGTAATATGCTCATTCTCTAAGTAGTGAATACCATTCACTTGAATATCAGATATGGATACC
>Ga0209702_10004228_pt1 | contig 21223 bp, 19 predicted proteins | sample FRY01_FD_187210 | JGI IMG/M metagenome (GOLD analysis project Ga0209702, IMG submission 187210) | Freshwater microbial communities from Lake Fryxell liftoff mats and glacier meltwater in Antarctica - FRY-01 (SPAdes) (version 2) | ecosystem: Environmental > Aquatic > Freshwater > Ice > Glacier... | reverse complement strand
CGCTCCGCCTCGGCGATGCGGCCAAGATCGAAATACATGCGTGCCAAACGTCTCATCAACCGTGGGTCGGAGGCGCTGAGCCGAACCGCCTGCTCCATATGCTCCAACGCCGCGGCTCGCTCGCCACGCTGCCAAAGCGATTCGGCAAGACCCCAGTGCGCACGATCATCGGCGGAGGTAATATCCAGTGCTCCAGAAAACAGCCCCTCCGCAACGTCCCACTGACCGGCATGCATCGCTTCCAGACCTTGACGACTCAGACGTCGCGCCGCGATCGTTTGTCGACTCTCTCCATAACGCGAAATAGCACGGCACCCGCAAAACGCAAGTGACCCGATCACGATCGCAAGGATCCCGGCAGTCTGGATCAGCGCTTTGACGAGACGGCGATTTTTCACAACACTACCGACATACAACGCACCTGGTGATTTTGGACCCGGTGTTATGGGTACAACACTTCGAGTGACCGCGGCAAGTTTGACCGCGAATTTTCAGTAAAAGCCATGCCTTCCACTTTTGATGATTTCGGCCTGAAGTTCCTTTATCCAGACAACTGGCAACTCCAATCTCGCGACAGCGACGAAGCGAGCGATGGAGTCACGCTGGAGTTGCCACGGGGAGGCTTCTTTTCGGTTACGAAATACCACGGCGCACCGCCACTGGACGTGGTGCTGGAAAAGATTGCGTCCGCCATGCGAGCGGAATATCCCGAGATCGAAGCCCAAGATCAAAGCGATCTCGACGATGATGACAGTGAAATCATCGAGTTTCGTTTTTATTACCTGGACTTGCTCATCGTGGCTCGGGTGATTGCGATGACGATCGCATCTCAGACGCTGGTGGTCCAAATCCAAGCGGAAAGCCGAGAATTTGACGCTGGCGAGCCCGTTTTTGCCGCGATGCTGAAGTCGATTCGAGACGGGCTCGAAAATCGCTAGCAACGGTCATTTATCCGCCGATGAGGCCGCTGTCACCACTGAATCCACAATCCTGCGGCGACAGGCGTTCAAACGAGGTCTTGCTTCCGTTTCTTTCGCCGGCGAAGCTTTACGCAGTCCGAACAGACGCCGTTGATGATCAAACGATGGTCGGTGACACGAAAACCGTTTTCATCACCGACTTTCACAATCAGATCCGACAGCGTTTCGCTTTGAAACTCAATCAACTTACGGCAATGGGTGCAGTACAGATGGTCGTGTTGTGGATAGCCGTAATCATGTTCATAAACAGATCGGCCGTCCAACTGGAAGCAATTGAGCAGCCCCGCATCGACGAACTCTTTTAATGTGCGGTAGACCGTTGCTTGACTGACGTAATCTTTATGTCCTTTTCGGGGCAGGTTCTCAATCAAGGCATCCGCATCAAAGTGCTCATGCCGAGTAAAGACTTGCTCCACCAAAAAACGACGCTGCTCAGTCTGCCGAAGTCCACGGCTTTGCAAATACTCTTCAAAACGCTGTTGAGGCGTCAATGCAACATCGACACTCGCCAGCGGGCGTTCGTCCGTAGCCACCACAACACTCATCAGAACAAAAGACGGCTGGTGGCACCGCCACCACCAGCTTCAAAAAAAAATATTAACTCAGGCGATTATACCGTATCGGCGAGCGGATCAGGCAAAGTCGTCCAGAAATTGGCTCAGGGCTGCGTCCATCTTATCCGGTGTGTCGTAGTTGCCGCTCGCGATTTGACGACGCAAATCCGCAACGCGGTCGACGCGAATATCGCTGCCGTTGGTTGGCGAAGCACCTTCGAGACGATTGACGTGATTGGAGATATCCAGTTTATCGACCGGACTGGCCGATCGCAACGCAGCGGTCGGCTCGCCTGGTTTTTGAGGCTGTAGACGTTGGGCACCACTGGTCGGTGTGGCGGTTGAAACCCGAAACGGGCCAAAGATTTGCATCTTCGAATTGCTCCCTGGGGGACGTGAGTGAACCAGCCACCCGAACACCTCGCGGTGCAACGAATGAATGGCGGGGCGACGCTTTGATGGACCTGACCAGCCAGCCAATCGTACAGATTGAATAAACCGATCCCTCACCGCATGGTCCGAGCGCCGCTATCCTTGTCCCAGGATGCAATCCGTAACCGAAAGAGACTTCGCTAGCGCAAACGCGGATACACTTGGCTTATCGGCGACAATGGGGGCCGACGTGAAATGAATCCTTCAGTTCACTGGAAATCTCTTTGGCTATCAATCTCAAACTGGGACGCTGAACCACTAAGCGTACAGAATCGACCTTGAGTCCGACAAGCCAGATTTTTGAAAATGCCTTCCCGCCGTTCGACTGCGGCATTTTGGCTTGGCCTGCTATGATAAGAAGTGGGGCGATCGCTGGGTCGTCTGGCGAAAAGCGGCTCGTTGTAGGTTGATTCATGGAAACTTTTCTGCAGGGCATCTCGGCTACCTGCTTTGTGGGCAGCTACATCGTCGCGTTGCTTTTGGAATTGTCACGATCTCTCGTACGAGTCCCAGGACGCGGGTTGCTGACGATCGTTTTCACCATCGCCGGGCTATTTTCGCACGCCGTTTATTTGCTCGTTCGGGGCCGTGAATTGACCGCGGGTGTGGAGACAGGGCTATTTGCTGGCTGGTATGACTGGTCGCTGTTGGTCGCCTGGGGCGTGGCGGGATGCTATCTGGTGCTCTATTTGCGGCGTCCTGACACAATCGTCGGCTACTTTTTGCTGCCTTCCGTGCTAGCGTTGATCGGTTTGGCGAGGTTCACCCGCGAGTGGGCGCCATTTTCACGCGTTGAAGCGGTTGGCGTATGGCGTTCGATTCACGGGCTCGCGATGACCGTCGGCGCGGCTGCTGTTTTCATGGGATTCATTGCGGGTTTGATGTATTTGACAAAGGCCTGGCGATTAAAGGCAAAGGCGGCTGGCGGGTCGTCTCTGCGATTGCCGAACTTAGAACGTCTTCAGTTAATGAATCGCCAGTGCCTGGTGGTCAGTACGATCGCGGTGGGGATCGGACTTTTTTCAGGCGTCGTGATGAATCTAAATCGTTGGGGCTATGTCGGCTGGAGCGAAGGCGGCGTTATTTTGTCAGGCGTTTTATTTGGCTGGTTGGTGATCGCGATGGCCTTTGAATTTTTCTACAAGCCAGCTCGGGAAGGTCGCAAGATCGTGTATCTGACGCTGGCCAGTTTCGGATTTTTAATCGTGACGATGATCGGCGTCTTTTCGAGTGATCATGGACGGAGCGCGGTGCCGGTACCCATTGATGACGCAGCTTGGATTGGAAATCCCAGGATCGATGCGAGCAACATTTTTGAGGTCCCATCGTGAAGCTGCAAATGATCGGTTGCAGCCATCAAAACGCCGCAGTCGACTTTCGAGAACAATTGTCGTTTACGACCGAGCAAGCTCGCGCTGCGTTGAACGCGTTTCGCCGCCGCTACCCTGCGGCCGAAGTGGTCCTGCTAAGCACGTGCAACCGGATCGAGCTTTACACGGCGGCGACGGGGACGATCGATGTTGTCGGCGATTTGGAACCGGTGCCGGCCCATGACAGCCCCAACCGCGATGACGTCATTCATTTCCTCGCGGATCAACGGGAATTATCACCGGACCGTTTGATCGACTCGATGATTTATCGAAGCGGTCAGGAGGCCGTATCGCATCTTTTCACTGTCGCGGCAAGCTTGGACAGCATGGTGGTCGGCGAGACGCAAATCCTTTCGCAAGTGAAGGAAGCTTACGATCTCGCCTGCGAATCGGGTTCGGCAGGTCCGCTTACTCACGCCGTTTTTCAAGCCGCGAGCCGGGTCGCCAAACGGGTCCAACGCGAGACATTGATCCATCGCAAACGCGTCAGCGTGCCAAGCGTCGCGGTCGGCGAGATCATTCCTGAATTCTTTGACTCACTCGCGGATAAGACAGTCGTTTTGATGGGTGCGGGCGAAATGGGGCGAGAGACGCTGAAGTATCTCATCGACGCCGGTGCGACTGATATCCGCATCGCCAATCGAAGCGTTGAACGGGCCAGCGGAATTGCCACCGAGCTAGGCGGTCGGGCGATTGACTGGGACCAACTTGATCAATCACTCGTTGATGCTGACATCGTGGTTGGCACGACGTCTTCGTCCGAACCGATCATCACTCAAGAACGTTTTGCGAAGATCCAGAGCGCTCGATATCAACGGGTTTTGCTGATCCTTGATTTGGCAGTGCCACGCGATGTGGAGCCCGCGGTCGGCGAGAACAAAGACGTTTATCTTTATTCCGTTGACGATTTGCAGGCCGCTTGCGAGCGAAATCGACAAGAGCGACGGCGCGAATGGCCCAAAGCCAAGCGGATCATTGACGAGGAAACCACCCGTTTCGTCGGCGATATCCAACACCGCGCCACTGGACCGGTCATCCAGCGCCTTCGAGATCACGCGGGCGAACTGAAGCGGGAAGAATGGACGCGTCTTGAGAATCGGCTAAAGCAAATGGACGTTAGCGAGGAAGCCAGACGGGAGATTGAAAAGTCGATGGATCGACTTGTTAACAAACTGCTTCATCCACCACTGGCGTCGCTTCGAGACGACGCCGCAACCGGCCACCAAAACGGTTTGCTGGTGGCCCTAAAACAACTGTTTCGGCTGGGTGACTAATGCGATGCGGAGCTGACCGTGTTCTGGTCAGTCCCATTCCTCTTCATCTTCGTCATTATCGTCGTCGTCATCTTCATCCCAGTCGTCATCTTCGTCGTCGTCCCAGTCTTCATCCTCTTCTTCTTCTTCGTCATCTTCTGACTCTTCTGACTCTTCTGACTCTTCTGACTCTTCTGACTCTTCTTCTGCGTCCTTGACTTTGACGTCGTCTTCTTCCTCCTCCTCCTCTCCATCGTCGTCGCCGACTTCTTCCCAAGTCTCTTCGGCGTCTTCCTCTTCCGCGTCTACGACTTCATCTTTTTCTTCCTCCTCATCATCATCATCCCAGTCGTCATCGGCGACTTCCTCGTCGTCGTCGTCGTCTTCTTCTTCAAAAAATTCATCTTCATCGTCATCGGCGGCTCGCGGAGCGCGAACGGGCGAGACGGAGGACGAGTCAGCTAACGCTGAATCGAACAAGCCGGGAATAATTATTGAACGGTGATCGGTAAGATCGTTGAGGACGCACGCGGTACTCACGTCAGACTCCTTTTGGGTGACAGCGTCAAAAGAGGGAACGGCGAATGGGGAAATGTCTGATGGGTTCGTTGGATCGATCGGCGAAGCAGAAGGTTCCACTTGATCCAGATCATTCGAATTTGCACAAGTGTCTTCGGACTCGTCCTGAACGCCAGCCCCCGTCATCGCGGGAAGCGTCAGTGCGTCTTTTAGACCAAATGTTTCTAAAAAATGTTTTGTGGTTCCGTAAAGATACGGACGTCCAAGTTCTTCGCTTCGACCACAAATGCGAACCAAATCGCGTTGCATAAGTTGTCGAAGGATTTCGCCGCAGGCTACACCACGAATCGCTTCGATGTTAGCCCTCAAGATCGGTTGGCGATATGCGACGATCGCCAAAGTTTCCATTGCTGGGGAACTGAGCCGAACCGTCTGCGGCGCGCTGGCAAACCGACGCAACCAGGGTGCCAATGCAGGACGTGTCAGCAGCTGATAACCACCAGCAACCTCTTCGACACGAACCGCACCACCCGTTTTATCATAAATCGAATTCAATTGTCGCAGGAGTGTACGCGCCTCGGTGGCGTCCGCCAAGCCAGCCAATTGAGACAGCTTTCGCAGGGGCACCGGGCCCCGATGAAACAATAAAACCGCTTCCGTTCGTCGTCTCCGCTGAACAGAATCCTCATTCCCCGGGTCGGCCGGATGGCCGGCGTCGGCCGGCGAGCCGGTATCTGATTGACGATCCGGCTCACCTGCCCCGCCAAGCGTGCTAAATCGCGAAATGCTGGTGCGAGAATTCGCAAATCGCGACGTGGAATCCCAGCCTGCCGAGAAAGACCTTCGCGATGGCCAATTCGGGCGGCGAAAGCTCGAGGGACCAGGTCGCCCAAACATACAATGACTTCAAAAAATACCGCTTCTCGATCGCAAAAACCCACGACGCGACCAATATTTTACCAAAGTCTCTCGCTCCGCGTCGCTCGCAAAAAATCAAACAAATTCAAGCTTTCGTGACTTATTTTGCGGTTTCGACAAAGCGGGTTTCGCGAACGACCGTCACCTTGATCTCGCCGGGATAGGTCAGCTCCTGCTCAAAAGCCTTTGCGATCTCGCGGCAAACCTTCGCCGCTTTTTTGTCATCGGCACGATCGGCGTTCACGATCACTCGCAATTCTCGGCCAGCTTGAATCGCGAACGCCTGTTGAACGCCCTCAAAACGCTTGGCGATTTGCTCCAGTTCTTCCATGCGTTTGACGTACCGTTCCAGCGATTCTCGCCTGGCGCCCGGACGGCTGGCGCTGCAGGCGTCTCCTATCGCAACAAGCATTGTGTACGGGTATTCGGTCACGATTTGGTCGTGGTGCCCCAATGCGGCATGAACGACCTCGGCCGGTTCGTTGTTTCGGCGTAGCAAATCAGCCCCGATTTTAGGATGCCCACCTTCAAGCTCGTGGTCGGCCGCCTTACCGATGTCGTGCAGCAAGCCCGCGCGGCGGGCGAGTGCGGCATCCATCCCGATCATTTCCGCGATCAAGCCTGAGATGAAAGCGACTTCAACGCTGTGGCGCAGCACATTTTGGCTGTAGCTGGTCCTGAAATGCAGCCGGCCAAGCATTTGCAAAACCTTCTCTGGCACGCCAGGAACATTGGTTTCTTCGGCCGCCTCGCGTCCCTTACGGAGCACCAGGGCATCGATTTCATTAGTAGATTCGGCGACGATTTCTTCGATTCTTGAGGGATGAATGCGGCCGTCGTCGATCAATTTTTCGAGTGACATTCTAGCGATCTCGCGTCGCACGGGATCAAAGCCGCTGACGATCACCACGCCCGGGGTATCGTCGATAATCACATCCACTCCCGTCGCTTTTTCAAACGCACGGACGTTGCGGCCTTCGCGGCCGATGATGCGTCCCTTCATGTCGTCGTTAGGAATATCAACGGTACTTGTGGTCGAGTCCGCGGTGTGTGCCGAAGCGTATCGCTGGATCGCGGTCAGCAGCATTTCACGACTTTTGGCGTCAAGGGTTTCATTGACGCGGCGTTCGTGGCGAAGGATCAACGTTCCCAACTCACCATCGAGCTCCTTCTGCATCGATTCGATTAGATGCTTTCCCGCCGCTTCGCGAGACATCCCACTGACCTGCTCCAGCGCCGCCCGTTGGCGGTCAAGAATGCCTTCCACCTCCGCCTGCTTGGCGTGAATCTGCTTCAATTGGGCAGCCAGTCGCGTTTGCGTCGCTTCCAGTCCACGACGTTGCTTTTGCAGAGAATCTTCTTGCTGGGCGATCGCTTCGTCACGCCGGTCAAGCTTCTGCTCTCGAGCGAGCTGCTGCTTTCGCATCGCCGCCAACTCTTGGTCAGTCTCGGCCTTAATCGCCAACGCCTGCTCGCGAGCTTCAATGAGCAACCGCGCACGTTGGTTTTCAGCTTCGATTTGGGCTTGTTGAAGGATGCGGTCAGCTTCGCCTTTGACGGCGAGCAAGCCACGACGTTCACGTTGCTGGAACAGGAAGTACACAATCGCAGCGCTGCAAGCGGCGACGATAAAAAGTGTCAAAATCCAAAGGGGAGTGGTCATCGGTGATCTTTCGCGAACAAATGAACGCGCATCGTTGATCGCGATCGGTCGTGCTCACCGCATTGTCGACGAAATGACGACAAACCAAATCAGCAAATAATGGATGGACGGCGACCAAACGGCTTCGCATTGCCAAAACGCAAGTCGAGCCGGGAATCGCAAGAAAAAACAAAAGGAACGACACGAAGAACATGCGGGCGACTATTGGTTGGGATTCAGAATCGTTATTAAAAATCGCATTTAAAATCGTCGTGCGTCAAAAAAACAAAACGGCTGGCTGGCGGCGGATAAGTAACAATCGAAGCGCGGGCGACGGTCCGTCTCGGCCCAGTGGCCACAACGACACGACACCCGTTAGCGATGGGTTGCGTTACAGTGAAATGGAACGATGGTGAAAGAGTCCGCGTGCAATTTTTTCGTGCGAACCACCATCGAGCCCACAGTTTAACACACCCCCACGTAGCGCGAAACAACTTGACGCCGCCGATTGAAACTTCATCGCTAAATCCTTCCGACGGCCGGGAAATCAACAACGAGGAATTCTGGTCGCGGCTTCGCGAGAAATGGGCTGGCCAGCTTTCGCCTTCGCGGTTTGCCGGAGTAAAGATCGTGCTCGGCGTCAGCGGTGGCGCGGACAGCGTCGCCATGCTTCGGCTTGTCTTTGATTTGTGGAGGCAACATCCATCCACCGATTCCAGAAACTTGATCGTCGCTCATTTCAACCACCGACTTCGCGGTGAAGCGTCTGATAACGACCAGCAATTTGTATCGGAGCTCGCTGCTTTCCTTTCATTGCCCTTTCATACGGCTTCTGCGGAATCGACGGACGATATCATCGGGCAAGGCGGCGAAGCGGCTTTCCGCAAAGCTCGATATCGATTTCTTGAAGCGATCTCGCTGGCGGTGGGTGCTCGCTATGTGATGGTGGCTCATACCGCCGAAGATAATATCGAAACCGTGCTTCACAACCTGCTTCGCGGTACGGGCTCCGCGGGATTAGCCGGTATCGCCAAACACCGCTCGCTCGGAACAGATCTGGTGTTGGCTCGACCCCTGTTAGAGATGCGGAGAAACGATCTTCGCGCGGGCTTGAATGCCATCGGCCAACCATGGCGAGAAGATGCCAGTAATCTTGATGCTCGCTTTCAAAGGAACTGGCTCCGTGGCACGCTCTTGCCACTGATCCGAGAACGCTATCCGAGTGCGGACGATGCCATTCTGAGAATGATCGAGAGCCAATCGCAACAGCACGAATGGCTTTGTCAGAAAGCCAAGGATTGGGTCGAGCGTTATGTTGTTTTTTTGGACGACACGATTGTCATTCAGAAAACGAGCATTGAGCCTGCCATCGTGGCGATGATCGTGCATCGCCTTTGGGACCGGATGAATTGGCCACGGCAAAGCATATCCGCGAAGCACTTAAAGCGTCTCCGCGGCTTGATTACGCGAATAAAAAATGAATCTTTTACATTGCCTGGTGACGTGCAGTCGATCGACGGCAACGACTCAGTGACACTACGACGAGAACGAAAAAAGCGGCATTCTTCAATGCCGCTTCGTTGATGGCGAGTCGCGATGAAAGCCACCCGCCGAGTTCGTTATCGCTCATCGATACCCGCGAGCCCTACCAAACGTATTCGGCACCAAGCGAAATACCCTGAATCGTCAGCGAGCTGGTTTCAATCGGATCCGCTCGCAGCGTCCCGTTGGCAACGACGTTTTCGGCGGCACTGAGATCGAAGCCATACGCAACATCATCGACGCTCATCAGGTAATACTGCGATTTGAGCGTCCACGAGTGGCTGATTCGGTATAGCATCGTTGCTTCAAATTCGGTCATGAACGTTGACTTATTGATACCATCCTCGAGTCGCAATTGTCCTGGCGTTGCTCCTGGTCCGACCGAGTTTGAACTGACGATCGAGTGTCGATCGATGTTATTATCAAGCCAAGCGCTCTTGACGCCGATTCCCAGGTTCACACCAGCGATCACGTTCCACCAGAGATCGAAGCCGGCCTGCGGCCCGAACATCTTGTTGTCGACACCGTTGCTGTAGTCGAAGAATCTCGTCAAGTTCCCTGTGATGGCATTGTCACGTGCACCTTGGGCAAAATATCCGAAGTCATCGTCGAATCTTAGATAACGCAAGCCAACCAACCATGATCCTTGGAAGCGACAGTATTGCTCAACCGTTCGTCGTCGATAGTTAATTTCAGCACTATGGAAAGTGCTAAAGGTTCGCACACCCTGCACTAGCGATCGATCCGTATCATCTTGGCCGTCAGACGGAATCGTGCCAAACTCACTGAGGAACGAGAACAGATCGCCATCGATGCGTGTTAATCCGCCGCCAACGGGCGTGTCGATCGTGGTCAGGGTGCGAACGGTGGATGTCTCGCCCCATTCTTGGCCGCCCAGGTAAGTCGCTTCGATGTTGCTTCCGGCACCAAAGATGAACGATGCGGACAGCCTCAAGCCTGCTTCTAAACTATCGTCATCAGCATCGTTGGCATCCAGGACGATCGGGCCACCGCTGCCCCGCGAGGTCAAAGCCTGACTGGAGGTTCGACGTGTGCGCCCCAAGAACATCGCGTCCGCAGAGAAGTCATACCAACGCTGAGCACAAAGCCCTGCCTCGCCATAAGGCATCAATGCTCCCAGGCAACCGAGCAGGTATCCGCGTCCAATGGACTGACAAACACTGCACCCGCCTCCGCGGCAGAACAGGCACATGAATCGGAAGTTTGTAAGGCCGCCACAGGATTGACATCCCTCAGCACCGCAGCCGCCGCAACCACCTTGGCCGTTGTATCCCTCTGCGTAAGCTCCGCAAGCTCCATTGCCACAGCCACCGCTGCAACCCACTTGGCCGCATCCGCTGTTGCAGCTTTGCATCTGCGATGATACGGAGCCGTTGGGGCCAAAGAAGCTTGCTTGTTCGACGGCGGAGTAATAAGCGTCCGGCGAGGGCATGCCTGCCGGTGCCACGAAGCCGCTGGCTTCGTAGTCGGGCTCGAAGCCTGCATTTTGCACCTGCGCATCTGCATAAGAATGCAGTGTGGCCACAGCAATCAGTGCGAAGAACGCGTTTCGCGTTGTTGCTCCAAAGCGTGTGAATAGTGTCGGCCCTGCCGGTCCAGCCGGGGGCAATGGTCGCATCGTGTTGGTTCTTTGATCGTGCATCACAAGCGTCTCCGCGGCCCCGCCGCCGCCCTTCTTGAAGGCCTTATAAATAGGGTGGGACGGCAATGTCGGACTCACGTTTAATGCGATCGACGATCCGAAAAATCGCTGACCACATCGCATTAACGATGCAAGCAACGACAACCCAGATCGCGATGCCATCAAGACGTTCTGTCCCAACCGCGCCGCTTCCCCCCTGGCATTTTTTTCTCTTGAAACGATTGCCGGAACAATCGCTTCCGTCGGAGTTATCGACACAAACGGCCTTCAGGTTTGGCTAATTACGCCACGACAACAAGGAAAACTTTTTCGGTTCTGACGATTTGCCGTTTCCTCCTCCCTCAAAATCGATGATTCCCCCACGAACTCCCCGCAAACTCGCTAAACTTTCGTCTGGCTTGGAGCCATCACAAACAACGAACGCGGTCACGCAAGTGCAACGGAGTTCAGGGGATGGCCGCCGATTGGTTGGGGAACCTTCTTGAATCTGAATATCCCGCCACAGCAACTTAGCCACGCCCTTAAACTGGTTCAGCAGGGCGAACTGAAGCCCGAAGACGCTGCCCGGTGGCTGTTAAGGGGTGCCGCAACCTTCGCTCATTCGCCGCATGGTCATCGAGGAGAGCAAACGACCGTCGCACAGCTTATGCAAAGGCTCGGACCGCCGCCCGCGGAGATTCAGAGAGACTGGGACAATCAAGTTATCCGCCTGGCCACCTCGTTCCGGCTGACTTACGGCCGACCGATACACTCCCTTAGCACTGAAGATCTCGTGATCGATCGGGAGAATCGATTATCGCTTGCTCCGCATTGGCTTGAGCGATTGAATCGCGAACGAGGTAAGCCTGAACACAACGTTTCACTCCACGCGGATTCGAAGTTTAACGACCAACCTGCGAAGCCAACCTTGTCTTTTGCGAGTTCCCAAAGTGACGTGCATCACCATGGCGATCGGTCCAGAAAAACGAAACCCGCGAGAATTTTTGAAAAACATCGCTGGTTTGTTCCCACCGCAGTCTTCGTTTCCGCCGCGTCGATACTGGGAGCAACGTTCTATTTTCTGATGCCCCAGACAAGCGATCCGATCGCAGCGAATCAAAAGCCTGTGAAACCAGCCTCGGGCGCCGATTTGAAAGCCTCATCCATTTTTTCACCGACCTACCATTCGACTAACCTGCCAGTGCTTCCATCGGATGAAGTTTCCGCTCGGAGCAACATCCAATCGATCGATGAAAACGATTCCCCCTTGGCTCCGTCGATCGACAGCGAAAAACAAGATGATTCGGCTCGCATGACCTTGGGGCTGGATTCCTTTGCCGGTGGTGATTGGGTTTCGGCAAAAGAACTGTTGCCGGAAGCTGACTTCAATACTGCCTCTTTCGAAGCAGGCGACGCCAATGATGCAAGCGTTGAAGGCACGCCAAAACGCATGGATGCCATCGAACCAGGAACAACGACGGAAACCGAAAATCTGTCCTCGCTGGCGACCGAAGGCGAGCCGAAAGATAGCTCTCCGGATTCGCCGACAACTCGGCAACCCAGCTTGACGTCAGTGCAACTGCCTCCGCTTCCCGCGCGCTTGACGCCGGACAACGAGATCGAATCCACGGTCTTGTCGGACGCCCCCGCCACGATGGTGAAGCTCTATTTCCCGGCTGAAACGGGGCTGACGCTTGCGAAGGTTGAGCAAGGCTGGGCGGTTCAGGACACCAAGGATAATGCCGCCATCGCATGGTTACTTCCGATCGAGAACGAACTTTATTTTCGGTGGACGGAGTCGGCTGGAAGTCGAGCGATTGCCAAGCAGCTAACCTCCGCGATGATTCAATGCCCGACCGAAAACGGGACGACGAGACCGATTTTCCTCCGTCCCGTCGTTACCGCACCCGCTTGGCCGATCGATGTCTCCACGGGAGATGCGAAAGCGGCTTGGCTGATCGATGTTGCACCACCGCAGGGGCCCTCGAATCTTGAAATCAACTTTCAGGTTCCCGAGAACGTGCTCCAGACTTGGGTCCAGCCATACGACCCGGTGAAGATCCGTCGTTGCCAGTCGATCGCCGAATTTACGCTCGCTAGTGATCCTACAATTTCGATCCGCTCACGAATCGAACTTCGCACCGGTTCGCGAATCACACTTCGAATGCGCCATGCAGCACAATTGGACAAAAGCTTTCCCTGGCAGGCCATTTCGAGTTCCAGAATCCAATCAGCAGTCACGCAAGTGACCGATCAACTTGCCCGAGCGATGAGTGAGCAGAGCAATCTGAAGGCGAGATACAGCCTAGCCAGCACGAGCGAAAAGCGAAGCCTGGCTCCACAACGAGAACTGCTCGACTTGGTCGTACTGAGACTCCAATCGCTAAGCAAGCGACTAGCGAAATATGATTCCCTGATCGCACAACTTCAAAATGCATCATTCATGAGCCTGTCGCTTTTCGTTACGTGGAACGAACCCGCCATGATACCGGTTCAGCCTATCTTCGAGATGATGCTTCCCGAGCCAAAAAAACTTTGACGCCCGGTTCATTTAGCATGGCGATCCCGATCACAAACAGCAAAAGCGTGACTGAATAAACAAGGGGATGCACAGAGCGGATATAGGCCAGTATCGATCTGGCTGGCAACGGCTCATAAGCGTGCTGGATGGCAATCCACTGATTGATGCTGCGGTGAGAAGAGAATGCTGGTTTCACCCATTCTTCGGCTCGCTCCCAACCGTTCACCGTCCTTCGCCATCCAACGGGAGAGACTTCAGCGACTTTGAGAGCTTGCTTTTCGGCCACCAAATAAGGCAAACGGTCGCCCGTGATCGCCAATAGAACCACAACCAGAAGAGCCACGGCGGACAACTGCCATCTTCCGATTGATTGAACGCGATAAGGTTGCGATTTTGTTTGCACGAAGAAGCAACAATGCAAATCGCGTGGCAATTTTCTCTGCGATGCAGGGAGACATGAAAAAAGGCTCGAAACGCCAGGGTTCTTTGACCTCTCTCACTTCTTATTTTCTCCCACTCAAACGCCGGGTGGCGAATAGGCTTCACTGATGTTGCAAAAAGGCAACAATGATGTTGTTTAAACGCAGAACAATTACTCTCAAACACAATAATGCAACTCCGTTCAATGACAGGAAATGCATAAAAACAAATACAGGAACCGCCCACCAATACCACACCCGTTTTGTGAACTATGTTTCCACAGGTCGAGGACCGTTTGCCGCTTTAAGTGTGCAAAGGTCATGGTCAATCGTCTATCCGCTCCCTTATCAAATTGCACGCAGAGCAAACCGGTTATGTCGACAGCGATTAATGCCCAGTCACTGGAGGAAATATTTCATGACAAGATGCTGCCCGCGCTACCACACAGCGCCATTTCGCTATTGCAGCTTTCCCAGAACACAACTGCTGGTCCCGCGGAATTCGCGCGGCCAATCGAAGCCGACCCCGGGCTGATGGGCCAGGTCCTCAAGTTCGTGAACTCGTCCTACTTTGGGTTCTCGCGGGAGATCACAAGCATTCGGCAAGCGTTGACGCTTGTCGGGACGCGACCAATCACAAACTTTGCACTGTGGAACGCTGTCTTCAGTGTGATCCCCAATCCGAAGTTTGGGCCATTTGATCTGAAACGATTATGGCAAGACTCCCTTCGTCGCGCAATCTTCGCGCGGCGTTTAGGAAAATCGCTCATGCTTCCCGAAGCCGAAGACCTCTTCGCAGGTGCTCTCCTGCAAGATATGGCCATTCCACTTCTGTTGAAAGAAATGCCCGAGCAGTACCAAGATCTACTCGATCGATGCGGCAAAGAATCTCGTCGTCTGAGCGGCTTAGAACAGGAATGTTTTGGATGGGACCATGCCGATGCCGCGGCATTGCTGGCGGAGAAGTGGAAGTTGCCGCCTGGTTTCGTGGATTTGATTCGTCATCACACGCAACTGAAAGAACTATTGCAGCAAGGGCCTGAAATGCGAGGCAGTATCTGTGTCGCTCTCGCATCTTTGCTCCCAAGTTGTAACGATTCGAATTGGGATGAACAATCGATGTTCACCGAATCTTTCACCACACTTGTGGGTATCTCGGAAATTGACTTGGCGGAACTTCTTGCTCAAGTAGATCAAGATGCGGCCAGCTTTGCGCCACTGCTACGCCTACCCGTTCCCGCACAAGCACTCGTCCAGTTCGTGAAGTAACGCGTACTCATTCGGGCATCAACGGAAAAAAGTCCATCCGTTTAGCGGATGAACTTCTCTCGTTTCAAAACATCTCGAAAAGAGATTTATTCTGTGGGAAGAACCACGGCGTCGATGACGTGGATGATTCCGTTGCTGCACATAATATCAGTCTTAACAATGCCGGCCTTATCGACCTTGGGCCCGCCAGCACCGTTGCTGATGGTTAGCTTTCCGCCTTGCAATGTCGTCAACGTATCATTCTTCAAAACCTTCGCTGCAGGATAGCTTCCTTTGACGACATGGTAGGTCAGAATCGCAATCAACTTGTCTTTGTTCTCAGGCTTGAGAAGGGATTCGACAGTGCCCTTTGGCAATGCAGCGAACGCTTCATCGGTGGGAGCAAATACGGTCAATGGACCTTTTCCACTCAACGCATCCACGAGACCTGCAGCCTTGACGGCGGCAACCAAAGTATTGAATTTGCCAGCACCAATTGCGGTTTCAACAATCGTCTTTTCCGCAACCGCCGTGTCGGCTGCCATCACTGGGCTGACCATCAACGTCATCGCAGCAAACATCGTCATCAACGTCTTCATTTTTCTATCCCAACGCATAGTTTTTGAGCCGCTTTCAACATTAGTTTTGAATGTCCCACATGTGCGGCTAGTTTCATGTGGTCAGTTTGATTGTATAACCCAGGCAAGTGCAAAAACCAAAAAATCATTGAGATCGAATTGCTTGTCGAAGCAAAGCAATGATGGCATTGGCGGCGACGACTGCCCCTTGATAATCCGGATCTAAAACCGCGAACTCGTTACATCGTTGCTGCGTGTCGCGGTTTCCAATGACGCGAGAAATGGTATTGGCAAGCCTGTTTGCATTCGCTTGAGATTGATTCCAAACACCTTGCGCAACCGTTTGTCCCACTCCGAGTCTTTCAACGCGATCGGCGTTGTGAAATTGATCGAACGCCATCGGGCAAACCACTTGTGGACAACCTGTTGAGAAGGCCATCGCGGTCGTTCCAATCCCACCATGATGCACGATTGCCGCGCATTTCCGAAGGACCTCATCAAGATTCACATAACCAACGGCTGTCGCGTGGACAGGAAGTGTGGTTGGCAATTGCTCACTTTGAGAGGTTGCCAAAATGCATTTCATTCCGATGATAGCGCACGCTTGCACTGCATTGACAAAAAACTCCTTTGCATGCTGATGAGCCGTACCGGGAGTAAAAAAAATCGGCTTGTCGTGATTTGAGGAAGTGGCTGTTGTCGATTGATATTTTTGATCCCTTTGGAGCGGAAATCCACAAGCTTGCCATTCTCCTTGGCACGCAGGACGAGAATCGCCGAACCATTTCGGATAGAGTCCCAGGACAAGGTCAGGGGACAACCACCAGCGGTCGAGAATGCGAGTAACCGGCTTCAAGCCCAACCGCTTGCGTGTCAAGTTGACGGAGGGTGAAAGGAAGCGATCAGCGATCAAGTAATCAGCCATCGCATATGCCGCCTGGACCAACCAAGGCGGTCGTCTGGGCTCAAATCTCCAAGGCGATAATCGAGGTGGATTGTCCGCATTACGAACAATCGCCGGCGACAACTGAATACTCACCATCGGAGTCGTCGTCTCATGGTCACGAAAAATTCGAGACGCAAAGTCGAGCGGGTGTGCCACCAGGATCGTCTTTCCGGGACGATGATACTTTTGAATCACGCTTAAGTGGGGCTCAAGAAATTTCCCGGCCGCATCACGGAGCACCGCTCGCACTCCGCTAATTGGTTTCCATACATTGGGATCGCTGATCATGAGATTGAATTCATCTTCTGAAATCAGTCGCTCCGCCATCAATCCATTGGCCTCCGCCACTTCGGCATAATTTTCTGCCAAAGAAATCACCACATCAAAGCCGCGTTTCCGAAGCTCGCGGCCGATGCTTACCATCGGATTCACATCGCCACGTGAACCCGGCGCCGAGAGGATCGCGATGGGACGTTCAGCGGCTGATGTCATATTCGGCCAACTTCCGGTAAGCCGTCGCGCGGCTGATACCGAGCAATTCCGCGGCTTCGGGGACGCTGCCGCTGGTGCGTTCGAGTGCCTTCAGGATCAACCGCCTCTCCCACTGATCGATCCGCAATGTATCCAGCTCCGCGACCCCCGCATCATGAAGGCCGAGGTCCGACGCCAAAATTTCCGGGTCGTCGGCCATCACGACGGCGCTGTCGATGACGTTGCGAAGTTGACGAACGTTGCCTGGCCAAGCGTAGGCCAACATCCGATCGCGAGCCGCTTTGGACAACTCGAGTTTGAGCCGATGGTGCTCGATGCGAAAGTGATCAAAGAAATGCTGAATCAAAACGTCGATGTCTTCTTCTCGCTCACGCAGCGGTGGAACCAGAAGTTCAAAGACGCTGAGCCGATAAAAAAGATCTTCGCGAAACCTTCGTTCGCGGACAAACTCAGCGAGATCCCGGTTGGTCGCCGCAATGACTCGGACATCGACGAGCACTTGCTGAGCCCCACCGACGGGCAAAAAAGGATGGCCTTCTAAGATTCGTAAAAGTTTTGCTTGTGCTTCCAACGTCAACTCACCGACTTCGTCCAAAAACAAAGTGCCCGTATGTGCTTGTTGAAACCATCCGATGTGTTCGGAATCGGCTCCCGTGAAGGAACCTTTCTTGTGGCCGAACAATTGGCTTTCAACGAGGTCGCGAGGGATGGCGGCACAGTTGACGGTCAACATCGCTCGTTCGCCACGCAGGCTCGCGCGATGAACCGCCTGAGCAACCAATTCTTTTCCAACACCGCTTTCGCCCCGAATCAATACCGATCCACTGGCTCGCCCAACGCGAGATATTTTTTCTCTCAAACGTTTGATCGGGGCGCTGCTGCCCACGATTTCGGTGCTGTCCGCGTTGCGATCGGCGCTGCGTTTGTTGGCCGCTTTGAGATTGCCGGTTTGATTCGCACGCGCGATCGCCACGCCGAGCAATCTGCCCGCGGATACGGCCAACTCAAAATGATCAGCGATAAAACGAGAGTGAGTTCGGTATAGATGCAAAACGCCCATCACGCTTTCGCCATTGGTCAAAGGAACGCAGATCGCATCGCTCCACGGCTTAAACGCATCATCACTTTCGAGCGAGTCTTTGACCCAAATGGCTTCACCATCTCGCACCACCCGCTTTGCCAAACGTCGATCTAGTCGCAAAGAAGCCGCGGCTTCGGGCGGTTGGAATCGCTGCGGCATTAAACGGCCATCGCCTGAATCAACGGAGAATCCGACCACATCTGCGGACGTCCGATTTCGCAATAAATCAATTGACAGGTTGATCACCTCATCGACGTTATCGCTGCCAAAAAGCTGGAGACTAAGCGAATACAAATCAATCAGTTGACTAACGAAAATGTTGTTCCGAAGTGCGTCGAGCGACGAAAAGGATCCCTCGATCGCTGCCGCGGAATTCATATCGCGATCCAACACGATCGTTTGGGAATTTGAATCATTGGCGGACTCGTCATCCGATTCGACCAACACAATATCCGTACTGCCGACGGTGACGACAGATTCGTCAAGCAACATCGCGTGATCCGTTTTCTGACCGTTGACGAGCGTTCCGTTGCGACTTCCCGTGTCGCGAAGCTGCCAATTGCCATCTTCGAAGTAAACAACGGCATGAAATCGACTGCTTACCGGATCAGGCAGGATGATTTCACAACTGTCTCCCCGACCAATGTGCACCGGACGATTCGGATCAAGCGGATATTGTCTTCCCGCCTGGAGCCCCGAGCGCACCTGAAGATACGTCACCATGATTCCGCGTTTGTTAACGGCTACCGTTCTGAGTCGCCAAGTAGTATAGCCCGCGACAACAATCTCGTTGAGACGGACTCACCCAACGACGTCATGGTTTTGAAAAGGCAGCGTCTTCCAAGCTTGCCTTGTCCCTGGATTTAGAAAAAATCGAGCGTAACGGCGTTTCCAATCACGTCCCCCGGCCCCGATCAAGGCCAACGCGATCAACCCAAAGGAGGAGGGCTCAGGAACGGCAGTGATCAACTCTTTCCGTGCCACATAGCCATTTTCGCTGGGTCGAAAAACCAGGTGCGAGCCATCCTCCCAAGCAAGCAGATTCGACGCAGCGGTCTCGATGTAGCCAGCGGAACTGCCTGGCAAAGAAGAAAAACGGGCAACCCCATTCCCCCACGTGGATCAACCGACAGTGGCAAAAAGATCGCCGAAATCACTGGTTCCCGGCTGATGACCGACGTAGCTGAAGACAATTTCATCCGCTTGAAACTGCACACCCTTGATCACCGTTGGTGCCTCAAACCAAACCACCTGGACGATAAGTCGCGTCGCGGGAAAAACGCCCGGGCCCGCCGTTTCATTAAATAACCGCACATTCTGCCAAGTGATTGCCCAATACTGGCTTGCGACCCAATGATCGATCACCGCGTTGATGTTGAACACGGGGTCTTCGATGAGTGGACCTTGGGAATCGAACATGCCGCCCCAAAGCAGGTTCCCATCCGTGGGATAAATCTGCAGCTCGGCCCGGGAAACGTTCGCTGCCAGAAAACACAAAACAAAGCAGATGCTTCTCAAGATATCGCCTGTAGCTGGCATTTCATTCTCTTGCTAATCGCCTAAAAACCTGCCGAGAGGCGAGAACCGGACCCGGCGAAAATTTCGCTAAGACGCAAAGCGCTGCGTGAATGCGAAATCGTGGCAAGTTCGCTTTCTGTCTCGGCCGTCTCGCGGGGACGGTTCCGTGAAATCGCGTCTCGGCTTAGACTTCAGTGGGTAAATAAGGAAAACGGGTGGCCGCTAAGTTGCAAATTGGCAGGTTATTCGGTCAATCCGCCGTTCGACCCATTAAGAATCCTCCACGTTCCCCGTGCATTGTTTGGACTTCACGACCATGTCCTCGTCGACCATTGCTCAACGCATTTTCAACTTTTCCCCCGGCCCAGCGGTATTGCCCGTTTCGGTGCTCCGGGAGGTCCAGGACGAGATGATGTGCCTGCCCGGCGGCGGTTGTTCCATTTTAGAAATGTCCCATCGAGACAAGCAATTCCTCGACATCCTCCATGGGGCCGAATCTTCGATTCGTTCGCTGCTGGGCGTGAGCGACGATTACGCGGTGCTGTTCCTGCAAGGCGGTGCGCGGCTTCAGTTCTCGATGATTGCCGCCAACCTTCTTCGTGAATCGGGCAAGACAGCTGAGTATCTATTGACGGGATCTTGGGGCAAATACGCGATCCAAGAAGCCGCCAAAGAGGGCGATGCGAAGGCGATCTACGACGCAAAATCAAAGAATTACAACTGCATTCCTTCGGCCAGCGACTACAACGCCTCATCGGAAGCTGCGTACTTTTACTATTGCAGCAATGAAACGATCCAAGGCGTCCAGTTCCCCACCGAGCCAGTTTGCCCCGCAGGCGTTCCGCTGATCTGCGACGCCTCGAGCGATTTCCTTTGTCGCCCGGTCGACTTGCCAAAGTACGGCTTGCTTTATGCTTGCGCACAAAAAAATGCGGGCCCTGCAGGAGTTACGGTTGTCATCATTCGAAAAGACCTGCTTGACCGCGCACCGGAAAACCTTCCCGGCTACATGCTCTATAAGAATCATGCCGAGAACGATTCGGAATGGAACACGCCACCGACGTTTGCGATTTATGTCCTTGGGAAAATTGCCAAGTGGATCGCTAACGATATTGGTGGGCTGGAGGCAATGAAATCTCATAACCAAAAGAAAGCGGCGACGCTTTACGATGTGATCGACAGCCACACGGGTTTTTATCAGGGCCACGCAGAGAAATCCTCTCGTTCACTAATGAATGTAACTTTCCGATTGCCAAGCGACGAATTGCAAGCGGCCTTTTTAAAGGGTGCACAAGCTCAGGACCTAGGCAATCTGGCCGGTCACCGAAGCGTCGGTGGCGTCCGTGCAAGTATCTACAATGCAATGCCGATGGAAGGTGTCGAAACACTGGCTTCGTACATGCAGGACTTTGTCTCGAAGAACAGCTAAGGCGGGCGTTAGAAAAGAATCTTCCAAAACAGGTTCTTCTCGGATTTTAGTGGCATCTGTCCAGCATGGGGGATTTTTTGAGGCATCTACTCCTGCGTCCAATGGGAGTCCAAAAAGCAGTCTCGGCGGAGCAACGTTC
>Ga0209702_10004227_pt1 | contig 21227 bp, 17 predicted proteins | sample FRY01_FD_187210 | JGI IMG/M metagenome (GOLD analysis project Ga0209702, IMG submission 187210) | Freshwater microbial communities from Lake Fryxell liftoff mats and glacier meltwater in Antarctica - FRY-01 (SPAdes) (version 2) | ecosystem: Environmental > Aquatic > Freshwater > Ice > Glacier... | reverse complement strand
CACTGCTTCTTCCTGAGAACCTCGAAACGTTGCAGGCAATCCTGACCTACCACGTGGTGGCTGGAGCGGTCTTTGCCGCTGATGTCACGACTGGTGATGTGGCAACCCTCGAAGGCTCCACAATCGCCTTTGACATAACTAACGGCGTTGTTCTCAACGGCGCAGCAACCGTCACGGCGGCCGATGTTGCAGCATCAAACGGTGTCATTCACGTCATTGACGCAGTAATCCTGCCTGCTGACGTTGACGTCGAAGCGCTGCTTGGCTAATCCAGCACGCTCAGCACTGCGGGTCAGGGAGAAATCCCTGGCCCGCAGTGTCGGTTTCCCCCCAAGCTGACGGGGTGACGGTGGTCCTAGGACCACCTGTATCGGAGGCTTCTTCCGGCAGCATCACTACCTCTGTGATCGGGTCAGTGTTTCGTCACAAGCTGAAGCGGGCGGAGCCTCTCGCTACTGGAGGGGACAGACCGACGTGTGTTAAGACAGGTCGATCAGGACTCGAGACTCGGTGTCGTTTGGCCGAATCTGAACCTTGCGGCCTGTGCCGGCCTGGAACATCTCCAGCGCCTTGGCGTAATCGTCAATGGCGAAGGAGTGGCTAATCAAAGGTTCAGGGTTGATTGCTCCGGCTTCGAACATTTCCACAGCTCGACCAAATGATTGGTGCACGGCCATCGTGCCCAGTATCGTGATTTCATCCCTGAAAAGCCGGAAGGGCGAATAGTTCGCCTTGGCATCAACGGGTGCGACCCCAAAGTGCAAGAACGTACCTCCCGGCTTCACCCGCGGGATACCATCCTCGATTGCTGCGATAACGCCGGTGCAATCCACCACAATGTCCCAGACATCGCGGCGGGCATCGTTAGCAGAGGTGTGTACTTCGGTGAAACCGAGCTCGTGGGCGGTCTTCAACCGATGTTCGTTCACATCCACGATGGTGACTGATGCAGCACCAACCCGCCACGCAAGTTGGGCCACCAACAGGCCAATTGTTCCCGAACCGTAGACAAGGTAGTGCTGGCCTAGGCGGGTGTTGATGAGGTCGTAGGCGTGGATTACGCAGGCAATAGGTTCAATCAGTGCCGCGTGGTAAAGGTTCGTCTCTGGTTTGAGTTTGTACACGAGCTCTCTCGTTGCCAAGAATTGCTGTTGAGAAGCGCCGTCGGTGTCGACCATTCCGATGCCACCCCATGTGCGACAGAGATTGCCTCTGCCCATCATGCAAAACTCGCATTCACCGCAGTGGGTTGCTGGGGCTACGACGACAGGGTCGCCCACCTCTAAGCCCTCCACGTCGGAGCCAAAGGCGAGAACGGTGCCTGTTGCTTCGTGGCCAGGAACGATGGGAAAGATGGTCCCCTCAAATTCGCCCTGAAGAACATGGAGATCTGTTCCGCAAATGCCCACTGCTGCCGTTTCCACGAGAACTTGGCGAGGTCCGGGGGTGGGGGTCGGCCGGTCAACGATGGTGAGTTTGTCCATACTTTCGTACACAACTGCCCTCATATGCGTTTACGCTTCCTGTCGTGCGGTCGGTCTTCCCTGACAAAGATTTTGAGGGTTCCGGCCTCGCTGAATTTAGAGATATGGTGCCATAGTTCCCACGCCGACACAATACGCGCCCGGACACTCGAACGTATGTGCAGGGTGTTTGGCGAATCCGATGAGTTCGGGCAGAATAATAACAGTTTGTAGGTCGCGGGCCTGTGAAAGCGCCGCCCCGTTTTATCCCAGTGCGGAAACTCAAGGAAGAGTAAGGCCATATGACCGACTACGTTGTCGCTATTGACCACGGCACCACCAGTACAAGGGCTATTTTTTTTACCCACGGAGCAGACATCGCGTCCATAGCGTCGCTGGAGCAAGAACAGATTTTGCTCCACCCCGGCTGGGTCGAACACGACCCGGTGGAGATTTGGGAAAACACCCGAACGGTGCTGGTGAAAGCGAGAGAGTCTCTCGAGGATGACTCGGCGCGAATTCTCGCTATTGGTGTTACCAACCAACGAGAAACGACGGTGGTCTGGGACCCGATAACAGGTAAGCCGGTCTACAACGCCATTGTGTGGCAGGACACAAGGACGCAAGGTCTCATCGATGAGTTATCTCGTGACGGCGGGGCCGACCGCCTCAGGGCAGATACCGGGTTGCCCTTGGCACCGTATTTTTCCGCTTCCAAAATCAATTGGATTCTCAACTCTGTGGAGGGAGCCAGATCTCGGGCCGAAGCGGGAGAGCTCCTCTGTGGAACCATGGACTCGTGGCTGGTCTGGAATCTCACGGGTGGCGCCAACGGCGGTTCTCACGTCACCGATGTGACGAACGCTTCCCGAACGTTGCTGATGGATCTCGCCACGGTCACCTGGCGGGAGGACTTGGCAGCACTTTTTGATGTTCCGATGTCAATGTTGCCGACGATTATCCCGTCCTCTTCGGTAGTGGCGCCGGTGGTCGGAATTCCGGGTTTTGAGGGTGTTCCGGTTGCGGGAATTTTGGGAGACCAGCAGTCGGCAAACTTTGGTCAAGCTGCTGTGTATCCGGGTGAATCAAAAAACACCTATGGAACCGCTAACTCCTTGGTGGTCAATGTGGGGACCACACCGGTGCCCTCAAAGAAGGGTCTTCTGAGCACCGTTGCCTACCAACTGGAAGGCCAGCCTCCGACCTACGCCCTCGAAGGCGTTATTGCGGTGGCGGGGTCCTTGATCCATTGGCTGCGGGATAGTTTGGAACTCATTTCCGAATTCAGCGAGGTGGAGACGCTCGCAGGTCAGGTTGAAGACAACGGGGGAGCCTATATCGTCCCCGCCTTTAGCGGTCTTTTTGCCCCCTATTGGCGCGCTGATGCCAGAGGTGTCTTTGTGGGTCTCACCCAATTTGTCAAGAGAGCCCACATTGCCAGAGCCGCTTTGGAGGCCATCGCTTTTCAGTCTTCAGAGATCGTGACCGCGATGCAAGAAGATACCGGGTGGAAAATGCAGGAAATTCGAGTCGATGGCGGCATGGTCCGCAACGACCTGCTGATGCAGTTCCAGGCTGACATCCTGGGGATTCCCGTTCTTCGACCGATGGTGATCGAGAGCACGGCATTGGGTGCCGCGTATGTGGCTGGACTTGCAGTGGGATTTTGGCGCGACCTTGAGGAAATTCGGGCGAACTGGAAAGAGGACAAGCGGTGGGAACCCACTATGTCCTCTACCGACCGTGAACACCTGTTGAGCCAGTGGGCTAAAGCTGTGGAAAAGTCTCTTGGCTGGGCCATCTAAGCGCCCAGCAGATCAGTTGCGGTCGTTAGGGTCCACACCGGTTCGATAGCCCTTGTCCAGGCTCGAAATGATTGCCATGTCCTCATCGCTGAGGGAATAGTCGAAGACATCGGCGTTTGCTTTCATTCGCTCGGGGCTGACCGACTTGGGAATCACCGCAAAACCGCGCTGGATGTGCCAACGGATGACTATCTGCGCAACAGACTTGTCATATTTTGTGGACAACGCCACCAGATCTGGTTGGTCGAGAATCTGACCCCGGGCAAGAGGTGACCACGCTTGTGTGACAAGGCCGTGTCGACGATTGTAATCAGTGGTTTTTTCCTGTGTTAGCCACGGGTGGATCTCAATTTGATTGATGACGGGCTTTTTGGTTGCCATGGCAAAAATGTCGTCCAGGTGGTCAGTGTGGAAATTACTCATGCCAATGGACGTGACGAGACCGTCCTCCTGTAGCTCCTCCAACGCGCGCCACGACTCGGTGTAAAGACCACGCGCGGGTGCTGGCCAGTGAATCATGTAGAGGTCCACAAAGTCCATACCCAGCAGGTCCAGACTCGTTCGCAGTGCGGCCTTGGTCTTGTCGAAACCGAGGTCGTCCATCCAAAACTTGGTGGTAACAAAAATCTCAGAGCGGGGGACGCCCGAATCCCTAATACCCCTGCCGACACCCTCTTCGTTTTCATACATGGACGCGGTGTCGATCAGGCGGTATCCAACTTCGATCGCGGAGCGAACAATGGTGGCCGCCTCGTCGTCGCTGATTTTGTAGACCCCTAAGCCAATCTGGGGAATGGAGTTGCCATCGTGAAAAGGTAGACGGTGAGTCTCTAAGGGGTTCATAGCTGAGGGGGCCTTTCTGGCGTTTACATCGCACGTAAGTTCACTACACCGAGAGCTTGGTCTCCCGGTTAGCATAGGGGGCCTACTTCGAGTGCGTACTGGATGCTACCTAGAACTCGCCCGGGTGGTTCTGGGCGTTATCCTCCATACCGACTCAACACACCACTGCTGTCTCGTCAGCGCACGCCGGGCAAAATATGCATCATCACCCGCCAAAAACCACGATTGCCAGGGGTAATGGGAAACGTCGGGAGAGCCGGGGAAACCCTACCTGTACTCGAGGGAGAGTCCTTATAGCAGAGGGAATACAACCTCTCCTAGGGTGGGACCAAGCTCGAACACTAGGAGAACTTGCTCATGGTTGCAACCCCGTTGAGAGACATTCTGAAGCCCGCTTTTGAGCACCGCTACGGTGTCCCCGCAATCAACATTTTTAACGATCTCACCATGGAGGCCGTCCTTGCTGGCGCTTCCGAAGCTCAATCCCCGGTCATCGTTCAAACCTCAGTGAAGACGGTGAAGAGCATGGGGGTGGAAGTATTGGCTGCTCTGTGGCAGTCGATGACGAAGGACATTGACGTCCCCGTTGCTTTGCACCTGGACCACTGCCCAGACCGTTCGGTAGTTACCCTCTGCCTCGAGCATGGTTGGAACTCCGTGCTTTTTGATGCTTCCGAACTTCCGGTAGAAGAGAATCAGGCCCAAACCATCGAGGTGGTGAAAGAAGCGCGCAGGTACGGTGCCGATGTCGAAGGTGAAATTGAGGCCATCACCGGTGTCGAAGATGGCCACGGCTCTGATGAAGAAGCCGCGCGGCAGAGTTTGGAAACATCGGTTGCCTTTATCGATGCCACCGGGGTGGATGTTTTTGCGCCTTCAATCGGTAACGCACACGGCTCCTACAAGGTCGCGCCGAAGCTCGACTTCACCCGGGTGAGCGATTTGGTTGAAGCTCGCGCAATCCCGATTGCGCTGCATGGCGGCAGCGGGTTATCAGACGAACAGTTTCAAGATCTCATTTCTCGAGGGTGCGCGAAAGTGAACATTTCTACCGCCCTCAAGGAGCTCTACATGAAGAGCAGCCTGGAGTTTTTGAATCAGGCGCAACAGAACAACACCTGGAATCCTCCGTCGCTGTTTAGCAAGGTTCGCGAAGACGTCGTTTCCATGACGGTGGGACTGGCAGAAGTCTTTGGCAGTGCGGGAAAGGCATAACGACCGTGACCGCGCTAATTTTTGACTGCGACGGAGTCCTCGCAGACACGGAACAGTTTGGTCACCTGCGGGCTTTTAACGAGCTGTTTAAACAAGAGGGTTTACCTCTCCATTGGTCTGTGGAGGACTATGCCGTCAAAGTGAAAATTGGGGGCGGTAAAGAACGTCTGAAGAGTATTCTCAGCGAAGAGTTCCTTACCGAAGCTGGTTTGTCCCACAATCCTGATGAGCTGACAGAGCTGGTTGCCGGTTGGCACAGGCGCAAAACCGAGATTTACACCGAACTGGTGGAGGCGGGTGTGATGCCTGGTCGCCCAGGGATTAAGCGTATTTCGGAAGAGGCCCTCCATGCCGGCTGGGAGCTCGCCGTTGCGTCAACTTCCGCGGAGCCTTCGGTTCGAGCGGTGTTGAAATATGCAGTGGGTCCGGAATTGGCCGAGCACTTCCAGGTCTATGCCGGAGATGTCGTTCCGGCTAAAAAGCCTGCCCCCGATATTTATCTTCTGGCGTTGCGCGACATGAATCTTGACCCGGAGGATGTCATTGTCATTGAGGACAGTGAGAACGGCATGACGGCATCCGTAGCAGCCGGCTTGCCCACCGTGGTGACCGTGAGTGCGTTTACCCGCAGCGAAAACTTTTCCCCCGCATCTCTCGTGGTCACTCACCTGGGTGATTCAGGATCGGGAGAGAAGGCCGAGGTACTGGCCAATCCGCACTCATTAGAAGTGGATGGGCACGTTACGTTGGCTCACCTCTCTGAGATAATTCAGTCTCACCGGGGTGCGTAAGCTATACACACAAAGTGGCCAACGACGGCCACGAAGGAACAAAGTTTCATCATCTGAAACGAAGGGAAGCAACCAACTATGACTCACTTGGTCAACAATCCAGCAGATTTCCCCAAGGAACTTGCGGACGGGTTCGTCCGCGCCAACCCGCGCTACGTTCGCAAAGTTTTTGGTGGAGTGGTTCGCGCCACGGAAAGCCCACGAGGTAAAGTTGCGGTCGTCTGTGGCGGTGGCACCGGGCACTATCCCGCTTTCACCGGGTGGTGTGGTCCAGGTCTGGTTGACGGCGTTGTCGCCGGTAATATTTTCTCGTCTCCCTCGGCGTCGCAGGTGTACAGCGTTGCTAAAGCTGCGGACCACGGCGGCGGGGTGTTCATCGGTATCTTCAATTACGCCGGTGACGTCCTGCATTTCGGTCTTGCGGCAGAGCGCCTGAAAGCAGATGGCGTCCAGGTTGCCACCGCAGTGGTCACGGACGACATCGCCTCTGCTCCTAAGGAGCGCAGGCTGGAGCGCCGCGGTGTCGCCGGTGGCTTGCCCGTGCTGAAGCTGACCTCGGCAGCTGCCGAAGACGGCGCCGACCTCGCCGAAGTGGCTCGCATTTTTGATAAAGCCAATGAACACGTCCGCACCTTTGGTGTGGCTTTTTCTGGCTGCACTTTGCCGGGCGCAGAAGCGCCATTGTTCACGGTCCCCAAGGGCATGATGGGCGTTGGCCTGGGGGTGCACGGTGAGCCAGGCATTTACGAAACTGGGCTTGGCACCGCTGACGATGTGGCCAAACTTTTGGTGGAGAAACTTCTCGAAGAGGCGCCTGATGGTGCACCAAAGCGTGTTGCTGCGATGCTCAACGGCCTGGGTTCCGCCAAATACGAAGAGCTCTTTGTGATGTACAACTCGGTCGAAAAGCGCATCAAGGATGCCGGGGTTGAACTGGTTGAGGGCCAGGTCGGCGAGTTCATGACCTCTCTCGACATGGGCGGGGTTTCTCTGACTCTCGTGTGGCTCGATGACGAGCTGGAGAAGCTCTGGTTTGCGCCGTGTGACACACCCACGTACCACCGTCAACCCTCCATGCACCCGCTACTCGGTGACGACGTTGTGTTCAACACCGAGCCGGAACCCTTGAAGGTGGAGAAGCCAGGGTCTGCTGCTTCGCAGGCTGCTGCTGCTGGCATCGTTCGCGGATTGGAGGCCCTAGCGAATGCGATGGAGGCCAACCGGGAGATGCTGGGCGACCTCGATGCTGTTGCTGGTGACGGTGATCACGGTATTGGTATGGCTCGCGGATCTCGCAATGCAGCGGATGCTGCTGCTGAGCTGCTTAAAGATGGCGGCGGAGCCAAAACGGTGTTGGTCGGTGCCGGCGCTCGTTGGTCTGAAGGTGCCGGTGGTGCCTCCGGTGCCCTGTGGGGTGCTGCACTCGGCGCGGCGGGCAACGCTCTCGGCGACGAAGACGCCGTGGACGCCGCAGCACAGGTCCGCGCGGTGGTCGAGTTGGTTGACGCCATCGTGCGAACGGGGGGCGGTAAAGCCGGCCAGAAAACCATGTTGGACGCACAGTTCCCCTTCGTAGAGGAGTTCCAGAAGGTGGTGTCGAGCACCGGTGATGTTGCCCAGGCCTGGAAGAAAGCGGCTGCTGTTGCGGTCCAAGCGGCCACGGACACCACCGAGATGGTGCCAACGCTCGGTCGGGCCAAAGTACTGGCCCAGAAATCTGTGGGGCAGCCCGATCCCGGTGCCACATCGTTTGGCATTATCGCAACCGTTATTGCTGAACTGTTCTAAGAAAAAAACCAGAGATACATTACAAGGAGGTAATAATGTCAATGCCAGGTATACGCGGTATGGAACACATCGGAATGACAGTGCCGAACATCGATGAGGCGTGTGATTTTTTCGAGAAAATTCTCGGAGCCCGCACGCTTTACGTTGCTGCGACCGATTTCCGTCACGACGATGATGACTGGATGTGGGACCACCTGCGGGTGAACCCACGCTCGGTAATCAAGGAGTTCAGGATGGTGCGCCTCGGCAACGGAACAAACCTCGAGGTCTTCGAATATGAATCCCCGGATCAGGTTAAAACGCCGTTGAAGAATAGTGACGTCGGTGGTCACCACTTGGCGTTTTACGTGGATGACATGGATGCGGCCATTCAGTTCCTGAAGGACAATAGTGTCGAAATTCTGGGTGAGCCCACGTCCTACACCGAAGGCCCAAATCTGGGCCTGACCTGGTGCTACTTCCTCGCACCGTGGGGTTTGCAGCTGGAGATTGTGTCAGCACCCCAAGGAACGGCCTTCGATAATGAAGCCAAGGAGAACGGCACTGATCGTCTCTTCCACCCGGGCTTGGTCGCAGAGACACAAGACTAAGCGCGCCTCGCAAGGGGGTGCTCACACGCTGGGGGAGGTTTTTGCGGAAACCTTTCCCAGCGTGTGGCGCAGCACAGCCTCTGAGAATAGGTTTTTGTGCCTGCTCTTTTTCGTGGGGTGAAGCAGCGAGAGGGCTAGAACCTACTCAGCTTTTGCATGTACATATTGGCAAGCATGGTGCGATTCTTAGTGCCTGATTTCTTCAGCAGTGAGCTCACATGCTTTTCGACCGTCTTAATGGAGATGTGGAGGCGAGACGCAATCTCCTGGTTCGACTGCCCCTCACCGATTACTCGCAAAACTTCTAGTTCACGCTGTGTCGGTTGATCAATCAGCATGTCGGCACTCAGATAGTCAGTGAGGCTCTCCAACACACTGCCTTCGAGCAGAGAATTACCTTGAACCGCTGCCACGATTGTTCTCACGATGGTCGAGGGTTCCGCGTCTGCCCGCAGAAAACCACGAACCCCGGCTCTCGAACTTGCATACAGCTCATCTGCTGTGGGGTTGGTGGTTATGGCGATGATGGGAAGGTTGGGTTGCTCTTGTCGCAGCGCAATGAGCTGTTCCAAAAAATCATCCCTGACCATTGCCAAATCGACAGCAACAATGTCAGGTTTTACCAGGTTCAAGGTTTCTATGAACTGGTCGTCTGAATGGATTTCAGCGGCAACCTGGATGGCGGGCTCATGCAGATTCAACAGCCTGATGAGTCCTGCGCTGACAAGCGGCATCCTGGTAGCAATGACCAGCTTCCACCGGGTAGGGGCAACCAAATCGCTGTGGTGGGCATCCGAGTCGAAGACCTGCGATCGCACTGTTGTGCCCCACCCAAGGGTGCTGTCAATCGAAAAGTCCCCGTTCAATCGACTAATTCGAGAAGCCATATCGTGCAACCCTAAGCAGCCAGGTTTCAGGGAGGCATGATCACGGTGAGCATTCGCAACATCAAAGCCGGCGCCGTTGTCTTCTACGACGAGGGATAACGAACCGGAATTGAAAATCAAACCCACCCGCACTGTGGTGGCGTTAGCATGCTTTTGCGCATTGCTCAGTGCCTCCTCCACCACTTTGAAACAGTGGTGGTGCACTTCGGGACCGAGGTTTCGTCGGTCGCCAACCACTAAAAAGTCCGTGCTGAGTGTGGTGGAGGCTTCGATCCACTCGAGTTCATTAGCGATTTCTTCTTCTAAACTCTGGCTTTTAGTGCCCAAGCCGAAACCGGTGAAGCGGTCATCCTGGGAACCGGTCAACGCGTCCCTGGCAAGTTCTCTAGCCCTCAGCATGACCTGTTTGACGGAGTCGTCAGAGCCCTTCATTTGGCCGGCAACCTGCTCCAAATCGACAACGAGATTCGTGAGTACCGTGCTGACGGAGTCACGATAGTTCTGCGCCGCGCGTTCGCGCTCTTCAGAGACAGCGACTGCGGTGGCACGATCGGCGGCAATCTTGTGAAGTTGGGAGTTAATGACCACAATCGTCGCGTGCCGGGCAAACAGCTCGACAAGGCGAGCCTCGTCTTCGGAAAACGTTTCACCGGGTGTCTCGCCAAACACCACAAGAGCGCCGATAACTTCATCGTTTCTAAACAGGGGTGAGCCCATTACGGCGCACTCATACCGGGGGTCATCCCGAGAAATGTGGCCGCCGGGGACCTGTTGGTAGGAATCGAGGATGACTGGCTTCCGGGCGCTGGTGACCATCCCGGTGAAGCCCTCTGTTAGAGGAAAAGTCAGACCCTCCTGGCAGATAACCCCGGAATCAATCTTTTTTGTGTATGTCCCGGCTCGCTCATCCACGAGAGAAATCGAGCCCGACTGATAGCCGAGGAGGGTGAGCGCGCGGGTCAACACTTTCTCTAAGAGGGGCTCCAGCTCGAACTCACCAGCGAGATCCCTGACCAGGTCCGAGATTTCCAGCAATTGATTTCGCAGATCTTCCGCACTCGACACTTCGCCTGCGGGCGGACCAACTGCGTTCTCTGGTGAAGTCTTCGCTCGGGTGGTGATCGTCACTGCGTTCTCTCTCTCTTTGAATTTCGGTACCTTGCAGTATGCCACGAACTTTGGGTAGTGGAAATACCTACACCGAAATTCAATACTTCTGCGGGGCACTCCCCCTGCCGGAAGGGGGAAAATCGGAAAACTCCGCACCAACACCGGGAAGTAGGGGACCCAGCGGCCACTGCTGAGGGGAAGGGGTAACCCTACCTCGAGAAAGGGGAACTCCTCATATCGCCAAAATTTTGCCTAGCGTAGGATGAAAAAGCGCCAGCAGGTAGGGAATTTACGTAGCTGCGGAGCTGCACGAACGTTTCCGTCACTATCACTGTCTTTGCCACTCACAATAACTAGGAATCACATGCCCACCACAAAATCTCTGACACCGAAATCCCCTTGGGTTGAACTCAAGACAACCATCAAGGACTGGGATGAGGCCGCCCCCGAGCTGCTGACAAACATGCTCACCCAGATGCATCTGATTCGGGCGTTTGAGGAAAAAGTGTTGGACCTTGCCGGGCAGAAGCTCATCAACGGCCCCGCCCACTCGTCCATCGGGCAAGAAGGTGGAGCCGTAGGCGGCGCGCTTGACCTCACGCCCGAAGACCAGGTGAACGGCTCGCACCGCGGGCACCACCAATTCTTGGCCAAAGCTTTCAATTTTGTGGAACCAAAGGGAATCGATCCCACCGTTCCATTCTCTGGCGCGGTGCGCGAGGTATTGCAACGTAGCATGGCTGAAATTGCGGGTTTGAAACAGGGTTACTGTGGCGGTCGTGGGGGCTCTATGCACCTGCAGTGGAAAGAGGCAGGCGCGATGGGCACCAATGCCATCGTGGGAGGAGCAGTCCCGTTTGCGAGCGGTTTTGCCTGGGCGCACCGCCACTCCGGTTCCACCGCGGTCTCCGTGACCTATTTTGGCGATGGCGCGATTAATATTGGCTCTGTTTTGGAGACCATGAACCTGGCGGCAGCCTGGTCGTTGCCGCTGTGCTTCTTTGTCGAAAACAATTTGTATGCAGTCTCGACCACTGTTGAGGAAGCCACTGGTGACGACCGCCTATCCGTTCGCGGCATGGGTTTCAACATTCCCAGCTGGCGGGTGGATGGCATGGATCCGCTTGCCGTCTATTTGGCAAACAAGCGGGCTCTCAAACACATGCGTGCGGGCAAGGGTCCGACCCTCATCGAGGCCACCGTGTATCGCTACTTCCACCAAAATGGGCCCTTCCCCGGTAGTGCTTTTGGCTACCGTGCTAAGGAAGAGGAAACCGAGTGGCGCGCTCGTGACCCTCTCGCACTCACCGAGGGACACCTGATTCGTCGGGGCCTCATGTCTCGCGAGCAGGTAGATGAGCTGCGTGCCAACAGCAAGGCCATCATGAGCGAGGTAGCTAACGAGCTGGTGGAAACGGACCCCAACGGTCAGGCTGGCACACTTCGATTCCGCCCCGAACTGTGGCCAGACCCCACCACGGTGGAGGACGGCATTCGCAGCGACCTCTCCGAGTTTTCTGGGGTGACTTTTAAAGAGGCTGCCGACTTTGCTTCGGCACCGCAGCGCAACGCAAAATTTGTCGAGATTGTGGCTGAAGTAATGGGTCGTCGAATGGAGGAAGACTCGAGGATTGTGGTGATGGGTGAAGACATCCACAAACTGTCTGGAGGGCCCCGCGGTGCAACCAAAGGTTTGGCTCAGAAATTTCCCGGACGTGTGCTGGGGACACCCATCAGTGAGGCTGCCTTCACCGGCCTCGGTGGGGGCCTCGCACTCGATGGTCGCTACATCCCTGTCGTCGAGTTAATGTATGCGGATTTTCTGTGGGTAGCAGCAGACCAGCTTTTCAACCAAATTGCCAAGTCGCGCCATATGTTTGGCGGTCAACACCCGATGCGCCTCGTGATGAGGGTCAAGGTCGGCACGGGGACCGGTTATGGTTCGCAGCATTCGATGGACCCGGCGGGGACCATGGCCACTTCAGTGGGTTGGCGAATTGCCGCCCCGTCGACCGCGCTCGAGTACATCGGGATGATGAACAGCGCACTGCTTGTCAACGACCCGGTGGTTGTGCTGGAGCACGATGCTGACCTCTACAACCAGATGGTCTCCGTGCCAGAAGGGGAACTGGATTTCTTTACCCCCATTGGGAAAGCAGCAGTTCGTCGACCGGGTACCGAAGCGACAATCCTCACCTACATGTCGATGGTGCAGCGAAGCCTGGACGCGGTAGAGAATATTGGTCGCGACGTGGAGGTCATCGACCTGCGTTGGCTGGACCGAGCCAGTATCGACTGGGACGCTATCGGCACGAGCATCAAGAAAACCAACCGTGTTGTCATAGTTGAACAGGGCTCCCTAGGCACTTCCTATGGGGGTTGGCTCGGCGACGAGATCCAGCGGCGCTTTTTTGATTGGTTAGACGCGCCGATTGAGCGTGTTCATGGCTCCGAGTCCTCACCGACAATTTCTAAGGCCCTCGAGAAGGTAGCGCTTGCCGATGTGGGTGCGATTGAGCGTAAGCTCATCGAAATCCTGCCTAACACCACAGGGGGTGTCTAACGCTATGGCGGCTCTAATCAGAATGCCTGGCATCTCAGCGGACGCTGAGGAGGCAGCCCTTGTCGAGTGGTTTGTCACTGAGGGTGCAGAAATTGAGGCCGGTTCGGCGTTGGCCGCTGTAGAAACCGAAAAAGCGACCGTGGACATCAACGCGGAAGACTCTGGTGTCATCTGGAAGATTTTGGTCGAGCCGGGCACGGCTGTTGCCATTGGTGCGCCCATCGCTATTTTGGTGAGCGCTGCTGAAGACACTTCTGATGAACCTGGAATCTTGTTGTCTCTTGGCCTAGGCGGGGCTGCTCCTGTTGAGGAGCCGGTGGTGGAGGCGCCTCCCGCTCCGGCTGCCGCTGTCGCACCCGCCGCGGTGGAGCCCACTGCTCCTCCTGTTGCTGTCCCACACGCAATCCAGCCGGCTCCAGCGACGATGGAAAAGGGTGGCGCGCCAGACTGGCGTCGGTTTGCATCACCGCTTGCCAGAAAAATTGCCCTTGATAACGGCATCGATCTGTCTGTCGTGAATGGCACTGGACCGGGTGGACGTATCGTTCGAGACGACGTGGTGCCCCTCATCGGCGCCGAGTCTGCGGGGGAGGTCGCAGCACAGGTGCCCCCTCGTGTTGCGGGCGAACTTGTGCCGCACAGTAAGTTGCGCGTTGCCGTAGCGAATGCTTTGACGGGGAGTAAACGCAATTCTCCGCACTTCTACTTGAGCTCTACCTGTCGGGTGGACGCGTTGATGGATCTTCGCCAGCAGGTCAACGAGAGTTCGGCAGTGCGAGTGTCGGTAAACGATTTCGTGATCAAAGCGGTGGCGCAGGCTTTTGTTGATGTGCCAGCGATGAATGTCCAATGGCAAGATGAGGGTCTACTCACTCTTGGCTCTATTGACATTTGTGTTGCGATTGCTTCGGACAAGGGTTTGGTTACCCCCGTAATTCGTAACGCCGACCATGCCCGCCTTTCGGCAGTAGCGACTCAAGTAAAGTCTTTCGTGGAACTGGCCAACACGGGTCGTCTGAAGCAGACCGATCTTGAGGGTGGAAGTTTCACCGTCACGAACCTCGGCATGTTTGGTGTAAACGAGTTTTCGGCAATTATCAACCCGCCCCAGGTGGGTATTTTGGCTGTAGGTGCGGTGAGTAGGCAGCCCATCGTGGAGCCGGATGGGTCTCTGGGGGTCGGCCAGTTGATGACGGTGACTCTCTCTGCCGATCACCGTCCGGTTGATGGTGCCCTTGCTGCGACCTGGCTGCAGGCGCTGAAACGGCACCTGGAGTCACCGATGGGGATGCTCGCTTAGGGGTTTCTGGTTGGCTCCCACAAGCGGGGTAGGGCTTCGGTAGGGTCACGAAACGGCAACATTTTGGGGGTCGTCCGCTGGCCATCTCTCAGAGAGAAACGCTCGCTTTTCGAAGGCTCCAAGATATCTCCTGTCCTCGACTAGAGGCGGTTTTTGCGCCCTGAATGGGAGGTTTTGTGGCGTGGGGGCATCTCGAGGGTGAGTGACAGGGTAGAAGGAACGGCAAAACTGACAGTTTGTCATGCAAGGGGACAGGCATGGCACCCAATAAGAGGGAGAACCCTACCAAATGTGTAGGGGTTTCCGCATTGGCAGTGCGGGTAATTTCTCCATAGAGTTTACTCTAATCTCCCCGGGGTTTCCGGAGGGAATGACATGGAAGTCATAAAAGGAGAACACATGTTTAGCAAAAGCAGACTGCCATCTACCCTCATTGGGTCAGTGGCAACAATCGCTTTGCTCGCAGCATGTGCTGGTGGCGCCGATAGCGGCTCCAGCACTTCGAGCGAGTCCAGCGAGGGAAGCACTGCGAGTGGAGACAAGTTCCGTATCGTCACCGTCTCAAAAATTGAGGGCATCACCTGGTTCCAGCGGATGAGTGAGGGCGTTGACATGTTCAACGACGAGTACTCCGACGTTGTCGAGGCTTACCAGACGGGCCCCCAGAACCATGACCCCGCAGAGCAGATTCAGATCGTTGAGGATCTCATTGCTCAGGGTGTCGACGCACTCATCGTTGTGCCGATTGATCCAGTAGGTATGGGACCTTTGCTGCAGCGTGCGCGTGACGCGGGCATCATTGTTGGGGTCACCGAGGCAACTGCTCTCGTGGACAGCAACGAGGTTGACTTCGACGTCGAGGCATTCGACAACAACACCTTCGGGCGCGGGTTTGGCGAAGGCCTTTGCGAGCGTATGGGTGGGACCGGCCAGTACGCCACAAGCGTTGGTCAACTGACCTCTGAGTCGCACATGCTCTGGCTCCAAGGAGCAATTGAGTACATCGAAGAGAACTGCCCTGACATGGAAAATGTCTCGCCAACTCCGTTCGAGAACAAGAACGATGACCAGGTCGGATACGACCTTGCCAAAGAGATTCTCGGCACCTTCCCTGACCTCGGTGGCTACATCGGAACAACCCCTGCGGGCGTCTCCGGTATGGCTCGCGCCTTGGCTGAGGCAAACAAGACAGACATTGTTAACACAGGTTTGAGCTTGCCCTCTGTTGTAGGACCCGAATTCGCCGAAGGATGGTCTGCATACGCTCAGGGTTGGGATCCCGCAGGTTGGGGTTGGGCTCTGAACGCTGTCGCGCTGAAGTTGCTTCAGGGTGAGGAAGTCTCCGAAGGCGCTGACCTTGGATGGCCTGGATACGAATCCATCAAGATCGTTCGTGAAAACGGCGGTTCGCTGCTGATTGAAGGTAACGACATTCAGCCTTACGACTCAACGACGTTCCCTGACGGAATCTATCCGTTCTAGACGACACGCGAGTGAGCTCTGGGGGGCCTTTTAGGCCCCCCAGAAGTTCGATGAATTTATTAGACTTACAGATGTAATAGAAATGCCCCCAGGATAAGGACGTCCTCAATGGCCACGACCAGCCCGCTTCTTGTCGCTAAAAACCTCTCGATTTCTTTCGGGGGTGTGCGAGCGCTGAAGGGCATTGACTTAGAAATTCAGCCGGGAGAAATCCGCTGCCTCGCGGGTGAAAACGGCTCTGGCAAATCTACTTTTGTGAAGATTGTCTCCGGTGTGTATCAAGCAGATGGGGGTGACCTCATCATCGGAGGAAACACGGCTCACCACCACAACCCCATAAAGGCCAGCGATGCGGGCATCCAGGTTATTTTCCAAGACTTGTCGTTGTTCAACCACTTGAGCGTGGGTGAAAACATTGCCATCAACCAGCTGATTCACCGCGGTTCGTGGAGAATCAGCCGCAATAGAATTCGTGAGATTGCCGAGCCTCAACTCGCCAAAGTGGGCGTGGACCTGGATCTCGATGCGCCAGTAGCCACACTGTCCATGGCGAACAAACAACTGGTGGCAATCTGCCGTGCCCTGGCTATGGACGCGCAATTGTTGTTCATGGACGAGCCCACCACAGCCTTGACAAGCCGGGAAGTCCACCGTTTGCTGGAGATTGTTCAGGGACTGAAAGAAGAAGGGCTGTCGGTGGTGTTCATCAGTCACAAACTGGATGAAATCTTCTCTGTTGCAGACTCCATCACGGTTTTCCGAGACGGTGACAAGGTGGGCGATTTTAACGCTGAAGACCTCGATGAAGCCAGCTTGAGCAAGCACATGACAGGCCGCGAGGTGTCCTACGGGCGTTACCATCGCGTCCATGAGGAAACGGCGCCGATTCTTGAGGTGAAAAACCTCACCCGCACAACTAATTACACAGATTTGAGCTTCGACGTGCGCCCGGGTGACATTGTGGGTTTCACCGGCCTGCTGGGTGCCGGTCGGACAGAGCTAGCGCTCAGCCTGTTTGGGCTCAACAAACCAGATTCGGGTCAGATATTTGTGGAGGGCAAAGAGGTCACGATTTCCGCACCCTGGGATGCGATGACTCACGGAATCGCTTTGGTCCCCGAAAATCGTCTCGAGCAGGGGCTTTTTGGGGACCAAAGCGTGGCAGCAAACATCTCTGTCGCGGTGCCAGATCTTGTGTCGAACTCTCTGGGTATTCTCCGCGCTGCATCGGTACAAGAACTATCGCACCAGGTCGTTCATGACATGGGCGTTAACAACAAGAACACCGATGTGAAAATTTCCATCCTCTCCGGTGGCAACCAACAGAAGGTTGTGATTGGTAAGTGGATGCTGTGGAACCCAAGAATCCTGGTTTTGGACAGTCCGACGGTGGGCATCGACATTGGATCGAAGGCGGAGATTTACGACCGTATCCACACACTGGCGAGCAAAGGTATTGGTGTGATTTTTATCTCTGACGAAGTCGGAGAAATCGCCGCCAATTGCAATCGGGTTTTCGTCATGCATGAGGGCGAAGTTTTGCGTGAATTTAGAGAAGACGACATGAAGGCGAAAGATTTCAAAGCCACTCTCGCTGGCCTGATTGCTAATCCCGATTCGGTCAGTGTCGAATCGGGTTCCGCACCGGCTGAGAAAGTTGGTGAGTAGCCCATGCTGAAGAAGTCGCCGTTCCGAATGCTCTTTAACCGTGCAATGAACCCCATGGAGCGCCTGCTGACTGTCGTGATCATCGCTTATGTTGCGTTTGTCTCCATTAGGAACCCGCTGTTCTTTGGTCCGCAAGCCCTGTTCGACATTCTGAGCTCTGGTGCCGGCCTGATGATATTGGCCCTTGGTGTTTTGATTGTTCTCATTTCCGGGGGAATCGACGTCTCTTTCGCGGCTATCGCGGTGGTGGCTAGTTACACGGCGGTTCTTCTGGCGCGAGCTCTCGAGACGGACAGTTTGCTGTTCATCTTGTTCGTCTCGATTGGTCTTGGTGCTGTTCTCGGTTCCATCAACGCGATTATTGTGCACTTCTACAAACTGCCGACCCTCATTGTGACTCTCGCAACCGCGAGCGTGTTTCACGGCATTATGGCGATTACGCTCGGCATGAAGACGTTCACGCAGACAGATGTGCCCGAGTCGATGATTACGTTTGGTCGCTGGTACGTGTGGTCTATTGAAGCCGAGGATGGTTCTCGCACCTCCCTCAGTGGCTACGTGGTCATCACCGGGTTTGTCATGCTCGTGACGTGGTTTATTCTGTATCGGACCCGGATGGGTCGATCTGTGTTTGCCGTGGGGAGCAGTGAAGAGGCAGCAAAAAGAATTGGGATTAATATTTTCGGTACCAGGCTTTTTGTTTACTCTTACGTGGGTATGCTCTCTGGCTTGATGGGGGTGATGTATTGGAGTCGCCTGTACTACATCAACCCGGATATCCTTTACGGCTTTGTCGAATTGTCCATCATTGCTGCAGTGGTGATTGGGGGCGCAAAACTCACCGGTGGCGAGGGAACCATCTTGGGCGCGCTCCTCGGCCTGTTTGTCTATCAGCTGTTCTCGAACACTCTGGTGTACCTGGGTCTGAGTCCTGCCTGGTCGCAACTCTTCTTTGGTTCGGTCCTCCTCACCATGCTGGTGATTATTTATTACCGACAGCGCCAGGCCAATAAGAAAGCTCTCGTCTTTTCGACGATGTAGGGAAGGAACACCACCGTGTTAAGAGTTTGGAAATTTGTCAGTAGGGACCGCGAGTTCGGAAGCCTCGTGGCGACGACTGTGGTGGTGACGGGAGTACTGTACATCGCTGTCGGGGGCCGAATGTTCTCAAGCCTCGGGATCTCATCGATGGCCATTCAGATTGCGGAGTTTGGTTTTCTCGCTCTGGGGATGGGTCTTGCGATGCTCATGGGAGGTATCGACCTGTCCGTTGCTGCCGCCGCAGGTTTGGCGGGTCTCATGGGTGCCATGGTCATGAGCGGGTCGATTATCCCAATTACCGAGACCAACCACATGCTGATTGTGACCCTTGGCGTGGTAGCCACGTTGGGAACAGGAATGTTGACGGGCGCCATCAACGGTTTTCTCATTGCAAAGGTTTCCGTACCCCCCATCCTGGCGACGCTTGGCACCATGATTTTCTTTACCGGTGTCGGCATGGCTGTCACGGGAGGAAATAGTGTGGGTATAGAGGTTCCGGAGTTTTCGGCACTCTTTGCCGGAACCAAAGTTTCCGTCTTTCCCCTTATGTTCTTGGTTCTTGTTGTGGTTTTTGCGGTGGTGGCTTTCCTGCTGAACAAGACCGTCACCGGTCGCAGTGTGTACCTGTTTGGCGAGAACGAAGTGGCCCTGAGGTTCTCGGGTGTGCGCACCGAGCGCACCGTCATGATGACCTACCTGTTGATCGGGCTCTTGATGGGTTTCGCTGCTTTGCTGATTATCGCCCGAGCAAACTCGATGCGCATTGGATATGGCGAGGGGTATTTGCTCCAGGCAATTCTGGTAGTCGTGTTGGCCGGATTTAACCCCTTCGGGGGAAAAGGCCGAATTTCCAGTTTATTTGTGGGCCTTATCTTGCTGCAATTGTTGGCGACCTCCATCACAGCTTTTGGTCTCACTCCTTATCACCGAAACCTCATGTTTGGGCTGATTTTGCTGATTGTGATGGGGATAAATTTTGCTGTCAACAGGACGTCGCGTGCGAAGAAACTGATGCCAGGCGTGGCGGCTGCCCCAACGACAGAAGCGATCATCTTGGCGGAGCGCGACGAACACATCCGGCAATAAGCGACAGAAACGGAGTTTCCTATGGTGGCATGGACAATCGCACTGGGCTCAGATGAAGCGGGCTACGAGTACAAAGAAGTGATGAAAGCCGACCTAGAAGGCAACGCCTTGGTCGGATTGGTGAAGGATTTTGGCATTGATGCTGACGGCGACACCGCATATGGAAAAATCGCTATCGCGGTTGCCGAGGCCGTCGCCTCCGGTGAAGCCGATCGGGGCGTCTTGATTTGCGGAACGGGTCTCGGAATGGCGATTGCTGCCAACAAAGTGCGCGGCATCCGGGCGGTAACTGCGCACGACAGTTTCTCCGTGGAACGCTCCGTTCTGAGTAACGACGCGCAAGTACTCTGCATGGGACAACGTGTTATCGGTAAAGAACTGGCGCGCAGATTGTTGCGTGAATGGTTGGGCTACACCTTCGACCCTGCGAGCGCGTCGGCGCCCAAAGTAGCGGACATATCCGAGTATGAAGCGCGCCACTAGGGGTGCCCGCATTTAGCTCGGCCAAACCCCTTATCGGGGTGGGGCTCAAAATGTACAAGTCCCACAGCGAGACCCTCCAGTGGTTGCGTGAAATGGCGGACCGGATAGCACCCCTTGAGGCCATCACCGAGAACCGAGTGCAGCTTTTTGTCTTGCCGGGGTTTGTCGCGCTGTCAGATTCGCAGAAGATTCTTGAGGGGACAGGCATTGGGTTGGGCGCACAGGACATGTTCTTTGAAAATTCCGGCCCTTACACCGGCGAGGTCAGCGCCGCAGACTTGCTGGACGTCGGCTGTTCCTATGTGGAGGTCGGGCACAAAGAAAGACGTACCATTTTTGCTGAAAGTGATGAGGCTGTATCGCTCAAAGTGGCGCAAGCTTTTGCGCACAATTTGGTGCCCATTATCTGCGTTGGAGAATCAGAGCACACTAACCCTCAGCTAGCGGCAGAAACATGTCTGTCGCAATTGGACTCATCGTTGCAGGAATCGAGGGCGCAAGGAAGAAGTGGGCCACTCGTTCTTGCTTATGAACCATATTGGGCGATTGGTTCCACAGAACCAGCGCCCAGCGACTACATCAATGCCGTGAACCAGCGGTTGACCTCAGCTATTTCCGATTACCCCGGAAGCACCGTCATTTACGGAGGGAGCGCCGGACCCGGCATGCTGGAGAGCGTGTACCCCACAGCGAGAGGGCTTTTTCTGGGCCGCTCCGCGCACAACCTGGATAATGTCCACGCCATCATTGACGAAGCAGACAGGGCCGCTAGGGCCTAGGGAATCAGCAATAATTTGCCGGTGGTTGACCGGGATTCCAAATCTCGATGCGCGTTTGCAGCGTCGCTCAACGCATAAGTTGCGCCCACGCGCGGAGTGATTTCCCCGTCTCGTATCAAGGCAAATACGCCATCTGCCCGATACTGGGTTTCGTCATGAGTGGTAATAAAGTCTGCGAGTGTCGGTTTGGTGACGGTGAGCGAACCGTTACTGCTCAGAATTTGGAGGTCAAGCGGGTCCGCAGGCCCACTCGCTGCGCCGAAGTACACCATGGTGCCGCGCCGGGCAAGAGCGTCGAGCCCTTTGGACATAGTGTCCTGGCCTACTCCGTCA
>Ga0209702_10004224_pt1 | contig 21233 bp, 15 predicted proteins | sample FRY01_FD_187210 | JGI IMG/M metagenome (GOLD analysis project Ga0209702, IMG submission 187210) | Freshwater microbial communities from Lake Fryxell liftoff mats and glacier meltwater in Antarctica - FRY-01 (SPAdes) (version 2) | ecosystem: Environmental > Aquatic > Freshwater > Ice > Glacier... | reverse complement strand
AAATAACTGCAAAAGGGAGTGTAACGCAGGCAAGAGGTCTCTGTAATCGCGAATTAACCCCAGAAGAGGAAGGTCTTCTTCAACTGGTCTTAGACAAGTATGATGCTCCTGATGAGGATGGTTGTGATCGGGTGAATTTGGATGAGGTTGCCGGTTATTAGGAAGCTCAGAAAAAATTATTTCGGTCTAATTAAATAAGGTGGGAAAAATCAAGTTAAAAGTACTCGAGCAACGTGACGCGGAATTTATATGCAGCGAGAGAACAAGCAGTTTATGTCTAATTTCCGCGATGCGTTTGTGATGGCAATCAATGTCAGGTTTACGCTGGACTCGCGAAACCGTAGAGGATTGGATGAACTTGAAAATGACTTCTATAAACACACTTTATAATAAGCAGCATCGATTATTGTATTCATAACAAACATGGTCAATGATAAGACAATATAGAGCGAGCAGCTTATCTAAACAGGTGTTTGAAAGTGTTTCCAAACTGCGAAAGCAAAAGGATTACAAGTTCAAGATTATTGGCCTCTTGGAGTCTCTCTCAACATTTGATACTCTTAGTGAAATCCCCATCGAAGCCCCTGACGAGATTCCTCCATTGTTAGCGGTGGCTAATAATCTCATTACCAGAGGCAATCCTACAATAGCCAGCGAAAAGGTCAATGCGAGTTTGTCTTCTTTTTTAACTGGATTCAGCGAATTGGACTTTTATTACGCACTACATCTCGTTGATACGAGACCAAGTATCTTAAAGCTATATGACGAAGACTTAGGGAGCAGGTTTGAGGAGGTCTTTCTAAATGATATCATACCAGAGGATAAGAGGTTCTTGGTTCAGTTCTTTCAGCATCAAAGACCAAAAAAAACGTTAGTCAACAATTCTCATGACAATGGTAAAGTGGACTTTTCCTTTGAGTCTCCTTACTACAAGGAAGTCACAAGAACCACCATCTACCAAAGGCCGAAGCAATTAAAACAGCGAAGCGTTAGCGTGATAGAAGTAGACGGTAAACGATATCACGACACCCGCATCGATGATATTCGAGATTATGAAACTGCAACTTTCGGACATACTACGAATCGCATTACGGAGGACAACGCTTATGAGGATACCGAAGGTTTAATACGGAACCTACTAAATACCGAGTATTTCAAGGTTATTGAAACACTATATTCAAAGGGTTTTCCAGAATTAAAAAGGCTTCAGGAGGCGGTGCTAATCCCAGTTTCGGTTTCAAGAATACAAAAAGTGATCAATCAATATTTGATTGCCAACTACAATGAATTCAGAGCTACAAACAAGACAAAAATCAAGATTGCCATCGTTGAACGCGATGTTCCGTGCGGTAATCTGGCAGTTGATGATCTGAATGAACTCTACGCTAATCTTCTTGGATTAGAGGGCAAACAATCCTTCATCCCTGAGGTTGAAACGGTCATTTTCTCTGATGGTAGTTTTTCAAACGAAAACCCGCTGAATGAAATACGCAGAATTGCGACAGATAAAATTGTAACACAGGATTACGACTTGGTGATTGACGTTGCCACTCTTTGGAGGACTGGCATTTTCAAAGCCGACAAGGACTTTGGGGGCAGCAAAAATTCTATCGTCATTCGCAGTTCTCATTATACTCAGGATGATTGTATCGATAACATTTATTGTGCAGATTCTATTCAGTATCGACCCTTGACTATTGAGACAGGCAACGACCAACACATTGAAATTCCTGAAGTATTGCCTTTTGCCGAATACTTTCTTTGGAATGTTTTTCAAAAGCCGAAGTTCAGGCCAGGACAGCTTCCAATTCTTAACAGGGCTTTACAGGGCAAAACCGTCATTGGCCTGCTGCCAACTGGAGGAGGTAAATCATTGACCTATCAGCTTGCTGCCTTATTGCAACCTGGGCTCACAATTATAATTGACCCCATTAAATCACTGATGGTCGACCAGTACGAAGGTCTATTAAATAACGGAATTGATAAATGCGATTTTATCAATTCCGTATTGAGCAGAGAAGAAAAGGAGTTTGTTCAGAACAAGATTGTCCCAAATGGAAAAGCTCAGTTTCTATTTTGTTCACCTGAGAGATTGGTGATTCAAGAATTCAGAGATGCGCTGAATAAAACCAAACAAAATGGTTACTACTTCTCCTACTGTGTGATAGATGAAGCGCATTGCGTGTCTGAGTGGGGTCATGATTTTAGAACACCATACCTGAATCTAGGAGAAAACGTCATTTCCAATTGTAAAACTGCAAATGGAAATGATGTTCCAATTTTCGGGCTGACGGCAACGGCTTCGTTTGACGTTCTCGCAGATATTGAACGAGAATTGAAAATCAGTAATGATGACGGCAAATCGGTAATTCGTTACGCAAACACTGTCCGCGATGAAATAAACTATCAGATACATCCGATTGAAGTGGATGGTGAAGTTGATGAGACCGTAGGAGATAAAAAGCAGCAACGAACCGCTTCCTGTATCAATGGATTGAATCTGCCAGACAAAGGCTTACTCGTTTACAATACGACTGAAGTCTATAAAAATGTTTTGTCTAAGACCTATGATGAGTATCTCCCTGAATCTGAAAAGAGTAGGATTCAGAAGATCGACTTTATCGAAACCGAAACCCAAAGGATCTTAATAGGAGATAATGAATTGCCACTTCAAAAAATGGAAGACGGAAAATTCAATTATGGTGCAATAGTATTCTGTCCTCACAAGACAGGCAAACTTGGCGTTCATCCGTATGTGGATTTTTTAAAAGCGAATTGCCAAGAGGAAGAGGTCGTTTTCTTTGTGGGAAGCAGCGGAACGTCCAACTTTCAAAACGAGGACCAACATGCTTTCGAAAATCTAAGAAGATTTAAAGAAGATGAGGCGTCCGTTATGGTAGCCACCAAGGCTTTCGGAATGGGGATAGACAAGCCCAACGTTAGGATTACGGTGCACTCAAATATGTCCTCCTCCATAGAGTCTTTTGTTCAAGAAAGTGGAAGAGCAGGCAGAGACGGGAAAACCTCCTTATCTGTCATTCTTTACAATCAAACAGGAAAAGATCGCAATGTGCTTGACCAGTTCCACCGCAATTCGTTCAAAGGAGCGGACAAGGAAAGGAGTATAATCTGGGAATTGAGGAACGAAATTTACTACCCAAGTTTAACGAATCTTCAAGCACTATCTAACTTCCTAAGCGATGAGTTCAATATTGAATTGAATTTGGAACTTGGGAATATTACTGCAAATGGCAACGATTGGACTGCTCATTTGTATGTAAAAGACGTCAACCAGAATAATTTGGGCAGTGTCAACATCGAAAATAAAACCACTCATTATTTCGAAAGTCCCGAATTAGCGTCTCAATACTTACGGGTCATCGAGGGATTTATTCCCAGATTTCAGGAATTGTCGAAGGATCAAGTACGCGAGTTCTTGCAAAATAAAACGGTAAATACTGATAATCCTTTAGGCATCGAAGAATTGCTCAAGAATAATGAATTCGACCTAAATGAACCCGTAGTTATCCCGTTCAGAAATCGCTTTCTAAGCAAGGGATCCAGACAAGGTAGTTACGTCATTGATGATGAATATGCGCTCAATAATCACTTCTATCACCTCAAGGAAAATCAGCGGATTCAGGAATTGATTAATCGTGGATTTCTTAGTGAAGAATCATTGATGTCCGGTCTTAGAAATGCAATTGATAAAGACAAAACGTTTGAAGATTTCATAAACGGATTGCCTATAAAGGATCAAGAGATAAAGAAAGTCTTAATTGGTTCGGAGAGGCTGAAGGTGAGATATTATATTCCCAGAAACGAAGAAGACACAGCCAAAGCAATCTATAGATTGATTAGTGTAGGGGTAATCCGCACTTATACTATTGAGTACCAGCAGAAGGTATTTAAAATTTACCTGAACAAGTTGTCCGAAGGTGGGTATTTTAAAAAATATGAGGAGTTGGTTGCTCGTTATATCTCTAACGTTGAGGCGGAAAAGCTCCGAAAAGAATGTGAAGCGGATTTTCGAAGAAATAACGCAGATGGAAATGCAACTGAGATCAGCGTTTGTCTGAGTCATTTGACTGACTTTGTGTACGATAAGATTGCCAGCAAACGTAAAAGAGCAATTGACGATATGGACGGATTGTGTAGGGAGACGATTACCGTACTCAAATCCGCGGAACAATCTGAAAAGATTAAGGAGAGGATTTACTATTACTTCAATGCCAAGTACGCCAGAACAGGGAATGTAGCGACCAATAAATTAGGTTTAGAGGTGCCTGCAGATATGAACCAGGATAAAGAATTCAGTGAGATCAATCCGATTCAAAACATTATCTGGAAATACATTGAAGAAATAGTAGATTATGATGATGGAGGTCAGAGGATAAATAATATGAAACATTTGAGAGGAGCATGTATGAGTATGCTGACGGGTTTTCTGGGAAAGGCACCACAATTCAACATTCTAAAAGCATATTCTCTTTACTTTCTATCTGACCATAAAGATAATCCTGAAGAATACGTTATCGAGGCAATAGCTGAACTAAAACAGGGAGTCAAAGATTGGGAAGAATTAAGACCAGATGATTTTGATTTCGAAGCATTCTTCATTCGTTTCAAGAAAAACTTAGAAGGGCGTATACGTAATCTAAATGATGATATGTTCGATGATGTTGATGACGAATATTATGCAACTAAAAACCTGAATTGGTTAACCAAATTCAACGATAAATTTCTAAAAGATTATACTCATGCCAACAGAACAAGTAGTTGAGAAACTAAAAGCACTTCAAGAACAACTTGATACTATTTCTTCAGCTGTCATTCACATCGATAAGGCAGCGCAAGTTGCCAGTGATGCATCAAGCATTGCCGGTGGCTTAGCTGAATTGGTCAATGAGCTGAAAAGCCTTGAACTGGATCACTTGAATGAGTTGAGAACGTTCCACACGGAAAGGGTTGGTGAGGTGGAGCAATCACTTCTGAAGTTGCTTACGTCTTTAGACGAACGAGGAGAGGAATTAACTCAGATAATATCCGAAACAAGGCAATTAGAAACTGCAATTGGAAATTATTTCACCGAAATAAGGAGTGTTAATTTTCCAGAACGGCTAGATAAGATTGATAACCAAATATCCGCTATAAACATTGGTATTGGTAATCTGCAAACAGGACAACAGCAATCTCAGGACAAAGCCGAAAGGTATTTCGATCAGACAGTTAAGGAGCTAAACCAAGCAAAGGACAACTTAAAAACGGATCTGGTTGCCCACATTACATTAAATATAAATGAGCTCATTTCTCAACTGCAACAGCAAAACACATTGCTTAAAAAAGAACTCAATATCAACAGAATAATTAGCGGTATTGGGGTGTTGGCTGTTTTCATTTTAGGTGTCTATGTCTTAATAAAATTATGACTTAACACCTCAGAAACTAAATTGAGCTACTGCGCAAAGGATTTTCATTGATTTCACCCTTCTCCATGAAAATGCTCAAAAACCATCTTCGCCTTGGCTTTACCCACCGCTTCAGCCAATTCTTCCTCCGTGGCTTCTTTCACCTTTTTTACGGAACGGAATTTCAATAGCAACTGCTCCGAAGTCTTGAAACTAATGCCTTTGATGTCGGTCAGTTCTGACTTGACCGTTGCTTTGGCCCGCTTGTTTCGGTGGTGCGTAATGCCAAAACGGTGCGCCTCGTTTCGCGCATACTGAATAATCTTGAGGGACTCGGAGCGCTTATCGATATAAAGAGGAACCGAATCGCCTGGGAAATAGATTTCTTCCAGCTTTTTGGCAATGCCGATGATGGTCATCTTGCCGCGTAGTCCGAGTTTGTCGAGGCTTTTAACCGCGCTGCTCAACTGGCCTTTTCCGCCATCAACAACGATGAGTTGTGGCAGCGGAATGTCTTCATCCACCATGCGTTTGTAACGTCTATAGACCACTTCTTCCATGGAGGCGAAATCGTCAGGGCCTTCCACGGTTTTGATGTTGTAGTGGCGGTAATCGCTCTTATACGGCTTGCCATTTCTAAAACAAACCATGGCCGCCACAGGATACGCGCCCTGAATGTTGGAGTTGTCGAAACACTCAATGTGGCGCGGCTGCTCGGTCATGCGCAGGTCTTTTTGCATCTGCTCCATGATGCGCGTTACGTTTCGCTCGGGGTCGAGGATTTCGGTCTGCTTGTCTTTGTCGCGCTTGAAAGTGAGCGCGTTGCGTTCTGAAAGTTTGAGCAGGGTGCTGCGATCGCCCCGCTGCGGAACGGTGATGTGCACGCCAGGGATTTCTAGTTCCAACGCGAAGGGAAGAATGTATTCCTTGGCATCGGAGGCAAAGCGCTGCGAAAGCTCGATGACGGCCATTTGCAGCAGTTCTTCGTCCGATTCTTCGAGCTTCTTTTTTAGTTCGATGGTGTGTGCCTGCACGATGGCGCCTTCAATCACTTTCATGTAATTGACGTAGGCCGATTTCACATCCGAAACGATGGAGAACACATCGGCATCAGAAACCACGGGGCTCACCACGGCCGATTTGCTCGTGAACTTTTCGAGAATCGTGAGTTTCTCTTTGATGAGCTGCGCCTCCTCAAACTCCAGTTTCTCCGCAAATTCGCTCATCAATGCGTGAAGATGTTCGCGCACTTCGCGGATGTTCCCTTTGATGATTTTTCGGATGTTTTGAATGGCGAGCTCGTAATCCGCTTCGGTCTGTTTGCCCACGCACGGCCCTTTGCAATTGCCAATATGGTATTCTAAACACACCTTGAATTTATCGGCCTGAATGTTCTCTTGTGTCAAGTTGAGGTTGCAGGTCCGCAAGGGATAAAGCTGGCGAATGAGCTCTAGAAGCGTGTGCATCATCTTCACATTGGCGTACGGCCCGAAGTACTGCGATCCGTCTTTCACTACTCTCCGCGTTGGAAAAATACGTGGATACGCTTCCTTCTTAATACATATCCACGGGAAGGTTTTATCATCCTTTAGCAGCACATTATACTTCGGTTGATATTCTTTGATGAGGTTGTTTTCCAGCAGCAAGGCATCCAATTCCGTAGCAACCACAATGAATTTGATGTCGCGTATTTGCCGCACAAGAATGGCGGTTTTGCGGCTGTCGTACTTGTCTTTGGTGAAGTAGGAAGAGACACGCTTCTTCAGGCTTTTGGCCTTTCCAACGTAAATCAGTTTCTCATCCTTATCGAAATACTGATACACTCCCGGGTTGTCGGGAATAATTTTGAGAAGGGTTTGAATATGCTCGGGGGCTTGTGTGATGCTCACGTTGCAAATATAACTTGAGCCAATGCGTACATTTGGCTAAACTTTTAATTCTAATCATGAAAAAACTATTACTTCTTTTTGTTGTAGGAGCAGTTGCTTCTGCAAATGCGCAAGTGGTCATTGACGAAGCAGATTTCCCACAGGTTGGAGAGTCGTTTAACTTCGGAACTGACCTTGACGTATCTGATCTTACTTCTCTTAGCTTAGGAACGACTGGTGCAGGACAAACATTCGATTTCTCTATGCTTCAAACAGATTCGCTTTTTGAAGTTGGATTCTATGATCCAAGTACTGTATTGGGAGGAGGTGATTTTCCAACGGCAGAAATGGCGGTTGATCAATCGGGAGCTTTCGGTTTTGTACAGGTAAACTCTGGTACTGTTGATGTCATTGGACTAGGCGGAGACCTTGGCCCTCAATTGGGAAGTCCAGTTCCGTTAGAGCTTTCCATTCCTGCAATCAACCCTTGGACGATTTTCACATTCCCTTCAATGCTGAACACGACATTTACCGATACAGCCGTTTTCGATCAAAGTGTCTTGGCTACTGGACTTCTTCCTGCTCAAATTGGTCTTGTATGGAGTCCTGCCCCTGATTCTGTTCGGATAAAGCGAACGGTTTACATAGCATCTGTAATGGATGGAGAGGGAGTTTTGACCAACCCTTTAGGACAAACGCATGACGTGTTGCGAATGAATGTGGTGGAAACAAACGTGGATACACTTTGGGGATGGACTGCTTCTGGCGGATGGGCTCTTCCTCCAGCAATTGTTCAAGGGTTTGTTGGACTTCCTGGTACTGCAACTGTTTACCGTATGCGTTATCTGAGTGATCAGTTAGGATATTACGTAGTAGATATGACCACAGACCAAGCTGGCACTCCGCTTTCTGCCACGTTCATTTCTGATCAATCGCAATGTTGTACAGGTGTTGAGGAAATCGTTGCTGCTGGACAAAACGTGCTCTTTCCAAACCCAACAAACGGAAATATTCGCGTGAGAACAGGTGGTGATATTTACCAACTGAACATCATGGATATGAGCGGAAAACTGCTTCAATCAGAACAATTGACCATTGATGGACAAACAGTTGAATTGAACGGATTGGCAAACGGGCTTTACATTTATCAAATGCTTGATGAAGCTGGTAAAATGGCTCATACAGGTCGTTTTAGTGTGATTAAATAAAGAGTTTGTTTTCACGCGGAACTTGTCCCGTTATTTCGGGAGACGCGGAGAAATAATAAAAGGGCTGTCAACTTAACGTTGACAGCCTTTTTTAATTACTAGAATAATAAGACCCTTCCTTCGTCAGGGTGACAGGCGGGGGGAAACGGAAAGGTGCTTTTAAGAAGAATCCCTTATCTCAGTTGTCTTCCTGACGAAGGAACTCGTAGACACATCTGCTTTGAGGTTATCTGAAAAGCATTTTACAGACAACCACTTTTTATTTTCTCTGCGAGACTAAACAAACCTCGAATCCGTTTCCATCACGTGTCCGCAATTGGAGCATGTTCTCAGTTCTTCTGAACCGTAGAACTCTTTAAAACGAGATAGAAAGTCTGTCTCAATATTGGTAAGCGGGAAATAGGTTTCGTGCAATTTGTGGTTGCACTTATCGCAGAACCAAAGCAACCCGTCCTGCATATCAGTTCCTTTGCGCACCGCTTCAATCACCAACCCGATAGAGCCTTCACTTCTTCCCGGAGAATGTGGTGTTTTGGCTGGGAGCAGGAACATTTCGCCCGCCTTTATCGGCACATCTACTGCTTTTCCGTCTTCTTGAATACGCACGTTGATGTCGCCTTCCAATTGGTAGAATAATTCTTCCGTTTCGTTGTAGTGATAATCCTTACGGGCATTGGGGCCACCCACAATCATCACAATAAAATCGCCTGCTTCTACATAGAGATTCTTGTTGCCGACAGGTGGCTTTAAGAGGTCGCGATTATCATCTATCCACTTTTGGAGATTGAAGGGTTTTCTGATGGGCATGGTCTTGCTTTTGTTCCGATTAAAGTAAGTAAATTCAAGTAGTTTTGACCAAAGCCCGAATATGAAGATTGATTTAAAAGGAAAGAGAGCATTGGTGTGCGGAAGCACCGCTGGAATTGGAAAAGCCACAGCATTGCAGTTGGCAAAAGCTGGCGCTTCGGTTACGCTATTAGCACGAAATGAAGAAAAGCTGAAGTCTGTTCTTGCTGAATTGGATTCATCCGAAGGTCAAATTCATGGTTATTTGGTCGCAGATTTTAGCAAGCCAGAAGCCCTGAAAATTGTGGTGGAAAACCACATGAAATCAGCCAAACCCTATCACATTCTATTGAATAACACAGGCGGACCCGCTGGTGGAAAAGCAATTGATGCTGAGTTGAACGAATTTGAAGCCGCTTTCCGTTCGCATTTGATGTGTAATCACATTCTGGTGCAAGCGCTTGTTGATGGAATGAAGGCCGAAAAATATGGCCGTATTATCAATATCATTTCCACTTCGGTGAAGATTCCGTTGAATGGATTGGGCGTTTCAAACACCATTCGTGGCGCGGTTGCCAGTTGGAGTAAAACCTTGGCGAATGAATTGGGCGAATTCGGAATCACCGTAAATAATGTGTTGCCAGGCGCAACGGAGACTGAACGCCTTTCGAGCATTATCACCAATAAATCTGCAAAAACGGGAATGTCTGAAGCGGATGTTTCTGCCCACATGAAGGCGGAAGTTCCTGCTGGTCGGTTTGCACAACCTTGGGAAGTGGCAGCAGCAGCTACATTCTTGGCTTCTCCTCTTGCGGGTTACATCAACGGAATCAATGTTCCTGTTGATGGAGGGAGGACGGGGTGTCTTTGACATAGTTGATAAAGTGATCGGTTTAAAAAGTTGATTAGTTACGGGACCCGCCAACTTCGTCAACTCTATAAACTTCATCAACTCTATAAACTAACTCACTCCTTAGCCAGCAGCTTAAACCCCTTCCCGTGCACGTTAACCAATTCAACTTCTGGATCGAGTGAAAGATATTTGCGGAGTCTAGCAATGTAAACGTCCATGCTACGTGAGTTGAAGTAGTTGTCATCGCCCCAGATCTTATTGAGCGCGTAGTTGCGGTCAAGCACATCATAGCGGTTTTCGCAAAGCATGTGCAGCAGGTCGGATTCTTTGGTTGTGAGGCGTTTTTCCTCGCCATTGATCTGTAGCACCTGACGGTCATAATCGAACATGAAGTTGCCTACAGTGAGAACGGCTTTCTTCTTGGCCGTTGCTGTTTCGGGGAGCGTTCTGCGCAGTACGGCTTGCATCCGCATCAGCAGTTCGTCCATACTGAACGGCTTGGTGATGTAATCATCCGCGCCCACGCCAAATCCTTTCATCTTGTCATCCTTCATGCTTTTGGCCGTGAGGAAAATAATCGGAATGTGTTTGTCTGTCTGACGGATTTCCTCCGCCAACGTAAAACCATCTTTCACGGGCATCATCACATCCAGAATGGCGATGTCATAACCACCCTTCGCGAACTCATCATATCCCTTCTTTCCGTTATCAGCCAGCGTGGTTTTGTAGCCTTTTGCGTTGAGATATTCACGAAGTAGCATTCCCAGGTTCGGGTCGTCTTCGGTCAGTAATACGTTTATCTTTTCTGCGCTCATGATTGGTTGTATTTATGGGGAATGAGTATTTCAAATCGACTGCCTTTGTTCGGCTCACTTTTCACTTTTATCCAGCCGTTGTGCTTGTCAACGATGGCTTTTACGTAGCTCAGGCCGAGGCCAAAACCTTTCACGTTGTGTACGTTTCCTGTCGGAACGCGGTAGAGTTTATCGAATATCTTCTTCTGATTCTCCTTTGAAATCCCGATTCCGTTGTCTTCCACAAACACCACAATTCCCTGTGCTTCGTTGCGCGTTCCAACCTTTATCACAGGGATTTTTTCGGTGTATTTCAGGGCATTATCCACCAGATTGAACACAACGTTTGTTAGATGAACCTTGTCTGCTTCAACTAACGTGTTGGTAGCCTGCAGATCGGTAATGAACGAGCCACCTCTGCGCTCCAATTGAATATTCATGTTCTGAAGCACCTGGTCCACCACCTCATTCATGTTGATGTCAACAATCGTCAGTTTCAGTTCGCCCTTGTCCATTACGGCCGTTCGGAGCACATTTTCCACCACCATCGCCAATCGCTTGTTCTCGTCAGCAATAATGTTGATGTAGTTGTCCACAATTCCTTCCCGCATTTTGATGTCGGGATCGCTGAGTGCCTGACAGGCCAACGAAATGGTACTGATTGGAGTCTTCAGCTCATGCGTCATATTATTGATGAAATCGTTCTTGATTTCCGATACTTTTTTCTGTCGGATAATGGTGGAAACCGTGAACGAGAACGAGAAAATGATGACCAGAATGAACATGGCTGAAATGGTCAAAAGCAACCACATCGTGCGCAGCAGATACTTATTCTGATTTGGGAAAAAGATGCTCAAGAATTTCGGCTGACTGAACACATTTCCGGGCGTGAGATTCACCTTGTGCTCAGAAGCCAGAATACCGTCCATGTTATTGGCCTCGCCTTCCAAGAAAAACGCATTCATGAACGGGTCGAAAATACCATAGGCGTACTCTGCCCCAATTCCCTTATCCTTCAATTGTTGTTGCAGCAGCGAATCCAGCGCAACCGTGTCAATTTCATCCGACTGACCGTACAAATCCACATTCACAATCTCCTCAAAAATCTCGTTCACCATGTCGGCACGTTTCTCCAACCATTGCAGGTTCATGTTTTGCGCCTGTTTCATCGAATCCATGTACCAAACCACATCATCCTGCGATTCAGGTAGAACGGGCTTCCTGATTGGGCCATAATTGGGTGATTCAAAATGCTTTTCGCGACTGCGTTTCACATACGTTCCGCTCGAATCAACTAGAAACTCCTCATAAACACTGATTTGGAACCGTGCTTCCCGATTACCCGATAGCACATGCGCCACATTCTGGTTCGGAGTGAAATAGACATCATTGTTCTGATTCTTGCGAAGCGCGTTGAGGTCGTGTGCGTTCCCTTCTTTCGTGTGTTGCAGAAACATGAGGCTATCCTGCGTTCTGTGGATGGCATGGTTGATTGAATCCATTTGGAACACCAACCGATTACGCTTGTCATGCAAATCCATTTTCAGGGCAAGCCGTTCTGAGGTCTTCAGCTTTTCGTATTGATAAACCACATTCCCTAGTGCCTCATTTACCGTGGAATGGAACTTCTGCTGGCGCAACATCACCGCATTGTTTATCCAATACACCTGAATCCCGATTAGCCCAACAAGGGCCACGGTCATAAGTATCACGGTAGCTTTTATCGTATTCTGTCCCAACACATCAAAGGTACGTGCCGAGAAGGGCGCATATTATTCCCTTAACACATTTTAACGCTGACCATCATCATTTCTACAGCGGTCTGCAATGCGTAAATTCGGTGCTTCAAACGAATAATTCATGCCAATTTATCATCAGTTAGGGAAAGTGCCGCACAAGCGACACACCGTTTTTAAGAACGAAAAGGGAGAACATCAGTACGAGCAATTGTTCGGCACTGTGGGTTTTGATGGTATGTCGAGTTTGCTCTATCACGTACATCGGCCAACGCAGGTAAAAAGCATCAAAGAACCATATTCTGTAAAGCCGAAAATTGCTTTGGAGCATAACATGCGCTCACTTCGTTTACATGGTTTCAAGACTACGCCAGAGGATGATTATTTGGATAGCCGTAAGGCGATTTTGACCAATCCTGATGTGACAATTGTATTGGCCGCTCCGCGAAAAAGTCTCACTGAATATTTCTATAAGAATGCTGATTGCGATGAGATGATTTTCATCCATAAAGGATCTGGAACGCTACGTACGTTGGTCGGAAATTTGAAATTCGCCTATGGAGATTATCTGCTCATTCCCCGTGGAATAATCTATCAGATTGAGTTTAATACTGAGGATAATCGACTGTTTATTGTAGAGAGCCACCATCCGATGTACACGCCAAAGCGCTATAGAAATTGGTTTGGACAGTTACTGGAGAATAGTCCATTCTGCGAGCGGGACATCCGCAGACCATCCGACCTTGAAACACACGATGAAAAAGGTGAGTTTCTGATGAAGGTGAAAAAGCAGGGAATGATGCACGAGCTGGTTTATGCCACACATCCGTTTGATGTGGTTGGTTGGGATGGTTACAATTATCCTTATGCTTTCAGCATTCATGATTTTGAACCTATAACAGGCCGTGTTCATCAACCACCACCTGTTCATCAGACCTTTGAAACAGGTGCTTTTGTGGTATGCTCATTCTGCCCACGGTTGTACGATTATCACCCAGATTCAATCCCTGCGCCCTACAATCACAGCAATATTGACAGTGATGAAGTTTTGTATTACGTTGATGGCGATTTCATGAGCCGAAACGATGTCGGGCCAGGCCATATTTCGGTGCACCCTGCAGGAATTCCGCACGGTCCGCACCCAGGAGCAATGGAGCGCAGCATTGGTAAAAAAGAGACGGATGAACTGGCGGTGATGGTGGATACTTTCAAACCATTGATGGTGACCGAAGAGGCCATGAAGATTGACGATGGCAAATATTGGAACAGTTGGGTGGAAGATTAATTTGATGATGAAATGATTTGATAATTAGTAGATGGCTTCATCAAACCCGTATTATCAGATTCAAAACAAGATTATTTCAAGTTCAAAAACGGCTTAAACATCATCAAATAAACCCATTATCAAATTGAGTAAAGAGTTGGTAATAGACGAAGAATTCAAAGGCATTGATTTCGCAACGCGACCTCCCAAAAGAGCGGAGTTTGAGAATTGTCAGTTCCGTAATTGTTCGTTCTCAAACGTGGATTTGACCTACACATCCTTTACCGAATGTGAATTTGAGGCCTGCGACCTGAGCTCAGTAAAGATCAGAAATACAGCCTTCAAGGATGTCATTTTTCGGAATTGCAAACTCCTAGGAGTGAAGTTTGAGAACTGCAATACGTTCCTGCTTCAATTTTATTTTGAGGGATGTCGGATTGATTACGCCACGTTTTATAAGCTAAAATTGCCAAAGACAACCTTCAAAAAATGTTCGTTGAAAGAGGCCGATTTTTCAAATGCGGATATTTCTGGGTCAGATTTTTCTAATTGCGACCTTAGCGGAGCAGTATTTGAAAACACGAACATTGAAAAAGTAGATTTCAGAACTGCGGAGAATTTTGCCATCCACCTCGAAAACAACAAGGTCAGAAAAGCCCGTTTTTCGCAGGATGGATTGAAGGGGTTGTTGTCCAAGTATGATTTGATAATTGATTGATAAATCGAAAAAAATGAGTGACGCAATAAAAAATGTAGAATACGGACTGGAGAAGATTTTTGAAGGAGCACAAGATTTCCTTCCGCTTCTCGGAACCGATCACGTGGAGTTTTATGTAGGAAACGCCAAGCAGGCCGCCCACTTCTACAAAACCGCTTTCGGTTTTCAAAGTCTGGCCTATGCCGGATTGGAAACAGGTGTGAAAGACCGCACTTCGTATGTGCTTAAGCAGGATAAGATTCGATTGGTTCTCACCACCGCTTTGAACAGCCAATCTCCCATTGGCGAGCACGTGAAAAAGCATGGAGATGGTGTGAAAATCGTTGCACTTTGGGTGGATGATGCTCGAAAATCGTGGGAAGAAACAACATCTCGCGGAGCAAAAAGCTACCTAGAGCCAACCGTGGAGAAGGATGAAAATGGCGAGATTGTGAAGGCTGGGATTTACACGTATGGAGAAACAGTCCATCTTTTTGTTGAGCGCAAAAACTACAAGGGCACTTTTCTTCCAGGCTATCGCGAGTGGAAATCGGATTACAATCCTGCACCAACAGGGTTGAAATTCATCGATCACATGGTGGGAAATGTTGGTTGGGGCGAGATGAACACATGGGTGAAATGGTACGAGGATGTGATGGGATTTGTCAACTTCCTTTCGTTTGATGATAAGCAAATTCATACCGAATATTCTGCCTTAATGAGCAAGGTGATGAGCAACGGGAATGGCCGAATCAAATTCCCAATTAATGAGCCTGCTAAAGCAGCAAAGCGTTCTCAAATTGAGGAGTATTTGGATTTCTACGAAGGTTCAGGTGTACAACACATCGCTGTAGCAACTGATGATATTTTAAAAACAGTTGCTGATCTCCGCAGTAGAGGAATTGAATTCCTGTCTACACCACCGCAATCGTATTATGATGCAATCCCAGAAAGACTCGGCAAGCACATGAAAATGATGAAGGAAGACATCAACGAAATAGCCAAACTTGGAATTATGGTTGATGCGGATGAAGAAGGATATCTGCTTCAGATTTTCACCAAACCTGTTGAAGACCGCCCAACGCTGTTCTTCGAAATCATTCAGAGAATGGGTGCGCGCGGCTTCGGAGCGGGCAATTTCAAAGCGCTTTTTGAGAGCATTGAAAGAGAGCAAGAAGCGAGAGGAACACTTTGATAGTGAATTAGTTGATAAGAAAATGAGTTGATTACTTGGGCGTGGAAAAGTATTCCGCGCCCTTTTTCATTTAGTATGATAGTGTGTCCTTCAACTTGAATCGTTTAGTGAACATTCCCAGACCCATCTGGATTTTTACGGCCATTTGGTTCGTATGCGGTTGCCTACAGGCCGCTCTGATGGACTTGCATCCAGATGAGGCTTACTATTGGCAAATGAGCCAGTTCATGGATTGGGGCTATTTCCACCAGCCGCCCATGATTGCGGTTTTCATCAACATCGGTTACTCCCTTTTTCACTCAGAAATGGGTGTTCGATTGATGACCGTGCTGGCAAGTTCCGCTGGCGTTCTCATGCTTTTCAAGCTGTCAGAAACCAAGGACTACCAAACCTTTCTGCTCGTTTTTCTTGGGCTCATTCTGACCCATGCAGGGGTTTTTATGGCTGTGCCTGATTCTCCGCTTATCTTTTTCACACTCGTTTTTTTAGTACTTCTCAAAGCATATCTAAAGAAAGATTCGATGGTGCTTGCGCTTGCCTTGGGAGTGGTGGCCGCTGCGCTGATGTACAGTAAATACCACGCGATTGTTCTGTTCGGTTCGGTGATTATCGCGATGCCGAAATTGCTTCTTCGCAAGACGTTTTGGCTTACGGCCGTTGTTGGGATAGCCTTGTTCATTCCACACATACTGTGGCAATTCAATCATGACCTCGTTTCGTTCAAATTCCATTGGGTTGTCCGTGAAAAGAAGGTCTGGGACATCATGGTTCTGCTGGATTATTTGGCCGGACAGTTTATCATGCTCGGCCCTGTTGGTTTGATTCTGGTTGTTGCTCTGTTCAAACATAAAGAACGCGCCCGATTCGACCGTATTCTGATCGCCATCATCATCGGTTTCTTCGGTTTTTTCTTCGTGATGGCACTGCGCGGAAAAGTGGAAGCAAATTGGACGGCATCTGCTTTTTTGCCGCTCATCATTCTTGGCTCGCGAGTAATTGCTGATGATGAGAAACTTCTAAAAGTGCTGAAGCCTACGGCAATTACTTGTACAGCAATATTGATTGTTGCCAGAATCTATGTCGCTTCGCCTTGGGCCGGAGATGGAATTAAACTCAACTTTCCGCTAAAAGGCTGGAAGGATTGGGCACTTGCTGTCAAGCAAAAGGCCGATGGCAAGCCTGTTTTTTTTTCAGGAACCTACCAATTCGCATCTCAATATTCATTCTATAGTGGAGAACAAGGCTATCATATCAGCCCACTTAACTATAACGGAAACCAGTTTGAACTATGGGATATGGATAGCGAAGTTGAAGGGAAAACGATTGCCCTGATCTTGGGGTCAAGTGAAGATTCTACCAAGGCAATCGAGGTCGATGGATTTAAAACGATGTATGCCTTTGAAGTGGATAATTATCATTCCTATCGCCATCTCAGATTTGAGTTTGACAAGAATGAATTTGAGGCTGATGGTGGCTCAGTTCTAAACTTAGAAGGGTCTTTAGTTAACCGAATGCCAACTGCCATCAATGTTGATTCACTTTTGACTGATCGACCCTTAAAAATGTTCTTTTACTTCGATGGACAACAAACCGCGGCTAAGGAAATTGATTGCAATGGCTGCCAAGGAGAACTTGAATCAGGCCGATCGAAACCAGTATCTTTCAGCGTGAAAGTTCCAGCAAAATCAGGCAAATATTTTATCCGTTTTGGGCTCAATTTTGCACTCGGAATGCCTGAGCAAAACTCCGATTTTATCAAACTCAATGTGGTAAACGAGTAGAGATGACTTTAACCGACCTTATCAAGCTTATCCGAGTTCATCAATGGGTTAAAAACCTGTTCATATTTCTCCCTGCATTCTTTGGTCAGGCGTTGAACGAAGATTCAATTATTCCGCTTTTCCTCGGCTTCATCTGCTTCTCGCTTGCGGCATCTGCCGTCTACATTTTCAATGACATTGTTGATGCTCCTGCCGACCGATTACACAAGGAGAAAAAAGAACGCCCAATAGCGGCAGGAAAAATCAAGGTTGGCACAGCTTACGGTTTGGCAGCGGTTCTTTTGATAGCTTCATTGACTGGAGCCTATTTTATTGATCAACTATTTTTTGCAGCCTGTGTTTTCTATCTCGTTCAGAACTTTTTCTACACGCTGTGGCTGAAGAAATTCGCTCTAATTGACATTACAATTATCTCTTTCGGATTCTTGATCCGTCTTTTTGCTGGAGGTGTGATTGCGGATGTCCCCATTTCGAGTTGGATGTATATCATGGCATTTTTGTTGGCCATGTTGCTGGCTCTTGGCAAGCGTAGAGACGACTTATTAATCTTGAAAAACGAAGGAAAACAAGTGCGAAAAGCCGTTGAGGGTTACAACATGGAATTCGTAAACGTGGTTTCGGTTATGTTGAGCGCGGTGACCGTGGTCGCCTATATCATGTACACGCTTTCGGCTGAAGTAATTGAGCGGGTTGGAAGTCCATATGTGTATGTCACATCGCTGTTCGTTTTCCTTGGTGTGCTGCGTTATCTGCAACTCGCATTGGTTTACGAAAACACGGGAAGCCCAACGCTCATTCTTCTCAAGGACAATCCAACGCGGTTGGTCGTTCTGGCGTGGCTACTCACTTTTGGCTATTTGCTTTACGCTTGATAATGGCGAAAACCAACATTTCCGGGTGGGGAAATTTCCCAAGAACGAAGGCAGAAGTCGAAAGACCAGATTCTGAGAACGAGGTCAGAAGTCTCCAACAATCGGTTGGTACTCACATTCCGCGAGGAGCTGGCCGAAGTTATGGCGATTCAGCTCTGAGTTCCACTATTCTTGAATCAGCAAAGCTGAATGAAACGCTGGATTTCGATTCGGAGAACGGCATTTTCACCTGCCGATCAGGTAAAATGCTGAACATGATTTTGGACGAAATTGTGCCAAAAGGATTTTTTCTCCCCGTAACGCCAGGAACCAAATTCATAACTGTTGGAGGAGCAATTGCTGCTGACATCCACGGAAAGAATCATCATGTGGATGGATGTTTTTCGCAACACGTACTGTGGTTCAATCTGATGACTGCTGATGGTTCTATCAGAAAGTGCAGCCGAACCGAAAACACGGAACTTTTCTGGGCCACCTGTGGTGGAATGGGACTGACTGGTTTCATTCTCGAAGCCTCATTCCAACTCAAAGGAATAGAGACATCCAAAATCATTAACCGAACTATCAAGTGTTCGAACCTGGATGAGGTGATCAGTAAGCTCCTTGAACACGAAAGCTACACCTATTCGGTTGCATGGATCGACTGCGCCATTTCTGGGGAAAACCTAGGACGTTCGCTGCTCTATTTGGGCGAACACGCTACCAAAGTGGAGGTTGCGGATGATGACCTCACAACTTACAAAACGCCAAGCCCGCTCTTCGGACTTCCTTTCAATCTCCCAAATTGGACGTTGAACAGATGGACGGTGAAGGCTTTCAATGCCTTGTATTACGGCAAGGTCCTTCAGAAGGATGGTACGGCCATTGTCGGTTTCGGACCTTATTTCTATCCCTTGGATATTGCCGATAACTGGAACCGATTGTATGGTTCAAACGGCTTTGCGCAATATCAATTTGTGATTCCAATGGACGGAGCGCACGAAGGAATGAACCGCATCATGCAGGAGATTGTGAAGTCTGGCGAAAGTTCTTTTCTGGCTGTTCTGAAGTTATTCGGAGAGCAGAACGAAGGCTGGCTTTCGTTCCCTAAGCGCGGCCTTCAATTGGCCTTGGACTTTCCAATAAATGAGAAATCGCTTGTGTTGATGAACCGATTGGATGACATGGTGATGAAGATGAACGGACGTTCTTATTTGGCAAAGGATTCCCGAATGAAACGGGCATTCTTTGAGGCCAGTTATCCCAAACTTGCGCAGTTCAAACAACTGCTTTCAGAAATAGACCCGAATGTCAAATTCCGTTCTTTGCAGTCGGATAGGCTGGGAATTACACCAAACTGACGGACATTTTTTAGCCACAGAAACACAGCATGCACAGAGGATTTCACAGAAAAACATCTCTCCTTTATTCTGTATTTCTATGGCTAAAGTAAGCTTACTTGCAACTGTAGGTATCTATAGTCTTAATCCACATTCAAAGCATGATCTCTAAGAAAATACTTATCCTCGGGGCCAACAGCGACATGGCAAAGGCAATTGCCAACGAGTTCAAGTCTGATGGTTTTGAATTGATGTTGGCTGTTCGTCAACCTCAACATGAATCTGAATTGGCGTTTGATGCGGTCGATTTTGCCTCGCACGAAGCCTTCGTGAAAAACCTAAAGGCCATTCCAGATGTGGTTGTGACCGCTTTTGGAGTGCTGATTGAAGGAGAAGAATCATTCAATTCACCGAAGGAATCATTGGAAAGCACCTTGGTCAATTATTCAGGCGTTGTTTCCATTCTTGGTCATTTGAGTAAGGTCATGGCCGAACGTGGTTCTGGCACCATCATCGGAATTTCTTCTGTTGCCGGTGAGCGCGGAAGAGGTTCCAATTACGTTTACGGAAGTGCCAAAGCAGGAGTGACTGCATATTTGGATGGGCTTCGGAATTACTTAGCGGATAAGGGCGTTCACGTGATGACCGTGAAGCCTGGTTATGTTGAGACTAAAATGAAGGCGCATAAGCCGACACCCATCATCGTTACCGCTTCGCCAGAACAAGTAGCTAAAGCCATTATTCGCGGTTACAAAAACAACACGAATACTGTTTACGTGCTTTGGATGTGGCGTTGGATTATGCTCATCATACGTACTATTCCTGAGTTCATTTTTAAGAAAATGAGTCTGTAATGAGCGAAACGAAAACACTAGCGCTTTTTGATTTTGACGGAACCATTTCCAGCAAAGACAGCTTTGTGGCTTTTATGAAATTCACCCATGGAACACCCGTTTTCGCGTACCGAATGGCAATAGGTTTCCTGACGTTTGCTGGTTGGAAACTGGGTTTGGTTAAAAGCCATTATACCAAGGTTAAAGCACTTCGTTCGTTCTATAAAGGTTGGACGGAAGCAAGAATGGCAGATGCTCGGAATCGATTCACAGCTGAGATTATCCCAACAATTCTATTCCCCAAAGCGATTGAAAAACTCAGTTGGCATAAGGAGCAAGGCCATCGCATTATTGTGGTAACGGCTAGTTGCGATGCTTGGTTGGGCGATTGGGCAAAACAAATGGACTTGGAAATCCTCTGCACCGAAATGGAATTGCAAAAGGGGGTTTACACGGGCGAACTTTCCAAACCGAATTGCCGAGGAAAGGAAAAAGTGAACCGCATTCAACAGCACGTTGAACTGGAAAACTATTCAGAAATCTATGCCTATGGCAACGATCATGGCGACAATCAGATGTTGGCCATGGCCACACATCCTCACTTTAGGGAGTTTGAGGG
>Ga0209702_10004223_pt1 | contig 21236 bp, 17 predicted proteins | sample FRY01_FD_187210 | JGI IMG/M metagenome (GOLD analysis project Ga0209702, IMG submission 187210) | Freshwater microbial communities from Lake Fryxell liftoff mats and glacier meltwater in Antarctica - FRY-01 (SPAdes) (version 2) | ecosystem: Environmental > Aquatic > Freshwater > Ice > Glacier... | reverse complement strand
TGCAGTAGCAGGCTGGGGATTAGCCGAAGTTGCAAAAGATCAAATCTGGGCCGTTGGCTTGGTAGTTCTGTGCGCTTTTGCCATTTCGGGCTGGTTGAAACTTGAAGCAATCGGAAAGCAAGTAGCCATAGTTGCCTCGGTGATTGTGCTGGTACCCGAAACCCGACTGATATCTACAGAATATTTTGCCTGGGTTCGATTTACAGAAACCGTGATTGGAATTACTGCGGCGTTACTCGTTAACCGCTTCGTTTTTCGACCACGGGCGTATCTTGCTGCTCGAATGCATCTTGGGTGTGCCTATGAAGAACTAGCGACCTTATACCGCCTTGTGCTCGCCGCAGAGGCAACAGGGGTCAGAGATACGAAGGCGATTATTGCTGCTAGGCGCTCATTCCGAGGACATATGCGCACAGTGGATCAGTTTTGGGCTGAGGCAATATCTGAGCGGCCCACCGCCGAGATGTTGGCCCCGCATTGGCGCTCCACCACACTGCGTCTTTGGGAACAGTGCGCGGCAATGGATGATGCAATGACAGAGGACTCGGTTCGTGGGCGATTAACAGATGCGGGAATCGAAATTACCGAATTGGCGTTTCACACTGCTGCGGTATTTGATCAGGTCGGGAAAGCCCTGAAAGATTTTGAACCATTACCTACCGCCGAAGAACTTTTGCCATTACGTAAGGCATTACTGCAACGCATTAGTCCCGGCGAGGTGACTGCGTGGCCGCTGTCGTTAGCATCGGCATTACAAGTCTTTAGCTTTATCAACGGCCTGGTAGTAATAGCAACGCGACTTAGCGAACTTTCGGTTATCAACACACCAGACATCTTGGCCGAGGTGCTATTCGATTCCGAAGAGGGCGATGAGAACGGTATCGGGAAACCGGAGGAGTAATCCAACCTCCCCGTAAGGGTGGTGTTCGCCCTCAACCCTTCTGCATTTGTCTATGCCGGCAAAACTTGTGTTGCCAATGAATAGTTGCGCTCAAATTGCCAGTGTCGTTTTCATTCGACGCTGCTAGCAGCAGTTGTCTAGCCAATTAGGCGTTAGAAACTCAGTAACTCGGCCCATAACATGTGAGCTTGGCAACTAGCCAAGATTCGGCTGGTACTTGGGGGGAGCTCGCCAAAGTTGGTGACCGCCAAAAGAGATGCATGCTGTTTCTCAGCAGACACGTCCTTACGTCGCGAGTTTGGACGCACCCAAGGAACAACCTCGGCTGATTCAAGTGTCAGCATCGACAGCCGGCTACCTCGTAGGGCAAGTTGGCCGCCAGCCTGCTCAAGCGAGCGATGTAACGCAACCCGATCAGAGCGCGGTAGATATGCGAGCACCCAAGAGCACAGCAACACAACATGGCATCCGGGGGCTGTGTCACGCAGTAGCTGACCAAGAGTGCTGCGAAGGTCACCAGCGACTACCTCGAGTGGATGCTCGCTAGCAGTGTCGACTGCAGCAGTAAGTCTTTGAAAGCGAAGCAGCTGCTCTGACCATACACAAGCTTTTAGCCATAAGCAGTCATCTGGATTGCTCAGTTTGATAGGCCGAACGTCAAGTCCAGCTCGCCAGACAATTTCAGGTAAAATCTTTGTAGCACCTCGGCAGTATTCACTGTAAAGCTCGATGGCTGGTTCTAAGGCGAACCCTCCTTCTGATTCGATGCGGAATTCTGTTCCAAGTTGAACCAAAGCAGTTGGTACACCGGCCATGACAACCTCTTGGCTGCCGTGATAACTGAACTGGTACCCGTATCGATCAAGTTGCAGATTCAGCCCAGCGGAAGCTCCAAGCTCAATGAGCACAATGGGTCTAGCGTCACCCGCTGTAATGCTGCCTAGGCCGAGCCACCACGCGCAACAGCGGTTGACCTCATTGGTTTGCACTTGTCGGCTTCGGAGTAGATGAAGCAGTTCTGGGCGGTTCCGCTCTATTAGATCGCGCAGCGCCGGCGCAGGGTCTAGTTCTGCTGCTGCATGCCCAGATACTGATGGATACCAAGCCGAGAGCTCATGCTCGGGTGTCGTCAATAACAAATAATGCAGAGCTGCAAGCAAGAGCACCGCAAGGCGTTGGCCCGTCGGTGCCTCTAGCAGCAGTCCATGAAGCGCGGGGTCAGCGGCGATTATCCGACAGATCCGAGCATAGGTAGGAACGTTGGTTCCTTCGGCCTGAGCAAAGGTGTCAAAGGCAGTTGCGGCTTGGCTCAGATTTTGTACGCGCGCACTCATTCAGCCTGCCAACTGCAACTATTTATAGGAAGAGGCCCAGAATTCTGGAAACTGTGAGTACTTCTTCAAGAGTGCAGCCAGTACTAAAAACTGCAACCATCGCCATGAGTGCGCCCGTAGAAACGTAACGCTTTGTTGAAGCCTTCAATGTAAACCCCCGTCATATGTATGTACTTGCGAAAAGTAACACTTGCAGCGCTGCGCATGACGGCATTTTGTCATCTGACTTCCTAGTCTCGGCTCAAACCCGGAATTTTACTGTTCCCAGATACCCTTTCGTATGCCTGCTGCCCTGGGCCTTGGTCGTCGCGACACTAGTGATCATGCTGCAATCAACTCCCAGCTAAGCGCGCCGGTGTAACGGTGCGAGATAGCTCCGGCCTCGTCCATTGCCAACAGGTGAAGCCACCCGTTGTCTACTAGATCCCGCACGCCCTCGTGTTTGGCCAGGATGGTATTTATGGCTTCAATCGGAGCTTCGATAATTACATTTAGCCTGAGCGGTTCGTGCTGGTACTTCTCGCCGTCGTGGACCGATTGCCAAGGCAGCCCGACCCGCAGATCGCCACCGTTGCCTTCAAAGACCCCAAGGCGGCCAACTACGTTGTGCAGAGTTTTATTACCTGAGCCGAACTGCTGGTTTTCAACCGTTGAGGCGTAGTACTGCAGGCTGATCCAGCTAGCAACCACCATTGGAGCGGTCATCACCAGCTCAAGCACGCCGAACCCGTCGTCAGCACGCCAATCGTAGGAGTGCAGGAATGATCGGCCGGCTTGATCAATGCCGGAGCTGCGGTGCCGGGGGGCGATGACAAATGCTCGGCAGCCAGCTAGACCCCACTCGGGTCGAACCTGAGCCCAATCCGTACTCCGTCCAATAACAGATCGGTGCAACTTGGGTCCGGGTGCAATGCCCATGCGGCGAGCTCGCTCCTCACGGGCAAGCACCCCTGTTAGTGCCAGACGTTGTTCCAGCAAGACAAGATCAGCCTCGTGGCCAGCGGGAACCAGCAAGGAATCGAAGATGTCGACCTCATCAGTAGTCGTGTTGTGCTGCGCCGCAAGGAACCACGTGTCCTCTGGAATCTTGATGCCATTAAGAGCTAACGCCGCACGAACATCGGGGTCATTGAGGACGGCCACTGCCACACGTGCGTTCGCCTCGCCGGTATGGCCACCACAGGCACCGCAATCCAGACCGGTGTCATAGGGGTTGTTAGCTGTCATAGCACCGTGCCCCGTGATCATCACAAGCCGTCCGAAACCACTAGTCAGCGACATGGCGCGAAGGGCGCCCTCGGCCGTTGCAATTCGGTCTGCTAAGGGAATGCCAACTCCCGGCTTGCCGCCCGCTTCAAGACTCGGCCCTTTGTGGGCGATAGCCCAGGTGCTCAGACCTTCTTCTTCGGGTCGCTTACTTGGTCGGCTCAACCCGTAGGCGTTCGCGAACAGCTTGGGGAGATAGGCGAGCCCGAACGATCCCACAAAGCTGAAAGATGAGATTGAACCCCACTTGAACCACTTCCAGGAGCGTTGGGTTTGGTGACGCAGGCGGCGGCTCTCTACCGCTTCCGCATGACGCTCTGGGTTGCTGACCGTCTCGGCGATAGTGAATGTCGGGGTCAACAACACTGGGCACTGGGTGTTGCCGACCTCGTGAGCCAGTGGGATGTAATCAATGGCGAAACCGAAGAATCCGGCAAAGCCGATGGTGTCGATATCTTCACTGACGCTCTCGAGGTGGCGCCGAAAGACTTCGGAGCGTACATCGATGCAAAAAACCGCTTGAGTGGTGGGGCGCCGGTCAAGATCAGGGGTTGTTTCATGTCCAGCGAAGGACTCAATGATCTTGCGTTGTTCGGAACGATCGAACGCATCTTGCAGGATGAGGCGGATAGCCAACGAATCACGAATTTTGGGCTGCGTACCCATCGTCTCTAGTTGCTCTACAGCTTCGCTCCATGCTTTTTCTAGGCCAGAGCCAGCTAGTGACCTGAAGGTCGCCAGTTCCCAACTCAGCAGGACCGCTAAGAACTCTAGGAGGGAGTCGTCTTGCTGTCCGGCTAGTTCGCTCTCCCATACCAGACGGGCTGCATGTGCTGCCCAGCCGCCGACCTGTAGTAGCAGCGCGTGTAGATACAGTTCCCGAACCTCGCCCGGGATACCCAGTTCATCGAGGACATAAGCGTTCACATCCACTGCCCCTTGCGGAAGTGAACGAACTGTCTTACGGAACTTCCGCAGCCCCATCAGTTCTGGGGTGCGGTCTATGACAGCCTCGAAACGCCAGGCCGTGAACGGCGATTCTGCAGCTGCAGCTGAGCTCCACATTGCCTGACCACCGTCGAAATACGCGGCGGCCCAAGCCGAGATTCGGTCCACGGTCAGCCGTTTCCAATCTCGGCCCGTATGGGCCGAGGCCACCCGTGCCACCGTAGGGACTAGCGGGGCAGCAGCAAGCTCGTCACCGCAGGCCTCGCGGGCCAACTCCAACAACTCGGCCGGGTTAGAAGCGGGAGAGGATTCAGCAGAGCTGAGAGCGAACAACAGATCGCGGTGACTGATCCGGCCAGATGCAACAGCGTCAAGATAGAACGCTGCAGGTAAGGTCGCCCGGGCTCCGGCAGTACTGGCTAGTAGTTCTGCAACCTCTCCGAACGGTTGGCCAGTGAGACCAAGGTACGGATTCACCGCAACGAAGTTCTCTAGTGGCCAAAGAGGTGCGATTCGCCGGCACGCGTTACGAATAGCCACCTCGGCAGGCTCGGCCCTGATGGTGAGGGCCTGTGCAGGGTTCTGAGACACGGGGTCAACTCCTATGTTGTTTGGATTTGAGAAGATCATCTGGGTGTTGGATGGGTTCGTCATCGCACCGACTCCGCGGGGGCTTTCTGAGTGCGGAGGGCGCCGACTACGCGGTCGAATGCGGTATTGGCGTAGAGGCCGTTTCTTAGATGAACGGCTATCACTCGTCGGCGAGGACTACTGCCGTGTGCTGGTTCGAAGACTTGCATCAGTACGACAGTGGCGAAGGCCCCGAGGATGAGCACCATCAGTGCGCCTTGGATAGCAGTCGGAACTGCAACCTCTGGAACCGTGTTCACGAGGATTTTGTGGGCAACCGATTCCAACACGAAGAATGAGAGCGTGACGCCAAAGGCCATGGCCGCTACCCGAGCGGTTCCCTGAGCAGTCCCAGCGGAGTCAAGAGTAGGTGCAAGCAGCTGCGTAGTGCCGAGCACCAGGATCAGCCCCACTGCCAACAGCATTGGTTCGCCAGTCAGGTTGACGCCGAACACTGCGGCGAGCGCAAGGTAGATTGCTAGCGCGATTACCACACTGCCGAGCACCCGCAAGGGGGCGCCTAGGCGCTTGGGAACTGCAACCTTGTCGGCCCGGGCGTCATCGATGACGCTGCCCGAAGACAAGAAGGCATGTGCTTTGTAGAAAGAGTGAGCAACCAAGTGCAACAGAGCAGCGGTGTAGATACCCATTCCGCAGACCATGAGCAAAAAACCCATTTGAGCGGCGCTGGAGTAGGCCAGTGAGACTTTGATTGAGGGCTGTGTCAGCAATACCACCGAGGCAAAGAGCGCAGTGAAACCGCCGACCACAATGAGCAGCGTCGTAGCTAGATACACCGGGGCTATGACGTAAGCCATAAGGATTGCCAGAAACGGACCAGCGTTGAGGATGCCTGCATGTAACAAGGCCGAGACTGGCGTGGGAGTCTCCATGACCTCGACCAACCAGCCATGTGCCGGGAACTGCGCGGACTTTAGGAGTGCCGCCATAACTAGGCAGACGGCCGAAAGTTCAACGGTTCCGTAGCCCCAGCCAGGTGTCACGGTAGCTCTGGCACCGTCGATGATTGCCTGTAGGTTTCCTGTACCGAAGTGATGGTTAAGGCCAACAGCAGCGGCGAGCAGAAACAAGTCGCCGATCCTGGCGACAATGAACTTCTTGCGCCCCGCCACTATTGCGGCGGGTCGGTCCTTGTAAAAGAGTAGTAACCGGTGCAGGGCCAAGCTCGTGGCTATCCAGGCCGCCACAAGCAGCGCCAGATTGCCCGAAAGTACAAGAACCTCAACGCACGCGATTGTGGCGGCAAGCCGGCCGAGGAACACCCCATGGCGACTCTCGCCATCAAGGTAGTTGCAGCTATACCTGAAGATAACAACCGCCAAGAGGCTGATCATGAGCAACATGACTGTGCTTAGAGCATCAAGGCGGATCGACAAGCCCAACCCACCACCGCCCAAAGTTGGGCTCTCAATTAAGCCATTAGCCATGGTGGCCGCTGCGGCAACAGCTGCGACCGCAACACCCAGCCAGCTGGCAATGGCACCCAGCTGGATAACACGACGCGGATTTGCGCCAGGAAAGATGGCAGCGGCCACCGCGACGGCAACAAAGGCGATCGGTGCCAGAAGTACGAGTAGGGATGTGCTGTTAGACATAAGAAACACAATACACGCAATCTAATACACGATGCAAGACTCGCATATAATTATCTGGCATCTCAATGGTCAGCCCGTTTCTAGAAGGTCAGAGTGATAACTCGTTGGTTATTCCGTTGAACTCCACATGCCCCGATGCGCCAGCCCAATTTCCGCTGATCACTGCTTCAAGCACCTCTGATTGGCTAGATCGGGCGTAGCAGCGCTCGGTTTCACTGAGTTTGCAGATGGCTACTACATAGGGGTCAGAGGAAGCGGTCTCGTAGACCGCCGTGGCGGCGGCCAATACTGCTGACCCGGAAGCTTGTTCCACAATCAGTCTGGGTGGCGGTTCCTCGGGATGCCGTGGGACCGCATTTTCTTGTGTCCAGCGCTGGGGGCCGTGGTCGGTCTTGTTTGCAATGGTGCCCGGGGTCGTCGACCAAACTCCGGCAACGTGTTTGGTCATGTGCATGCCAACCCCCGTCACCATTGCGGTGCCAACAGAGCCTGTCCGCAGTCGGTCGACCATATGGCTGATGGAGTGGCTCATGTAATTACTGCCAGGTCCGCCGTGATAAGGGAGTCCGCCGGTCAGAGAAAGATCTCGCTGATCGGATTCATCAATTCCAAGCGCATCAGTTGCGAACTGCATTGCAGCAGGAAAGCAACTGTAAAGATCGAACACATCGATCTGGCCGATGTTTAGCCCAGCACGCTTGAGTGCTTCTGAGGATGCAGACCGCATGGCAGGGGATGAGCCAAGCTCAGTCCGTTCTGCGATGTGAACGGTATCGCGTGCGAATCCCCAACCTCGAAGGTAGACACGTCGTTCAGGCGGTACGCCCCAGCGTTCAGCAACCTCATGCGTAACTAGCAAGTTTGCGGCCGCCATATCGACATCGAGGAATGCAGTCATCAACTTTGTGTACGGTGTGGCAATCATCCTGTTGTCTTTAGTCGGAGTGATGATGGTGCTGGCACTATGGCGCTGCGGGAACCAAGCATCTGGGTTTTGGCTTGCTACAGAATTCAATCGATCCATCACTTCACCCAATCGGTAACGGTCAGCAGCATCCGCCCCGCGTTCAGCCCAACGGGCCTGCTCGAGCAGAGCAAATGTGAGCCACGCAGGTAGGACTCCGTGAGCAATCTCGGTAGGCAGGTACCACTCGTTGAGATGAACGGGAAAGGCTGGCGGGTGAGGATGTGGAAAGGACCAGCCCCGCTCGGTTCCGTTACGGTCAAACTCTTTTTGAGTCGCGAGTGCTTCTCCGCCTACGACTATGGCTACCGAGGTTTCACCAGCCAGCATTCGTGCTGCTGCTGCGTCGCAGAGACGTTGCGGGGAGGTGCCAGCGAGGATGGATTCCTCGCGGCGAGCGGCGGGCTGACCAAGACGCTGGGCTAGGCGCAATGGTGGGTCGTCGTAATACCAGGACTGGCAATGGACTAGTCCGATTTCGTCTACTGCCTTGAGCACATCACGTGCAGTGGTCCTCGTTCCTAGGACAGCGTCAATTGCGGCTGCCCGGCTGACCTCATCCCACATGTCGAGCGGTTCAGGCGCGACCTGCCCGTGGTTCCAAGTGCGGCGAGCCGTACCGATGATGCATGGGGATAAAGGATTGATGCGTTCTGCCATAAATACGGTTTCTAACACACGAGCTATAACTCGGCAATACTGAATCGCATACTACAGTTCGGAGTTCAGGTTGGCCAGAGAGCAAGCTCGCCAGATCCGGGTTCCTGGCTCCGGGTTCCTGACTAAGGATGGCCGATTACGGATTGCATCGTGGGCAGTCGCCAGGGGAGGCCAGACCATCGACGGCGATTTCTGCCCGGTGCTTGCATTCGCCCCGCGAGCAGGCGAAATGTTCTGAGGCGATCATGTTCGTCGCCGATCCACACCATTCGCAAGGGAGGCCGACCGTTACCTCAACGATTCCCCACCCTCGGGCCTGACAGCGCTGGCATCGCGCTGATAGGCGGATAGCAAGACGCTCCGCCAACTTTTCCAGACAGAGCTGTCGGGTTGGATTGAGGTGTGCGCGCATGTCGGTCTGGAGGGTGGCCGTGCCTGCGGTGGCAATGGTTGAAGCGATGGCGTCGCGCAGTTCCTCGTTGTCTTGAATGCCTTTGATAAACGGTCCGATATTGGGTGATGGAGACACAATGAGAGCGTGGGAAGGAAACTGGACTCGATCGAGAAAGGATACGGGAATCGATACCTCGGTGGTCGTGAGCTGAGCAAAGTTGGTCTCCGTTGTTCGCAGAAACTCATTGATTTCCAAGTCTTCTTTATCATCAATGAATACTGCTAACTCAAGGCCGGTAGCTATGAATGGAATCTGTGGGTGAGGGCCAAAGGATCCCTCGCTTGACAGTCCGTATCTGGCACCGGTGTGGTCGAGAGCCCAACGGGCCTTTTTCCGGGCGGTTTCGTGCTGGTCCAATATGCGGGGGATCTCGCCGGTAAAGGTGCCTAGCTGATCGGTGTCTAGTTCTGCCACAGCAACCCTGACGCCTAATACCCGACTGAGCCGCGGACCAAACTGCCTTTCCTTGCCATGTTTAGTAGCAAACGCCACGTACTGAAGGAGTCTTGTCGTCGCTGGGCCTAGGTTCATCCGACAACATCTGCTAGCACAAGCACCGAATGCCTCGGGAGTTTGCGTATTCTCAGATACAGAATGGACCTCATATGCGACCTCTAGGAAAAGACTAACACACGAAGTGTAACTCAGTAGTCTAAAAGTACTATCTATAGAACACGATCTCTAACTCGTGTAACATGGGTGCAAATGACACAAGCAGTGTTCAACGCCAACCCGACCGGAGTACTCCCGTGACCTTGCTGAGCAACAAGCGCCTTTTGATTACCGGTGTGTCCACCACCGATTCCATCGCGTACGCCACTGCAGCAGCGGCGCTCGATCACGGGGCAAAGGTCATACTCACCTCCTTTGAACGCGATCGAGAACGCACAGTCGATGCCGCCGCCCGTCTTGGGCCCGAGATTGAGGTGCTTGAGCTTGACGTCACTGAGGACTCGCATTTCACGCGACTGACTGGAGAGATTATGGAACGCTGGCAGGGTCTCGACGGTGCGCTTCACGCAGTTGCCTTTGCGCCTCGTTCCGCACTCGCCGGAGATTTCCTCCAGGCCGATGCTGCTAGTACTCAACGGGCATTTCACGCTTCGGCGTACTCCTATGCAGCGCTTGCTCGAGTTTTATCCGCACTGGCCCCTCAAGCCGGTGGTTCCATCCTGGGACTGGACTTCGACGCCTCAGGTGCTTGGCCGATTTACAACTGGATGGGCGTGTGCAAAGCCGCGCTTGAGTCAGTCAACCGCTATGTCGCCAGAGACTGCGGACCGCGCAGAATTCGCAGCAACTTGATCGCTGCAGGCCCACTCCATACACGCGCCGCAGGCGGTATACCTGAGTTCGATCGTCTTACTGAGGCATGGGAGGCTCGATCGCCAATGCCGTGGAATGCAAGCGATCCCAGCCCAGTCGCTGATGCAGCTTGCTTTCTATTTTCGGACCTAGCTAGGGGGGTCACCGGCGAGATCCTTCATGTAGACGGTGGCTACCACGCCATGGCTGCCAACCTTGAACACACTGGGCCTAGAGAAGATCCCGCCGCCTGAACGGCAGAACTAATGACTGCGCTAAAGAACTGATGTCCTCTAGCTTACGTGTTACAATTCATGACTCACCCTGCCCCTAGTCGGGCGCACTGAGGGGTAATGGTGACCAAATGGTTGAGAAAAAAATGAAGACCAACTGGACCTTCCTGACCAATCACGCACACGTTCTCGTCTGTCTCACCGAAGAACCAGACATTCGTGGTCGCGACATCGCCGAAAGGGTGGGAATCACAGAGCGTGCCGCCCAAGCCATCATTTCTGACCTAGTTGCCGATGGTTACGTGTCGCGTTCTCGAGAAGGGCGCCGTAACCGGTACGAAGTCTACCCTGACGAACCACTCAGGCATCCACTTGAAGATGATCACACTGTGGGCGAGTTACTCAAGGCGCTCGGCCGTCTTCAGACTGCGAAGAAGGCCAAAGCCAAAGTTCACTCCTCCAAAAGCTGAAGTGGTCCGAGCAGCAAACGAATATCTCACAGGCAACTAGCTACGCTGCTACGCAGCTAGCTGGCGGCGGCGCAAGAAGAACCATCCTGCGATGATCGCCGAGGCCAACAGCGCTGGCATCACTACGGTAGGAAACTCGGGCACTACTGGACTTGGTCCGATGGAAGACAAGCAAGAAACGTTTCCGCCTCCTAAGGCATGACCAGCAGTTTCGCTGTCATCTGCCCAGAACGCAGGCTTGCGATTGTTCACACATTCGGTGGCCGAAGCAATAGCAAAGCCTTCATTGTTTAGGTTTGCCATTCCGCCTGGCCGATCAAAGATCCCTGATGATACAAACTTGCCGGTAACCGGGTTGAGGTGAAAGATCGCTGATCTACCCAAACAACCATCATCGCAAACTGACCACAGCACTCCTAGATCACTATCAAATTCGAGATCCATAACACCCGATTGTGGATTGGTGATAGTCGTCACACGAGAGAACCCGCCAGTTACATGGTCAAGGGCATAGACATAAATTGTCGGAGTGGTCTCGAGGCCTACAAAGAACAAGCCAGTGCCGTGATCAGCATATTCAGAGGGTACGTAGGTATGGTTCTTCGTATCGTCAAAGAAGAAGTTTGAGGTTAAGAAAGAATCAGGAATCCAGGTGGTTGCCTCCATGCCAAGATTCGCTCCGACTGCAGGCAGATCTGCGGTCAAGTTCCATTCTCTGGTGGCTGTCAAACTGCTTCCAGCAGTTGCCGGATCAAATCGAAGAATGCTGTTGCGGCTCACCGTGTTGGCATCATTATTGCGTTCAGTCGATACATAGATTCCATCAGTTGAGGTTGCGCTGGCAATGGTGACACCCTCTGCATCTGGGTTGCCCGTTCCGTCTGGGTAACGTAAGGCCTTTCCTGATCCCCAGCCGTTAGCAGTATCGGGGTCCAGATTGAGCCGTTAAAGATAATCTTGAACAGCATCCCGGGGCCATTACGGGCGGCCCACAGAACTCCAGTGCTAGGTGTCCCCGAGCCTTCATATGCCAAGCCGCTCATATTGCCGCCGAATACACTTAGGCCGTCTATTACCTGAATCGACGAATCCCCTGGCCATGGCAAAGTCACCACATCGCCCGGGCAGGCATTGATGTCGCCCTTAGTGGCGCCTGTGGTGTCGGTAAAGGCACCATTGCCATTTGGGCAACGGCCAAATGTGGTTGAGCTATGTGCAATCCAAGAGTAGGAATCAATTAGCGCGCCAGCAGTATCGAACAAGCGAGCGCTGTCCAAGCTGTCTAGGGAAAATCCTATAGCGGCCTCATCAAGAACGAAGTAGCCGCCCGCAGTCACCAAGGTTCCGGCCGGGATTGTGTAGCTACGGCTGTCATCGTTGTCACGGAATTTGAGTCCCGAAATATCAAGACTTGATGGGGTGGAATTGTACAACTCCACCCAATCTCCGGGGGTTCCAGAATCGGATTCGATTTCGTTGATTTTCATTGATGCAACGCTTGCCGTACAACTGTTTGCTGCACCCTTAGTCGAAGCGACGGTAGTTGCAAATGCGCCAGTTCCGTTCGGGCACCGCCCATAGCTAGTAGTGGCATGAGATCCCCAGACATAAGAATCAATGAGAACCGCTGATGCGTCATACAGCCTTGCGGCGTCAGAGCTACCCAGACCGAAGGCGAAAGCAGCCTCTTCGACAAGGTAGTAACCGCCCGCCGAGATGGAAGTCCCCACAGGAATCCGAAAAGTGCGGGCGTTGTCATTATCTTTGAAGTAATAACCCCCAATATCAACAGCTGTAGAACTGGGGTTATACAATTCAGCCCAATCGCCGGGGCTGCCACCGCTGGACTCGACCTCATTAATTTTGATGACCGAGGATTGTGCCGATGCGGGTGCTAACGAACCCAGAGAAAGAACGATTAGGATCACCGCAATGCCCGCAGCAGCAAAGCGCCGGCCGCGACTTTGGGAGGAGGGCTTTTGCTTGGGGGAGAGCTTGCTTCGGGGCTGGTTTCGCGAGGAATTAGCCATGTGGAGTGTCCTTCCAAAAAGTCGAGCTGTGCTTGTGCGCAATCGACCGACTGAAACTAAATCTCGGAACTGAATAGAGGGTGTCCTAATAGACAACAGTTCATGAGCATCAGGTTCCTAGTCTTGACCCGCTGTTGACCGAGGTGGACCTGTCTCATAACCTCAGCAAAGTATTACTGGATACTTATATGTTTCGGGGTTTGTGATGCATGAGCAATCAATCGGGCTGACGACCTCGGACTCCACTTCTGATCGCGCCAGTAAACCGTTTCGGACGGGTGCTCCAAACATCCTCGTAGTGGTGCTAGATGACACCGGCTTTGGGCAGCTTGGATGCTATGGCTCTGATCTGTTCACCCCAGCCATCGATGGCCTAGCCGAGCGGGGTGTCCGCCTGAGCAACTTCCACACAACTGCAGTTTGTTCACCCACGCGCGCATGTCTCTTGACTGGACGCAACCATCACCGGGTTGGTGTCGGCATGTTGCCTGATTTACCAATGAACTTTCCCGGCTACACAGGGCGCATCCCCGCCGAAGCCGGCACCATGGCCGAGATACTGCGTGGCGAGGGCTATGCCACGTTTGCGTTGGGAAAATGGCACCTCACCCCGCGGGATCAGCGTTCACCATCTGGGCCGTTCGAAAACTGGCCACTTGGTAAGGGGTTTGAGCACCACTACGGCTTTTTAGGTGGTGACGCCAACCACTGGGCACCTGAACTTGTGCGTGATAACTCATATGTTGACCCGCCCAGGACGCCTGACGAGGGGTACCACCTATCTGAGGACTTAGCAGACGAGGCAATCACTCGGCTGCGTCAGCTGCGGCGCGACCAACCTACCCGACCGTTCTTTTTATGGTTGGGAATGGGTGCCACGCATGCTCCACACCATGTGACACCAGAGTGGATTGAGCCCTACAAGGGACAGTTCGATAATGGTTGGGAGGCTTGGAGTCAAGCGACTCTTGAACGTCAAATTGCGTTGGGAATCGTGCCACCCGAAACCCCTCTTCCATCTGCTTCTGAACACGTTGCCGTCTGGGATGACCTAGATGGTGATCATCGACGCTTGTACGCGAAAATGATGGAGATCTACGCTGGTTTCTTAACTCACGCCGACGCTCAAATAGGCAGAATTCTGACTGAACTAGAGCAACTCGGTGAACGCGATAACACCATCGTTGTTCTGGTATCCGACAATGGTGCCTCTGGAGAGGCCGGTCCTCATGGGTCCGTCAGTGAGTTCCGATTTGCTCAAGGTAAAGATGAAGATTTTGACCTGAACCTAGCCATGATTGAGGAGCTCGGTGGTCAACGTACCTATAACCACTACCCGTGGGGTTGGGCAGAGGCTGGAAACACTCCGGTCCGCAGATTTAAGCGCTACACCTTTGAAGGGGGTGTGCGTGACCCGTGCATCATTTCTTGGCCAAAAGGATTAGAAGATGCGGGAGTAATCCGCAACCAGTATTGCCATGCGGTTGATGTCTTACCCACATTGTTAGATCTAGCCGGTGTAGAGCCGCCAGCCTTGATAGGCGGGGTGTCTCAGATGAGCTTTGATGGTGTCTCACTTCGCTCGATGCTTTCTGCCGCTGATGCCCCTGAGCCGCGCGTGAGCCAGTACTACGAATGCTGGGGAAGCCGGGCGATGTACGAAGGGGGCTGGAAGGTAGTCACCAACCACGTCAACCAGCTCACCCATGCCGAGCGGGACCTGATTGCTGGTAGCAACAAGTTCGCCGATGACCATTGGCATCTTTTTAATGCTCAATCGGATATGGCCGAGAACATCGACCTTTCCGTCGAATATCCAGAAATTCGGGACGCTCTAGTAGCTCGATGGTATGAAGAAGCTGACCGCAACGGTGTGTTGCCGCTGAGTGACGGGGTTATGGATCGCATTGCGCATCTGTTTTTGCCTTGGCCGGCTGGAGCTGCGCGTGTTGAGCTGCGACCGGGCGAACGAGTGTTTGAGGACAACACTCCATCTCTGTCTCATGGGTTCACTATCACGGCATATCTTGGTGCACCGTTGAGTCTTGGCTGTGTGGGCGTGCTGGCCGAACAGGGCGACTACAACGGTGGCTGGGTCTGGTTTAGCGACGGAACGACGCTGACCTTCGCGTGCAGTTACGTGAGTGAGTATGTGACCAAACTATCGGTAGATCTTCCCATTGGGGCCAAGGTAATTAGAGTCCTTGGTCGCCCCAGAGAAGAGGGCATGGACTTGGCCTGCGACGCAAACGGCGTGGCTATTGGTACCGGTCGCATCCCGCATTCCTGGCCCGGGTTGTGGTCGCCGAACTCCTCGGCATCGCTACTAGCTGGAGTCGGCAGGCCGTTGCCGGTCTGCGATGGTTATGACCCGTTAGTGGCATTTTCTGGCACACTCGACCGACTTGTAGTCGAGTCAGATGCTGGGTTGAGCTTTCTTGAACTGGATCACCAAGTAGAGACTGCGTTTCGAAACCAATGACAGCTACTAAAAGAACGGTTGTGAAACCAATGACAGGTACCAGAAGAACAGTTGCGAAAACAGCACAGTCGAAAACGGCACAGCGGCGGCGCGGCCGTCCTGCCAACACCTCTACTAACGACACCGTGGCAGCCGTGCTTGTTGCAGCTCGAGTCCAATTCGCTGCTCATGGGTACTCCGCAACCTCAAATCGGACGGTGGCTAGCTCTGCGGGGCTTGCACACACTGCGATCTACAATCATTTTGGCTCGAAGGCGTTGCTGTTCACTGCGGTGTTCGTCGATGTGCAAGACCGGCTTATTGAGGAACTCGACAACTCGGTGCGTGAAACTCCGTCAACACCAGTATTTCCAAGAGCATTACTTGACGGAATCGAGGCGCTACGAGATACCGATCCCACCTATGTGGAGTTCCTCGCCTCGATGTACACCGAAGTGCGAAGACACCCAGAACTTCGTGAAGTTTTCCAAAGCGGAGACTCTTTTCCAATTCTTGACAAACTACGGGAGCTAGCCGCAACGGACTCGGCTTTCGACCCAGAGGGTCGAGAACCTGAAGACAATATGTGGTTCTGGATCACGTTCGCTCTCGGCCTTGCACAACTCAGCACCTTGGCCGACAGTCAGACCTTTTCTCTAACCGTCGAGGCGTTACGTCGACAGTTCGCGACACTGCAGCTAGCCAACACTACAGGCCTTGATACAAAAGGCTCCGACTCAAAAGGCCGAAACTCATGACTAACCTCCCAGTACCGGCAGTATTTCCAGCCAATATTGATGAGCTGACACCGGCTATTATTCAGGCCGCTCTATCTGAGCGATCGCAGGGAGTGTTCGTAGATGAGGTAAAGATCGTCGCTGCGAAACGTTGCGGTGACGGGGTTGCGTCCACTGCAGATCGGGTCGTGCTCGACCTGAGCTACCGGCCTGGCGCAGATGCTGGCCTTCCGCGTCGAATGATTCTCAAAACCATGCTTGCCTCACCGCACGCTCCGGCAACCATGTACCACAACGAGGTGCGCTTTTATAGCGAGCTCCGCCAGGACATTGACATTGAAACGCCGGCGGTATTTGCAAGCAACTTTGACTCGGCCACCGGGCGGTTCGGTCTACTGCTCGAAGACTTAAACGCCCGCGACGCTAGGTTCCCTTCAGCACTTGACCCCGTCAGCCTGACCGAGGTGCGTTCAATCCTCGGGCATCTTGCAACTCTCCACGCACAATTCTGGGACAGCCCCCGGTTCACCGGCGACCTAGCTTGGATGAGCACCCCAATCCTTGGCGGCATGGCCGACGTGTTTGACCTGATTGGGTTGGAACTGATCGAAGATCAGGTATCGCGCTACCCGTTCAAGGCAGAACTGATTGCTCCGCTTCATCGGACCCTTCCGCAGTTGTGGGACTTGCTTTGGCAGGTACAACGGCAACACACCGCAGCGCCAGCCACACTGCTGCATGGTGACCCGCATCTTGGCAATACGTATCTACTACCTGGCGACTGCGGCGGCTTGTTAGATTGGCAGCTAATGATGCGGGGGAGTTGGGCCCACGACGTCACTTATCTAATAGTCACTTCACTGGACCCCGAGACCCGACAGAGGCATCAGCGCGACCTGATAAGCGAGTACCTAGACCTGCTAGGCGAAGCTGGTGTGGCCAAGGTCCCCACGGCCACGGATGCTTTCCAGCAGTACCGTTCCGCTGCCTTATGGGGCCTCGTCATTGGTTGGCTGATCTGCCCCCCAGAGAACTACGGGCAGCCCATTACCGAAGCCAACATCAAACGCACACTGGCTGCAGTCATTGACCTTGACACGCTGGCCGCGATTGAACAGTCCGGTACCCAGTAATCCGTCCCGCACCCAATGAACAGAGAGCAAGTATATGACTCACACGAGCAGTAATAACTCTGATGGTCACATCCATACCGCTGAACGGGTGGCCGATCTGATGGCGATCCAGAATCTTGCCACTGCGTATGCCCACGCTGTGGATGATCTGGATTGGCCCCGCTGGCAGGCATTATTTCTTCCCGATGCTCGCATTGACTACACCTCTGCCGGCGGCATTAAGGGCAACCCCGCAGAGCTTGCAGCCTGGATGCCAACTGCTTTATCAATCTTCGAGTTCAGTATGCATACAACATCTACCCACGAAGTCAACTTTACGGACTGGGACGCTGCAACGGGTCGGGTGCACGTGTTTAACCGCAATGGTGTGCAGTGGGAAGGACGTGCCGAGATTGTCGATGTTGGCGCCGTCTATGAGGACACCTACGCGCGGGCCGACGGTGCCTGGCGGTTCGCAAGCAGAGTTGAACATACCAAGTACATCACTGGGGGCACATTCGCTGACCTGATCCGTCAGACTGCTTCTGAATCACACGCCGACAACCGCAGCCCGCTATTTGGCTGAGGCATGTAGTCCCATGATGCTCCGGTTCAGTTCTGAGGCCAAATCTCTAAAAGGTGACCATTCTTGACACCGCAGGACCTGAGCTACCTACTATCACCGAAGTTGCTAATAGCTATGTCAATTTATAGACGTTTAGTAACGGAAATTATTTAAAAGCAGTTAAGGTGTCAAGCACCTTATAGAACAGGGCAGCATTTCTTCTATGTGATGAAAATAATTGATCAAGTAAAAGTCTTTCTTCACCGAGAAAACAGGTAACTATGAGCGCACCAAGAAGTTGTTCGAGCCATTTTCGCCTGATTGTCTGCATTGCAAGTGTGTTGTTACTTGCCGCAGCCTGCGGTAGCAAGACCAATACCGATGCCGTTCCTAAGTTGAAACTTGAACGCGTTAATACAGCTACAGCAAACCCATTCATGGGCAACCTAGGAACCGATGTAGTGGGGGTAACTCCACCCGCCGAGAGCAGTGGCAAGATCTACGGTGATTCACCAGGCCTCTATGGTGGTACCCAAAACCTTGCTGCATGTGACACTTCCAAGATGGTTTCTTTTCTTGAAGACAACCCTGAGAAGGGCGCTGCGTGGGCAAAGACCCTTGGTATTAAACAGAGCGATATTTGAACCTATATTGGCACCCTAACTCCGGTCATCCTGCGAACAAATACCGCCGTTACAAATCATGGCTTTGCTAATGGTTCGGCGACCACAGTTCCTGCAGTGCTTGAGGCTGGCACCGCAGTTTTAGTCGATCCACAAGGCATGCCAGTTGCGAAATGCTATTGCGGCAATCCTCTAACTCCGCCGCCTAGCAAATTCACTTCACCGGGGTCGCCCCCAACAATCATTGTTCCAGGTTGTGTTGATGGGCCGGAGCGTGCGGTTCCATGCGACATTCCATCTGACACGACCACTCCCACGCCTACGACGACTCCCACGACTGCTTGTGTTGATGGGCCGGAGCGTGCGGTTCCATGTGATATTCCTCCTGACACGACCACTCCCACGCCTACTTGTGTTGATGGGCCTGAGCGTGCGGTTCCATGTGATGTCCCTGGCAGCACTACGACCACGTTTGTCCTTTGTGATCCTGACGCGTACGCATCACCATCAACTTCTCCTAAATGTTTTCTGCGGCCAAGCGGTACTTCAGGGGCAAGTGATAGCTCGCTGCCTGCTGGGTACCGTGTTCCGCCCTGGCGCTCAGTCCCTTCCGGCAACCAAACCACCACAGTTGCTCCAACAGCCAGCAGCGGTCCCGCAGCTGCTAGTAGTACCCGTTACTACGACGGCACAAGTTCTGCGGCAAAGTGCACGGGCGCCTTCGAGCAAGACCTAGGAGACACCCCAATAACAGTGCGTCGCCAAGGGGACCAAGTCTACATAGGCACCAACGAGCTAACTGGCACAGTGCAAGCAAACGGAAGAGTGTCGTTCCTGTCCACGTATTACATTGATGGTGATCCACCAGGAACCCAAAACGGCGAACTTCAAGTAGAAGGTCAATTTGTGCAAGGCCGATTCACCGCCAACATTCGCAGCAGCACTGCGGGCGTCGACGGTTATTGCGATCGCAGCATTTCCGCTGAGGAGTCAACGGTCTACGAGGGCACCGCAGTAGGGTCCGGCATGTGCGCTGGGGTTGAATCGCCTGTCATCGTTCGTCAGACTAATGCGAGCATCTCATTCGAGGTGGCTGGAGCATTACTGGCCTCTGGCCCGATCGGCTCCAACGAAGGAGGAGTGGCCGTCTTTGATTTCACCGTACCGGGTGCTTCAGGCGGTGGTGTCAGCTCTAGTGTGCAGATTGCGGGAAGGGTTAAATACCCTCTGCCGGATTCTGCTGATCAACTTCGAAGGGTTAGCGCAACTTCAACTGTCACGGTTGTTGGTGGGCCGGCTGGAGCGGACTGTGCTTACCTCATCAATGCCGTAGAACAAGTTCGATAATCGCCGCGGCCGACCAATACGCACCTTTACCCCGGGGGACCAAAGTGCTAGCGGGTCTCCGGCCGGTGGGGTGAGTCCAGCAGCGGTGACAAGGGAGTCTTCACAGTCGAGTATCTGACTGTGGTGAAGTTCCCATGGGGCATGCGCCACATCTGCCCACAGGTTCATGCCAGCAAACCTTGAGGCCAAGGCCCAACGGGCAGTAAGGAATCGTTCTAGTTCGGTCAGGTCCGCCTGTGCTACTGCTGCACCCACCCGGAGTTCTAGTCGACTATTGACTTGTGGGCGGGGCCAACGCCGAGCTGTGGTGTAGGTGAATGTGTCGATTCCGTCATGGGTACTAGTCGATGAACTCCAGCAGTAGGGAAGCCCGTAAGTGGTTCGGGCGACTATGGCGGGTAGTAGTCGTGAGATGTCAAGGCTGAAAAACCACACTGCGCGACAGCCTTCGGGCGTTAGAACGTAGGTGCGCACGTTGGTTTCTGGAAATGTTGACAACCTGCCAAGGGCAGGGAGGTGAGGGACGCGAATATTGCACATCTCGAAGGGGATTAGACCAACCCACGCAGCCCCATTACAAGTGTCAACCAGCAGTCCTTTGGGTAGTAATCGCTGTACCTCTGCGGGGTCGTAGGGCCAGTGAACCGAGCCAAGGTTTCGCCATTCTTGCAGCATGACTGGCCTCTCGACTGGGGTCGGGCAAGTGGTGGCAATGGCTTCTGGAGTCACAGCTTTCCTGCATCCAACAGCTGGAGTACTTCAACTGCACGTATGCGAACAGCATCAAGATCCGAAAGTCGGTGAGCGGCCCGAATTTGCTGGGCCACCCGTGGATTTTTTGCAAACCGATCCTCATGTCGAGCCAAGAAATCCCAATACAAGGTGCTGAACGGGCAAGCATCTTCGCCAGTCCGCTTCTTGCGGTCATAGTCGCAGTCTTTGCAGTAGTCGCTCATCCGATCGATGTAGGCGCCGCCGCTGGCATAGGGCTTTGTCGACATCTTGCCCCCATCGGCATACAGAGCCATACCAATCACATTGGGTGCCATGACCCATTCGGCTCCATCAACAAAACTGCTCCACATCCACTCCAGCAACTCCTGTGGACGAATGCCGGCAATCAGTGACAGGTTGCCAAGAATCATCAGCCGCTGAATGTGATGCGCCCAGCCATAGTCATGCACTGCACTCAGCGTATGATCCACGCAGCGCATACGCGTGGTTGCCTCCCCCCGAAACACCGGTGGAAGTGGCCGGTTTGCTTCTAACTCGTTGCTCTCCCTATACGTAGGCATCCAGAGCCAATAAACGCCCCAGACGTATTCGCGCCAGCCAATGATCTGGCGGAGCAAGCCCTCGGCCGATTCAATCGGCACCCGGCCAGAGCGATAGGCGATTTCAATCTCATCGCACACCTCAGCGGGGTGAAGCAGGCCAATATTTAAATACGGGGATAAGAGTGTGTGCGCAAGCTGCCAACTAGTGGTGAGCATTGCATCCTCATGTGGCCCAAATCTGGGTAGTGCCTCATGGATAGCATGGCGAACTCGGAGTAGTGCCTCAGCGCGAGAAGTAGCCCA
>Ga0209702_10004220_pt1 | contig 21248 bp, 19 predicted proteins | sample FRY01_FD_187210 | JGI IMG/M metagenome (GOLD analysis project Ga0209702, IMG submission 187210) | Freshwater microbial communities from Lake Fryxell liftoff mats and glacier meltwater in Antarctica - FRY-01 (SPAdes) (version 2) | ecosystem: Environmental > Aquatic > Freshwater > Ice > Glacier... | reverse complement strand
CCGTTGGGCCAGAAACTAATGGCCATGTTTCAGTCAAGGCCTGGCAAGCACTTTCTAAAATTACGGGCCGAGACCATGCCCATCTGGCCGCCGGTCGTGAGCACGACAAGATTCGTTTCCGCGATGTGCAGGCGCAGCCACGCAAGATTATTTCGGCACCGACCTGGTCTGGTCTTGAAAGTGAAGAAGTCAGCTATAGCGCTGGCTACACCAATGTGCATGAGCTCATTCCGTGGCGCACGCTGACGGGGCGTCAGCAGTTCTATCAGGATCATCGCTGGATGCTTGATTTTGGCGAAGGCTCCTGTGTGTACAAGCCTGCGATTGATACCAAGACTATCAAACCAATGCTTGGCTTCAAACCCAATGGACAGAAGGAAATCGTATTGAACTGGTTGACACCTCACCAAAAATGGGGAATCCATTCGACCTATTCAGATAATTTACGCATGTTGACGCTCAGTCGGGGCGGGCCGCACGTTTGGATTTCAGAAATTGAAGCCAAGCAGGCAGGTCTGATCGATAACGATTGGGTTGAAGTCTTTAACGTCAACGGCACGTTGACCGCACGTGTCGTGGTGAGTCAGCGTATTCCAAACGGCGTCTGTCTGATGTATCACGCACAGGAAAAGATTATTAATACGCCGGGCGCTGAACTCAGTGGCCAACGTGGTGGAATCCATAACTCAGTTACACGTACGGTGCTTAAACCCACGCACATGATTGGCGGTTATGCACAGCAGGCCTGGGGCTTTAATTATTACGGGACGGTCGGCAGTAATCGTGATGAGTTCGTGATTTTGCGCAAGATGAATCGCGTTCAATGGCTTGAAGGCAAGTTGGAAGAAGAGGTCACAAAATGAAAATTCGCGCACAGGTAGGTATGGTACTGAATCTGGATAAGTGTATTGGTTGTCATACTTGCTCAGTGACCTGCAAAAATGTTTGGACCAGTCGCGATGGTGTTGAGTACGCTTGGTTCAATAACGTTGAAACGAAGCTTGGTATTGGTTATCCAAAAGAATGGGAAAATCAGAAGAAATGGTCCGGTGGATGGCAGCGTACTGCATCAGGAAAACTCGAGCCACGCCAAGGTAGCAAGTTGCGGATTCTTGCGAATATTTTCGCTAATCCAAACTTGCCTACGATTGATGACTACTACGAACCGTTTACCTTTGATTATGAGCATTTGCAAAATGCTCCTCTGAGCCAAACGCCTCCGACTGCCCGTCCGATTTCTGTGATTACGGGTAAGACGATGGAGAAAATCGAGTGGGGTCCGAATTGGGAAGATGATCTGGGGGGGGAGTTTCATTCGCGTAGCCGTGATGCATTGTTCGAAGGGATACAAAAGGAGATGTATTCGACCTTTGAGAACACCTTCATGATGTATTTGCCTAGACTGTGTGAGCACTGCTTGAACCCGACGTGTGTAGCAAGCTGCCCTTCGGGCTCGATCTACAAGCGTGAGGATGACGGGATTGTGCTCGTGGATCAGGATAAGTGTCGCGGCTGGCGTATGTGTATTTCCGGCTGTCCATACAAAAAGATTTACTACAACTGGCAAAGCGGCAAGGCTGAAAAGTGCACCTTTTGCTATCCGCGTATTGAGGCAGGGCAGCCCACAGTGTGTTCTGAGACTTGCGTGGGTCGGATTCGTTATTTGGGTGTGCTGCTGTATGACGCAGACAAGATTGAAGCTGCCGCTTCAGTAGGCAATGAGCAGGATTTGTACCAGAGTCAGCTCGATGTATTTCTGGACCCGCACTCGGACGCAGTCATTGCCGAGGCGCGCAAGCAGGGCATTCCAGAGAACTGGCTCGACGCGGCACGCAAATCACCTGTTTACAAAATGGCGGTCGATTGGAAGGTGGCCTTCCCGCTGCATCCTGAGTACCGCACCCTTCCAATGGTCTGGTATATCCCTCCGCTGTCACCGATTCAGACCGCAGCAGAGGCGGGTCATATGGGGATGAACGGCATTATTCCTGACGTCAAGAGCCTGCGTATCCCTGTCAAATATCTTGCTAATCTATTGACCGCAGGCAAAGAAGAGCCTGTGCTGCATGCGCTTGAACGCATGCTGGCGATGCGGGCTTTTAAACGCTCAGAAACTGTGCATGGTGAAAAGGATCTTGCCGTGCTCGAACAAGTCGGTCTAAGCGAGGCAATGGTCGAGGACATGTATCAGACGATGGCAATTGCCAACTACGAAGATCGATTTGTTGTGCCCTCTAGTCACAAAGAAATGGTCGAAGACAGTTTCAACGAGAAGGGTAGTTGCGGTTTTACTTTTGGTAATGGCTGTTCGAGTGGAGCTTCGGAAGGCACCTTGTTTGGCAAGAAGAAGCACGGCAGCGATATTTTTATCGAGATGCCTAAGTCACGCAAAGTACGAACCGAAACTATTTAAACCTATGCCTTGGCTCGAACACAGCCAGGGGCGGAGAATTTTGATGCAAGACTTTAAATTATTATCGGTGTTGTTGTGTTACCCGGATCAGCCTCTGATCGACACGTTACCTGAAATACGCAAGTTACTCGAACAGCGTTCGACGTTATCCGAACAACTCGAACCATTGTTGAGTTTTTTAGAGAATGAATCGCTAATCTCGGCTCAGGAAAACTATGTTGCGACCTTTGATCGTAACCAGCGACACAGCCTGCACCTGTTTGAACATGTGCATGGCGAAAGTCGTGATCGTGGTCAGGCGATGGTTGATTTACTGACTGAATACCGTAAAAATGGTTTTGACATGGTGACCAATGAGTTGCCAGATTATGTTCCGCTTTTCCTGGAGTTTCTAGTGCAGATTCCTCAAGAGCTTGCGCAACAACTTCTGGGTGATGCGATTCATGTTCTGGCCATGATTGGTGACAAACTCAAAGTAAATAATAGCCCTTATGGCGTGATCTTTGATGTCATCCGTGCGCAGTGCCTGACGCAACCCTTGCCGTTTGAGGAACCTCCCATACGCGATATGGACGAAGCGATGGAGACGTTTGGTCCCGGTGCGGATGGGGTTGAGCCACTGTTAAAGCCATCCACCACGCAGGCCATCAATTTTTATCCAAGAAAACCTCATATACCTGGGGTCTCTGCGCAGTCTTCCAAGCATTGCTGATGCCAATCAGGAGCACATCATGAGTTATTTAAATAATTTTGTATTTGGAATTTATCCCTACATCGCACTTTCGATCTTCCTGCTGGGCAGTCTGGTTCGATATGAGCGGGAGCAATACACCTGGAAGAGCGACTCTTCACAGCTGTTATATAGGGGCCAGTTGCGTTTAGGTAATATTCTGTTCCACATCGGAATATTAGGTTTGTTTTTTGGTCATTTGGTCGGTTTGTTGACGCCGTTATGGGTTTGGCATTTCCTCGGTGTTTCCCATCCCTTTAAGCAGTTGGTTGCGGTTGTGGCCGGTGGCTTGATGGGTATTATCTGTCTGTCAGGTTTGTCATTACTGATTTTTCGCAGATTCACCAACCCGCGCATTGCTGCTGTCACCACGAAAGGCGACAAAATCCTGCTGTTATGGATCCTCGGTGCCTTGTTACTCGGACTAGCGACGATTACGCAGTCGGTCAAGCATAGTGATGGCTCCGTGATGGTGTTACTGATGATGTGGGCACAGCACCTGTTGACGTTTCAGGGTGATGCGTCCAGCTTCATGCAGCAAGTACCGCTTCTGTTCAAACTGCACATATTTATGGGAATGACACTGTTTGTGATTTTCCCCTTTACTAGGCTTGTGCATGTCTGGAGTGGTTTTGCTTCCGTGACCTATTTAGTCCGTCCGTGGCAATTGGTCCGCCGCCGTTAATTGGAGAGCAGCATGAGTGTACGAGTCAATGATATTGAAATTACGGATGAAGAGATCGACGCAGAAATTCATCATCATGTACGCGCGGAACGCCCCATCGATGATGCCCTGCGTACACTCGTGATTCAACGTATCTTGCTCGATGAGGCTGAGCGACAGGGTTTTGATGTGACGGACCTAGAGGCTACTGTGGCAAAGTTGATTGAGCGGGAGGTCACCTGCCCTGTTGCCAACGATGAAGACTGTCTGCGTCATTACCAGAGTTATCCCGAACATTTTACTATGGGTGCGTTGGTGAACGTGAGTCACATTCTGTTTCAGGTAACGCCTGATGTTGATCTGCATCTCTTGCGTGATCGAGCGACTACATTGCTAGCCGAACTCTTGGAGGCGCCACAACAGTTTGCTACGTTTGCGCAGCAGTATTCGAACTGTCCTTCTTCAAGAGTCGGTGGGAGCCTTGGGCAATTGTCCCGTGGCCAGACCGTGGCGGAGTTTGAACGGGCGATTTTTTCGGTTGCGGTTCCTGGGGTACTGAATTATCTTGTGCAAACGCGGTTCGGTTTTCACATCATCAGGGTTGATGAAGTCATCGCGGGCAGGTTGCTACCTTTTGAACATGTCTGCAAACAAATTGCCAATGCTTTGCGTGCTGCAAGCTTGGATCACGCCACCCAGCAATATCTAAAAGTGCTGGTGGGTCGAGCCAGTTTGGACGGAGTAAATCATCAAACACTTTACCGGCAATACTAGTGCGCCAATGATTTTGATTGGCATATGGGGCCAGAGCAAGTGTTCGCGACCGACGCAGCAGCCTAAAATACAAAGTAGGTTTGTCTATTGCAGCGCAGAATTTTTTTGCTCGATCTAGCCTTTGATTTTATGTGTGAACAACTTCTTTTAAGTGCGTTGATGAATATCAACGGCATCTCAAATGATCCGCGAGAACTTTGCGAGCGATTGGGTTTCTCGTAGGTGACGATCAAAACGCATGGCAACAATACGAGCCAGAAATCGTCCACGCGGAGTGATTGAGATCGATTCCGAGGAAACGTCTACCAGGCCATCGTGCGTGAGCTTGCTAACCTCAATTAGGTCGAGTGCGAAATAGTCTGCAAAATCGATTTGCCATCTTTGTTGAAAGCTTGGGATATCGATCGTAGATTGACAAAGCAGGTCGTGAATGGCCGCACCTCGTATTCGATCATCGCGTGTCATCACTAGACCTTTTGCGAGCGGAAGCTGTGTTTGATCGAGTGCGGTGTAGTAATCAAGAAGTACACGGTGATTCTGTGCGTAGGTATCACCGATGCGACTAATGGCTGACACACCGAGTGCGATCAAGTCGCAGTCGGCTTGCGTTGAGTAGCCTTGAAAATTACGTTGCAAGCTACCCTCATCAAGGGCGATCGCGAGTTCGTCTTCGGGTAAGGCAAAGTGATCCATGCCGATATATACATAGCCTGCATCGAGTAGCGTGGTCACGGCCAGTTTCAGCATAGCCAGTTTCTCTTTGGCATTCGGTAGTTCGATGGTCTCAATGCGGCGTTGTGGCATAAAGCGTTCTGGCAAATGAGCATAGCTGTATAGTGCAATACGTTCTGGACGCCATACCAACACGGTGCGAAGGGTTGCTTGCATCGTGACAACAGATTGTTTGGGTAGGCCGTAAATCAAATCCAGATTAATTGAGCGATAACCCAAGGCTCGGCCTTGTTCAAGTACCGCTTGCGTCATAGCTGCAGGCTGGATTCTATTTACGGCCTTTTGCACTGCGGGATCAAGGTCTTGTACGCCAATGCTCATGCGATTGAAACCATGCTGTGCCAACAATTCAAGAGTACCCTCGTTCAATCGACGCGGATCTATTTCAATCGAACATTCAGCCTCTGGACTGAAGTTAAAGGCGAGTTTCAAGATATGCATCAGACGACTGAGCTGTGCATTCGTTAAAAAAGTGGGTGTGCCGCCGCCTAGATGCAACTGAGTGACCTCTGGAGCGCTGTTGAATTCGCTACGCACTAAGGCGATTTCACGTTCAAGATAGTCAAGATACACATCCGCACTACCCCGATCCTTGGTAGCGATCTTATTGCAGGCGCAGTAATAGCAAACGGTATCGCAAAAAGGCAGGTGGATATAAAGCGAGAGCGCAGCGCCAGGCCGTTCAGCTTGTCGCGTATGGAGTGCTGCCAAGTACTGCTGTATGACTGGCCCTGCCGCAAAACGATCGGCCGTGGGGTACGAGGTGTAACGCGGTCCACTGCCGTCGTGACGTTCGATCAAGTCAGAATCAAATTCGACTGCGGCGAGATGGGCATGATGGGGGGTCATAGCGAGTTGCTTAAGCCACATTTGCTCTTTCCTCATTCGGTTCCCACTAGATTATCTGGGTTCGATGCTGAGGGGGTAAAACGAAATGCGGTTGAATTGATTTAGAGCAAAGAAAGTCGTAATGATTGAGTGGGAGTAGACGTGAGTTTTATGAGTCAGCGTGTTGACGTCGATCTATTCGTCGGGCTTGCAGCGCAAAAAAAAACCCAAGACAAGGTCTTGAGTTTTTTAATTTTGCAGGGGCGCCAGAACCGAAGCTCTCGCCATGTGTTGCAAAGGCTTAGAAGCCCATGCCGCCCATTCCACCCATACCGCCCATATCACCACCTGACATACCACCGCCAGCTGGTTTGTCTTCAGTAAGTTCGCATACTGCGACTTCGGTTGTCAGCAACAAACTGGCAACTGAGGCTGCATTTTGCAGTGCTGTGCGGGTCACTTTAGTAGGATCCAATACACCTTGCTCGACCAGATCACCGTACTGTCCAGTGGCGGCGTTAAAGCCGTAGTTACCCGTACCATTTGCAACGTTGTTGACCACAACGCTTGGCTCGGCGCCAGCGTTTGCAACGATACAACGCAGTGGCTCTTCGATTGCGCGCAGCACAAGTTTGATACCTGCGTCTTGATCAGGGTTGTCACCCTTGACCAAAGCGACCGCAGCGCGTGTGCGAATCAGAGCAACGCCACCGCCAGGAACAATGCCTTCTTCCACAGCTGCACGCGTTGCGTGCAATGCATCTTCGACACGGGCTTTCTTTTCTTTCATTTCGACTTCAGTCGCAGCACCCACGCGAATCACAGCAACACCGCCAGCCAACTTGGCTACGCGCTCTTGCAGTTTTTCACGATCGTAGTCAGATGTGGCTTCTTCGATCTGGACACGAATCTGTTTGACGCGTGCTTCGATTGATTTGGCATCGCCATGACCATCAATGATGACGGTGTTTTCTTTGCCGACTTCAATCCGCTTTGCTTGACCGAGTTCTGCCAATGTTGCTTTTTCAAGCGACAGGCCGGTTTCTTCGGAAATGACGGTACCGCCGGTGAGGATGGCGATGTCTTCAAGCATAGCTTTGCGACGATCACCAAAACCAGGCGCTTTAACAGCGGTGGTTTTGAGAGTGCCACGGATGTTGTTGACGACCAGCGTGGCCAAAGCCTCGCCTTCAACATCTTCAGCCACGATCAGCAATGGACGGCTCGACTTGGCAACTTGCTCAAGCATGGGCAGTAGATCACGAATGTTGCTGACTTTTTTATCGTAAATCAGGACATACGGATCTTCCAACGCTGAGACTTGCTTCTCAGGATTGTTGATAAAGTAGGGTGACAGATAGCCACGATCAAACTGCATGCCTTCTACGACGTCGAGTTCGTTGTCGAGTGACTTGCCGTCTTCGACAGTGATGACACCTTCTTTACCGACTTTGTCCATCGCATCAGCAATGATCTGGCCGATTGAGAAGTCGCTATTGGCCGAGATCGAACCGACTTGGGCGATTTCTTTGGTCGTGGTGCATGGCTTTGACATCTTTTTGAGCTCTTCGACTGCACAAGCAACTGCTTTGTCGATTCCACGCTTTAGGTCCATTGGATTGATGCCGGCAGCCACATACTTGAGACCTTCAACAACGATCGACTGAGCCAACACAGTAGCTGTGGTGGTGCCGTCACCAGCGTTATCAGAGGTCTTGGAAGCAACTTCCTTAACCAGCTGGGCGCCGATGTTTTCGAATTTGTCTTTGAGTTCGATTTCTTTCGCAACCGACACACCGTCTTTTGTGACGGTTGGGGCACCGTAAGAGCGCTCGAGCACAACGTTACGGCCCTTCGGGCCGAGTGTGGTTTTTACAGCGTTGGCGAGAATGTTTACGCCACGGACGATGCGCACGCGGGCGTCATCACCGAATAAAATTTGCTTGGCAGCCATTTAGATTCCTTTGTAATCAGTGAATTACAGGATAACGGCGAGGATTTCTTCCTCGCGGATGACGAGAACTTCGTCACCGTCAACTTTGACGGTCTGACCGGCATATTTGCCGAAAAGAATTTTGTCGCCAATCTTGACATCCATCGGCAAAACTTTGCCGGCTTCAGTTTTTTTGCCGGGACCAACAGCTAGCACTTCACCTTGATCGGGCTTTTCAGCGGCGCTTTCGGGGATGACGATGCCCGAGGCAGTAGTGCGCTCGTTGTCCAAACGTTTGACGATCACGCGATCGTGCAGGGGACGCAGGGCCATGTAGAACTCCTGTTGCAAATAATTATGGGGGTTAAGAAAAAATGCAGCACGAAATGAGCAATGAAAATTGTTAGCACTCACGGCTGTCGAGTGCTAATTATAGGGGTAGTTTGTGACATTTCAAGTAGGGACTAGTGAAATTTATCAAACTTTCTTAAATATAAAATCTATCTCAATGCGTGACTCGCTCAGCGCTGTCGCGTGGTCTGGGCCGAGACGGTATGGACCAAGTACCCAGTGCTACGCCTCTGTGCGGGGTGAATTAGATCCTTGCGCACTCATCAATTTCCTGCGCCAGTTGTTCTTACCACCCATCTTTTTAGTCACGCTCGCGGACTTTGCTAATCACCTAGCATGCACTGGTCTTCAGCAGAATGGTTCAGCCCCTATGTAAAAGGCTAGGGGGGTTACCTCTATTGCTGAGCATGATACTCAGCACGCAGCGACTTGGCAGCTGAGACCATGTTGGTTAGCGCAGGGATCACCTCGGCCCATTGGCGCGTCTTCAGGCCGCAGTCGGGGTTGATCCACAAACGCTCGGCGGGGATGCGCTCGGATGCTTTCCTAATCAACTCGACCATATGTTGTTCAGTCGGAATATTCGGTGAGTGGATGTCATACACTCCCGGTCCGATCTCATTCGGGTAGTTGAAGTGATCAAACGCATCAAGTAATTCCATGTCTGAACGCGAGGTCTCAATAGTGATGACGTCGGCGTCCATGTCGGCAATAGATCCGATGATGTCGTTGAATTCTGAATAGCACATGTGAGTATGGATTTGTGTTTCGTCTGTTACACCGTTAGCGGTAATGCGGAAACTCTCTACCGCCCAATCTAAATAGTGCTTCCATTCTGACTTACGCAGCGGCAGGCCCTCTCGCAGTGCCGCCTCGTCGATTTGAATGACGCGAACACCAGCTTTTTCTAAGTCTAGAACCTCTTCGCGAATGGCTAGCGCAAGCTGCTTACACGAGATAGAACGCGGCTGATCGTCACGAACAAATGACCAGTTGAGAATGGTGACTGGACCGGTAAGCATGCCCTTCATTGGTTTGTCTGTTAACGACTGAGCGTATTGAGTCCACTCAATAGTCATGGCCTTGGGGCGATGGATGTCGCCGAACAGTATCGGAGGCTTCACGCAACGTGAGCCATAGCTTTGTACCCAACCGAACTGACTAAAGGCATACCCTTCGAGTTGTTCACCGAAGTACTCCACCATATCGTTGCGCTCAGCTTCGCCGTGAACAAATACATCCAAACCTAGCAATTCTTGCTCTTGGACACTACGTGCGATTTCAGCCTTCATCGCTGCGTCGTAAGTCTCTTTGTTAATTTCCCCTGCTTTGAATTGACTACGTGCCTGACGAATTTCGGCTGTCTGGGGGAAAGAGCCAATTGTGGTTGTGGGGAACTTTGGCAGCTTGAGCACTTCGACCTGTTTGGCAGCACGAACCGTATAAGAGCTCTTGCGTCGACCTAGTTGAGCGTCGATTGCCGCAATTGCCGCTTTCACTACGCTGTTATTGACGCGTGGTGAATGACGGCGTGCATTGCAGTCAGTATGGTTGACTTCCAGTTCGTTCGCGACGGCATCACGGCCTTCGTTTAGCGCCACGGCTACTACGCGTAATTCCTCAAGCTTTTGCTTTGCGAATGAGATCCATGGCTTGATTTCGCTATTCAGTTCATTTTCGCTATCAAGATCAACCGGCACATGTAGCAGCGAGCATGACGGCGCAATCCACAAGTTCGCTCCGAATTGCTTGTGCAGAGGTTGCAACCAGTCGAGCGCCGCATTGAGATCGGTTTTCCAAATGTTACGACCACTAATAATGCCAAGCGAAAGCACCTTATGTGTAGAAAATACGCTAAGCAAATGCACGATGTCATCGCGCCCATTGACGGCATCTACGTGCAGGCCCGCAACAGGCAGATTCGCGGCAAGATAAGAGTTTTCGCCAAGCTGACCGAAGTATGTGGTCAAAAGCAATTTAACGCGGCAGCTCTTAAGGTGGTGATACGCGCTGTTGAATGCTTGCTGCCAAGCTGCGTCCAGCTCGGTCACTAAAATTGGCTCATCGATTTGTACCCATTCGACTCCTTGCGCAGCCAGGGTGTCCAGTAACTCTGAATATACGATCAATAAGCGCGGTAGCAATGCAAGTCGATCTGAGTTGTCTTTGGATTTGCCAATGGAGAGGTAGGTTACAGGGCCAACGATCACCGGCTTACTTTTGAACCCTTGTGCCTGAGCCTCTGCTAGTTGGTCTAGCAGGCGGGAAGCATTGAGCTTGAACTCGGTAGCGACATCGAACTCAGGAACGATGAAGTGGTAGTTGGTGTCGAACCATTTCGTCATTTCGCCCGCGGCAATGCCGGCATTGCAACAGGTGGGAGCAGAACGCCCGCGTGCTACGCGAAAGTAGTTATCCAAGTCATCACCGTGGAAATCGCGAGCACGCGACGGCAGGCAGCCGAGTGCAAAACTCATATCCAGTACATGGTCGTAGAGTGAAAAATCTCCGACCGGCAACCAGTCAAGCGTGGACTGATCTTTCCAGTGACGCTGCCGAAGTTCAAGGGCCGTGGCTAACAAGTCCTCACGTTGTGTCTCGCCTCGCCAATAAGCCTCTTGAGCAAACTTGAGTTCCCGGCGCAATCCAATACGCGGATATCCTAGACTGTGAGTAGTGACCATTTTTTCGATCCTGTCGAAGTTTGCTAAGTTAGCTCGTATGTTGCCGCGAATAGTTCATGAAGTAAAATGGTGATAATTCATAAATCAATTAATAAAATTCATGATTGAGCGTATCCATCTACTTATCGTGCGTGAATTAGACCGCGAAGGTTCACTGACCGCAGCCGCCGATCGGTTGTGCCTCACGCAATCGGCGCTTAGTCACAGCATCCGAAAGTTGGAAGAGCGGCTAGGCACAGCGCTGTGGCGCCGCGAGGGAAAACGGCTGGTGCCAACCGAAGCCGGCAACTACATGCTGTCGCTCGCCAATCGCTTGCTTCCTCAGCTTGAACATGCCGAAGAGCGGCTGTGTCAATTCGCCCGAGGTGAGCGCGGCAGCCTGCGCATTGGCATGGAGTGCCACCCTTGTTATCAGTGGCTACTCAAGCAAATAGACCCGTACCTTGCGCAATGGTTGAAAGTAGAAATTGATGTCAAGCAAAAATTCCAGTTCGGCGGCATTGGTGCCTTGTTCGCATTTGAGATTGACGTGCTGGTCACACCAGACCCGTTATATAAACCAGGCCTACACTTTGAGCCGGTATTCGACTACGAACAGGTTTTAGTGGTGTGGCGCGATCACCCATTGGCGCAGCGCGTTTTCGTTACCCCCGCAGATTTGGCAAAAGAAGTTCTGCTCACTTACCCCGTGCCGCCTGAGCGGTTGGACGTCTTCAACCAGTTCTTGACGCCTGCAGGGATTTCTCCGCGTCAGATTAAGACGGTGGAAGACACAGAAGTGCTGCTGCAACTAGTGGCCAGTCAACGTGGGGTAGCTGCGATGCCGCGCTGGTTGGTAGATGAATATGCAACACGCTTGCCTATTGCCGCCGTTCGCCTCGGACGGCATGGCATCGCCAAGCAGATTCACTTAGGCGTGCGTAGCGCTGATTTGGATGTGGACTATATCTACGGATTTTTGTCTCTGTCAAAGTCTATCAAAATACCTCGCTCTATTAGTTCGCAAGACCCCCCGCAGACCCTCTGCCCGCCAAGATTATAAGTGCTAACTTGCTCACACCCATTTGCGCATGCCCTGAGCTCTGCAGCACGCGGTCAAGACTGAGTGAACGCAGTTATTCAAAATTTTCGGGGATAACTCAAAAGATGATTGATTTACTGTCCGGCTTCGTCAGACGAAAACGACAGTATGAACCTAGTCAAATTATTAGACATTCGAGTGCTCTAAGTTTTGATAATACAGGCGTTCAAATTCAACTGGTGTGACCCAGCCGTTAGCCGAGTGCCTGCGAACTCGGTTGTAATAGATTTCAATAAATTCAAATATCTGCTGACGCATTTTTTGTCGGCTTTGTAATGGTTGGCCATAAATGCTTTGCTTTTTAATCGTTGCAAAGAAGCTTTCAGCGACAGCGTTGTCCCAACAATCGCCTTTTCTGCTCATGCTTTGTTTAAGATTGTATTGCTTCATAATGTCTTTAAAACTGTCTGAACAATATTGCGAACCACGGTCAGTATGAATGATGACCCCGCTTGGCTTGCCTCTGTTAACAAAGGCTGCGTTTAAGGCATCGTTGACTAATACTTGATCAATTCTTGCGCTGGTTTGCCAACCCACCGCTTGCCGGTTAAACAGGTCAATCATTGTTGCCAAATACAACCAACCGTCTGTGGTGTGAATGTAGGTAATATCACCCACCCACGCCACATTGGGTTTGCTGACAGTGAAGTTCCTGTTTAGCAGGTTAGGGGCAACAGAGTAACGGTGGTTTGAGTCAGTGGTATGCCTGAACTTTCGCTTGTGACGACAGCGCAGGCCTTGTTTCTTTAACGATCGGCCCACCGTTCGCTCACTAGCTGTAAAGCCTTCAGCCCTGATGTCAGCCGTTAAACTTGGGGCACCAGCTCGCTTTTTATGACGATTAAATGCTTGTTTAACCTGGTCATCAAGCTGACAGACGACTTGCCCACGCCTGCGCCAGCTATAAAACCCACTGCGACTGACCTGCAAGCCTTCACACAACGCCGCAATACGGTACTGATCAATATGCTGAACCATGAACGTGTACCTCATCGACTTGGATTGTTGACAAAGTACACGTGCGCCTTTTTTATGATTTCATTGACCTCGCGCAAATGGGCATTTTCTTTCTCAAGGTCTTTGATGCGCTGTTGCTCGGCAGTTAAGGTGCGGCTAGCACCCTGCACCCCCTGATTTCGGGCATGACGCAACCATCTTAAAAGGGTTGAATGACCCACACCCAAGTCAGCAGCCAACTGCTTGCTAGGAATCTCAGGGTGAGCTAATGCATAGTCAATGCATTCTTGTTTTTTCTCAGAACTGATAATGTTTATTGGCATGTCCATATCCTAAAGTAAGAAGATTACCTTAGAGCACAGTTTTGTCTACTTTTTTGACTAGGTCCATTTAGCTGATGCGTCTACTCGTCACGCCCTCTTTTGTGAGGGCAACTAAAACTTCTTACCCTTGGTTCTCACGAGAATTTCTACCGCGATTTGAAACGCATCGAGGGGGCTTAGATACCAACGAACTTAAGCTAGACTGTCACGAGCGCTCAAAGACCCCAAAAATCATAGAAAAGTCTAATTGCTTATGACCGAATCCACCAAACTATCTCAGGCTGAGCTTGATCAGCTGCTGGGCTTTGTCAGTGACACTGACCAACCGATCCCCTACATGCAGCGTACGCGGGACTGGTATTTGGGCTTGGGCTACGGCAATCCCTATCGCTGGGCGCACTACAACCATGCGCCATTTACCCCGCTGACCAAGCCACTGTCAAAGACCTGCGTCACCATCGTCACGACGGCGGCCCCCTACAAGCCCGACCAAGGTAATCAAGGGCCAGGCTCTATTTACAACTCTGGCGCAAAGTTTTTTACTGTTTATTCTGCCGATACAAACAAAGAGCATGATCTACGCGTATCGCATGTGGCCGTCGATCGTAAACACACCAGCATGGAAGACTGCAACACGTGGTATCCATTGCCGGCACTCAAAGAACTCGCCCGCGACAAAATTGTTGGGAGCATTGCACCATTTTTTTACGGCGCCCCAACCAATCGCAGTCAACGACATACTATTGAGGTTGATGCTCCTGAGATCTTAAAAAGATGTCTAGCCGACGGTGTCGAGGCGGTTGTCTTGGTGCCAAATTGTCCGGTGTGTCATCAAACGTTAAGTCTCATCGCCCGACACCTTGAGGCTGGAGGGATCCCGACTGTACTGATGGGCTGCGCAAAGGATATCGTTGAACATTGTGCGGTGCCGAGATTTTTATTCAGTGATTTCCCTCTAGGCAACGCGGCGGGTAAGCCGCATGATCGTGCTTCACAGCGCCTCACGCTTGAGCTGGCGTTTAAGGTCTTAGCGTCAGCGGTCACTGCGCAGACAACCGTGCAATCGCCTTTGCGCTGGAGTGCGTCAGGCGAATGGAAACTTGATTACGCCAATATTGAACGCGTGAGCCCAGCCGATCTGCTCAAGCTCAAGCAAGAGTTTGACAAAGGGAAAGAGCTTGCGCAAAGCGTCCGTGATCAACAGTTAGCAAGCGTATTTCGTAACCTAGCCGAAGATCACCCGGCCATCTCACAGATTATGGTGACGCTCGCACTGCCGAACCCAAGGAGACGATTAAGATCGAGGCGCTGACCGGTGGCGTTTCTTCTAATATTTTTCGGGTGTCCACGAGCCGGGCGCATTATTGCTTAAAACAGGCGTTACCCAAACTCAAGGTTGCAAAAGAATGGCTAGCGCCCGTTGATCGCGTTTTCGCTGAAATCGGTTGGATAGAGCTCGCAGCAAAGGTGGCACCAAAAAATGTTCCGCATATTGTGGGTGTGGATCAGGCGACAAAAAGTTATGTCATGCAGTACCTAGGCGCAGAGTATGTGAATTGGAAATCTGAGCTTCTCAATGGTCGCGTCGATCCAACGATTGCCGCTCAACTCGGCACAATGCTCGGGAAAATCCATGCCTACACAGCAGACAATGCTGAGATCGCTAAGCGTTTTGCCAATGACGAGACCTTTTATGCCATTCGGCTAGAGCCTTATCTTGAGGAGGCTGCGCGGCAACATCCGGCACTGAGTGAGACTTTACGTGCGTTGATTGCGCGTACTCAGCAGAATCCAAGAGTGCTGGTACATGGCGATGTGAGCCCTAAGAATATTCTTCTTGGCCCGGATGGCCCTGTCCTGCTGGATGCTGAGTGCGCTTGGTATGGTGACCCAGCCTTTGATGTGGCCTTTTGTCTAAACCATTTCTTTCTCAAAGCCGCGCATCGACCCAGCACCTGCCCTGCTCTTTTAGACAGCGCACAGATATTCATGAACGCCTACTTTGAGCAAGTGACTTGGGAGCCTGTTGCCAAGCTTGAACAACGTATCGTGACGCTCTTGCCAGGCCTCATGTTGGCGCGTATTGATGGTAAGTCGCCGGTTGAATATCTTGTCCCTGCGCAGGGTGCCATCGTTCGCCGTCTAGCCATAGAATTTTTAAACCATAACAACCTCACGTATTCGACCATCGCAACGCGCTGGGCCATGGAGTTCAAATCATGAGTCGTATCAAAGAGATCCACGCACGCAGGATATGGGATTCGCGTGGACGTCCCACCGTAGAGGTCGAAGTCATCACCGATTCAAAAGCGCAGGGGCGCGGTCCCAAACGCAAGTGCATGGATTGTGGGCGTTTCATATAATGTCGGTCAGTTCAAGCTATCTGGTGCATATGGACAAACGCGTAACGCTTGGTTGAACCCCGCTCAACTCCTTCAAACTTTTAGTCAGCCAAGCGATCTGGGTACGACCAATAGCAGTATTGTTTTTGATTCAAACATCGCGGTGGATTCATACTTGCTTGGTCTGACAATGACACCTAGTCAAGCCACGAATATTTTCTTTTCTTGGCAAATTGCAAAGCCAAGTTCAAATATGAAATCGAACACCAGATTTCTGGTTGATACACAAACTGTATATAGCTTCGCTTACACCTACAACTTCACGCCTCGCACAAATATTTATGCCATGGGGGCTTATGCGACGAATTACAGCATGAGTCAAGGTCTGACCAGTAAAATTGTTGGGTTGGGTTTTCGCCACAAATTTTGATGTGAACACAACAGATTTTTTAAATGCCAGCATGAGTTGGAATGCTTTCTCGCATTAAAGGGCGAATTTTTATTGCATATCAGGGTTTGGTTGCGAGACAAAAGCCAGTGTCGTCATCACGATAAAAACCGTCAGTGCCCATCAGACCATAATCGCGACGCTTGGATTTCAAAGGAGGCGTCAAGCCTGGGCCCCAAGAGCCACCACGGACGATTTTGTTCTGTGGCCCATCAGTGCCCTCGGTCCACTCCCATAGCGAACCCGCTTGGTCACAGGTCCCCCACGGACCTCGGCTATCTAGACGAGGATGTTCGCTTGCATAGCCACAGACGGGCGTAAGCACCCCACCATTCTTTCGGCGAAGCGCGACATAGATTTCGTTAAAGTTTGCAGCGGGCGCAGGAGGAGAAACTATTTTATGGTCATTCTGTAACGTAAGACGAGCATCATGCGGCGGGGCATCACTGCGCGTGGGGTACTGCCAGTAACCGGCCCCATCAGGTTTTTTGGGGTCAAAATACGCCGCTTTGTACCATTCATTTTCTGAGGGAATCCACCAGCGCGCCTCAGGATTTCGTTCGACGTTACCTTTTGTCTGATAGTTTACAAGCGTGTAAGCACCTGTTTCGGTATCCGCATTCTCTGTCGCGCCATGATGCATCCAGTTTGCAAAGCGTGCCGCATCAAACCACGTCACCCACGGGACTGGGCGTTTGCCTGCATGCGGTCCCCATAAAGAGGAGGGCACCACGACATAGTGATGGGGGTTGACCGTTGTGCCGTCCCCCTTTCTTGCGATCAGCGGTCCTGTATCTTCTTTCTCACTTGCCATCTCTGGCACCCATAACTCATTGAGTACTTTGTTTTTGGGGACTTTCGCAACCGCGTTTAGAAAGGAAACATATTGATCAAGCGTGATTTCACTTTTGCTTAAACGAAAAGGCACTGGTACTGCACCATAACCGGTCATGGCGTCGGCCGGGTTATCAGGTGATCCCACCAGCACGGTTTCGATTTCAATACTCTGAGCCTGCGATTTTGATGCCCTTCTGGTCGCTAACCTAAAACCAGTATCATCATCGTTGTACTGCGGTAAATAGTCTCGCCAGCCATATTTTGAAATATTGATTTGTCCGAGGCTCCAAGAGCCACCCATCAGTCCCATCGTGCGTGGTTGACCATTGTGATCGTTGTAGCTGGTATCTGACCATTCCCAAAGTAAGCCGGCCTGATCGTAAGTGCCGAAATAGCTGACGCTCTTTTCGTATGCGCCCACTGGCGTAATATGTTGGCCCTCGGGTTGACCACCGTTGTAGTTGGCACTGTTGACATCACCAGGCAGTGCCTTGGTGTTAGGTAGTGTGTCGCTTCGGGTTGGGTAGGTCCAATAAGGCTGTGAGCCTGCACGGGTCGGATCGTAAAAGGCTGCCTTATACCATTCGTTTTGACTAGGGATCCACCAACGGGCATCTGGATTGCGCGGTACAAAGCCCGTCCTTGCACCATTCAGCGTGTAGGCTCCCGTTTCAGTATCGGCATGCGCTGTTGCACCATGATGCATCCAGTTGGCAAAGCGTGCGGCCGCAAACCAAGAAATGTTGAGCATGCCACGCTTCCCTGCGCGAGCACCCCACGCCGGATCAGGAATTTGTGTGAATACATAGGGCGCTTGAGCTGTGCCTTGACCCGCGCGTGCAATCAACCCGTCTTTAGACACATAGTCATGCGTCATTTGCATATCCGTTAACCAAAGTTCTAGGATGGCCTCTCGTCTGTTCGCCGGGAGTGCATCAGGGCGCGTGGCCACTGCATTCAGGAAGTCAAGGTACTGCTCAAGAGTGACTTCATATTTGCCAAGGGCATAAGGCTGTGCCACCGCACCGAATCCAGTTTGAACATCAGGCGGATTACCGGGGGCGCCGATCTCAACGACAGCCATGCAAATTAAACCTACACATACATTTCGCTCTGAAACATGTTGAGCATGAACAGAGCTACTCAAAAAGATCGCACCCACAAGCGTTAAGCTACGGAAACAAATTGATTGAATCAACAATTTCAACATAGAGGCCTCAGTGATATGTCATATCTTATGATTAAATGCCTTTAGCATCTGCTCATGCTACTACACTCTATAAAGGGGTCGGAGTCATGTTCCTGTTTCCCGTTTATAAAAACCGCTACCGTACCGTTCCCTCTGGGTAAACCCGCCTGATAAATAATCGTGTCCGCGATGCTTGGTCATTTCCACAATGATTCGTTTAGGTGTGACCTGTCTTGATGCGAGTGCTTATTGCGTGCATATCCTGAAAAATCTCTGGGTGCCTGACGCGTGCTAGAAAGCGTCTACGATCTAACGGCAGTTAACGGATTTGTAATCTTTGCGACGGATTCTCGACAGGTTTGTTTGCCTAGAATAATGATATGTTGATCTATAAACAATTAAAAGGCTTCATCATGGCTTCCTCTATTTCACCCATCCAGTCAATTGCTCGATTCATCATGCTTGGGGTGCTGATGCTGACATCCACAGCAGGCATGGTGTATGCGACCCCCGAGAATGTATCGGTGACCGTATGGAAGGATCCAAACTGTGGTTGTTGTTCTGATTGGGTCAAACACTTGGAAAGCCAGGGGTTCACTGTACAAAGCATCAACCAAGGAAACCAGAAGGTTCGGGCGAAATTAGGGGTCAGTCCTCAGCATGGCTCCTGTCACACAGCTGTCGTTGAAGGTTATGTGATCGAAGGACACGTACCAGCCGCAGACATCCGTCGTCTTTTGTTAGAAAAACCTGCCGCCCTTGGTTTGGCAGTTCCCGGCATGCCTATTGGCTCACCCGGCATGGATGGAGAAGCTTATGGCGATAGGCGTGACAAATTTAACGTTTTGCTCATCCAAAAAAATGGTCAATCAACCGTTTTTAGTGCTTACTGACGCGTGATATGAAAACGCACAGTGATTCATTCGTTTTTATCACTTAAGTTTGGAGACGATTATGTCAACTTTTAAAAAATGTATGTTAGCAACCGTATTTGCATTTTCATCATTTGGGGTATGGGCTCAAAATACGCACGATCACCAGAGTAACCCGTCCTCAAGCACAACAACGCCTCCAGTCTCTGCATCAACAGACTCGTCGTCCACAGCTCCAGCCATGAATCAAATGATGGAGCAGCACATGAAAATGATGCACGATCAAGGTGGGAAGCAGGGCGGTGGCATGATGGGAGGTGGAATGATGGGCGGTGGCATGATGAGCGGTGGCATGGAGTGCATGCAAGCGATGAATCAGCGAATGGATAAGATGGAGTCCATGATGAAAACGATGATGGATCGTATTGAAGTGGACCCTGTCGTCAAGACAAAAGTCTGTGGTTTTTAAGCTGTAACTTTTTCCTTTCTGCAGCGGATCGGCGCTGCCCCGTTTTTGCTTTTTTGTATTTCACTTTTATTTTAGTTTCTAGGGTTGACTCATGGTTGCAAGTCCTCACGCAGCAACCCAAAATTTGTAGCAGCGGTGTAGAGTAAATAGGTCAGCATCGCCAATCGGAAAGAGCTGTAGTTTGCAGCGACTGGCAAACCAATTGGCACACTCAGCACAGGCTCGTCGGTCATCTAGGGTGCAATCCCGTTCGGACAGCTTGTCGCTGAGCTTGGTCGCATCGGCTAAGGTGATGCCCCTGCCTATGAGGAATTGCACCCTTTCGTTGAGTTGGGGAGCAATATGCAAAATTTCATATGTCTCCGTGGTTACGGCTGTTGCGGCTACAGTGGCTACAGTTACGCCCCCATCATGCGTAGCCGTTGTAGCCGTAGCCGTTGGGTCGTTTAACGTTTTCTCTAGCGGTGCCATCAGCCCCATTATTGCGATCCTCTGAGCAGTTTGGGGTTTGCTGACGATGCCGATTTGCAGGGCTGGCGCGTGGTGGCAGTCACAACACCGCCTTTACCGCCTTTTAACCAGCCGGTAACGAAAACATGCACAGACACAGTAGAAGAAGAAGTTGTTGTTGATGGGTGATATGAATGCCGCTGTGACCTGATCCAACACCTTGTGGTGTAGCGTGGCCAGCGTGTGGTGCACACTTTGGCTACCGTATGGCGAAACACACATCGCCAAGATCATCGACACCTACCAATTTCGCAAGGAAGAAGAACGCTATTCCAAACGAGTCTCGATGGAGCGAATCACCGAGGAGGGGTACAACCTGAATATCTCTCGCTACATCAGCACGGCGGTGTCTGAACAGGAGATTGATTTGGAGGCGACCCACCGCAGCCTGACGGACATTGAGAACGCCATTCAAACGGCCACGCTGAAACACAATACCTTTCTGAGTGAGTTGGGCCTGTCTCTTTTGCCAGTGGTTGAGTTATAGGCAAAAGGGATTGGCATCAACACATAGATAGGGGGGGGTGAAAAGTCAAAAACCCAAGTGTTTCTAGACCGGATCCACAGTGTTTATTTAACGCTATTACGGAATTTCACTCACGTGCGCGGATGCGAGCGCATGTACGCACGGGATTATATACTATGAGAAAGAAAAGATCGGATAGTATTTCAGATGATGTCAAGAGTTTCGCTCAGGCGGGTGATACTGTGCAGCTTCCTGCGGGGATCACACTCGATGATGAGGTGGAGCGCATTGTTTGGTCACAGATGACGGCGACGCGATCAAAGGATTCATGGCGCGAGTTTGATTTGGTACTGCTGTCAAAGATTGTGAAGATCGAGGCGCGTCTGCGCAAGTATCAATTGCAGCTAGATATTGAGGGTGCGGTGATTTTTAATGACCGTGGCACTCCGATTGAAAACCCATTGTTCCGTATTATCGACACTCTAACGCGCCAGCAGATGGCAGTGATCAGATTCAATTTAGGACAAATCTAGGACTAAAGCCTCCATTATGAAAAAGGGGTTACAGCTAATTTAACTGTAACCCCTTGATTTTACTGGTGCGCCCGGCAGGAATTGAACCCACGACCCCTTGGTTCGTAGCCAA
>Ga0209702_10004216_pt1 | contig 21252 bp, 22 predicted proteins | sample FRY01_FD_187210 | JGI IMG/M metagenome (GOLD analysis project Ga0209702, IMG submission 187210) | Freshwater microbial communities from Lake Fryxell liftoff mats and glacier meltwater in Antarctica - FRY-01 (SPAdes) (version 2) | ecosystem: Environmental > Aquatic > Freshwater > Ice > Glacier... | reverse complement strand
ACACCGGTGTACCAGAGCGCACAGCCTCCATCAGCACGTGCGCACCGCCTTCCATGGCACTGGTATGAACCAGCACATGGGCTTGCTGGATACGACGGCGGGTTTGGGCATGCGTCAGGGCCCCAAGCCAACGGTAGTTCAGGCACTGAGCGGCCGTTGTTTGGGCTTGCTCGCCCAAAGTAACATCCAGCGAAGCACCTATATGGTCAATACAAATAGTGCCATTTGGCGCAAGCAGCTGCGCTGCATTGAAGAGCGTTTGCGGTGACTTCTCTTGGCGCAAGTGCCCGACCATCAGGGCGCGCAAGTGGCGGCTGGTTTTAGGCAGCGTCTGGCGGGCACTGGTAGACTGAAAAATGACGCGGGTTTTGTTGCGCAGCGCTGGCGGCAAAGCCTCAGCACCGAGCTCTTGGAGAACCACCAAGCACTGGGCCACATGCAGAGAACTTTGCGCGGCTTCATCACTGTGAATGTCACGGTACAAGTCTGTGCCAGTCAACACCACAGCCAACGCAGGTGACAGGGTCTGCTCTGAGCGCATGCGAGACCAAGCGGCAATGGCAGCAGCAGATTTGCGCGCATGCAAAGCCAACATGGCAACATCAGCGCCAGCCTCGGGCCCGTCAGGCCAATGCGAAGCAATGCGCACCTGATAACGCGGTTGTAACAATTGTTGCCAGCGCCTCGCTGTTTGCCAATTGCCATTGTTGGCATCGGCTAGGGCTGGACTGATAATGACAACCTGTTGTTTCATAACTTGGACTGATTATGTCACTCACACCAATTCCCCTCAGTGTTTCATGGCACCCTGCCGTTCAAGCCCGCACGTCTGATGCGGCCACATTGGGGGGGTTGCTGGGCGCCAGCCGGTCGCGCACGCTGGCTCTCATAGACTGCTTTGATGCTGCGCTAGGTGCCGACATTGGGGTGCCCCTGCACCCACATTACAACCCACCCATTTGGGAACTGGGCCACGTCGGCTGGTTCCAAAACCACTGGGTACGACGCAACGTACAACGCGCAAACGGTACACGCTACGACCCTGCGCTGGCCATGGCTCAGCGTGCAGCCATTGCGCACGATGCACAGGCCGATGCCGATGCAGTTGCAGATGCCCTGTACGACTCCAGCCTTGTGGGCCACACCAGCCGTTGGGACTTGCCACTGCCAAGCCTAGCGCAGACACGCCACCAGTTGAACGCTGGGCTACAACACACACTTGAGTTGCTGGCGCAATGCCCACATAGCGATGACGCTTTGTATGTTTACCGCTTGGCGCTGTTCCATGAGGACATGCACAGCGAGGCGGCGGTGAACACCGCGCAAACGCTGGGCATACCGGTTGACCCGTCACTTATAACGGCAGCCCAACACGCCCCACCACACCAAGCCTTGCAGTTGCATCTCCCTGCTTGCCGCTGGCAACTGGGCAACACGCAACCAGGATTCTCCTTTGACAACGAGCTTGGCGGCCACGACGTTGTGTTGCCCAGCTTCAAGATCGACACACAAGCCGTCAACTGGGACAAGTTTCTGCCATTCATTGAGGACGATGGCTATGCCAACCCCAGGTGGTGGTCTGAAGAGGGCTGGCAATGGCGCACCACGCATGCACACGCCATGCCACGGTACCTGCGCAACGCAGGGCTGGACGGTGGGTGGCAATGCCAGCGGTTTGGCCAATGGCATGCCTTGGACAAACAGGCCAGCGCAACACACCTCAATTTGTTTGAAGTGCAGGCATGGTGCCTGTGGGCGGGGGTGCAGTTGCCCACGGAGGCGCAGTGGGAATGCGCCGCTGTGACACAACCGGATTTTGTTTGGGGCAACGTGTGGGAATGGACAGCCAGCAAGTTTGAGCCTTACCCGGGGTTTGTGTCTCACCCTTACCAAGACTACTCACAACCGTGGTTTAACAGCCGCCAGGTATTGCGAGGCGCCAGCCTTGCCACCACCGAACGCATGGCACACCCGCTGTACCGCAACTTTTTTGAACCAGCTCGGAATGACTTACTGTCAGGTTTCCGCACCTGTTTACCGACTTAAGCGTGCGCCCACATCACTGCAAAACGGCCCTGCTCTGGTGTGGCTGCATCAGTCCACACCGTCGGCACACTGAAACCAGCCTGTTGCAACAAGGCACTGAACCCTGCCACGGTCCATTTGTACGAGCTCTCGGTATGCACGCACTCGCCTTGCGCAAAGTGACGTTCTCCACCTGACCATTGCACACGCACCGCTCGACGGGCTTGCACATGCATGTCCACGCGAGACAATTCGCTGTTAAAACGCGCCAAGTGGACCCAGTCAGGCAGCAGAAAGTCGCTGCCACACAAGCGGTTGACGTGTACCAACAGATTGCGGTTGAACGCAGCAGTCACGCCCAGCGCATCGTCGTAGGCTGCCTCCAACTCAGCAGCGTCTTTAAGCAAATCGACACCAATGAGCAAACCACTGCCCGACGATTGGGCACAGACGGCATGCACCTGACGCAGGAAAGCGAGTGCTTGGTCGGGCGTGAAATTACCGATGCTAGAGCCCGGATAGAAAAATACCTTAGGCCCGTCAGCTGGGGCTCCAACTTCAGCGGGCAGCGCCAGTGTGTGTGAAAAGTCTTGGCCCACTCCCAACATATCCAACGTCGGGTAACGGCGCTGCAACTGGTCCAATGCCTCGCGCAGGTAATCAACCGATATGTCCACCGCCACGTAACGGCGAGGCAACAAGCTATCAAACAACCTCGCAGCCTTGGCGCAATTGCCCGCACCTAAATCGATCAACGTGGCGTGGGATGGCACGCTGCGAGCAATGGCGTGTCCATGCACCCGCACTATGTCTGCCTCGGTGCGTGTCGGGTAGTACTCTGGCAATTCGGTGATGGCATCAAACAGCCGAGAACCCAACGCGTCATACAAAAACTTGGGGGCAATCCAAGCTGCCCCAGCCTGCCCGTTGTGGGTCAGACCGCGCAACAACTCTTGGCGAACGGACGCCGCTTGCGGCTGGTACAACTGGACGAACAAAGGGGTTTTCATAGGCAATTTATGTGGGCTAAAGCAAATCATAACGCCTGACCGGATGTGCAGGGGTAAACGATCTGCGTTGTAATGTGAGGTTGTTTGTATGTCCTGTTACATCTTTAACCAAAGTCACTCTCCCTATGTCTCTTCTGCCCAATGTGCCTTCACTGAAGTCAATCCTCGCCGGCACAGCGCTGTGCGTGCTTGGCTTCATGACGTCGTCTTTACATGCCCAGCAGGTTTTTAAAATAACGGCCATTCCCGACGAGTCACCCACTGAACTGGCACGCAAAGCGGCGCCCCTGATCAGTTACCTTGAGCAAAAGCTCGGCATGGCCGTTGAATTCACGCCTGTATCTGACTATGCAGCCTCGGTTGAAGCCTTGGCGAACAAGCAGGTTGATTTGGCCTGGTTTGGCGGTTTTACATTTGTGCAAGCCTCGGTTCGATCTGGCGGCAAAGCCGTACCTTTGGTGCAGCGTGCAGAAGATGAGCAGTTTCGCTCGGTCTTCATCACGTCCAACCCAGCCATCAACACGCTGGTTGATATCAAGGGACGCACACTGAGCTTCGGTTCGCCGTCCAGCACATCCGGACATTTGATGCCGCGCAGCGCGTTGCTGGATGTCAACATCAACCCAGATAAAGACCTCAAACGCGTTGCCTATTCAGGCGCGCATGACGCCACTATCGCAGCTGTTGCTGCAGGCAAAGTTGACGCGGGTGCGCTCAACATATCGGTGTGGGAAAAGTTTGTAGCTGAAAAGAAAGTTGACACATCGAAGGTTCGCGTGATTTTCACAACGCCGCCCTACTTCGATTACAACTGGACGGTTCACGCCGATATGCCTATCGCCCTGCAACAAAAATTGACTCAAGCATTCTTGGATCTCAGCTCGGACAACGCTGAAGGCAAGGAAGTACTTGCACTGCAACGCGCAACGCGATTTGTGCCGACCGCGGCGGCCAACTACAAGGGCATAGAAGCAGCTGCACGCAGCGCAGGCCTGTTGAAGTGAATTGTTCAGACTTGGGTTGTGTGACAGCAGTTGCACAGGGTGTGTGCGCTGCCCACCCATGTGACGCATGAAAGTCGTTCTACAAGCCTGTCACGTCAACCACCCAGCGGCCCAACCTGATACCCCGTCAGCGCTGCGCGACATCAACGTGGCAGTTGGCAGCGGCGAGCACGTGGCCATTATTGGACCGTCAGGTGCAGGCAAAACAACCTTGCTGCAGGTGATGGCCTGCGCACTCCAACCCTCTGCTGGCACGGTACAGCTGGACGGTATACGGCCATGGGAGTTGGGCAGCCGTGCGCTGCAAGGTGTGCGCAGGCGCTTGTTCTTGGCGCCTCAAGTGCCACCACTGCCACCACGTCAACGGGTCGTTACGGCCGTGTTGGCAGGACTGCTGCCCGACATGGGTTTGTGGCACAGTCTCAAAAGTCTGGTGTATCCAAACCACATAGGCGTGGCAGATGCAGCTCTCGCCCAATTTGACCTTGACGACAAGCTGTTTGAACGTGTGGACCGGCTGTCAGGTGGTGAACGCCAGCGTGTGGGTTTGGCCAGGCTGGTTGCATCGAGCGCCGCCCTGTTGCTGGTTGACGAGCCGCTGTCGGCATTGGACCCTGAACGGGCACGTCAAGCACTGCTCTCGCTGAAGCACACTGCGCAGAATCGCGGCGCAACACTCGTCGCCACGCTGCACCACGTCGACATGGCGCTTGCTCACTTCGCCCGAATTGTGGGCCTGCGCGACGGCGAGTTGGTGTTTGACCTGCCCGCCAGCCAAGTGACACCCGCGCTCTTGCAGGGCCTGTATGCCAGCCGTTTAGACGAGTTGGCCGGCTTGGCGCCTGCCATAGACTTCGCCCCGCCCGCCAACGCCCACGCCACAATGCCTTGCCGGTAACCATGCGACGTACTGTGCGTCACAACGGGGGCTACACCGATCCTGCTTGGTGGGGTCGCGTGTGGTGGACCTGTGCGGGTTGTGTTCTGCTGTGGCCCATGCTGTCCTTGACAGAGTTCACACCTTGGGAGATCTTCTCCCCAGAAAGCCTGCGACCTACAGTGCGCTTTTTGGCGGATTTCTACCCCCCAAAATTAGAAGCAGAATTCCTAATCTTGGTGGCCCATGAAACGTGGCGCACCGTGGCAATGGCCACTGTAGGCTTGGCATTGGCCATGCTGCTGGCGATCCCCTTTGCACTGTTGTCGGTGCGCACACTATCGCTGTCCGCGCTGTCTGGGTCCATGGCTACAGCTCCTGCCATGCTGCGCCAAACCGTCAGGTGGGTGTTGGTCGTATTGCGCAGCGTGCCAGAGCTCATCTGGGCGCTGGTGTTTGTACGGGTGGTGGGATTGGGGCCCACCGCGGGCGTATTGGCCATTGCCCTGACGTATGCCGGTATGCTGGGGAAAGTATACGCGGACATCCTAGAGTCAAGTGACACACACCCCACCCACACCTTGCTGCGCAACGGCTCTGGCCGACTGCAAGCCCTCGCCTATGCGCTGTTGCCCCAAAGCGCCGGCGAGCTGACCAGCTACACCGTATACCGATGGGAGTGCGCCATACGGTCGTCGGTGGTGTTGGGCTTCGTTGGAGCGGGCGGCCTGGGCCAACTGATGGACGCGTCTATGAAGATGTTCAACGGCGCAGAAGTCGCCACCATTTTGTTGGTATTCATGGCCCTGGTCATGCTGTCAGACCGGGTCAGCGCGTGGCTGCGCGATGGGTTAACGTGACACAGCGTCGGCAACAACCTCCGGTAAACATGGGCTGGCGCGGCTATGGGCTTGCGGTTGGGCTGCTGGCCTTGGTCGTCGCCAGCTTTTGGTCACTCGATTTGCAGTGGGGCCAGTTTTTATCGATAGATGCGCTGCGAGCAATGGGCGCGTTCGTGGGAGAGCTGTTGGTCCCCGAGACGGACACCAGTTTTTTACTCAAGGTGGGTTGGGCAACGTTGGAAACACTGGCCATGTCAGCCCTAGGCACTGTATTGGCAGTGCTGGGTGGGCTGGCACTTGCGCTACCTGCGGCTAAAACCCATCAGAATGACCCCGCCTACTGGCGCAGGCCGGCGCAGTTGGTGCTCAACGCCTTGCGCAGTGTCCCTGAATTGGTGTGGGCCTCGCTGCTGTTGATTGCTGCTGGTCTTGGGCCATTGGCAGGCACCTTGGCACTGGCCTTACACACCACCGGTGTGCTAGGCCGCCTGTTTGCCGAAAGCTTGGAGAATGCACCGGGCGACGCAGCCGCCGCGCTTCGCTTGCGAGGGATCAGCAGCGTGCTGGTGTTTTGCTACGCGACGCTGCCGCAAGTGTTGCCGCAACTGATCAGTTACACCTTGTACCGATGGGAAAACAACATCCGTGCGGCCACCGTGCTGGGTGTCGTGGGCGCCGGGGGCTTGGGCCAAATGCTGTCGTTCCACTTGAGCTTGTTCCACATGCCAGAAACCAGCACCGTGCTGGTGGCCATGGTGCTGCTCGTGGTCATGGTCGATGGCCTCAGTTACGCCAGCCGCCGGGCATTGACAACCTAATGACAACAGGCGGCTCGAACTGCACGATGGCGTCTTGACCACATCAACGAACAAACGAATCAATCAGTGAGCTGTTGACGCATAGAGGCTTAGCGGCTTGTACCACGTTGCAACAACCAACCATGCTTACAAACACGTCACGTATGAGATGTGGGTTGTTGCGGCACACAGGCCGTCGGTTACAAGGCCACCTTGGCCCGCGCCGCGTGCAATTTTTTGAAACTGTCGATGTGGCGCTGGTGTCTGTCTAGGCCATCTAAATGCATGCCCGTTGGTGTTAAACCAAAAAACCGCACAGTGCCATCCACTGAACCCATCACCGCATCCATCTGCGGGTTTCCAAACATGCGGCGAAAATTAACCATGTAGTCGGCCAGTTCTAGCTCGTCATCCAGCAGTACCTCCAGCACCACATTCAAAGCTTGGTAAAACAGCTTTCTCGCCACCGTGTTGTCGTTGTACTGCAAAAAAGCCCCCACCAACTCATGTGTGGCCTCAGTGTGCTGCAACGCAAGGTGAATCAACAGCTTCAACTCCAAAACTGTCAATTGCCCCCAGACTGTATTGTCATCAAACTCAATACCAATCAACGTGGCGATGTCGCTGTGATCATCCAGCTCATTGTTGTGCAAACGCTCAAGCAGTGCCTCTAGCTGCACGTTGTCAAGCTGGTGCACATTCAAAATATCGGCGCGAAACAACAGGGCTTTGTTGGTGTTGTCCCAGATTAAATCCTCTACCGGGTAAATTTCTGAATAACTGGGCACTAGGATTCGGCAAGCCGTGGCGCCCAGTTGGTCGTACACCGCCGTGTACACCTCCTTGCCCATGTCTTTAAGAATGCCCAACAAGGTCGCCGCCTCCTCGGTGTTGGCGTTTTCGCCATGCCCAGAAAAGTCCCACTGGACGAATTCAAAGTCTGCCTTGGCACTGAAAAAACGCCACGACACCACACCACTTGAATCAATGAAATGCTCCACAAAGTTGTTGGGCTCTGTGACTGCGTTGCTGATAAAAGTGGGCTGAGGCAAATCATTCAAGCCTTCAAAACTGCGCCCCTGGAGCAATTCCGTCAGGCTGCGCTCTAGCGCCACTTCCAAGCGTGGATGCGCACCAAACGATGCAAAGACACCGCCTGTGTGCGGGTTCATCAACGTGACACACATCACTGGGTACTCACCACCGAGGGAGGCGTCTTTCACCAACACCGGAAAGCCCTGCTTTTCCAGACCCTGAATGCCAGCCAAAATACTGGGGTACTGTGCCAGCACCACGTGCGGCACATCAGGCAAAGCAATTTCACCCTCTAGGATGTCGCGTTTAACCGCTCGCTCAAAAATCTCAGACAGACATTGCACCTGTGCCTCTGCCAACGTATTGCCAGCACTCATGCCGTTGCTGGCGAAAAGATTTTCAATCAAGTTAGACGGAAAATACACAACTGCGCCGTCCGACTGCCGCACAAAGGGCAACGAACAAATACCACGCTGAACATTGCCAGAGTTGGTGTCAATCAGGTGCGCGCCACGCAACTCACCATCGGGGTTGTAAATACCAACACAGTAGTCGTCTAAGATGCCAGCCGGCAGCGCATTGTCCGCACCAGGTTGAAACCAACGCTCGTTGGGGTAATGTACAAAGGCGGCATTGGCCATGTCCTCACCCCAGAACGAGCCCGCATAGAAATGGTTGCAACTCAGCCGCTCTATGTACTCCCCCAGGGCCGAGGCCAAAGCGCCTTCCTTGGTGGCACCCTTGCCATTGGTAAAACACATAGGTGAGTGCGCATCACGGATATGGAGCGACCATACATTGGGAATAATGTTGCGCCACGACGCAATTTCAATCTTGATGCCCAGCCCCGCCAACAACCTAGACATGTTGGCGATGGTTTGCTCCAACGGCAAGTCCTTGCCCACAATATAGGTGGTGACATCAGACACAGCGTGGCCCGCCAGCAATACCTGCGCGTCGGCGTCCAAACTCTCAACGTCTTCAACAACAAATTCGGGACCAGCTTGCACCACTTTTTTAACAGTACAACGGTCTATAGATCGCACAATACCTTGACGGTCTTTGGGCGAGATGTCTTCAGGCAACTCAACTTGGATCTTAAAAATCTGCTGGTAGCGGTTGTCCGGATCAACGATATTGTTCTGTGACAACCGGATGTTTTCGGTGGGAATGTGGCGGTTGTCACAGTACAACTTTACAAAATAAGCAGCACACAAGGCCGATGAGGCTAGAAAGTAATCAAATGGACTTGGGGCAGACCCATCGCCTTTGTAGCGAATGGGTTGGTCGGCCACCACACTGAAGTCGTCAAACTTGGCTTCTAAACGAAGTTTGTCGAGAAAGTTGACCTTAATTTCCATGAGAAAAATCCAAAGTAATAAGCAAAAAATAGTTGTCTTACATTATCTATTTTTTAAATTTGCAAAACCGACCTCACGCTGCACACAGGCGTCTGTACAGCGTGGAAAACGTATCTCTAAGCCGCTGCACATACACCAGCTGCCGGGCATAACGGATGGCGCACGGCGCTGGAAAATACTGATCAACACCACATCGGTCTAACCATGTGGCCTTTGCAGGTTTACAGGTAATCACACCGAATCGTAGCGGGAGAGCCCCGCAACTGAGTCATCAAAGCGTCTGTCATGGGGGTGTCAACATCGGTCATTGCGTAACCAATATCTGCTTGGGTTTGCAACTGTTGGGCCACGATGTTTAAGCCCTCTGCCGCAAAAGCCGCATTCATCTGGGCAATGACGCCAGGCTCGTTTCTATGGATATGCAGAATTCGGTGACGCGCATGTTTGGGTAGATACGCAATCTCTGGAAAATTAACCGCAGACCGTGTCGTCCCGGCACGTAAAAAACGGGCAATTTTATCGGCTACTTCGCGTCCAATATTTTCTTGTGCTTCCTCCGTGCTACCGCCTATGTGCGGCGTCAAAATAACGTTGTCCAGCCCACGCAGCGGCGAGATGAATTCCTCATGTTGATTGCCCGGCTCTGTTGGGAATACGTCGATTGCGGCGCCGGCTATTTTTTTCTGTCGCAGCGCCACATCCAAGGCCGCAATCTCAACCACATTGCCTCGCGACGCATTGATGAGTACAGCGGAGGGTTTCATACACGCCAACCGTTCTTGATTGATGATATTTTCGGTAGCGGCTTCACCAGGTACGTGCAGGGTCACCACATCAGCGTGTCGCAACAAAGCATCGAGCGTCGACATGGACTGTGCGTTCCCAAGCGGTAGTTTATTGTCGACATCAAAATAGCACACGCGCATGCCGACACTCTCAGCCAAAATGCCCACCTGTGCCCCGATGTTGCCGTAACCAATGATGCCAACAACCTTGTTGCGCACCTCGTAGGCACCTTGGGCGTCTTTGTCCCATTGACCGCGGTGTGCCATGGCGTTTTTTTCGGGAATACGCCTTAACAACAGGATGGCCTGCGCAATCACCAACTCAGCGACTGAGCGTGTATTCGAAAACGGCGCGTTGAATACAGGAATGCCGCGCATGCAAGCAGCGTGCAAGTCGACTTGATTGGTACCGATACAAAAACAAGCAATGGTCCGCAAATTCGGCAGCGCATCCAGCACTGTGGCGGACATGTGTGTGCGGGATCTGATGCCAACGGCGCTTGCATGTTGCAGGGCGTCAATCAAGTCCGCATCTGACAGGGCACTGCCAATTTCTCTGACATCCGTAAAACCCTGCTCTGTTAGCAACGCAGCGGCATTGCCGTGGATGTTCTCCAGCAAGACTATTTGATTCATATTACTTTTCATTAGATTAAACATTACATGTGTGCTGGGTGGCTTCGCAATGACGCATTGCTTGCTGGCTCTGTCCACAAGAACCGCAAAGCGCCATCCACGCACCGTCTCACACTAACAACCGCACAGACAGCTCGCATAACTGCCACCTTGTTGGGACAGCTTCCAACACATGCCTCACCGATGGAACGCTTGACACGGTTCAGCAAGTGCGTCAGCTTGTCTGCCCCCTTTGGATGAGCGCGGCTCAAGTGCTCAACCGCCGATATAAGACATTTCAACTTTTTGAATCCCTGCAGTTGCTTCAGTGCGCATCTCTGAATAGTGATCGTCACGCTGGCCCCACACCAAGCCAATGGCACCAGTGATGTCCTTGTCGCTGTAACCTGCACGCATGAGCGCGCGAAGATCATGGCCTGACTGTGCGAATAGGCAGGTGTACAACTTGCCATCGGTTGAGATGCGGGCACGTGTACAGGTGGCGCAAAACGCTTGCGTCACACTTGAAATGACGCCGATTTCTCCACTGCCATCCGCATAGGCCCAGCGCTGGGCGACTTCTCCTGTGTAATTGGACTGCACTTGTATAAGAGGCATCTCCGAGCTGATCATGCGGACAATGTCAGTCGACGACACCACATCGTTCATACGCCAGCCGTTGGACGAGCCAACGTCCATGAATTCAATGAAGCGAACGATGTGGCCGCTGCCCTTGAAATAGCGTGCCATTGCAACGACATCCTGGTCGTTGACGCCTTTTTTCACCACCATGTTGATCTTGATGGACGCAAAGCCTGCGTCGTGTGCGGCGTCAACCCCCTTTAAAACATCGGTCACTGGATAATCCACGTCGTTCATGGCGCGAAATGTAGCCTCATCCAGAGAATCAAGCGACACCGTGACGCGGTTCAGGCCTGCAGCCTTGAGCGCATGGGCTTGCTTGGCCAACAGCGTGGCGTTGGTGGTGAGTGCAATGTCCAATGGACTGCCATCATGCGTCTTGATCAGAGCCAGCATCCCAACCAGTACATCGAGATGTTTGCGCAGCAGGGGTTCGCCACCAGTGAGGCGAATTTTCTCGACACCATGTCCAACGAACAGGCGTGTCATGCGTGCGATTTCTTCAAAACTCAACAGGTCATTTTTTGGCAGAAACTGGTAGTCCTTGTCAAATACGTCCTTGGGCATGCAGTAGGTGCAGCGAAAGTTGCAGCGGTCTGTGACTGAAATACGCAGATCGCGTAAGGACCGGCCACGCGTGTCAGCAAGCGTACCGTTGGGGTCATGCGTATGAGCCGGAATGACCGGTACTGGACTGGCGGCGCGCTGGTCAACAATGGGGATGACGTTGGCGCTCATGGCAGGCCTTGATGTGTTGATTGACTGTCACCTTCTGGTGACGTGTGTGCCTGTGCCAAGCGCTGCAAATGGTCGCTTGCGACAGGGTCGCCTTGCAGGGCTGCAAGGCGATACCAATGAGACGCTATGGCGGCGTCGAGCACAACGCCCAAACCACTTTCATACAACTCACCCAGCCCGCGCTGCGCTTTGGCAAAATGTTGTTGTGCAGCCAGCTGCATCCAGTCAACAGCGATTGACACGTCTTTGGGCACGCCTCGCCCGCGCAAATAGCGCATCGCCAGTAACCGCTGCGCTCGGGCGTCGCCTAGCTGTGCATTCGTTTCTAGCACTGCTGCCGATTCTTCCCATGTCAAACCGCCCATGGGCTTGTTGCGATCATCTGTCATAGCCGTTGCTCTTTCTGAAAAATACTACGCAGACTGACGATGCCAAACGCGGCGGTAAAAAGGGCTTTCTGTGCAGGCAGACCCGCCCCAATGAGGTCAACCCGTCTTTGGCACATCACGACGAGCAGCTGTAAAACGACAAACCGCCTGTCTCTGCGAACTCGGAGGGTTGTAGTTTGTTGTATGTCTCATCTGTCTTTGCCGACTGCTCGTCGTATGGATGAGTCATCACTTCTTGCAATTCTCTCAGGGGTGCATAGTTTCTTGCGCTCGCTTGCTGGTATGCGGGCACAACAAACCATTCACGCAAGCTGTATTTGGGATTGACCCGTTTCATCTGTTGGGAGATCTCCTCACGGGAGCGCGACGCAGCGGCATCAGCGCCTGTCTTGAGGTAGATGAGCGTGCGCCATTGTGCCAACCATGCCGCCCAACGCTGGTCCATGCCGTCTGGATCGGTTGCATGCGCCAAGTTCTTGTAAAAGCTGTGTTGAAGTGGGCCCATGTCGTCAGGCACCTTCGACAGCTCGCGAAAGAAGACCGTGTAATCGACAGACGTTTGCACCATCAGCGTTTCAAGTTCACTGAACAGTGCCGCGTCATACGTGACAAGTCCAAGTTTGCTGGCCCACATCAACTCCATTTGTTCTTGCATCACCTGCGCAAAACCGCGTTGAATATCCTCTAGAAGCGGTAAGTAGTCTGGGTGCGATGTCAGCAACGGCTTCAACGCACCACACAACATGTGGAAGTTGCACTCTGCTGCCACAGGTTGGTTCAAGAACGAGAAGTGATGCCCACCTCCTGTCCATGGCTGGTAATGCGGGTTAAATACGTCGCAAAACCCAAACGGGCCGTAGTCAAGTGTGAACCCGCCAGCCGCGCAATTGTCGCTGTTGAAGTTGCCTTGGCAGTAACCGACACGTATCCAGTTTGCAACAAGCGCTGTCAAGCGCGCGCGGAACTCGCGGGCGAGCGACACTACTTTTTCTGGCATGCTTAGTCGCTTGTCGATAACGCCACCGTACTCCCGATCAACCAAGTGCAACACAATTTGCTCGAGCTCCTCCATTGCGCTAGGGTGTTCGTTGTTGCGGGCACGGCGACCAAAGAGCTCGATTTGACCAACCCGAATGAACGATGGCGCGACACGCGTAGCAATGGCGACAGCCTCTGTCACCATTATGTTGGGGTCTCTTGTGCGCGAGTCCTCTGAGTACCATGGCCGGCGGACCTTCTCCGTTGTTGACACGTACAAGCACAGACTACGTGACGTAGGTACGCCAAGCGCGTGCATGTGCTCTTGTGCCAGGAACTCTCGAACACTCGAGCGCAGCACAGCGCGGCCGTCTCCTCCCCGGCAATAGGGCGTGCGACCACCGCCTTTCAGTTGCATGTCCCAGCGTTGACCGTTGATAACAGCCTCCAACACGGTAACTGCCCTGCCGTCTCCGTAACCGTTGCCGGTTTGAAACGGGCACTGCTGCGTGTACTCGGTGCCGTAGATGGACAGTGCGTAACCACAGGCCCAACCCACCCTGCGCATGGGTTCTGGAACCTGCGACATGTCGCCGGAAAACATGCGCATGAAGTCGTCCGACTCCGCCAGGGTGTCAGCAAGACCGAGCTCGCGAAAGAAGTGCTGGCTGTGCGCGACATACTCGGAGTTTCTGATAGGTGTGGGATTGACGGGCACATAGTGACCCGAGAAGACCTGGCGTGGGGCATGGTCCACGCCGTCGTGCGTCGCGTCAGGATCACAATTGAGCGTGTCCATGAGGGAGTAGTTTGCCAATTGTGCGAGATCGTCTAGCGTGCATATGGCGGGCGAAGCGTGCGGAGACAGTGGATGGGTCATAGCTTTACTGCGGGTTCATTGCGTGGGTAGAAAGGCTGTTGCCCTGCTGCATGGTTGGTGGTGTCCACTATGGTGTCTATGTCTGGAGCGACTTGTTTCAACATAACTTCAAATCCCTGTCTCAGCGTCACGTGGGACGATGCGCACCCTTGGCAGCCACCACTCATGGCAATGTATAGCGTTCCTTGGCACACCTCAACAATTGATATTTTCCCACCATGGTTGGCGATGGATCGATTGACCTCCTTGTCTAAGAGGTCTTGAACAGCGGTGGTCAGCTCGGCATCAGACCTGCCTGGCGTGTCCGTCTGGACAAGCATCTCCAAGACTGCTGGCACGCCCGTGTGAAACTGTGCCCGTATGGCCATGCCGATGGCGGCTTTCAGCCCTAACCATGAGGCTGTCGAAGCCTTACAAATGGTCGCCCCATTGTCGGCAATACTGGTCGGGATGCCCAGCATGCCGGGGATGCTTGGGCCAAGAATATCGGCATCTACCAGCCCAACGCGCGCGCCAAGCTGCTGCAGTGCCAGCGCCAAATTGACGCTCACCGTGGATTTTCCGACGCCACCCTTGCCACTGCCCACCGCAACAATATGGCGTATCCCGGACAGCTTATCGGCGCTCAAGCCTGTGTGCTGTGGTGCATTGGCTGTCTGCTGTTGGTCGTGTTGATCAGTCGTCTGCATGGCGACGTTTCCTGTGTTCTGGTTGAATGGGCAAGGGTGGATGCCGTTGCACGCATACCGTGCGGTCAAATGTCGACATTCAGTGCCTGTGCAATTGAATAGGTGAGCGTGGTGCTGTCGACTTGCATGCGGCGCACACCATGGTGGCCAATGCAGACGATTGCTTGCATCGCGTACACACTACAACACACCAGCCGCATGCGCCTGCTCATCGGCTTGGTAGGAGCTGCGTACCAGCGGACCAGAGGCTGCATGCAGAAAGCCCATCTTGCGGGCTTCTGCCGCATACATCTTGAAGGTATCTGGATGCACATAGCGTTGAACAGGCATGTGGCCACCTGAGGGCTGTAAGTACTGACCGATGGTCAACATGTCCACCTGATGGGCACGCAGTTCGCGCAGCACGTGCAACATCTCGTCGTCTGTCTCTCCCAGCCCAACCATCAGACCAGATTTGGTCGGTATGCTGGGGTATAACGTTTTGAAGCGCTGCAACAAATTGAGCGTGTTCTGAAAATCCGCACCCGGACGCGCTTCTTTGTACAAACGCGGCACGGTTTCAATGTTGTGATTCAACACGTCTGGCAGCGCGCTACCAAGGATGTGCAGTGCACGGTCCAGTCGGCCACCAAAGTCAGGCGTCAAAATTTCAATGTAGGTGGTGGGCGTCAGTGCACGAATGTGCTGAATGCACGCGACGAAATGGCTGGCCCCGCCGTCGCGCAAATCATCTCGGTCAACCGACGTGATGACGACATAGTTGAGTTTCATCAGCGCAATGGTTTGTGCCAGACGTTTGGGCTCGTTGACATCCAACGGGCTCGGTCGTCCCGTGCTGACGTTGCAGAACCTGCAGCGGCGCGTGCATGTGTCGCCCATGATCATGAAGGTAGCCGTGCCCTTGCTCCAACATTCACCGATGTTGGGACACGACGCCTCTTCGCAGACCGTCACCAACTTGTTGCTGCGCACGGTGTCCTTGATCGTTTGGAAACGGCCCAAGGGTACAGCCGCCTTCACCCGAATCCAGTCAGGTTTTGTCAGTCTTGCTGCAGGGTCTGTCGGGTCTCGCTTGGTCTTTAAAGGACCTCTTTGCTTGTCGTGTGACACGTCTATCTCGTCAGCATAGGGTGAAATATCACGTGTCATAGCGGCTCTCTGGTGGTTGTACAGTGGCTGAGTGAAGCGGGGTCACTGACGCGGTATTGGGCAGGCACACGGTTGCTGCCGTGTTCAATTGTCAGCAGGTGTTGCGCCATCACGCCATATGCAGTGGCGCGTAAGGTGACCTCAAGTGGTAAGCGGCTGGCCATGCGGTGTGTCAATTTCTGTTGTGAGGACTGGGCATCTGTTCGGCGCAACAGTGTGATGGTGACGGTGATGCTGACTGCAGCTCGAATGCCCAAAAACTGAACAACACGTTGATGTGCACTTCACAGTTTCACAGCACATCAGCGCTCCAGAAACTGCAGCTTGTTCGGCACGTCCTTCCAGTCTTCGGCGTCGGGTAGCGGCTTATGGGTCTTGGTGATCGTGGGCCACATAAGCGCAAGTTCTGCGTTCAACTTGATGAATGCTTGCTGATCGGCAGGCACGTCCTCGTCCGCAAAAATTGCGCTGACAGGACACTCAGGGACGCATACTGCGCAATCGATGCACTCTTCTGGATCGATGGCCAAGAAATTGGCGCCCTCGTGAAAGCAGTCCACTGGGCACACATCAACGCAGTCCGTATAGCGGCACTTGACACACGCATCTGTCACAACAAAAGTCATAATTTTTTCATTCCTTCTGAACGTTGGAGCTCTGTTGTTAAGGTGACGGCAACTGGCGTCACCTAACAAGCCTGCATTTACATCAACATTGGTATCAGGATTGACGCTGGCTGTTCAGTCATATTTAGACAGCTATGACGTCCATGTCAGGTTCAATCGCTCGAACCAAGTTCTCGATGCCCCTGAGGGTGCCAGATATTGAGCTTGGGCAGGTACCGCAAGCGCCTTGGTAATGCACGCTGAGCTGGTTGCCGTCAAGCGCTACAACGTGCAGATCTCCACCGTCGCTTTTCAGATAAGGGCGGATCTGCGCGTCCAGCAGCGTGTTGATCGCATCGAGGCGGATTTGATCTGCCTCGCACAGCGCATCAATCGATGCACGGGCTGCAAACACAGCCGCAGCAGATTGCGCTTGGGCCGCAGGAGCTGCTCGAATAGGTACCGCCACCAAACGCACCAACACCGGCCAATCGGCACCGCCGTCTTGTGTCACTGTGAGCCATTTATCAACGTAGAACACATTGCTGACATGGGCAATGTTGAACAAGGCACTGGCCAGCTCATCGTCTTTCGCCTGATCAGCGTTCTCGTACGAGTGCGACACACCCCAAGTCAGCGGCTCGACTAGGGTGAACTTCACCGCATTGGGGTTGGGCGTGTCTTCAATATCTACAATTTTTGGCATTGTCAGCTCCTTATAGCGGGTTCAATCTCTTGCTGTAAATAGTGCGGTCAGTGCAACGGCTGCAGTTGGTGCGTACCAACCTGACAACATATGTCACAGCCATCAAACTGGGTTAGAACCAATCAACTGTTGCAACTCGCCTTGCTGATACATCTCATGCACGATATCGGCACCGCCAACAAACTCACCATTAAAGTAGAGTTGCGGCACGGTTGGCCAGCTGCTGTACACCTTGATACCGTCACGCATAGCCGGGTCTGACAGGACGTCCACATGGGTCAAGTCCGACACACCACAGGCCTCAAGCAACTGCACTGTTGCACCGGAAAAGCCACACTGAGGAAACTGGGGCGTCCCTTTCATGTACAGCACGACCCTGTTGGTGGCGATCTGATGGCGAATGGTGTCTTGTATGGTCATTGTTGCCTCCAACGTTATTTAACAGGTGTTTGTGTCCAGGCGACGGGCGTGAATGTGCGCATTGCCAGCGCATGGATTTCAGAGCGCATGCGATCACCTAGGGCCACATACACCAACTGGTGCTGCTGCACCTTGGTCTTGTCAGTGAAATGCGAGCTGACAACCACCGCCTCAAAATGCTGGCCATCATCGCCCAGCACTTCAACGTGGTCGCAGGGTAAGCCCTCCATGATGTAGTGTCGTAGTTGATTGGCTGTCAGCATCTTGTTTCCTAAGTGGTTGGGCTGTGGCATCACACAACCCCGTTGGGTGCGGGTCGAAGGTCGGCGTTGGTTTCCGTCGAGGCACTGGCCTGCGAATTGAATGCGGCATGCAAGGTGTGCCACGGTAGGATTGCGCATTTAACGCGTGTTGGTAAATCGGATACACCGGCAAACACCGCTAGACGGCCGATATGATTCGGGCTGTTGAGGTCGAGTTTTCCAGTGGACATGGCCAGAAACTCTTGAATCAGAATCTCAGCTTTTTCACGTGTTTGTCCTTTTACAGCAACCGTCATCATCGACGCAGAGGCCTTGCAAATCGCACAGGACTCGCCTTCAAACGCGATGCAGTCTATGCACTCACTGTCTAGACTGAGTGACACGCTGATGTGATCGCCACACAAAGGGTTATGACCCACCGCATGGTGACTCGCATTGACCAGTGGGCCAAAGTTACGTGGTTTTTTGTTGTGGTCAAGAATGACCTCTTGGTACAGTGATGTAGAAGTGTTCATCATGCAAACACCTGTTGAACATCGCGAATACCGCCAATCAACACATCAACTTCATCCAACGTGTTGTAAAAGGCAAATGAAGCGCGCGAGGTCGCAGGGACATTAAAACGCTGCATAACCGGCTGCGCGCAATGGTGACCCGTGCGAACCGCCACACCTGCCTGGTTCAGCAGGGTTCCGACATCGTGCGGGTGCACACCGTCGACGGTAAAAGATATGACCGCTGCCTTGTTTTGGGCAGTCCCAATGATACGTACACCAGGCATATTTGTCATCTGAGAGGTCGCGTACTTGAGCAATTCGGCCTCATGCGCCGCCACGTTGTGCATGCCGATGGCTGACATGTAATCGACCGCTGCAGCAAGCCCTACCGCAGCGGCGATGGGCGGCGTACCAGCTTCGAACTTATACGGAATGGTGTTGTAAGTGGTTTTTTCGAAGGTCACCGACAAAATCATGTCGCCCCCCCCTTTGAAAGGCTGCATTTTTTCAAGTAGGGACGCCTTGCCATACAAAATACCAATACCTGTTGGGCCACACAATTTGTGCCCTGAAAAGGTGTAAAAGTCGCAGTCCAAATCTTGTACATCAACCTGCATGTGCGGCGTTGCCTGCGCACCATCTACCAACACTGGCGTACCGTTCGAATGCGCAAACGCGATCATCTCCTTGATCGGGTTGATACTGCCCAGGGCGTTCGATATGTGTGTCACACCAACCAGTTTGGTGCGCTCATTGAATAGCTTTTGATACGCATCGATCACCAGTTCGCCGGCGTCATTAACCGGTGCCACTCGAATACGTGCACCAGTTTCTTCAGCCAGCATTTGCCACGGCACGATGTTTGAATGGTGCTCGAGTGTGGTCAGAATGATCTCGTCGCCAGATTTGATGAACTTTCGCCCGTAGCCGTGCATCACCAAGTTGATTGCATCTGTGGTGCCACTGGTAAAAATCACCTCGCGCTCTTCAGGCGCATTGATGAATTGCTGCAGTTTGCGCCTAGCTGCCTCGTAGGTAGCGGTCGCAGTCTCTGACAAATAATGCACGCCACGGTGTATGTTGGCGTGCTCGCTTGAGTGGTAGACAGCCAATCTGTCTATGACTTGTTGCGGCATTTGACTGGATGCCGCGTTGTCTAGGTAAACCAATGGCTTGCTGTCAACAAGCAGCTTCAAAATGGGGAAATCCCCGCGTATGCGTTCGACATCAAATGTGGGCGCCGCTGTTGTTTGGCCTGCTGCCGGCACGGCACATGCTGATACGCCCTGCGAGGGCAACGTTGCGGTGTTGGGTTCAGTCGTGATGGCGTTCATAATTGACCACCGGTTTGTTCAAGCACGTTCGTCTCGAGCCGTCGCTTCAGTGATGCGACTGGAATAAGGGCTATGATTTCTGCGCCGAAAGCGTAGGTCAACAAACTGCGAGCAGCACTGTCAGACAATCCGCGACTCTTCAAATAAAAAACCTCGTCGTCGTCTAGCTGACCGATGGTTGCGCCATGTGCGCATTTCACGTCGTCGGCAAAGATCTCAAGTTGTGGCTTGGTATCGATGTGGGCCTTACCGGACAACAGCAGATTGCGGTTCGACTGAACTGAATCGGTGCGCTGCGCACCCTGGCGCACCACAATCTGGCCGTTGAATACAGCGTGAGCGCTTCCACCAACGATACATTTGTGCAGCTGACGGCTCACGCCGTGAGGCTGAACGTGGTCGATACACGTATGTGTATCGGCCAACTGATTGGTTGCGATCAATGTCAATCCATCGGCTGCACACTCGGCACCCTCGGCCATGGCCACCTCAAGGTTGTAACGCGAGATCCGTGCACCCAGCGTGACGCTGACCGATTGGTAATTGCTTGCCCGCCCAAGGGATACCGCACAGTTGGCAATATGGAACGCTTGACTACCCTCTTGCTGAATACGGATGTGGTTGATGCGCGCATTGTCTTCAAGTGCGATTTCAGTCACAGCGTTGGTGAAATAGACGCCTTCTTGCCTGCCCGGTTGATCCAACACAACGTAATCCTCGACCACTGTCATGAGGCTGCCAGACTCTGCAACCACCAGACAACGGGGCGAAGTGACAACACCTGTTTGTGTCGCAATGAACAGCAGATGAACCGGTGCTGACAGTGCCACGTTGCGTGGCATGACGACCACTGCCGCGTCACTCAAAAAGGCAGTGTTGAGCGCAGCGAACACCTCGTCACGAAACGTAACGAGGTGGCCAAGATGTGCGTCAATTGCAGCTGCGTGTGTGGTGAACACAGTGGGTAGGTTGGACGCAACCAAGCCGCTGTCTGTCTCTACACTAGACAACTGCGGCGCATAGGTGCCGTCAACAAACACCAACCGAGTGCGGGCTTCTTCAATATACAAATGAGCGACGTCGGCGACTTCCAAACTGGTTGCGCTGCGTGCCGGTTTAAATGACTGCTTGGTCAGCTCCGAAATATCTGTAAAACGCCACGCCTCGTCGCGTACAGTAGGCAACTCGAGATCATCCAGACGATGAACAGCTTCGGCCCGCAACGAGTTGATGCGCGCCAGTGGACTGGTCGGTAATTGGGCATGGTCTGCCAGCAGCGCACCAAGGTAATCCGCAACGGGTTGTCGAATTGAAGTTACTGTACTCATACCTGTTCCTGTAAGGCATGCGTTTGGCTTGCTTGAAACTCGGCGCTGACCCAGTCATAGCCACGCGCCTCGAGTTCAAGTGCCAAATCTTTACCGCCGGTTTTGATAATGCGACCAGCCTCCATGACATGCACAAAGTCTGGCACGATGTAATTGAGCAGCCGCTGGTAGTGCGTCACCAGCACCATGGCGCTGTTCTGATTGGCGAGCTGGTTGACGCCCTGAGAAACCACCCTGAGCGCATCTATATCTAAACCAGAATCTGTTTCATCGAGTACCGCTA
>Ga0209702_10004213_pt1 | contig 21263 bp, 11 predicted proteins | sample FRY01_FD_187210 | JGI IMG/M metagenome (GOLD analysis project Ga0209702, IMG submission 187210) | Freshwater microbial communities from Lake Fryxell liftoff mats and glacier meltwater in Antarctica - FRY-01 (SPAdes) (version 2) | ecosystem: Environmental > Aquatic > Freshwater > Ice > Glacier... | reverse complement strand
CCTCAGGCACCCTCTCCTCAAGGAGAGAGAACATATACCGTTTTCAAAACAAGATTCTGCATTTTTAGAGAAAAATAGTGCGCAAAAGGTCACTCTGAGCTTGTCGAAGAGTGACCTCAGGCAACCACTCCTCAAGCATCGTTGGACCTCACCCTAGCCTCCTCCTCAAGGAGAGGGGACGTGTAACGTTTTCAAAATAAGCCAATTAGAACAACTAACTCCTTCCTCCTTACTACATCTTCACAATTTTCTCCATTACCACCACCTCATTGCCTTGCATAATTCTGCAATAGTAAATGCCTTGGGCAAGACCTTCGAGGTTTAAGGTATGTGAGCCGATGCCAGAAAATTGAGATTGTTGGACAATGCGACCTGTGGCGTCTAATAATTCAACTTGAAATTTGCCTGTTACTTTACCGTTTTTAATGCTTAGAATATTAGAAGCAGGATTAGGGAAAACTGCAAAGGATGCTTTTGTAACTTCTTTTTCAATACTTGTTGCATTGCCGCAAGAGCTAACAAAATCGGCGCCTGTCCATTTAGCAATGTGCCTTATTGTAGTATCTGTATCTGTTAAGCTAAAACCGCCACTAATAATAATTTCATTATTAAATTCTACAATACTATATATATCCCCTTGAAAAGTGTTTAAATCAGTACCTAAGCCACACCAGTTTTCTCCGTCCCAAAATGCAATGTCGGGCGCAAAAATGCCCCCAGCAAATTTTATGCTTCCTGAAGCATAAAGCTTACCGTTAATAGACTTGACATCGAGAATATGATTATCTACAAAATTTTCTAAACCTCCACCAACATCATCCCATTGTTCACCATCCCAAGCAGCAATGCCATTACCAGGGCTGCCAGCAGATTTTGACATAACACCAAATACAAACAATTTATTGTTATATATTTCAAAACCTTCCACTAGAGATAAAGAACCTGGAATACCGTCGCCTACAGCAACCCATTCAGAGCCATTATATTGAAGTATATTCCATTTTGGTCCTCCAAAATTATCGTATTCGTAGAAATTCCCTCCGACAAACCAGCTGCCATTGTAGTATTCAATATCCTTAATTGGTCTTGCTACCGAATATATCTGAGGTACATCAAATACAGAACTCCACGTAAAACCATCGTACTTAGCTATAGAGTTTGCAGCAACACCATTACAAAATGAAAACTGACCACAAACATATAATTCATCGTTAATGATTTTTAAACGGTGACCTAAAGCAAAATCACCTTGATTGGTTTGTAGGCCTTCTCCAACTGGTTCCCAGGTGGCACCATTAAATCGTATAAAACTATTGCCATTTTGGCCATTAATGTTATTAAAAAAACCAGTAGCGTAAATTGTATCATGATATACGATCACATCATTAATAATCTGACTTTCGTTTGGCAATGGTGTGATTGAACAGTCTGGGATAATTCCACAACCTATGGGATAAAATGTTTCCCCATCCCATTTAGTAACATAATACATGGTGTCTCCATCAACAATTTGAAACCAACCGCAAAAGTAAAGTTCATTATTTACTTCGTCATGATAGGTCCTTTGTATTCTTTTATTAAATGAAGCAACCGGAGCCCAATTTTGAGCATGGCTTATTGCACTAAACAAAAAAATAAATAATAATGCTATTCTCATCTTTTAATAATCTTGTAGGCTTTTGAATTGGCTTCAGTTTCTGAATAAACAAGAAGAAAATATATTCCTGAAGATTCTCCATTTAAGTCAAACTGATATTTCTGAATCTTCTTTTGAGATTGTACCTGTTGAACCTGTTGACCAAGGTAATTGTAAATGGCAAAGCTGCCTGTGAAAGCTTCGGTGAAATCAATAGTAAATATACCATTTGTAGGATTTGGATACACAACTAAATCGGCTTTACTATTCTCATTGTTTTCTATTGAATTTATCCAATTAAATTCATCAAAATTGAACCTTGCAATGAATGAGTTTAAATTATTATTAATTTCAAATCCTCCAAATGTTTGATACCATGGCTCACCATCATTTGGGTCAACTTCGGGCAACTGCCATGGGAAATTACCTCGAGATGATGAGTGACCAGCTATGTATAGAACATCATTTCCGTGGCAGGCAATAGCTTGTCCTATATCAATCCAATTTGGAGCTGAAAATGTATTATTCATAACCCCAAATGCAGGAGAGCCGAAGTAGGTAGCAAAAAAGCGAGTATTATTCGGGTAATAACCCATTATTATAGCATCAGCATAAGCTCTGTTAGGGTCATTAAGACCAGTTGGATTATTTGGAATAAAATAGTCGCTGTCAAAATACAAATCCAGACTAGGATTAAATAAAGGATTGAAATTTTTATAATTATTTGAAGCAATTACAAAGAATGAGTTATTGTCCATTGTAGTAACATCTAACTTTCTACTTATTGTAGGACATAAATCAGCTATATATGGAAACTCTTGTACATAAAATTCATTTTCAAAAAAGCTGCCGCAGTATTCTAGGCCTGCATTGAATGACGTTGACCATTTAAGTTCGTTACGACTAAAAAATTTTGCAATAAATCCTTCATTTCCATCTAATAGTACAGGTCCTTGTAAATCACAAATTGGCAAGTCGTCTCCAGCATCTGCTGCAAGACAAGCATACGCTTGGTTTGGGCCGCCGATACCTACAGCAATTACATAATTATCTGTAGTTGTGGCTAATGAGTGAAGGCTACTAGCCCCTGTAATATTTGTACTCCATACTAATTTTCCATCGGTTTTGAACCTAGAAATGAATGCATTTGAACCTGGTTGAAAGAAATCATCTGAAGAAGGTGAATCAAATAATGGAAAATCGCCATTAGCAGGTGCAGAAGTTAGTGTTGATGACGAATTTCCAAAGGTAGTGCTTGTCTTGTTGGTTTTACCAACAATATAAATATCTCTAAGTCCTCCGCTAGGATTGTTATTAGCATGAATATCAAAACCAAAATCATATTCGTTGCTACCAAAATAAGTTGACCAAGTCAATTGTTTGCTTGGATTAAATTGGATGATAAATAAATCATTGTCACCTTGATTTTGGTCTTCGAAATAAGCACCGGCTCCCGGGTTGCACAAAGGCAGAGCATTAGTTATAGTTGCACCACAGCTGTTTTCAGAAGCATCTTGACTTTTAGTGTTAATTAAACCATAAATATTGCCAAAGTTATCGTAAGTAATACCTGAAGCAATATCTTCTCCTTCTCCTCCGATAAAGGATGACCACAACAAAGTGCCAACGTCCAATCTGAAATTTGTAATGAAAGCGTCCTTTTCACCCGAATTGGTCCCTTTAAAATATACATTACTTCCCAAAGTGTTGAACGCTTCTAAATCTTCACTTTCGGTCGTTCCAATTGTGTAACCATGCGAGGCATTTGAATCATACTTGTTTATAGTAATACCATCATTTGAATCATACGCTGATCCTCCATATAGAGTAGCCCAAGTCCTCACAGCAAATGAATTAAATTGAACAAGAAATGCATCGAAGTCACCTTCATGATCAACCGTTAAAGTGTTAGTTTTAGGGAAATCTGCGGCATTAGTTCGCCCACATAAATAGCTATTATTAAGACCATCCGTTGCTACATCCATGGTTATTTCATTTCCTTCATTGCCACCATAATAAGTACTCCACCATAAATTGCCTTCTTCAACTAATAATTGCTGAGCACTCTGTTTTTTAACTTCAATAACTAAAGGCAAATCACTTTCATAAGTGCCAATGTTAGTAAAAGATAATTCATCTGAGTTAATAGTATAAGCCGGCTTCCAAGGCAATGCGCTTTTTTGTCCGTTTGGATATAATGTATATGCACTAGCAACTGAGAAATCTTTCTGGCCAAGAATTGACTTTATAACCAATTCTTGATTTGTATTAATGAATATTGAATCTTGTCCAATAAATTTTACTTTAATATTACTAGTCCTTCCGCCAGGTGTGACAATAAAATTTATAACCAAACCTTCTTGGTTACTAGCATATTCAACATCTATATTATGCCAAGCATTCGCCTTGTATAAAGAGTTACAAGAAGGAACTCGTTCTCTACCTTTTTGAATATGTGGGTAATAGAAATTGGTCATAGACTTATTATTACCTCTCGGCTCAAACCTTGTGTATGAAGAACCATTCACCAAAGTCATGTCTATTCTTTGCAAAGAATCCATGGCATTGCCAGATGCGCCCGAGTACATTTTAGAGAAAACTAAACTAACAGTATCTGTTTTAAAGTATGTGCTTGGGTACATGAATTGATTGTAATACAGTACTTCTGTTTCAGATTGAGAGTTTGTATTTAGCAACTGACCTCTGTTCTCTATAAAGCCTCCTGATGATGAATTTTGCGCTGTTGCTCCAGTTTCATGCAATTCTTTTTTCATGTAACGGACAGTTGAATAATTCATTGTGCTATCGGTTTCGCTTTGCCCTGAAATTACAACAGCTCCGGCATTATCAATTGCTAATGCTGTTGCCCGGTCATTCTTATTGGACCAGCTATTCCATGTTTTTTGATAAAGTAAAGTCCCTAAGGTGTCATATTGTAAAACAAAATAATCATCAATGGCACTGTTAAAACTGGATCCTGCAATAGAAACAAGACCTAGATGGTCTACAACAATAGCATTTGCCGTATCATCACCAGAGCCTTCCCCATTAAAACTTCTTGCCCAAGCAAGAGAACCTGTATTTGTGTACTTTAGTAATCGTGCATCGGTGCCATTATCTGCCGATTGAGAATAACCAGCTACATACACATTACCCGCATTGTCAAATGTAAGTGCTCTGCCTTCATCATTAAAATTAGAAGCACTGTTATAAACAGCCGACCAGAGGAGAGATAAGTTGCTATTTAGTGCAACAGTTTGAATATCTCTTCCTGTTGCACTTAGTGGGCTAGAACCAGTTAGATAAATATTACCATTTGACGCAAATTTAACGTCTCTAAGGTTCTGAAAATTAATATTATCAGCTGCTATAAAAGTTGAAATAGTATCACCACTTGGATTATACTGCACAGATAAAAGACTAAATTCAGTTAAACCAACTTGACTAACCCCAGAAACTGTAACTGTATCGCCTGGTGTTGTTAAATGACCAATAACTACATCAAATAATCCGTTATCATAAACCTTCTGCCAAAGAATACTGCCATTTATGTCTAATTGTAGAGTTAAAAAGTCTGTCAATGGAGCCACTAGGCCTGTTGTTATAGCTGAAACAGAAATTTTATTGGTTATTTCATTTATACTTAAATCAATACCTGCATCAAATCCATTGCCCGAACCATTAAAATGAGTGCTCCATGCTAAATCACCATTGGCCAAATACTTAAGAATAATAACATCATTACTATCAGCAGATGTTTCTACTGAAGATCCACAAAGAAACAGTGAACCATTAGAATCGAGTTCAATATCGCTAACAATATCGTTTCCGCCACTAGCGCCAGCATATTGTTTACACCAAAGATTAACCCCATTTGAGTCATATTTGCATACTAGAATATCATAATCACCATTTTCTTGTAATGTAGACCCTGCTTTATAAACATTGCCCGCTGCATCTGTTTTAACGAGAGATTTATAACTCAAGAAGTATTCCTGAGCTCCGTCAAATCCTGCCCAATCAAAGACTAATTCAGTAACAGGTTTATATGGTTGGTAAGAACTTTCAATTATATTGATGCTTGAACTTCCATCGCAACCATTCATATTGGTTACAATTACTGAAATTGAATCTGAGTTATTTAAGGAAGAAGAGGAATAATAGTTAAGTGCGCTATTTTGAACTTGCACACCATTCTTAAAGAATTTATAGTTTGGTTGATTTAGTGGTGACGCTTGAACAAAGCCTAAATACCCGTCAATTAAAGTGTCTAGATTAGTTGTAAGTTCAGGCACAAAACTACACACCCCACCCAAATTCAAAATTGCTGGAAAACTTGTTAATAAAGTCATACTTTTAACCACGCCAGCGGTGCTAGTTCCAGAATAAGCTGCATTTCCTTTGTTTTTCCAAGTGCTTCCATCCCAAAGCGCTATAGAGGCGTCGATGGGTGAAGTGTTGTAACAAGAGTTATTGCTCCAACCCAGGCTTGGAGTGGTGTTTTGTGAACCAGAGGTTCTATCAACCTTCCAGTAGCCACAGCGGTTAACAAAACCAATTGTTGTGTCTTTTGATGCGCGACTGTATAATGAATCGGGGTCTTGGGCAATGTATTCTACTTTATATGTTGTTGCAGTTGCAACTGCATCGAGTGTTAATGGAGCATACATGCCTTGACCTCCTAAAGGAAATGTAAAGGCCGTTGTACCTGCTCTTAATATGGGGCCTTCAACATGAGAACTGTCAGAACCCCCTGTTATAGTGCAGCTGGCACCAAGTACAAATTCACTCGCATTGGTTGAAATTATGTTGCCTTTTTGTAAGTTCAAGTTCAACCACAAATTCACCTTAGATTCAATTAATAAATCTCCACTTGGTTTATTAACGGCAATTCTTGAAAGTACTGTATTGATGCTATTTGTTGAACGAATGTATTGATTGCCTTGACCATTAAAGGTCATGTAATTGTTTGTATTGCCTATGCCATTTGTGCCATTAAAATAAAGGTCCTTGTTAAATTGGTGTTCGCCAGCATATCCAAAATCAATTTGCCCAGCACCAAAACGGTTTAAATAGACATCATCGTTAAAGTAATTTGTGGGCCCTGCATAATTTAACTGCCATAATTTGTCACTATGATTGCCATCAAAAATAACGGGGCCATTGCATATTAATCCGCCATTACCTTGGTCTACTAGGGCTCCTGTTTTAGTTAGGATAAGTGAATCAGCAAAAATCCCTCCATTGGTAATAATTGAAGGGAATTGGGCTTTAAAAACACCCGTGAAAGAACTGCCCTGATTCAAGGTTATACGATTTGAGCTGCCTGTAGAAAGGAGGTTTATAGGGGCGGTACTTAATTGATTAAAATTGTTGAAGAAAAGATCTCCCGAGAGATTAGTGTTGCTGATTGTGCCACCGCTTTGTTGTGTTAATCCTCCTAAATAAAGTCTACCACCCGTTGAGTTTATGGAAATATTACCTGTTAAACTTAAGTTATTTGCAGCTCCTATTCCAAGAGATATAATTCCAGCAGATACAATCGTTTGAATGGTCCCGTTAACAACATTGTTGGCACTTCTACGGCAAAAGGCAAGATGCCCTGTACCAGTGTTTTCTAAAGTAACATTGCCATATTGGTCGCCGAAATAGCCCTCTAGGTAAAATAAACCACTGTTGCTATTTTTGAAATGAATGGACGAGTTTGCAGTGATTGGCCCAAAGCTTTGATTGGTTCCTCCACCCGTTTTTTCAATAGTAGTTAAGCCATTAAAGAGGCATGAATTTAGAAAAACATTGCTTGCACTGATACTCAAGGCGGCATCGAACTGAGCCATGTTGTTAATTAAAACAGAAGAATTACCCGTAAGCGATAAACTTGCTGCTGATTTAACCCTTGAGCTTATAAATGATAGCTGACCTAAATTAAATCCACTTGAATGAATACTAAGAGCGGAACTTGTCTCAAACATACAGGTATTAAATTCAACTACTGTTGTAATATTTGTGCCTGTGCCACTAAGTGACAAAAGTTGCACGTTTCCTAAAAAGGAAGTTGAAGAGCTGCTCGATCCAATGATAATACCTTGCGAAGTTGCCGAAACGTCTCGCTGCAAAAAGGTATACCCTTCAAAACGATTTTCAGTTGATGAAGTTGCGAACAACAAAGGTTTGCTTCCATTTACAATTGCAAACAAACTATCTTGAAAAACATCGGGGTTAGTAACTCCAAAGCTAAGATAGCCACTACCCAGTTGATTAATGCGCGTTGGCGCAGAAAAGGTATTGCCTCCAGAATTAGCGTTTGTAGTTCCAACATAGGTTAACGAAACATTGTTAGTATAAGTAGATGAATTGGTTACAATGGTTGTTCCTGAAGCGACCAATACACATGAAAAACTTGAGGAAGTTGAAGTAAAAGAACCTGTTATAAGTTTTCCAGAACTAACCGTAGCTGAGGTGATAGTGCTAATTCCACTAACATTTAAGGTAAAAGTGTTCAAATTTAAAACAGTAGCACTATTTATGGCTAATGAAGCAATGCTGTAATCGGCATCTAAAATAGGCTGGTTGCTCACATCGGGAATAATTACCGTTGAACCCTTGTTGGAACACCCGCAGGCGACCAATTGCCAGCTGTTGCCCAGTCTGTTGAGGTTGCACCTGTCCATGTTGAGGTGGATTGTGCAGAAAGACTTGGACAAAGAAGTCCAAATAAAATCGTAAGCAAAAAGGAGAAGTTTTTCATGAACCTTCGATGTTTAAGTGAAAATGGCTTGAAAAAAAATGAAGACTAGTTTAATAAACCTGTATAAGTGCCGATGATAGAACCGCTTGGGGAAAGTGCTTCTAGCTTTAGATAGGCAAACTCATTAGAAAAGGGACCAAATTCAAAGCGGCAAATAATGCCCAATCGTGTCATGCTTAGGTTCTCAGAAACAAGCTCACCATCAAAATCGAAGGTTTGGTTTAAAATATCAGATCCGTTTTCGGTACTTCCAAGAAAAACACGAATAGATTCTATACCACTGGTGTCGGAAAGTTCGCAGTTAAGCGATTTGGCAACATAAATAGACAATTCGGGATTTCCAAAGGCATCAAAAGTAGTATCGGCTACAACATCTCCTGAAATGCTTTCCACAAAATGGAAATTGATGGTTTGGGCATGCAGTTCACAAAGAGAAAATGCAATTACACATATATAAAGTAAAACTGTTCTCATAATAATTCAAAATTAATTTTCCTAAAAGTATAGGGTCAATGTTATTTTAATGTTACGGGAAGGCAAATTAATTGTTAGCAAAATGTCAAGCGTTTAAGAATGAAGTCATGATGAACCATTCTACAGAATTGCCCTGAGTTCAATCCAAAGTCAATCTGGGGCCACTCTGAGCTTGCCGACTAAAGCTTTCTCTTTAGTAGATTACTAGTCACTCTAAGCTTGTCGACTACAGCTTTCTTTTTAGTCGATTACTAGTCACTCTGAGCTTGTCGAAGAGTGACGAAGAGTGCGAAGAGTGGCATATTCCTCCGCACTCACAATCCTATAAGCTGCCCAAATACTTAACACGCAAGCAGCCATGGCAATGTATCCAACAACCGAATAATTCTGCAATTGACCAGCTTCGTTTTCGGTAACAATAGCGCCCGACATAAATGCTGCAATTCCAGCAGAGAGTTGCTGAACGGAAGAATTAAAACTCATGAAACTGCCTCGGTTTTGAGGTAATGTTGTTGAGGTAATCATTGCCATAGCCGGAACAACGCGACCCGTGATAACAATAAAGAAAAAGCTTGTCACAATCAATACCACCCAAATAGGCCAAACAGTCATATTGGTGATCAAATACAACGGTATCAATGAAAGTGTCGCGAAAATGGCATACACCTTTTGCTTTCCAATTCTGTCGGCAAGCTTCCCTATCATCGGAGATGTGAAAACGGTACACAATCCACCAAAAAGGTAAATATAGGTCACTTCTAACTGCGTAAAGCCAACGTTTTTCTCCATGTAGGCTGCTATAAATGGTATGACCGAGAACTGCGCAAGCATCATCAAACTCATCAACAATAAAGCCCTACGTTGATTAAGATTTTTCGCCAAGCTCCGAATAACGCCCATCATATCTGGTCTGCGGCTTTTATCTTGAATATGTTCCGACATGTATGGAATAAATTGCATGATCAACAACGCAACCACAACACCGGCGGCTGCAATAAAGAAGAAGGGTGCATGCCAGCTAAATTTGGTTGCTAGGAAATTTCCAAAAGGAACTCCGAACACCGAAGCCAAAGAAAATCCTGCCGTAACAACACCCATCGCCATGCCTCGTCGTTCATTCGGAATAGCGTCTCCAACAATGGAAAGAATCAAGGTGCTGAGCAATCCACCAAAAGCACCCGTTAAAATTCTGGCAGCTAGCATAAACTCGTAATTGGGCGACATAGCGCACGCCAAGGTCCCAATCAAAAAGCCCATGTAGCAGGAAAGAAGCATTTTCTTCCGATCGAAATTATCGACAAAGAAGGCACCTGCAAAGCCTACCAATCCGGCTGTTATGGTGTAGGCAGATACAATAAATCCAAATTTCTGGGGACCAATCTCAAACAGTTTCATAAGTTGATTACCAAGCGGCATGATAATCATGAAATCCATCACATGCGTAAACTGAATAAGCGCTAATGTGAGGAGTAGAATGTATTCTTTACGTTGCATTGTTGGCTGGGTGGGGCACAAAATCCTTGTCAAAAGGAAAGTAAAATTGTGGCGCGCAAATTAACGGAAAGTATCCCAAGAAGTTTAGAAACTAGGTATAAGTAAAAGGGATGAAAGTCTTGTTAGTTTAATGTAAAGCCAATTTTGGCACAGACTATTTTTGGGGCCTTCCTTTCGGGTTGCTCCCTTCGATGCACTTCCTTTCAGTTCGTTTGCTCAGGAAGGCTTCCCCGAAAGTCGCGCTTTCGCCTATATCTTTGCTGCTTCGCGCAAAGGATGCCGGCTACAATCGCTAAGGCGGAGAATGATTCCAAACTCAAATCATTGATTCATAAACCATGCATTCCATTAAACTGGTAGCAGAACTTTTCATTCTCCTTTCTTGACTCTAGAATGAGCCTGTCGAATTTCATAACTCCAAAACTGAGATGAGCTTGTCGAATCTCCTTCCTCCTAAATTTGGTAGCAAGATTTAAGTACAAAGTATTAAGACTTGTTAATAGAACCAATGACAGATATGACTCTTCTTAAATCTTTAGTTTGAACTAAAAGATCCAATGGTTGAAGAATTCACTTTTTACTTTGTACTTTTTACTTACTACTTCCTCCTGAGTTTGGTATTAAGATTTAAGTACAAAGTATTAAGACTTGTGGACATGTCATTCCCGATTAATCCCTGATTTCTTGTTCCGCTTGCCGCTTTACAAAAACTCCAAACTCGAGCACTAATCTCTGATGGTTCTTTAACTGCTTTATACTTCCTCCTTTTTACTTTCTACTTTCTACTTTCTACCTTTTACTTTATACTTTCCACCAAATTTGGTAGCAAGATTTAAGTACAAAGTATTAAGACTTGTTAATAGAACCAATGACAGATATGACTCTTCTTAAATCTTTAGTTTGAACTAAAAGCTGAAATGGTTGAAGAATTCACTTCCTGCTTTCTACTTCCTCCTTTTTACTTTATACTTTATACTTTTTACCTTCTACCTTCTACTTTCTACTTTCTACTTCTCCCTAAATCTAATTGCTTAATATCTGAGTGTATCGCCTGCGCCCCAAAACCTTCCCGTTGCGCTTATCCATTAAAATAGTTCGTGTAGAGTGCACAGTGCATCCTTTATCAGCATCGCACAAAGGTTGACCGTTTTTGTCTTTTATTACTTTCTTGCTCACAAAACTGCGTTCAGCTTTGATTACCCATACTTTTCCGGAAGAATCTGCTTGAGCACTCCAGTTTTCTCCAAAGCGATGAAAATCTATGAACTGTGCATATCTAATGGCATCTTCTGCCTCAAATTGAGTGGTGTCTCTGCCCAAAGTCTCCGCTAAAACAAACGAACTTTGAACCAATAAACTAGCAAGTACGAAACATATTTTTCTCATGATTGTAATTTTAATGGCCAGCACAAAGGTCGTAAAAATTGACTATTACAACCAACTCAGGTAAAGATTCATTCTCTATACGTTTCAAATCCAATTAAGTTTGCACCATGAAATTTCAAATTGTGATTGCTCGTTTGATGTTGAACATGGTGTTGATTGCGCTCTTTTTTGGTGCTTCATGCAAACCATCGCCATACATGGGTAACAACTATGTTCCTCCCGTTGTTGATGCAAAATTTTCAGGCTCTACTTGGCCACCTGTCCCAGATTATAGCAATCAAGACCATTGGGCGGCATTGCCATTTAAGAAAGATATGGCCGATACAGTGCCGGTCATTACCCTGTCAGACAATCAGGCGAGTGCTCAAGTAGATGTGTTTTTTATTCATCCAACTCTATATCTAGAACAAGTCGAAGGCAGAAAGTATATTTGGAATGCAGATGTAAACGATTCTGCTATGAATGCTAAAGTTGATGGGAGTTCTATATTAAATCAAGCCTCAGTTTTTAATGGTTCTTGCCGAGTTTTTGCACCAAGATATCGTCAGGCCCACATTACATCCTTCTTCACTTTAGATCGAGAAAGTGGTGAAGCCGCGCTTAAACTAGCATATGATGATGTAAAAGCGGCATTCCAGTATTACTTAAATAACTACAATCAAGGCAGACCATTCATTATTGCTGGCCATAGTCAAGGAACAAGACATGGCGGAATGCTCATTCGAGAAATGATTGAAGGAAAACCATTGCAAGAAAAGCTTGTGGCAGCATACCTCGTTGGAATGCCAGTTCCTCAGACATTTTTCAAGGATTTGCCAGTGTGTGCAGAGCCCAATCAAACCAATTGCTTTGTCACTTGGGCAACGTATCAAGAAGGGTTTTTGCCAAAGAACTACAGCTCATATGAGGGCGGAGTTTGTGTAAACCCTCTTAGTTGGAAAACAAACGAAGAAGCTATTCCACGGAGTGAAAATCTTGGCGGAATTACCTGGAAATACGACAAAGTGAAGCGTAAAATTAATGGAGCCCAAGTGCACAATGGAATTTTATGGATCGACAAACCTCATGTGCCTGGTAGAATGTTCATTAAGATGGATAATTATCATGTTGCCGACTATAATTTATTTTGGTTTAACCTTCGTGAAAACGTAAGAGAACGAACCGAAGCATTCCTCTTGAATAAAAGATAATAGCATTCTTTGGCATCTTGGATAAGTAATTCGGTTCAATTTAAACTACATTAACCATTTCAAATTTTGTATGTTTGAAAATCCAATAGTGTCAACCATGAAGAAAATTTTACCATTTCTATTTGCATTTATCTCCTTTGCAAGTTTTGCGCAAGGTCCTTGTAATAATGGCCAGAGTCAACTTATTATTCAAATTGTTCCCGATGCTTACCCTTGGGAAATTTCTTGGAATGTAATGCTTAGCGGTAATGTTATTGCCAGTGGCGCTAGTGTTGGAGACACAATTTGTGTGGCTACAGGAAGCTGTGTTGAAGTTAGAATAATCGATTCTTATGGAGACGGTATTTTTAATCCTGGAGGCTATTGGATATACCTCGATGGTCAATTAATGGCAAACGGTAGCGGATTCGGCTCTTTGGCAAGTCATTCTATAGCGTGCCCTCCCGGATCAACATGCACCCAGCCATTTCCAATCACTGCAGGAGATTACACTACTACTTTTGAAGATTCATGGTACCGATACAATTGCACTACCTCTGGAACTTATAACATTAGTACTTGCAGCGGAAACACATGCGATACCAAAGTTTGGGTTTTTGAATCTTGTCCTTCTGTCGGTTTAACAGAAGGCCCAATGGGAACCTATGCTTTTAATGACAATGCAGATTGCGGTCTTCAAGCCAAATTGAGCGTTGTTTTCATTGCTGGCTCGTCTTATCTAATTCGAATTGGTGACAATGAAAGTGCATGCACACAAGACATCAACTTTAACCTTTCTTATGTTGGACCAATCAGTGGTTGCACGGATCCCGCATCATGCAATTTCAATCCATTAGCAGCTGTTGATGACGGATCTTGTATCTATTTCCCAAGTCCATTATGCCAAGGTCCCGATCTTGAATTTGACTCTACTGACTTTGTAAATTCACTTTCATTAGGAACACATACCACTTCAGGATGTGATATTTCAGAAGATTGCGTTACTGGGTATGGTTCGCGTTATGTAATTCGTTTCTCTTCCAAAATTAACAACATTGGTACTGCCGATTATTACATCGGAACGCCATCTGCAAATCCTGACCAATTCAATGTCGTTAATTGCCACGGTCACACACATTATGAAGGTTACGGAGATTACCGTTTATACGACATGGACGATAACATCATCCCCGCAGGGCATAAAAACGGATTTTGTGTCATGGATCTTTGCGGATTTGGTCAGTATAACTGCGGAAACATGGGTATCTCAGCAGGTTGTTACGACGTTTACGGAGCTGGAACCCAATGTCAGTGGATTGATATCACCGATGTTCCTGAAGGCGATTACCGTTTAGCAGTGATTATTAACTCGCAACATCGTCCCGATGCATTAGGTCGCAACGAAACCAACTATTTAAACAACGCGCTTCAGGTTTGCATTCATATTTCTCGTAATGCAGCCAATGTTCCTTCGTTTGAGTTACTTCCTGCATGTGAACCTTTTGTAGATTGTGCTGGAATCCCAGGCGGTGCTGCAATTCGTGATTGTAATAATGATTGTGGAGGAACAGCAATGTATGGGAATACCGTTGAAGATGAGTTAATAAATGCATCCGATGTAGCCCAATATATTAATATGTTAACGGATGATGTTCCTAACGTAATGCCTTGTTACGACTTGAATAACGATGATGAGTTAACCGTTTACGACGCTGCGCTTGAAACATGGTGTATGCAATCTGCCGGCACATCTGGGAATATGAACAACTGCTACTTCCCCCGTAACGTTTTGAATCCAAATGATACAACAGGATTGGAAATTGTTTCTGTAAATTATAGCAGCAATTACATGGATATTCAGTTGCATTCTGAAAGAGCGAACGTCGTTGGTTATCAATTCCAAGTAAGCGGAGTTCAAGTTTCAGATGTTGTAGCTCTCACAAATTCCTTCAATATGCCTATTCATATTGGATACAACGCACTAAGGAACGAGGTTTTTGGTCTATTTTATGGTGATTCTGTTATAGCTAATAGCACAAATGCAGTAGCACTTTGTCGCATCTACTTTAGCGCAATAACGGGTGGTGAAATTTGTATTTCTCAAATTATTGATATCCCAAATAGCCTTGGCGAACAAACAATTACCGAAATTCGTGGCGATTGTTTCACACCGTCATCAGTATCTATTGATAATTCTATTGAGCGTTCACATTTAACTGTAATGCCCAATCCGGCTTCCGAAACAGTTTGGGTAAATGTTCCCGAATCATACACGGGTAAAGGCTCCTGGGAATTGTTCGATGCTACGGGTCGTAAAGCTGCGATTGTTCAAGCACAAAATACTTCTGTTGCACGTCAATTTAGCATTTCGCTTACGGGATTACCTGTTGGTGTTTATATCCTTCGCGTAGCCGATCAAAATGGTCATCAATCTATTGGTCGTATTGTAAAGCAAAACTAATGTTACGGGGTTGTTAACAAACCTCTGCGAATAAGTTAGAAAAACCCCTAGTCTTTTTGTAACATGCACAGCTAGTTTTGTGTATGATGACGATGCTGAGGGTTTTTCTTTTGTGTATAACATTATTAGCTGCACCGATGTCGTTGTCGGCAGACGCAAAAGCGCATTTAGGAAAAGCTTCATCAGCCACTAAACTTGTTGAAAATCTGGCATTTAGAATTCGTTTTCTAAAGCGGCATGAGCATTATGATGAATTTTTTCAGAAGCTCTCGAAGCGACAAGGATTTAATGGCGTTGTGTTAATTGCTGAAAATCACCGTGTTGTTTATCGCGGGGTATTTGGTTATTCCGATTTGAAAAAACGTTCCGACCTTCAGATTGATGATCAATTTCAACTAGCCTCTGTTTCGAAGCAATTTACCGCGGTGGCAATCATGATGCTCAAGGAACGTGGCTTTTTAAATTACGACGATCCTGTAACACGATTTTTTCCAGAGTTTCCTTATGAAAATGTTACCATCAGGCATCTATTAACGCATCGCGCAGGATTGCCAGATTATCGTTGGTTTATGGATTCGTTTATTACCGATAAAACTACTCCTTTGAGCAATAAAATGGTCATGGATCATATAGCGGAGATGATGCCCAGTCCTTATTTCAGCCCGGGTAGTCGTTTTCATACAGCAACACTGGATATGCTGTTTTAGCCTCAATTGTAGAGAAAATTTCAGGTGTTTCTTTCTCGGCGTTCATGCAAGCTGCGATTTTTCAACCCTTAGGAATGAAAAACACCATGGTTTACTCAAAATCTGAATGTGCCAACCTGCCTGGAGTTGTTTGTGGATACGAACGTAATGGCGCATATCAAGCTGAGAACGATTGCTTCAACGGAGTCACTGGAGATAAAAATATCTATTCAACAATCGATGATTTATTCCTTTGGGACCAAGCATTATACAACAATCGTCTATTAAAAGCAGAAACCCTCAGCGAAGCATATCAACCAGGAAGTCCTGAAAAGAAGGGCGTTCGTAATTATGGTTTTGGATGGCGCCTCAACCTTCAAAATCCCAACAAACAGGTAGTTTATCATGGAGGTTGGTGGAGAGGATTCAGAACATTGTTCATTCGTAATACAACGGATGGTAATACACTCATTGTACTATCAAATAAAGTCAACTACAGCATTAACAGCTTGCAAGTTGTTACAGGCGAATTATTAGGACTTAACACAGATTCCCTAGATTCGGAGTAATACCCGAGAACAATTTGTAATTTCATCGCCGAAATAATTATTCTCATGCTGAAGAAAGTGCTCCTGGGCTTAGTGCTCCTCCTTGCAATATTAGTTGGTGGTGTTTATTTCTGGTTAGCCTCATTAAAACCGCAGTATTCTGGAGAGCTTGAATTGTCCGGAATAAACGCAGAAACAAAAGTCTATTTTGATAAATGGGGCGTGCCACACATCTACGCTGAAACTTCTAATGATGCTTATTATGCATTAGGCTACGTTGTTGCTCAAGATCGTTTATTCCAACTAGAAATGATTCGCCGACTTGCTGGTGGGAAACTCTCAGAAGTGATTGGAAAAGAAATGCTTAAGTCGGATAAGTTTTTTAGAACAATCGGTCTTAATCGTCATGCTAACTGGTCGGCAGAAGAGTTTAGAAAGAACGCGCCTCAAGAGATTCAGTCTTGCACTGATGCGTACATCAAAGGAATTAACGCCTACATGGAAAATGGCAAGACGCCGATAGAATTTACCATGCTCGGTATTACTCCCGAACCCTATAAACTTCAAGACGTTTTCTTAGTTACGGGTTACATGGCACTTGGCTTCTCCGAAGGATTCAGAATAGACCCAATGGTTGAGGCAATGTATAGAACCCTTGACGATCAATTTATGCAACACATCGACATGGATTGGTCAAAGTCAGGGCCAAATATTCCAGTGCAAGCAGGTCGCCCGCTAAACTTAACCGCTTTCTCACAAGGGATTTCTGAAATAATGCAGAATTACCCTGTTTCGCCATGGATTGGTTCAAATTCATGGGTTGTAGCCCCAAAGAAATCTAAATCAAAACAAACTATTCTCTGCAACGACACGCACATGGGTTATTCACAACCTGCAGTTTGGTACGAAGCACATATTGAGTACCCTGGCTTCCGTTTTTATGGCAATCATTTAGCTGGTTTTCCCTTCGCTTTAGCAGGTCATTCTGACTATTGCGGTAACGGATTAACCATGTTCGAGAATGACGACGTCGATTTTTATATCGAAGAAGTCTCCGATAATAAAGTAAAGTACCAAGGAGAGCAGGTTGCATTAAAATCCTTCGAAGAAGTTATAAAAGTGAAAGATGCAGAAGACGTGACTTTACAAGTGAAAGAAAGTCCGCATGGTCCGCTTGTTCAGGATGTATTTGAAGAATTTCCTGAGAGCAAGAAAGAAGTGGCGGTTTGGTGGGCTTATTTGAAGTTTCCAGCAAGGTCCTTAGAAGCTGTTTATAACATGAATCACGCGAAGAATATTGATCAGGCTAGGTTAGCTGCATCAATGATTGACGCTCCAGGTTTGAATGTTATGTACGGCGATAAAGACGGTCATATTGCTTGGTGGGCAGCTGCCAAATTGGTAAAACGTCGTGCAGGCATCAACCCTAAAAGATTTCTCAATGGGGCTTCTGGTGAAGACGAACCTCTTGGATGGTTAGATTTTACAGAGAATCCTCAATCAGAAGATCCAGAAAGCGGTTTCGTTTATTCTGCCAATAACCAACCTGATAGTATAAGTGTTGGGTATTATCCTGGTTATTATGTTCCTGGCAACCGCGCTAGTACAATTACAAAAACGCTTAGCTCTAAAGATGAGTTTTCGATAGATGATATGAAGCGTCTAATGACGGATAGCAAAAGCACCGCTGACTTAGAGTTGTGTCGTGAGCTTCTTAAAACTTTGGGCTCATTTGATCCGCAGGCCTTAAAAACAGAAGAAGCCAATCGCTTATCTGCTTGGGAGGGTGATTATGGACTAGAATCACCAGGAGCACTAATCATGAATCGTTGGGTATATAATATCCTTGCTGCTATGATGGTTAACAAAATTGGAAAGCCACTCTTCAAACAGTATATGAATTCTCATTTCATGAAGAAAAGCTACCCTGGATTAATTGGAAGATTTGAATCAGTTTGGTGGGACGATTGGGGAACACGGCAAAAGGAATTCAAAGCTTTAATCGTTAAGAAAGCTTGGCATTTAACCATTTCTGAATTACGCTCCCAATGGGGAAAAGATCAAAATAACTGGAAATGGGGGAAAGCACATACCTTAGAGCATGTGCATCCAATTGGACGAAAAAAGCCATTTAATTTATTCTTTAATGTTGGCCCAGAGACTGTTCCAGGAGGGAACGAAGTACTAAATAACATGGGCTATAACCTCGATTCAAGTGGAACTTATCACGTCCGTTTTGGTCCTGCAATGCGACGAATCATCGATTTTTCAGATACAGACCACAGTCAGAGTATACTTCCAACGGGCCAATCGGGCTATTTTATGGCCGATCATTACAAAGATCAAGCGCAACTCTTTAACAATAATGCCTTCCGTCAGCAATTAATGGAACGAAAAGAGATTGAACGACAAGCAGGCAAGGCGCTCATTCTCAAGCCTAGAAAATGAGAGAGCAATCGACCGATACAGTCTTGATGATTTTGCCCAAGTCATTTGGGTTTAATCAGCAAACAGCGGCGAGTAACGCATTTCAGAACAATACTGAGTTTGACAACTCGAATGAAATAGCTCGACGAGAGGTGAATACAATGGCTGAACAATTGCGGCAAGAAGGAGTGCAAGTATGGCTTGAAGAGGATGTTGAAAATCCTGTTTGTCCAGATGCGATTTTTCCGAATAATTGGCTTGGTGTGCATCCCTCTGGTAATATGGTGCTCTATCCCATGATGGCGGAGAATCGCCGTTCGGAAAAGCGTGAAGAATTAATCAAGCGCCTTAAAGATAAGATTCAGGTTAGGAGTTTTTTAGATTTGAGTGAGCAAGAAAACCAAGGGGAATTCTTGGAAGGTACAGGAAGCTTAGTTTTTGACCACATAGAAGGTGTTATTTATGCGGTTCGCTCTGTTCGAACTTCGGAAGAATTGGCAAACAAGCTAGCGAATACCTTCTCGTATAATCTGATCATGCTTGATGCCACTGATGAAAGGGGATTGCCAATTTACCACACAAATGTTGTTTTGTCTATCGGGACTCGCTTCGCCATACTAGCAAGCTCGATGTTTAGTGAGTCATCGGTCGCACTTATTCGGCAAAATATGCAGCAATCTGGCAGGATGCTCATAGAGATTACAAACGATCAGGTTCATGCGTTTGCCGGAAATGTGCTCGAACTAAAAAATCACATAGCTGAAAAGTTGATTGTTATTTCTGAAACAGCCTTTAATTCTTTGGAAGCACATCAAATTGCAGGTTTGCAGCAGTGTGGCTTAATTATACCAGTTTCAGTCAAGCACATTGAACATATTGGTGGCGGAAGCGTTCGATGCATGCTTGCGGAAATCTTTCATTTAGAATGATAGCATGAATTTTGTTCGTCGCCCGAAATAAGTAACTTTGAATCTCGAGAATAAAGAAATTATGAAAATACAAACTATGATAAAATCGATAGGTATTGCAGCAATAACTGCAGGATTCCTTTTTGCCGGAGCTGTTTCAGCTCAACCAAAGACAGAAAAATCAACAATGACGGCCGCTAAGAAAGACGAGCGTCCAAGTCCTCCTAAAACAGTTGAATCTGTTGCTGGAGATTTAAAAATCACGATTAATTTTAGTCAGCCAGGAGTTAAAGACCGTAAAATCTTCGGTGATCTTGTCCCATTTGGAAAACTTTGGAGAACAGGAGCAAACGAGGCAACAACAGTTGAAGTTAGTCGTGACTGTAAAGTTGGAGGTAGCTTTCTTCGTGCTGGTAAATATTCGTTATTTACAATCCCAGGAGAATCAGAATGGACAATCATATTTAACACTGTTCCGGAACAATGGGGAGCGTATAAATACGATGAATCAAAAGATGCTTTGCGTTTCAAGGCTAAGTCTTCTAAATCAGCCGAATTTCATGAACGCTTAGATTTTATAGCCAAAGCAGATGATATGGGCAACGGAACTGTAACATTAATGTGGGATAATACTCAAGTTACCTGGGAAATGCGATAAGCATCTGAAATTTTTTTAAACGCCGTGCTCCTAATTCAGGACGCGGCGTTTTTTATTGTCCACCCATCGCGAAGTAAATCATGCATGATTGAATCTTCAGTAATTCCATCGCGCACATAGTTTTAACCATTAGCCTTCTTTATGAAAGCCCGCGTTGAGAAGGATTTTTTCGAATCTACATTTACTGGACCTGCCATTGCTTCAACGCGAATTAGGGTTCACTCAAAAATTCAGAAATGCGGCGGATGCAAGGCATTTCCGAATTTGCGGACAGATACTAACTGGTGTTTGTCCACAGAGTCAGTAGTTTGAACTATCGAGGCTTCTGATTAGGCGCACGAAGGTCGAAAAAGCGCAGTTTGCTTTTGTAAATGAGTGTTTTTCGGACTAATGCAACGACATCACGAGACTCTATAGACAGACTCTGGTTAGCATTTACGTTTCTCTGTTTCCCAGCGAAAATCATCCTGCATGTGCAAGAAATTGTGAATAAGCCTTTCATCAGCACTAATCAACACGGATAAATAATGCTGAGGCTAATTTTCACCTAAAATCAACCGTTCGGTTTGGTGCCGATTTAGATCAGGAAAAGGAAAACCAGCAATTACTTCATCAATCCGCTTATCCATTTGTAAATGTCGTTACCATTGGCAAAAACCAACAAGCTA
>Ga0209702_10004211_pt1 | contig 21266 bp, 33 predicted proteins | sample FRY01_FD_187210 | JGI IMG/M metagenome (GOLD analysis project Ga0209702, IMG submission 187210) | Freshwater microbial communities from Lake Fryxell liftoff mats and glacier meltwater in Antarctica - FRY-01 (SPAdes) (version 2) | ecosystem: Environmental > Aquatic > Freshwater > Ice > Glacier... | reverse complement strand
GATTCAGAGAAATCATCACAGCGCCATGAAATTCCGACCACACACAAAAATTAAGGCGCCCAATGGCCAAGGAGACCCAAATCAAACTGACAAAAACCCGTTATCGGCTGGGGTGCTTGGGAGTTACGGAAAGATCAATATTGATCGCGCACTGCCGCTGTCGGTGTAAGCCTTCGCATCAATCGCGCATGCAGACATTCACATGTTTCCGTTCAAAAAACAGTGCACAATGCATCGTTGAAAAGTCAGGTGGCTTTCTTCTTGTGAATGGGGCGGCTAGATATGAGTTCAAGTCGGCAATTCGGTGATTGCGCGCCTTGTCGCGGCCCATTGGCCCGTGTTGACAACCCCCGCGACTCCCCCTATACGCCCGCCTATCCTGATGCCGTCGCATAATCCTGCGGCTGGATTCTAAACGAATGAAGTGGTCAAGATCCGGGTCCCAAGCCCCGATCCTCTGGAAGTCCACCGCGTCGTCTCCAAGCGTAGGGGACGTCCGCGGTTTTGGCGTTTTGTCATACTGGCAAGGCGTCGTCGAGAAGCAGCGTCGTCGGGTCCGGGGACGAGTATTGACAGCAGAACACGAGGAACGTGAATGCCGACTATTCAACAGCTTATCCGCAAGCCGCGGGAGCCGAACGTGCGAAAGTCCAAGTCGCAACACTTGGAAGGATGCCCGCAAAAGCGTGGCGTTTGCACGCGCGTTTACACCACCACTCCGAAAAAGCCGAACTCGGCCATGCGGAAAGTGGCCAAGGTCCGTCTGACCAACAGCTTCGAAGTGATTTGTTATATCCCCGGCGAAAAGCACAACCTTCAGGAACACTCTGTGGTTCTGATCCGCGGTGGTCGTATCAAGGACCTTCCCGGTGTGCGTTATCACATCCTGCGCGGTGTTCTTGACACCCAAGGCGTCAAGGATCGTCGTCAGCGTCGTTCGAAATACGGCGCGAAGCGGCCGAAGTGAGGAGATAGAGCATGTCACGTCGTCACGCCGCTGAAAAACGCGAAGTATTGCCGGACGCCAAATATGGCGATAAGGTTCTGACCAAGTTCATGAACAACCTGATGATCGACGGCAAGAAGTCGGTCGCGGAAGGGATCGTTTACTCGGCGCTGGAGCGGGTTCAGACCCGCTTGAAGCGCGAGCCGATCTCGGCCTTCCACGAGGCGCTGGAAAACGTGAAACCGTCGGTCGAGGTGCGTTCGCGCCGCGTTGGTGGGGCAACCTATCAGGTTCCGGTCGAAGTGCGCATGGAGCGCCGCGAAGCGCTGGCGATCCGCTGGCTGATCATCGCCGCGCGCAAGCGCAACGAGAACACCATGGAAGAGCGTTTGGCTGCGGAACTTTCCGATGCCGTGAACAACCGTGGGACCGCCGTCAAAAAGCGGGAAGACACTCACAAGATGGCCGACGCCAACAAAGCGTTCAGCCATTACCGCTGGTAAATTTATAGCCTGAGGCATCCCAATGGCACGCGAATACCCTCTCGAACGCTACCGCAACTTCGGTATCATTGCCCACATCGACGCGGGCAAGACCACCACAACCGAGCGGATCCTGTATTACACCGGCAAGTCGCACAAGATCGGTGAAGTCCATGATGGTGCTGCCACCATGGACTGGATGGAGCAAGAGCAAGAGCGTGGCATCACGATCACCTCGGCTGCGACGACCACGTTCTGGGAGCGCACAATTGATCCGGGCCTGGAACATGCGCGCGCCGACAAGTACCGCTTCAACATCATCGACACCCCCGGCCACGTCGACTTCACCATCGAGGTTGAGCGTTCGCTGGCGGTGCTTGATGGCGCAGTCGTGCTGCTGGACGGCAACGCCGGGGTCGAGCCTCAGACCGAAACAGTCTGGCGTCAGGCTGACCGTTACAAGGTTCCGCGGATCGTGTTCGTCAACAAGATGGACAAGACCGGCGCGGACTTCTTCAACTGCGTCAGGATGATCAAGGACCGCACTGGGGCCACCCCGATGCCGGTTCAGATCCCGATTGGTGCTGAAGACAAACTGGAAGGCATCATCGACCTGATCACCATGGAAGAATGGGTGTATCAGGGCGAAGATCTGGGCGCATCCTGGGTGCGTCAGCCGATCCGTGCCGACCTGCAGGAACTGGCGAACGAGTGGCGCTACAACATGCTGGAACTCGCGGTCGAACAGGACGACGCCGCGATGGAAGCCTATCTTGAAGGTAAAGAGCCTTCTGAAGAAGAACTGCGCGTTCTGATCCGCAAGGGCTGTCTAAAGATCGCTTTCATTCCGATGCTGTGCGGGTCTGCATTCAAGAACAAAGGCGTGCAGCCAATGTTGAACGCCGTTATCGACTTCTTGCCGACACCGCTGGACGTGCCTCCCTACGTGGGCTTTGCGCCGGGCGACGATACGGAAACCCGAAACATTCAGCGGTCGGCTGATGACAACCAGCCGTTCTCGGCCTTGGCATTCAAGATCATGAACGACCCGTTTGTCGGATCCTTGACCTTCACGCGCATCTACTCGGGCGTGCTGGCCAAAGGCGATGCAATGCTGAACGCGACCAAGCAGCGTAAAGAGCGCGTTGGGCGTATGATGATGATGCACGCCATCGACCGCGAGGAAATCTCGGAAGCCTATGCCGGGGATATCATCGCGCTGGCTGGCCTGAAGGAAACCACGACGGGGGATACTTTGTGCGACCCGGTCAAGCCGGTCGTTCTGGAAACCATGACTTTCCCGGTCCCGGTCATTGAAATCGCAATCGAGCCGAAAACCAAGGCCGATCAGGAAAAGATGGGCATCGCCTTGGCCCGTCTGGCTGCCGAAGACCCGTCGTTTCGCGTGGAAACCGATTTTGAATCGGGCCAGACGATCATGAAGGGGATGGGCGAACTTCACCTGGATATTCTGGTCGACCGCATGCGCCGCGAATTCAAGGTCGAGGCGAATATCGGCGCGCCGCAGGTGGCGTACCGCGAAACGATCAGTCGCGAAGCCGAGATCGATTATACTCACAAGAAGCAGACAGGTGGCACGGGCCAGTTCGCCCGTATTAAACTGATCATCTCGCCGACCGAGCCGGGCGTCGGATATTCCTTCGAATCCAAGGTCGTTGGCGGTTCGGTGCCGAAGGAATACATCCCGGGTGTCGAAAAGGGGATCAAGTCGGTGATGGACTCTGGGCCTCTGGCCGGTTTTCCGGTGATCGATTTCAAGGTGATGCTGGTGGACGGGGCTTACCACGACGTCGACTCGTCGGTTCTGGCCTTTGAAATTGCTGCCCGTGCGGCAATGCGGGACGGGCTGAAAAAGGCCGGTGCGAAATTGCTTGAACCGATCATGAAGGTCGAAGTCGTCACGCCGGAAGACTACACCGGCGGCGTTATCGGCGACCTGACGTCGCGTCGAGGCATGATTCAGGGCCAAGACAGCCGGGCCAATGCCAATATCATCTCTGCGATGGTGCCCTTGGCCAACATGTTCGGCTATATCAACACGTTGCGGTCGATGACGAGTGGACGTGCGAACTTCTCGATGTCGTTTGACCATTACGACACCGTGCCGCAGAACATCTCGGACGAGATCCAGAAGAAATACGCTTAACCGGTGTGGCGGGGTGAACCCCGCCCTACCAATCTGTAGGGCGAGGGTCACCTCGCCGCATTCGACAATCAGGAGGCCACGATGGCAAAGGCAAAGTTTGAACGGAACAAACCGCATATCAACATTGGCACGATCGGCCACGTTGACCATGGCAAGACGACTCTGACGGCAGCGATCACGAAGTATTTCGGCGAATTCAAGGCCTACGACCAGATCGACGGCGCACCGGAAGAGCGGGCTCGCGGGATCACGATTTCGACGGCACACGTGGAATATGAGACGGCTGCGCGTCACTATGCGCATGTCGACTGCCCCGGCCACGCCGACTATGTGAAGAACATGATCACCGGTGCGGCGCAGATGGACGGTGCCATTCTGGTGTGTGCCGCGTCGGATGGCCCGATGCCGCAGACCCGCGAACACATCCTGTTGGGCCGCCAGGTGGGTATCCCCTACATGGTGTGCTACATGAACAAGATCGATCTGGTGGACGATGAGGAACTCGTCGAACTGGTCGAGATGGAATTGCGCGAGCTGTTCTCGATGTACGAATACCCTGGTGACGATATTCCGATCATCAAGGGTTCGGCCCACCAAGCGATGATCGGCATGCGTCCCGAGATCGGCGAGTCGTCGGTCCGCGCGCTGATGCAGGCGGTGGATGACTACATTCCGACCCCGACCCGTGCCATCGACCAGCCGTTCCTGATGCCGATCGAGGACGTGTTCTCGATCTCGGGTCGTGGCACGGTTGTGACCGGGCGGATCGAGCGTGGCGTGATCAACGTCGGCGACGAGGTTGAAATCGTTGGCATTCGTGACACCAAGAAGTCGATCTGTACCGGCGTCGAGATGTTCCGCAAGCTTCTTGACCGTGGCGAGGCGGGTGACAACGTCGGCATCCTGCTGCGCGGGATCGACCGTGAAGGCGTGGAGCGTGGCCAGGTGTTGTGCAAGCCGAAGTCGGTGATGCCGCACACCAAGTTCGAGGCGGAAGCCTATATCTTGACCAAGGAAGAGGGGGGGCGCCACACGCCGTTCTTCGCGAACTACCGCCCGCAGTTCTACTTCCGCACGACGGACGTGACCGGCACCGTCGAGTTGCCCGACGGCACTGAGATGGTGATGCCGGGCGACAACCTGAAGTTCAACGTCAGTCTGATCGCGCCGATCGCGATGGAAGAAAAACTGCGCTTCGCCATCCGCGAAGGTGGCCGCACAGTCGGCGCAGGCGTGGTGTCAAAAATCCTCGCTTGATGTTTTACGGCGCGCTTTCGGGCGCGCCGTCGTACCAAATAATGTGAACCTATTGGACGGGCGCGGTTGCTCGTCTTACGTGCCGAAGGAAAAGCAATGGCCAGTCAAATTATTCGTATCCGGCTTAAAGCGTTCGATTATCGCGTGCTGGATGCCAGCACCGCCGAGATCGTCAGTACGGCCAAGCGCACCGGCGCGCATGTCCGCGGCCCGATCCCGCTGCCGAACAAGATCGAGAGATTCACCGTTCTGCGCGGACCGCACATCGACAAGAAATCGCGCGACCAGTGGGAAATCCGGACGCACAAGCGTCTGTTGGACATCGTTGATCCGACCCCCCAGACTGTGGATGCGCTCATGAAGCTCGACCTCGCCGCCGGCGTGGACGTCGAGATCAAAGTTTAAGGGGGCATGAAAGAAATGCGCTCTGGCGTTATCGCAAAGAAGCTGGGCATGACCCGGCTATTTCTGGAAAACGGAACTCAGGTTCCGGTGACCGTTCTGCAACTCGACAACCTGCAAGTCGTGGCGCAACGCACCGCTGACAAGGACGGCTACACGGCTGTTCAGTTGGGCGCGGGGCTGGCCAAGGCCAAGCGGACGACGGCGGCCATGCGTGGTCACTTTGCCAAGGCGAATGTGGCTCCCAAGCGGAAGATCGCGGAGTTTCGCGTGACACCGGATTGCTTGATCGACGTGGGTGCCGAAATCACGGCCGAGCATTATCTGGCTGGGCAGTTCGTTGATATTGCGGGCACTTCGATCGGTAAAGGTTTTGCCGGTGCGATGAAGCGGCACAACTTCGCCGGTCTGCGCGCGTCGCACGGTGTTTCCGTGTCGCACCGTTCACACGGTTCCACAGGTCAGTGCCAAGACCCCGGCAAGGTGTTCAAGGGTAAGAAAATGGCTGGTCACATGGGCGCGGTTCGCACCACGACGCAGAATCTGCAAGTCGTGCGCACCGACGCGATGCGTGGTCTGATCATGATCAAGGGCGCTGTTCCCGGGTCTGCTGGCGGTTGGGTGACCATCAAGGACGCGGTCAAGAAGGCGGCTCCGGCCGGTCTGCCGTTGCCTGCGGCGATCCGGGCTGCTGCTCCGGTGGCTGAAGTCGGCGTCGAAGGGGGTGAAGCATGAAACTCGAAGTGATCAAACTCGACGGTTCGGGCGCGGGGTCGATTGACCTTGACGATGCGTTGTTCGGGCTCGAGCCGCGTGCGGACGTGCTGCACCGCGTCGTGCGTTGGCAGCGGGCACGAATGCAGGCCGGAACTCACTCGGTGCTGACCCGTGCGGAAGTGTCCTACTCGACCAAGAAGATCTACAAGCAAAAGGGCACTGGCGGCGCGCGCCATGGGTCCAAGAAAGCTCCGATCTTCCGGCACGGTGGTGTTGTGAAAGGCCCGATCCCGCGCAGTCACGCGCATGATCTGCCCAAGCAGTTCCGCGCGCTGGGTCTGCGGCATGCCCTGTCGGCCAAGGCCAAGGCAGGCGAGCTGGTGATCATCGACGAAGCGACATTGACCGAAGCCAAGACCGCGATGCTGGCGAAAGCAGTGTCCGAGCGTGGCTGGAAACGCGTGCTGATCATCGATGGCGCTGCTGTGGACGCGAATTTCGCGCTCGCCGCCCGTAACATCGAAGGCGTGGATGTGCTGCCGTCCATGGGCGCAAACGTGTATGACATCCTCAAGCGTGACACTCTGGTGATCACCAAGGCTGGTGTCGAAGCTTTGGGGGCCCGCCTGGGTCAAGGGGGGCTGAAATGAGCGTGAAACCCGAACACTACGACCTGATCAAAAAGCCGATCATCACCGAAAAAGCTACAATGGCCGGTGAAGTGAACGCCTTTGTGTTTCAGGTCGCGATGGATGCAACGAAGCCGATGATCAAGGAAGCCATCGAGGCGATCTTTGCGGTCAAGGTAAAGGCGGTTAACACCACCATCACCAAAGGCAAGGCCAAGAAGTTCCGTGGCCGCGCCGGCGAGCGCAGCGACAAGAAAAAGGCCTACGTCACCCTGGAAGCAGGAAACACTATCGACGTCAGCACCGGGCTTTGATAAGTCCCTGCAATCTTGCGGCTCCGGTACAGTCCGGGGCCGCATAATTTGACGAATCGGGGATCTTCGGAGCCCTTCACCTCGGGCGCGCAACGTCGCGCCCCCTACAACGGAAGACAGAAAGCATGGCATTAAAGTCGTACAAGCCGACGACGCCTGGCCAACGTGGGTTGGTTCTGATCGACCGTTCGGAACTGTGGAAAGGCCGCCCGGTCAAAGCCCTCACCGAGGGTTTGATCAAGACCGGTGGCCGGAACAATACCGGACGTATCACGATGTGGCACAAGGGTGGGGGCGCCAAGCGCCTTTACCGCGTGGTCGATTTCAAGCGTCGCAAATATGACATTCCGGCGGTCGTGGAGCGAATCGAATACGATCCGAACCGCACCGCCTTCATCGCGCTGATCCGCTATTCGGATGGCGAGGTGGCCTACATCCTTGCACCGCAGCGTCTGGGGATCGGCGATTCCGTGATCGCAGGCGCCAAGACAGACGTAAAGCCGGGCAATGCGATGCCGTTCAGCGGCATGCCGATCGGCACGATCGTGCATAACGTGGAATTGAAGGCCGGCAAGGGCGGGCAGTTGGCCCGTGCGGCTGGCACTTATGCCCAGTTCGTCGGTCGTGACGGCGGCTATGCGCAGATCCGCCTCTCTTCGGGCGAGTTGCGGATGGTTCGACAGGAATGCATGGCCACCATCGGCGCGGTTTCGAACCCGGATAACTCCAACCAGAACTTCGGCAAGGCCGGTCGTATGCGTCACAAAGGCGTGCGTCCGACGGTGCGCGGTGTTGCCATGAACCCGATCGACCACCCGCACGGTGGTGGTGAAGGCCGGACCTCGGGTGGTCGTCACCCGGTTACCCCGTGGGGTAAAGGGACCAAGGGCAACAAGACCCGCAAGGCTAAAGCTTCGGACAAGTTGATTGTCCGGTCGCGTAACGCGAAGAAAGGGCGCTAATCTATGGCACGTTCTATTTGGAAGGGCCCCTTCGTCGACGGTTACGTCCTCAAGAAGGCTGAAAAGGTAAAGACCGGCGGCAAGTCAGAGGTCATCAAGATCTGGTCGCGCCGCTCCACCATCCTGCCGCAGTTCGTCGGGCTGACATTTGCCGTGTATAACGGCAGAAAGCACATCCCCGTCGCTGTGACCGAGGAAATGATAGGCCAGAAGTTTGGTGAATACTCGCCGACGCGGACCTACTACGGTCACTCGGCCGATAAAAAAGCGAAACGGAAGTAAGCCATGGCAAGTGAAAACAACCCCCGCCGCGTGGCCGAAAACGAGGCACAGGCAATTGCAAAGATGCTGCGCACCAGCCCGCAGAAACTTAACCTTGTTGCGGGTCTGATCCGCGGCAAGAAGGTAGATAAGGCGTTGGCCGACCTGACTTTTTCAAAGCGCCGCATCGCCGGTGACGTCAAGAAGTGCCTGCAGTCGGCGATTGCCAACGCGGAAAACAACCACGGTCTGGACGTGGACAGCCTAGTCGTGGCGCATGCCTACGTCGGCAAGAACCTTGTGATGAAGCGTGGCCGTCCGCGGGCTCGTGGTCGTTTCGGCAAGATCATGAAACCGTTCAGCCAGCTGACCATCACGGTCCGTCAAATCGGGGAGACTGCATAATGGGTCAGAAAGTCAATCCGATCGGGATGCGCCTGCAGGTCAACCGGACCTGGGACAGCCGCTGGTTTGCCGAGTCGAAGGACTATGGCAATCTGCTGCTGGAAGACCTGCGGATGCGCGAATTCATCCACAAGGAATGCAAGCAGGCCGGCGTATCGAAAGTGATTATCGAACGTCCCCACAAGAAATGCCGTGTGACCATTCATACGGCGCGTCCGGGCGTCATCATCGGCAAAAAGGGTGCTGACATCGAAACGCTTCGCAAGAAGCTGACGGTGTTCACCAAGTCGGAACTGCACCTGAACATCGTCGAGATTCGCAAGCCGGAGCTCGATGCGCAACTGGTGGCTGAATCCATTGCGCAGCAGATGGAACGCCGGGTGTCCTTTCGTCGCGCCATGAAGCGCGGCGTGCAGAACGCCATGCGGATCGGGGCCTTGGGTATTCGGGTCAACGTCGGCGGTCGTCTTGGCGGTGCCGAGATCGCCCGCACCGAATGGTATCGCGAAGGCCGTGTGCCGTTGCACACTCTGCGCGCCGACATCGACTACGCAGTGTCCGAAGCGGTGACGGCGTATGGCATCATCGGCGTCAAGGTCTGGATCTTCAAAGGCGAAATCGCCGAGCACGATCCACAGGCGCATGACCGCCGCCACGCCGAGGCGCAGGAGGGTGCTGCACCGCGCCCCCCGCGTCGCGACCGCGAACGCGCGTAAGGGAGAGAGAAGATGCTGCAACCAAAGCGCACCAAATTCCGCAAACAGCACAAGGGCCGGATCCACGGCGAGGCGAAGGGCGGCTTCTTGCTGAACTTCGGCTCGTTCGCGCTGAAAGCCACCGAGCCAGAGCGGGTCACCGCCCGGCAGATCGAAGCGGCCCGCCGCGCGATCACCCGTCACATGAAACGTCAGGGCCGGGTCTGGATCCGGATTTTCCCGGATGTTCCGGTGTCGGCCAAGCCCGTCGAAGTTCGTATGGGCAAGGGTAAAGGCTCGACTGACTACTGGGCGGCCAAGGTCAAGCCAGGCCGGATCATGTTCGAGATCGACGGCGTCTCCGAGATCATCGCCCGCGAGGCGCTGCGGCTGGGCGCAATGAAGCTGCCAGTGTTGACCCGCGTGGTCACCAAGGAAGATTGGTAGGAAGACGGGGTAAACCTCGACCTACAAGGGCCCCTGCCGGGAACGGCGGGGGCCTTTTTCAAATCAAGGAGCCCGTGATGGCAGAGATTTCATCGTTGTTCGTTACCCGTCTCTATCGCGCCGAGTTAAACGAATTGACGAAGAAGAAGGTCAGGTATGATGAATTGCAGACCTCTTGTCTGGCAATCGCCGAGGATGACGAGGCGGGGCAGGCGTGGTGCGAGGCGAACGGCTATCCGGGCTATACGTCCTATTCCTCGCTGAACGACTTGGCTTGGCGGTTTCCGATCTTTGGTGCGTTAGAAAAGGCTCTGGACCGGCATGTGGCAGCGTTCTGCCTGGACCTCGGGTTCGATCTGGGGGATCGCAAGCTGAAATGCGACTCGCTGTGGATCAACATCCTAGGGGAGGGTGGGATGCATGCGAGCCACATTCACACCCATTCGGTGATTTCGGGCACGACCTATGTGGCGATGCCTGCGGGAACTTCGGCTCTGAAACTGGAAGACCCTCGCCTGCCGATGATGATGAATGCGCCGCTGAGGACTAAGGATGCGCCCCGCAAGTTGCAAAGTTTCGTCTATGTCACGCCGGTGGTGGGCGATGTGCTGCTGTGGGAAAGCTGGTTGCGCCACGAGGTGCCGATGAACATGGCCGAGGACGAGCGGATTTCGGTGAGTTTCAATTATGGGTGGGTGTGAGAGAATGAGCTAACTAGTGCTTGCTGTCAAAAGATTGCTCCTGTAGACGACCCCATCCACGGTTCCGATGCGACTCGGTTTCGTAGGTTTGGCATTGATCCACCGGTGTCTGCGTTACCTTGCACTTGCAGGGGCGTTCCGGTGGCTAAGAAAAGGATGCGGCATGAAAGCCGATGAGATGACGAAGAAGACGCCCGAACAGCTGCGCGAGCAGTTGGTGGCGTTGAAAAAGGAAGCGTTCAACCTGCGCTTTCAGGCCGCGACTGGCCAACTTGAAAATACCGCCCGCATCAAGGTCGTCCGCCGTGACGCTGCCCGTGTGAAGACGGTTCTGAACCAGAAAGCCGCCGCTGCGGCGGCGAGCTGAGGAGCGACTGATGCCCAAACGTATCCTGCAAGGTGTCGTCACCTCGGACAAGAACGAACAGACCATCACGGTTCTGGTCGAGCGTCGCTTCAAGCACCCCTTGCTGCAAAAGACGGTTCGGAAGTCCAAGAAATACCGCGCCCATGACGCGGAAAACAAATTCAAGACCGGCGATTCCGTTCGTATCGAGGAATGCGCGCCGATTTCGAAAACCAAACGCTGGACGGTGATGGTTGAACGGCAAGTTATTGGCAAGCTGCCTGTTAATCTTGACGATTTCACGTAAAACTTAGCGAAACCATGGGGCGTTACTTAGGTAAGCGTCTCCAAAGGTCGGGAGACTAGCAAATGATCCAGATGCAAACGAATCTGGATGTGGCTGACAACTCTGGCGCTCGCCGGGTTCAGTGCATCAAGGTTCTTGGCGGTTCGCACCGCCGCTATGCGTCCGTTGGCGACATCATCGTGGTGTCGGTCAAGGAAGCCATTCCGAAAGGCCGTGTCAAAAAGGGTGACGTCCGCAAGGCCGTTGTCGTGCGCACCGCCAAGGAAGTTCGTCGCGAAGACGGTACTACCATCCGCTTTGACCGCAACGCCGCCGTCATCCTGAACAATCAGGGCGAACCGGTCGGCACGCGTATTTTCGGCCCGGTGGTGCGTGAGTTGCGCGCCAAGAATTTCATGAAAATCATCTCTTTGGCTCCGGAGGTGCTGTGATGGCGGCCAAGCTGAAAAAAGGTGACAAGGTCATCGTCCTTACTGGCAAGGACAAGGGCAATCAGGGTGAGATCGCCTTGGTCAACCCAGGTTCGAACAAGGCAGTGGTTGAGGGCATCAATATGGCCATTCGCCACACCAAGCAATCCGCAGGGGGCCAAGGCGGCCGCATAGCAAAAGCGATGCCGATCGACCTGTCGAACCTCTCGCTGCTGGACAAGAATGGCAAGGCAACCCGCGTCGGCTTCCGGATGGAAGGCGACAAGAAGGTCCGTTTTGCCAAGACAACCGGGGAGGTCCTCTGATGTTGGACGAAGCAACCTACACTCCGCGGGCCAAGGCGGACTACAAGACCCGTATTCGTCCGGCGCTGATGGAAGAATTCGGCTACAAGAACATGATGCAGCTGCCCCGGTTGGACAAGATCGTCCTCAACATGGGCGTTGGCGAAGCCGTCAAGGACACCAAAAAGGTCAAGACCGCTGCCGAGCAGTTAACGCTGATCGCCGGACAAAAGGCAGTCATCACGCATGCCAAGAACTCCATCGCGGGTTTCCGGGTTCGCGAAGAGATGCCGCTGGGCTGCAAGGTCACGCTGCGCGGCGACCGGATGTATGAATTCATGGACCGCCTGATCAATATTGCGCTGCCGCGGGTTCGCGACTTTCGCGGCGTGAAGCCGACGTCGTTCGACGGACGTGGCAACTATGCCATGGGTCTGAAAGAGCAGATCGTGTTTCCCGAGATCGAATTCGACAAGGTCGATGACGTGCTGGGGATGGATATCATTATCTGCACGACCGCCAAGACCGATGCGGAAGCCAAGGCGCTGTTGAAGCATTTCAACATGCCCTTTACCGATAACCATGGAGGGAAATGACGATGGCCAAGAAATCCATGGTGAACCGCGAAGTGAAGCGCGCTGCGATGGTCAAGCGTGACGCTGCAAAACGTGCGGTTTTGAAGGCGGCGGTTCACGATCAGACCAAGCCGGTCGAGGAACGTTTCAAGGCGACCATCAAGCTGGCCGCTATGCCGCGCAATGGTGCTGCCGTGCGCATGCACAATCGTTGCCAACTTACCGGCCGCCCGCATGCGTATTATCGCAAGCTCAAACTCAGCCGCATCATGTTGCGGGACCTGGCGTCGTTTGGCCAGATCCCCGGCATGGTCAAATCCAGCTGGTAAGGAGATCGGCACATGATGATGAACGATCCTATCGGCGATATGCTGACGCGTATCCGCAACGCGCAAATGCGCGGCAAGTCCACCGTCAAGACTCCGGCGTCAAAGCTGCGGGCCTGGGTGCTGGATGTGCTAGCCGGCGAAGGCTATATTCGCGGCTATGAAAAGTCCGACACCGACAACGGTCAGGGAGAATTGACGATCAGCCTGAAGTACTATGAAGGCACTCCCGTCATTCGCGAGATCAAGCGCGTCTCGAAACCCGGCCGCCGGGTTTACATGAGCGTCAAGGATATCCCTACGGTCCGCAATGGCCTGGGGGTTTCCATCGTCTCCACACCGAAAGGTGTCATGTCCGATGCAGCAGCACGGTCCGCCAATGTTGGCGGCGAAGTGCTCTGCACCGTATTCTAGGGAGGGCGCGATGTCTCGGATTGGCAAAAAACCGGTTCCGTTGGTTGCAGGCGTCTCTGCCTCGATCTCGGGCCAGACCATCGAAGTGACGGGGCCGAAAGGCACCCGCAGCTTCACCGCGAGCGACGATGTGACGCTGACCATCGAGGAGGGAACCGTCAAGGTCACCCCGCGTGGCACCAGCAAGCGCGCCCGTCAGCAGTGGGGCATGGTACGGTCCATGGTCGACAACCTCGTAGAGGGTGTGACCAAGGGTTTCCGCAAGGAAATGGAAATTCAGGGCGTGGGTTACCGCGCGGCAATGCAGGGCAATGTGCTCAAGCTGTCGCTGGGCTACAGCCACGACGTGAACTTTTCGATCCCGGATGGGGTGACCATCACCTCGCCGAAGAACACCGAAATCATTGTGGAAGGCATCGACCAGCAGCTTGTTGGTCAGGTCGCCGCGAACATCCGCGAGTGGAAAAAGCCCGAGCCCTACAAAGGCAAAGGCATCCGCTACAAGGGCGAGTTCGTCTTCCGCAAAGAAGGCAAGAAGAAGTAGGGGCGCATCATGGCGAACAACAAAAGAGAGCTGTTCCTCAAGCGCCGCCTGCGCGTCCGGAACAAGATCAAGGCGACATCGCATGGGCGGCTTCGGCTTTCTGTGCATCGGTCGTCAAAGAACATCAGCGTGCAGCTGATCGACGATGCGCGCGGTATGACGGTCGCCTCGGCGTCTTCTCTCGAGAAGGATCTGGGCGTCGTCGGCAAGAACAACGTCGAAGCGGCGGCAAAAATCGGGGCTGCGATTGCCGAGCGGGCAAAAGCGGCAGGGTTCGAAGAATGTTACTTCGACCGGGGTGGGTTCCTCTTTCACGGCAAGATCAAGGCTTTGGCCGAGGCTGCCCGTGAAGGCGGCCTGAAGTTCTGAGGAGTTTGAGATATGGCAGAACGTGAACAGCGCCGGGACAATCGTGGTGGAAATGATCGCCGCGACAATCGCCCCGAAGAAACGCCGGAATTCGCCGACCGACTGGTCGCAATCAACCGTGTGTCGAAAACCGTGAAGGGCGGCAAGCGTTTTGGCTTTGCAGCACTCGTGGTGGTGGGCGATCAGCGCGGGCGTGTGGGCTTCGGCAAAGGCAAGGCGAAAGAAGTGCCCGAGGCGATCCGCAAGGCGACCGAACAGGCCAAACGGCAAATGATCCGCGTGGCTTTGAAAGACAGCCGCACGCTGCACCATGACATGGAAGGCCGCCACGGCGCCGGGCGCGTCGTGATGCGGACGGCCGTTGCCGGGACCGGCATCATCGCCGGCGGTCCAATGCGTGCTGTGTTTGAGATGTTGGGGTTGCAGGACGTGGTGGCCAAGGCCATCGGGTCGTCGAACCCCTACAACATGATCCGCGCCACGATGGACGGGTTGAAGAAGGAAACCAGCCCCCGTCAGGTCGCGCAGCGTCGCGGCAAGAAAGTGGCCGAGATCCTGCGTCGACCGGAAACCGATACGGCACCGGTTGATGCCGTAGCTGAAGTCGTGGAGGCGCAACGATGACCGACTCCGTAAAGAAAACCATAGTGGTCAAGCAGGTTAAATCCGCCGCCCGCCGCCCCGCGAAACAAACTGCGACGCTGATTGGTCTTGGTCTGAACAAGATGAATCGCACTCGCGAGTTGGAAGATACGCCTTCCGTGCGTGGTATGGTCCATTCTATCCGTCACCTGGTGACGATTGTCGAAGAGCGCGGATAGAGGTGTGGCGGGGTGAACCCCGCCCTACCCATCCATCCGTAGGGCGGGGTTCACCCGCCTTTGTTTGAAACCGCGTTTGCTGGTCCAGTCGCTTGGCCCTGCAGTTCCGGTCAAGGAGAAGCGACATGAAACTGAATGAATTGCACGACAACCCCGGTGCCACGAAAAAGCAGAAACGCGTTGCGCGTGGTCCGGGTTCTGGCAAGGGCAAGACTGCCGGTCGCGGGATCAAGGGTCAGAAGTCCCGTTCGGGCGTGGCCATTGGCGGATACGAAGGCGGCCAGATGCCGCTCTATCGGCGCATTCCAAAGCGCGGGTTCAACAAGCCGAACCAACTGCGGTTTGCGATCATCAATCTGGGCCTGATCCAGAAATTCGTCGACGCAGGCAAATTGGACATCGCAATCGACATCACCGAAGATGCGCTGATCGCCGCAGGCCTTACCAACCACAAGCGCGACGGCATCCGCATCCTTAACAAGGGTGAGCTCACCGCAGCTGTCAAATTGCACGTCACCGGTGCCTCGGCAGCGGCCATCGAGGCAGTTGCGGCCGCTGGCGGCACTTTGACCACGGAACCTGTTCTTGAACCGTTCGGAAAATCGGTGCGCAAAGCACAATAAGCTTCCCGCGCGGCGCGCAATAAGGTGTTGTGAGCGGCCCTCGGACCGCTTACACCAAATCAAGTTTTCCCGCGCCGCCGACCGGAAAATGGTCAGGCGGCGCTGTTGTTGAAAGAGACCGGATATGGCATCTGCTGCAGAGCAAATGGCGGCGAACCTCAGCTGGGGCGCGCTCGGCAATGCGACCGACCTTCGGGCGCGCATCTTTTTTACCATCTTGTTGCTGATGGTCTACCGCTTGGGCACCTTTATTCCGGTGCCAGGCATAGACGGTCTGGCCCTGCGCGAATTCATGGACAGTGCCGGCACTGGCATCGGCGACATGCTGAACATGTTCACTGGCGGCGCACTCAGCCGGATGGGCATCTTCGCGCTGGGGATCATGCCCTATATCTCGGCGTCGATCATCGTGCAGCTGATGGGGTCGATGGTCCCGGCGCTGGAGCAGATCAAGAAAGAAGGCGAATCCGGCCGCAAGAAAATGAACCAGTACACCCGCTATGGAACGGTGTTTCTGGCGGTGTTTCAGGGTTGGGCAATTGCCGCCTCGCTTGAAGCGGGCGGTTTGGCGCATGATCCGGGGCTGTTCTTCAAGCTGGCCTGCGTGATCACGCTGGTCGGCGGCACGATGTTCCTGATGTGGCTTGGCGAGCAAATCACCGCCCGCGGCATTGGTAACGGTATATCGCTTATCATCTTTGTCGGCATCATCGCAGAAATTCCTGCGGCACTTGCGCAGTTCTTCAGCCAAGGCCGGTCGGGCGCGATATCGACACCGGTGATCCTTGGTGTGCTGGTGATGGTAGTAGCTACGATCGCTTTTGTGGTGTTCATGGAGCGGGCGCTGCGCAAGATAAGCATCCAGTATCCACGTCGTCAGGTCGGCATGAAGATTTACGACGGCGGGTCGTCGCATCTGCCGATCAAGGTGAACCCTGCGGGCGTTATCCCCGCGATCTTTGCGTCGTCGCTGCTTTTGCTGCCGACCACATTCGCGACATTTTCGGGCCAGTCAGGCGGCGGTGTGATGTCAACCATCCTTGCCTATTTCGGCCCCGGTCAGCCTCTGAACCTGCTATTCTTCACTTCGATGATCGTGTTCTTCGCGTATTTCTATACCTACAACGTCGCCTTCAAGATCGAAGATGTTGCGGACAATCTGAAGAATCAAAACGGCTTCATCCCCGGCATCCGGCCTGGCAAGAAGACTGAAGAGTATCTTGAATATGTGGTGAACCGTGTTCTGGTTCTGGGGTCTTTCTATCTTGCGGCCGTCTGCTTGCTGCCTGAAATCCTTCGAAGTCAGTTTGCGGTTCCGTTCTATTTCGGCGGCACGTCCGTTCTGATCGTGGTGTCGGTGACGATGGACACGATCAACCAGATCCAGTCGCATCTGTTGGCGCATCAGTATGAAGGTCTGATCGAGAAGTCTCAGTTGCGCGGCAAGAAACGCACGGGGCCAAAGCTGCCCCCGGCCCGTCGCTAGGGCGCGCGCATGGCGAACATCATTCTTTTGGGGCCGCCTGGTGCAGGCAAGGGCACGCAGGCGAAGCGGCTGGTCGACGAGCGGCAGATGGTGCAACTCTCGACAGGCGACATGTTGCGCGAGGCCCGCACCTCGGGCACAGAGATGGGGCGTCGCGTGGCTGATGTGATGGACAAGGGGGGTCTGGTCACTGACGACATCGTTATCGGTCTGATCGAAGAAAAGCTGTCCAGCCCCGCATCGGGCGGGTTCATCTTTGACGGTTTCCCGCGCACGTTGACGCAGGCCGATGCCTTGCGGGGCCTGTTGGATCGAATGGGCCAAGGGCTGGACGCTGTGATCGTGCTGCAGGTGGACGACGCTGTGCTGGTGGCTCGGGTAACCGGGCGCTCCACCTGCGGATCCTGTGGCCAAGTCTATCACGATAGAACGCGGCCGACCAAGGTGGCGGGGGTTTGCGATCAATGTGGATCGACCGACCTGCGACGCAGGGCCGACGATACGGAAGAAGCCTTGAAGACCCGGTTGATGGAGTATTACAAAAAGACGTCGCCATTGATCGGCTATTACTATGCCAAAGGTCAGCTTGCCTCAGTTGATGCACTGGCCGAAATCGAAGAAGTGGCCGCAGCCGTCACAGAAGTTCTTGACAGACGTAAAGAATGTTCGCGTCTGGCTTGACGATAGTGATAAAAGCCCCTATCGCACGAGCTTCCGTCAAGGAATCGCCTTTGAGCATGATATGCCCATAGCGCGCGTTTTAGCGTATCTTAGGCCTTCGGGCTGGGATGCAGTTGTGAAAAAAGGTTCTGGCGTTACGGAACCGCAACCAAAAGGAAGACACGTTTGGCACGTATTGCTGGCGTCAACATCCCCACTGCAAAGCGGGTACCAATCGCCCTGACCTACATCACCGGAATCGGACCGCACATCGCGGACCAGATCTGTTCGTCTGTCGGTATCGACCAGTCACGTCGAGTAAACCAGTTGACCGACGCCGAAGTTCTGGCGATTCGCGAGCACATTGACGCGAATTACACGGTCGAAGGTGATTTGCGTCGTGAAACCTCGATGAACATCAAGCGTTTGATGGACCTTGGCTGCTACCGTGGACTGCGGCATCGCAAAGGTCTGCCGGTTCGCGGTCAGCGCACCCACACCAACGCTCGCACCCGCAAGGGCCCCGCCAAAGCCATCGCTGGCAAGAAGAAATAGGGAGGGGCACATATGGCACGCGACACAAAAGCCGCCCGCACCAAGAAAAAAGAACGCAAGAATATTGCTGCTGGTGTGGCGCATGTGAACTCTTCTTTCAACAACACGAAAATCCTGATTTCTGACGTTCAGGGCAACGCGATTGCGTGGTCATCATCGGGCACGATGGGCTTCAAGGGGTCACGCAAATCGACGCCTTATGCTGCCCAGATGGCGGCCGAGGATGCGGGCAAGAAAGCGCAGGAACACGGCGTGAAAACGCTGGAAGTTGAAGTGCAGGGTCCGGGATCTGGCCGCGAATCGGCGCTGCGTGCGCTGGCCGCTGTTGGGTTCAACATCACCTCGATCCGCGATGTCACGCCGTTGGCGCACAACGGTTGTCGTCCGCCAAAACGCCGCCGCGTCTAAATTACAACAACCTTGCCGAACCGCGCGATTTTCGCGCGGTTTGGTATTCGTATTTTTCCGGAACCTCGAGCGTTCGCCGCTTACGGAACATGGGCAGCGAGCAAGAATGGAGGCGACAGCATGATCCACAAAAATTGGCTAGAACTGATCAAACCGACGCAGTTGCAGGTGAAGCCGGGGGCCGACGCACAGCGGGTGGCCACGGTGATAGCCGAACCGCTGGAGCGCGGCTTTGGCTTGACGCTTGGCAACGCGCTGCGCCGCGTGCTGATGTCGTCGTTGCAGGGCGGCTCAATAACGTCCGTTCAGATCGACAACGTGCTGCACGAATTTTCCTCGGTAGCAGGCGTCCGGGAAGACGTGACGGATATCGTCCTGAACCTCAAGGGTGTCGCTCTGCGGATGGATGTCGAAGGGCCGAAGCGCCTGTCGATTTCCGCCAAGGGTCCGGGCGTTGTGACCGCCGGCGACATTTCGGAAACCAATGGCATCGAAGTGCTAAACAAAGAGCATGTCGTCTGCCATCTGGACGACGGGGCTGATTTGTTCATGGAACTGACGGTCAACACCGGCAAAGGTTATGTCGCCGCCGACAAGAACCGCCCCGAAGACGCACCGATCGGTCTGATCCCGATCGACGCAATCTATTCGCCGGTCAAAAAAGTCAGCTACGAAGTCACCCCGACCCGTGAAGGTCAGGTGCTGGACTATGACCGTCTGACCATGCGCGTCGAAACCGACGGATCGTTGACCCCTGACGATGCCGTTGCTTATGCTGCGCGCATCCTTCAAGACCAGTTGTCGATCTTCGTGAACTTTGACGAGCCGGAATCGGCCAAGTTGGGCGAGATCGACGTTGGGCTGGAGTTCAACCCGCTGCTGCTGAAGAAGGTGGACGAGCTGGAACTGTCGGTGCGTTCGGCGAACTGCCTGAAGAACGACAACATCGTGTACATTGGCGATCTGATCCAGAAAACCGAAGCCGAAATGCTGCGTACACCGAACTTTGGCCGCAAGTCCTTGAACGAGATCAAGGAAGTTCTGTCGGGCATGGGGCTGCATCTGGGTATGGAAGTCGAAGATTGGCCGCCGGAAAACATCGAAGATCTGGCCAAGCGTTTCGAGGATCAATTTTGAAAAAGGGGTGCGTGAAATCGCGCACCCTACCCTGAAAATGCCCGCTTGGTGCGGGGAACAACTGGCGCAAGCCCAAGGTGAGCAGGGCCAAACGTAGGCGCTGCCGGACAAAGCAAAACACGCATCAGGAGATCAAAATGCGTCACTCCAGCGGCTACCGCAAACTGAATCGCACTCATGAACACCGCAAGGCGATGTTCGCCAACATGTGCGGCTCGTTGATTGAACACGAGCAGATCAAGACCACCTTGCCGAAAGCCAAGGAACTTCGGCCGATCATCGAAAAGCTGATCACGCTTGCCAAGCGGGGCGATCTGCACGCCCGCCGTCAGGCCCATGCCCAGCTGAAGCAGGACATCCACACCGAACGGCTGTTCGCAATTCTCGGTCCGCGTTATGCGACCCGTCAAGGCGGCTATGTCCGGGTTCTGAAGGCCGGCTTTCGGTATGGCGACATGGCCCCGATGGCGATCATCGAATTCGTTGATCGGGATACGTCTGCCAAAGGTGCGGCGGACCATGCCCGGACTGCAGCCTATGAGGCTGCAGAAGACTGAACCACCGGATCATGTGGACGAAATAGCCCGCGCAAGCGGGCTTTTTCATTTTTGGTAACAAGTTGCTGTGTAAACAGGGGATATTAACCAAACGATAGTGGTGCGCGCTGTCTGGTCTATCTAAAGTTGCAAGAGAATCGGGAGTGTCGAAAAAGACATGTCTGTAAGACTAGGTATCGATGTCGAGTTGCATCAGTTGTCCGTGCTGGCCCCCGCAGGCTACTTTGTCGGCCTGCACATCCGGTTTACGGCACCTTTGTTCACCTATCAGACCTATGATCAGGTCTGGATCGATCACTATACCGAAAATGGCTATGTGCTGCGCGATCCGATGACGGCTTGGGGCTTTAGCACCAACGGCACCATCCGGTGGAGCGACCCGAGCCTGCCGGACCCGTTTCGACTGTTTGACGAGGCTGCAAGTTATGGGTTGCGCTATGGCGCAACCGTGTCCTGCGGTCCGATCAGATCCCGCACCATCGCTTCCATCGCCCGCGCCGATCGGGAGTTCGAAGATCGTGAGATTGCAGCCGCCGAAACGATCATTCGCCGGCTTCACACCATGACCGAACCGCCCGAGGAACTGACCCGAGCGCAGACCGAGGCGTTGAGATGTATTGCAGGAGGTGACAGATTTGCCGCCGCCGCCGTAAAACTGGGTATCTCTGAAAGCGCGTTGAAGGCGAGGATCACCTCGGCGCGCGTGCGGTTGATGGCCCGGACAACGGCAGAGGCCATTCAGCGCGCAAAGGACTATCGTCTGATTTGATCCTCGTCCCCTGCAAGGTTGACGACCACCACCCACCCTGCAGGAGGATACTATGCAGACTATACCCAGAGTCCTGCAGAAGCCGAATTTGACGTCTTGACGGCTGGGTTTGGAACGAATCATCTATGCCTATGATTCGCCCCGGCTTTCTTTCCTCAGCAGAGCGCCTCGAGCTTGAGGCGTGCGTGCGCCGTCAGCGCGAGGACCACGGTATTGCCCGTCGGGCAAATGCGATCCTGCTGCTCGACGATGGGGAAAGCTGCGCTCGG
>Ga0209702_10004210_pt1 | contig 21266 bp, 16 predicted proteins | sample FRY01_FD_187210 | JGI IMG/M metagenome (GOLD analysis project Ga0209702, IMG submission 187210) | Freshwater microbial communities from Lake Fryxell liftoff mats and glacier meltwater in Antarctica - FRY-01 (SPAdes) (version 2) | ecosystem: Environmental > Aquatic > Freshwater > Ice > Glacier... | reverse complement strand
CTTTCATTACATGCGGTGAATAGAAAACCCACAAGTGCTAATCCTAAAAAGAGACGTATCATTTTTTCTTTTTGCTTGCTTCCTTATCGTATTGTTTGTGTAAAAGAGCTAGATACTCTTTTAATCCCCGAATCATACCTTCAGATGCACCTGATAAAACCATTCTCAAATGATTTTGTTTATCCAGAAGTAAAATTAACTCCTGGAAAGCTTTCCCTCCATAAAATTCTTGCCCTTCTTGCAACAAGGATTTGCCATTGTTTTCTAGATCGTAAACTTGTTTAGCATCTCCTTTTGCGAGTATCCATATACTCGGGTCGTAATCCTCAACTCTATCTTTCAACATAGCCTCAACTTGACTCATATCATCAATTGGATTTCCCTTGCCGTCCGTTACAAAAGAGATAATTCTAGCTTGCTTTTTAATCTTGCGTTTGTTGGCGTAGATATTTTGATAGATCGCTTGATTTAAGTGGAAAAATGAAATAGCACAAGAGTCTGGGCAGGTAGTTTGCAACGTAGTTACCAAGACTATTTCACCTTCAAAATCCTTCTCAGTACGCGTTTTGCCGTTGATATCGGTGAAAGAATATCCATTGCCTTTTCCGTAGTCATCAAGTTCTTTGAATTTGTGTTCACAACCGCGTGTCGCGATAAATATTAATACGGAAGCCGGTCCAAATAAAAGCAAAAACGTTAGTGTCACTTTCATTCGTCCGGCTGTAGTTCTTTTTGCCATTTTAGCTATTCTTGTTTAAACTCCGTACTCTGTGCGCACATTACCAACCGCTGTTCCATCGAAAAGTAAAATAAAGATTAGATAAGCCATGAATAGAACGTATGGAGTGAGTATGATATACTTCAATAATTTTCTTTCATCACCAAGGTGCATAAAAGAGAGAATAATATAGGCTGCCTTTAATAATGTCAGTATTACAAATGTCAATTTTACATATGGCCAGAGAATACTATCTTGCCCGATATTCGCTCCTAAAACTACCTCAACAAAAGTCACAAGTGTAAGAATACCAGTAACTTTCCAAATTTTCTTTCTTAAAACTTTTCCTTCCTCTTCACTGTGGTGAGTATCTAAAGAATATTCTATAACATCATCTCTTTCCATGGTAATACTTTTTATTTAAAAACGTTAAATAAGATAAAAGAAGGTAAATACAAAGACCCAAACTAAATCTACGAAGTGCCAGTATAAGCCAGTTTTCTCAACCATTTCATAATGACCTCTTTTGTGGTAAGTTCCTTTGATAACTCCTAGTAATATGATAATATTGATCATCACACCAGAAAATACGTGGAAACCGTGAAAGCCAGTAATAAAGAAGAAAAACTGCCCATATTGCTGTGGCCCGTATTCATTTTGCTTCAAATTTGCTCCATAAATCACACGATTTTCGTCACCACTATTGATTACTTCGCCGTACATATTGCAAGCTTTATCACCTTGAATAACGTCGCCAACTTTATTTATTTTACCGTCTTTCTTGATAATCAATTTCATATGCTCGTCAGCGGCTTTCGCAACTTTCGCTTTGGATCCATCATGAAGTGTAATAATTCCGTTTTGGATATGACCAGAAACAGCTGCGTGTTGGAACTGGTGCATTAAATCATCCGTGATTACTTCTCCCTTTTTATGGTGTTTCCCGGATTCAATAACTGTAAAGTTTTTCAACTCACCAAAATGACCATTAACAATTGCTTGAGAACCATCTGCCAATTCAACTTTTCCAAATTCTGATCCATGAATAAAGTGACTCCACTCCCACGCCTGAGATCCTACAAAGAAAAATCCTCCAATTATAGTGGCCAATAACCATTTTGTAACTCCTTTTTTATCCATTCTATGGCCAGCTTCAACGGCCAAAACCATAGTTACTGAAGAGACAATTAGAATAAAAGTCATCAGCGCTACATACAGCAAGGGGAAACCGTGACCCAAGAAGGGCATAGAGTTAAAAGTTTCCTCGCCAATCGGCCAAGCGTCTAATGCATCATGCCTTGTAAAACCGTAAGCTACCAACAAACCTCCAAAGGTTAGGGCATCCGAAACTAAGAAAAACCACATCATCAGTTTTCCGTAACTCGTTGAAAAAGGGGACACTTTTCCGTCCCAAAGGTTCATCGCACTAATGTCTTGTGAAGCATGTCCAGCCATCTTGATATTTTTTTGAATGCAAGTTTAATGAATAAAAAGCAAAAACAGCAACAAATACAACCACAATAGGCCTAAAAAATGCCAGAAAATTGCGCCGGTTTTTAAACTAATGTGGTTTTCTTGCGTAAATCTACCTGAAAATGAGAATATTGTAACTCGAAGCAAGTAAATTAAAGCAACAAAAATATGCAGTAAATGTAAGAAGGTAATAATGTAAAGAAATGAACTTGCAGTATCGGATGTTTCCATCGCCTTCAACTGTAAGTAGCCAGTCAATTTTTTACCTTTGAACATCAAAGTTCTGTTTTTATATTCTAATGCTTTTCCTTTAAAAAAGATATTAAAATCTTTGCCGATTTCTCCCTTAATAAAAAAGTCACCTCGACCATCACGAACGTTTACCGCTAAGTCGCGCAGACGTAATTTGTCGGTAAATACAAGTTCTTCACCATCGCTTTTGTAAAGATTTCCTAAGCTTTCAGTTATCAAGTTGTTTTCGAAGTACAAAACAAACGATTTACCATAACTTGAAATCGCGAAGGGTTTCTTTTGGTCTAAAACTAAAAACTGAGACATAAACAACTGTAAATCTTTCATTTGCAGATCGGACAAATCTTTACCTTTCCATTTATAATGATTTCCATCAACTTCAATAAAAGCGTCTTTGTATTTAACTTCAAAATAATCGCCGTAGCGACCGTCTGTAACGATAAGGTGATTATTTACCGGATGGATTCCGTTATCTGTTAATTGTCCATATCCTTTAAATTGAAAATAAACAAATAGTAACCCCAGCACCAAAGTCAAGGCCATAAAGGTCTTCAGGGCTTTTGTATTGCCTTTTTCAATACTTTTAATGGCAATAAAGAAAGTCAAACTAGAAAGTCCGATTACAGCGGTACTTGCCCAGAAACCCCATGGCATGTGACTCTTCAGCCAGAACGAATCGCCCATCGTTACCAAATAAGCTGAAGTAAACCCAGCAAACAACATTATTACACTAAAGATCCCGATATAGACGAGATTCTTTCTCATTTTCTCACGCACTTCAGGCGCTAATTGATCTTCGTATTCTTTTTTCATCTTAGTACTTATTTAATATGGAATCATGTATTCAATTTTATCGAACACATAAACAAATTGTATTATTGGTAAATAAACAAACGAAGCGAACATAAGTTTTTTCGCATCCTTATCATCGCAAGTTAAAAATAGCTTATACGAGAGTAAAAAGAACCAAAGTCCCATGCCGCTGACAATAAATAAAGTTGTCATTCCTGTCCAACCCAGCCACCAAGGCATGAGACTAAAAGGTATTAACGCTAGTGAATAAGCTGCGATTTGGAAGGCTGAATTTTTTGATTTTCCATGTTTAGAAGGTAAAAGACTAAATCCACCGGCTCTGTAATCTTCGTCTACAACCCATGCAATAGCCCAAAAATGTGGAAACTGCCAGGTAAATTGAACGAAAAATAAAATTCCTGGAACGAAACCAAATTCACCAGTAGCAGCAACTGCTCCTAACATTGGAGGAATGGCGCCAGGCAAAGCTCCAATAAAAACTGCCCAGTTTGATTTTCGTTTCATTGGTGTGTAAACAAAGACATATAAAATGTAGGCGAGTAAGCCGAGTGAAAATGAAGCCCAATTGAGTAAAGCCAGCATGCTCAACCCTATGGATAAACATAAAGCAACAATAACATAAGCTTCTAGAAGTGACATTGTTTTAGTTGGAAGTGGCCTTTTAGCAGTTCTTTTCATCAAAATATCCAAGTCGCGCTCCCAGATTTGGTTGGACCCATTTGAGGCTGCCGTAACTAACATGCCGCCTATCATAAGAAGAAAAATTTGTTTTAAATCTGAGCCATGATTAAATAAATATCCAGAAAGTGCAGAAACTACAACTAAAAATGACAGTCGAAACTTTGTAAATGAGGCGTATTTTTTGATTTTGCTCGACACGAAAGATGCTTTTTTTTAGACCCTGCAAATTTACTCAATATATTCGCGTTTAGAGAAAAATCAATGCTCGAAATCAGAACATTTTTAAATTAACTTATATTTACTAAAAAAAACTGTCCAATGAGCATTCAGAAGCTTTCTATTTTAATTCCTGCGTACAACGAGGAGAGTACAATTCAAGTCATCTTGGAAAAGGTCAAAGAAGTTGAACTGATGAATGGAATAACAAAAGAAATCGTAATTGTTAACGACTGTTCAAAGGATGCTACGGTAGCCAAAGTAGAAGAATACATTTCAAAAAATCCAGAAATGGACATTCGTTTTTTCTCGCAACCCTTCAATCAAGGTAAAGGCGCGGCAATTAACAGAGCCATTCAAGAATGTACCGGTGATTATTTGATTGTTCAAGATGCTGATTTAGAATATGATCCACAGGAATACAATTTATTACTGAAACCCGTTTTTATGGACAATGCTGACGTCGTTTACGGTTCGCGCTTTGTTGGTCACCACCCACACAGAATTTTGTTTTTCTGGCATTCGATAGGCAATAAATTCTTGACCACTTTATCAAATATTATGACAAATCTAAATTTGTCGGATATGGAGACTTGCTACAAATTGATTAGATCTCCGTTAGCGAAAAAGATCAACATCAAGGAAAATCGTTTTGGAATAGAGCCAGAAATCACTGCTAAACTAGCGCGAATGAAGGGAATCCGGATCTACGAAGTTGGGATTTCTTATTATGGAAGAACCTACGAAGAAGGTAAAAAAATTGGCTGGAAAGATGGATTCAGAGCAATCTACTGTATTTTCAAATACAAATTCTCGAAGTAATTACGAATTATTGGACAAAAAAATTACGAATTCGGTTATCCCAAATTCGTAATTAAATAATTTGTCACTCGTAATTTATATGATTAGCATCGCATCTCCATAAGAGTAGAAACGATATTTCTCTTTAACGGCTGTTTTGTATGCTTCCATCATCAGATTGTGACCACAGAAAGCTGAAATCATCATCAACAATGTTGAAAGTGGTGTATGGAAATTTGTAATCATACAATTCGCAATGCTGAATTCGTAAGGAGGGAAAATGAATTTATTTGTCCAACCTTCGTAAGTGTTCAATGTTCCATCTGTTGAAACTGCCGTTTCAATCGTACGCATCACTGTTGTTCCAACTGCACAAACTCGTTTTTTATCTTTAATTCCTTTGTTAACGATTTCTGTGCATTTCTTATCGATCATGGCTTGCTCAGAATCCATTTTGTGCTTCGTCAAATCTTCAACTTCAACCGAACGGAAAGTACCCAAACCAATGTGTAAAGTAACTTCAGCAAAATTTATGCCTTTTAACTCCAAACGTTTCATCAATTGACGTGAGAAATGCAACCCAGCAGTTGGGGCAGCTACAGCTCCTTCGTTCTTAGCGAAAATAGTTTGGTAGCGCTCTTCATCTTCTGGCTCAACTGTTCTCTTTATGTATTTCGGAAGTGGTGTTTCACCAAGTTCCGTGATTTTTTTCTTGAATTCTTCGTATGGCCCGTCGAATAAGAAACGCAAAGTTCTTCCTCGAGAAGTCGTGTTATCAATTACCTCAGCCACCAATGAATCATCATCACCGAAGTACAATTTGTTTCCGATACGTATTTTACGGGCTGGATCAACCAATACATCCCACAATAAACTTTCGCGATTTAACTCACGCAACAAGAAAACCTCAATTTTTGCACCCGTTTTCTCTTTGTTTCCATACATACGCGCTGGAAAAACTTTCGTATTATTCATAACCATCACATCACCTTCTGAAAAGTAATTGATCAAGTCCTTAAATAATTTATGTTCTATTTTTCCTGTATCGCGATGGATAACCATCAATTTAGCTTCATCTCTATTTTCCGCTGGATATTCAGCAATCAATTCTTCCGGTAGGTCGAAATTGAATTCGGAAAGTTTCATTTTACTCATGCGTGTCTTTGTTTTATTGGTGTTTTTTCTTTTTAAAAAAAAAGAGTGCAAAGTTAAATAAAATTATGCTTGGAAAGCTAGTGCAAATAAATTTTAAATCCTTGAAGCTTACAGTTCTTTATAATTTTTATATAATTCTACTAAATAGGCTTTGCATTGTTTCTCTGCAGCAGGTGTTTTTTCAGGTAATATATTTTGATTTAAATAGCCTTTTAAATCCAGATTGTAACTAAAATCGCCGTCACCATTAATCCACCCATAACCTCTTGTTACCGTGTGAAGTGCGAAACTTTTTGTTAATGGATTAAGTATATTTTTGCTCCATGGGTAACGTGAAACGTCGCCTTTCATTTGTGCGAGCAATGTTCCAACTATATCGTGCTGATTGCAAATTGTTTCATTGATTTTTCCTTTCCAATCTGGCTTCAAAACTTCGCCAAAAAAGAGCAAAGGAATATGGAAATATTTGCCCTGGTTTGGATCACTTTGATCAGGTGTTGTATGTCCATGGTCGGAAATAATCACAAACAAAGTATTTTTATACCACTTTTCTTTCTTGCATTGCTGTATAAAATTGTGCAGAGATTCATCCGCATAAATCATACTGTTCATGTATTCTTGCTCAGCACCTTTGTAGTTTTGGTTTTTCCTTTTTGGGAAATCATATGGTGAATGTGTGCTTCCTGTGAAAGCGCAGTGTAAAAATGGCTCTTTTGTCTTGTTAATGTCTTCCCTTAGTAATTTAAACAATTCTTCATCGTAGTAATTGAGTTTTCCTTTTGGCGAATCGGCTGGAAAATCTTTTTCATCTTTCACTGCATCAAAACCATGGTCGGTAAAGAAACTGCCAATATTCCCATACTTTAAATCTCCACTAAAACGATAGCCGCAATAATAGCCCCATTCTTTCAGATCCTCATTAAATGCAGGTAATTTACGGTGTTTTTCGGGCTGCATTGACATTGAAATTTCTGGTAAAGCAGGATAAGCCCCAAAAATACAAGCGTTCCCAATTTCAGATGTTCCACCATCCGCATAACACTTAGAAAACAATAGGCCTTCTTTGGCCATTTTATCGAAATAAGGTGTTACGCCACCGTTTCCTGTAATCGATTTCATTGCATTTGCAGACCAACCTTCGAGAACAATAAAAACCAAATTGGGTCTAATGGTGGTTAAGATTTCAGGAAACGAATCGTGTTTCGTTGAATACAAGTCTGCCGTAATATCAGCCGCTTTTTTCGACTCCATTTTAGGGAAAACGTCATCTAAATTACTCCGGTTGTAAAGCAAGTAGCTCTTCCCAAAATAATATGTCGAGTTAACGCTCAAATCATTTGCTAAACTCGATTTACTGAAATAAGCTGCATCAATATTTATTGGAATGGGTTGTAATCCGCCACGGCTAAGTAAAATTAAAAAAGGTGTCAAAAGAATAAAAGTCAAGAAAGAAAAACTCTTCGTTTTCCAATTGAATTTTGGTATCTCTAGCAAGTGTTTCTTGAACAAGATTTTTGAAAAGGAGTAGGCGAATATTGCACCAATGGTTGTGTACAAAAGAAACCAAAAAACCATGAAACCACTTGCTGTCCTGCCGACCTCATCCGGATTAGCAAGGTGCATAAAAACGCGCGAACTCAATTTATGGTTCCATTCAGGATAAGCATTGATTTCACCTGCGTGAATGAACAATACGGCCAAAACTTCTAATGTAAATACGGAAATGAGTAAGATTTTCGTCAATCGGAGCGGTAAGACTTTCCAGAGCGTAAAAAATAGAAACGGCAAAGTACTTAGCATAGCTGCCGCACTCATGTCTAAACGAAAGGAGTATAAAAACGACTGTGCAACCTCAAGGTAACCAACGGCATTAACTTTTCCTGCATTGTGCACAATGAATAAAATGCGCATTACGTCGAAAAGTAAAATCCAAAAAAGAAGAAGTTTTACAACAGGTAAAATATAATCGAGAACTTTTTTCATATCTAATATCCCGGCAAAGTTAATAGATTTCAATGCAAACATAACATCTAGCTCATATGAGTTGTGTATTACTTTAAAGTATAAGGTAGTTCTATCTTTTCTAATTTGTTTGCTTTTTTGCAGGAATTCCAGGGGAAGTGTTTCAAATCCGTCAACAGTCAATGAAAAAAACTAATTTTATAAAAAAGAATTTCAACATGTCAAAACTACCCAATGTAGGAACTACCATATTTACCGTTATGTCTAAAATGGCGAGTGACTATTCGGCGATAAATTTGGCGCAAGGATTTCCGAACTTTCCCATTGACGAGCAATTAAATGCGTTTTTGCAAATCGAATCTTCGAGCCTTCTACACCAATACGCTCCTATGCCAGGAAACACCAACTTGAGAATGGCAATCGCAGAAATGAATAAGGCGACATACGGGAAAAGCTATGCTATCGATACTGAAATACTAGTTACGGCTGGAGCAACTCAGGCAATTTTTACTGCAATTCAAGCATTAGTTGAAAATGGTGATGAAGTTGTGCAACTTGACCCTTCTTATGATTGTTACGAGCCAGCCGTGATTTTAGCGGGCGGAATTCCAGTTCGTGTGAACTTGTCTGCAGATTTTCGCCCGGATTGGGAGAAGATTAATGACGCGGTAAATTCTAAAACGAAAATGTTCATCATCAATAATCCGCATAATCCGGCTGGGACTTTGTGGAGTGAAAATGATTTTAATGAATTGCTTTCCCTTTGCGAGAAACACCCAAAATTATTGGTTCTTTCAGATGAAGTGTACGAATTCATTACTTTTGAAAAGGACTTTATTTCTATCAAACAATACGATGTATTAAAGGATCGTATGATTTGCGTTTCTTCGTTTGGCAAAACATTTCATGTAACGGGCTGGAAAATTGGTTACCTCATCGCACCACAAAAATTAATGGCTGAAATTAAAAAAGTGCACCAATTTTTAGTCTTTTGTGTCAACAATGGAACACAAGAAGCTTTGGCCAAATATGCACGAATTGCCGATTTCGATACTATAAAAAGAATGTATCAAGCAAAACGGGATTTGTTCCAAAACGCAATGAAAAAAAGTCGTTTTCGATTTTTACCTTGTGAAGGCTCCTTCTTTCAGTTGGCCGATTACAGTGAAATAAGCAAAGAGAAAGATACCGAATTCGTTCAACGATTGGTAAAAGAACACGGCGTTGCATTAATTCCAGTTTCCGCATTTTATGCCACAGCGCCCGATCAACAAATTGTCCGTTTTTGTTTTGCAAAGGACGACAATACTTTACTTAAATCCGCAGAAATATTATGCAAGATCTAGACGTAACACTCGTGCAAATTGACCAAGTTTGGGAAGACAAAGCGGCGAATTTTGCTTTGTATGAAAAAGAATTTCAAAAAATCGCCAAGACCGATTTAATTCTTTTACCCGAAATGTTTCAAACCGCTTTCACTATGAATATTAATTTAGCCGAAGTTTATGAAACGAGCCAAAGCATAGCCTGGTTGAAAACAAAATCAAAGGAATTGAACGCTGCAATTTTCACTTCCCTTATTATAGACGACAAAGGCAAAGTTTTTAATCGCGGTGTTTTTGTTAAACCAACTGGTGAAATTACATGTTACGATAAAAGGAAAAGTTTTGGCTTAGCCGAAGAGGATCTCTATTTCCATGCGGGAGATAAGCGAGTTATTGTGGCCTATTTAGGTTGGAACATTCAATTGCAAATCTGTTATGACTTACGTTTCCCTGAAATTTTACGAAACGATTGGGATTCAGCCAACCAAAAGGCCGCCTATGACGTTTTATTGTTTGTTGCCAATTGGCCAGCGAAAAGAAAAGAACATTGGAAAACTTTGGTGCGCGCAAGAGCAATAGAAAACCAATGTTATGTTGTTGCGGTGAACCGAATTGGAAACGACAGAATGGATTTGAGCTACGACGGTGACTCAACGGTGATTGATGCGCTAGGAAATTCAAGCGTAGACATGTATGAAAACGATGCCGTTTCTAGCGCCAAACTATCTATGGATCAACTGCTTGAAAACAGAGTGCGATTGCCTTTTTTAAAGGATCAATTGCCAAAATAAATTAAAAGAGTGCAAATTCACTTTTAACTTTAATATATTTACAAATTAAAATTTAAATAACATTATGAAAAAAATCTATTTATTCGCAACGGTATTGGCTTTAGGGTCAACAGCGTTTGGACAAAAAAGACAAGTAGCGCCGTTAGTTGATGCGGCTGAAAGTCCATCAGTTTTAACAGATAAAATTTCCAATATTCAACACTACAATTTTGGAAAAGCACCTGGGGATGTAATTTTCTCCGAGAGTTTCAACGGAAGTATGGGTGGTTTTACAGTAGCAGCTGGAACTATGGATACAATTTGGAAATTTGATACAGATGGTCCTGATGGACAGTATTCAAGTACGACAAATGCTGACATCATTACATCTACTACTGCTGGAAATGGATTTTTGATTTTTGATGCCGATTTTTCTAATCCTGGCGCATCATCTGGCTTTATAGCTAGAATTGGCAATTTAACTTCCCCTGCGGTTGACATGACTGGTAAAAATAACGCCGTTATAACATTTGAAAGTCGCTACAGAACCTGTTGCGCAAATGCTTTCTTCTTGAAATTACAAGTTAGTACGGATGACTTTGCCTCAAGCCAAACATATAATGTTCACTTGGCTGATAATGGAGTCAACTTTTTATCCCCTACCCACCTTAAAAAAGTAAACGTTTCTGACTTCTTGTCCACAGCGACAAACAAAAGCAACTTCAAATTCCGTTTCTTATTTGATGGAGCAGAAGGCGGAAGTACAACACACTATTTCTGGCAAGTAGATGATGTGAAAGTTTATGATAACTGGACAGACGATAACACAATTATCAAAAAGTTCATGCAAGCTGGCACATTCGGAATTCCTTATTACAACATGACAGTGAATCAAATTTCACCGATTGTTTTTGGAGCTAGTGTCCAAAATGATGGGGTTTCAGCTGCTGCAGGAACAATATTAACAACATCAATTACAAATGGAGCTACTGCTTCAACAGTGTCTGCCCCGATTTCTTTGCCAGCAAGTACTTTGGATACAGTTCTTACTGCGGCTTGGACACCAACTGCAACTTCGCCGGTTATTTATAACTTCATGCACACTATTTCTGCTACTGCTACTGACCAAAATCCTGGTGATAACGTGTTACTTGATAGCATGAATATTACAAATTCTGTTTATTCTGTTGACAACGGAACATTGGGTGCTTCTTTTACAAACATTTCTGGTCAAGTTGGAAATCCAATTGCATGTGGAAATGTTATGGAAATCATTAACGATGACTGGATTACAGGAGTAAGTATTTCTTTGAATAGTACCTCGGCAAACGTTGGTCAAATAATCAAAGGAGAAATCTGGAAATACGATGCTGCTTCAGCTGATTATTTCTACTTTGCTGAAACAGATGAAGTTCCAATCACAACTGGAAACAACAATACAACACTTACAATAAACATGTTGGGAGGTCCTATACAAATATTTGCTGGTGATGATTTGTTGGTAATGCAATCTAATCTAGGAAGTTTTAATGGCACTTCCCCAGTTAACGTTTCAGTTAGAACATCACAATCTGTTGAAGCAGGAATTGTACAAGGTGTTTCTGCCGGATCTACTTTCTTTTTGTCTAACCCAAGAGCAATACGTGTTCGTTTAAACTTGAACCCATCTTTATCTTTAGATGAAAAATCAGAAGCGATTTCAATTTCAAACTTGTCTCCAAACCCGACAAACGAAACAGCTACTTTGAATTTCACAACTCGTAACGAACAAAATGTTTCTATTCAAGTTGTTGATTTGACAGGCAAAGTAATGTTTACAAAAGCAATGGGTAGCCTTATTGCTGGTGGTCACACAGTACAAATTGATTCTAGAGATTATAACGCTGGTGTATACTTCGTAAATGTAGTCTCTAACGACGGTGTTGTAACTAAAAAATTGATCAAGAAATAAGATTCTTTTTCAGAATAAATTGAAAAGGTCGACTCGGTGAGTCGACCTTTTTTTTGTGGGGTAAAATTGTTTGGCTAAAGCCAATTTTCATTATCAATTGGAATGGGTTTTAACCCATTCCAATTGAATTCCAATCTAATTTTGATGAAATGAATCATGTGAAAAATAATATTCCAATGTATACATTCATTTCTATTAATTAAATGCTTATTTTTAAAAGAAGAGGGTTTCTAACTACTCTAAAAATAAACAACCTGCTTTAACTTAATTAACCCCTACTATGCCATTCATAAAAGTTTACATACATTTTGTTTGGAGCACCAAAAACAGATTTCCTTTTTTAGCAACAAAAGAAATTAGAGCTACAGTTTGGCAACACATAAAAGAGAATGCCAAAGAAAAAGACATTTTTATAGATTTTGTAAATGGATATTCTGACCATTGTCATTGTTTGGTTTCCTTGAATATGGATCAAACAATACAAAAAACCATGCAACTCATAAAAGGAGAATCTTCCTTTTGGATAAATAAATCGAAATTAATTGATCGAAAATTTGAATGGCAAGATGAATATTTTGCCGTATCAGTTTCAGAATCTATGATTAAAACCGTTCGAAATTATATTCGAAACCAGGAAGTTCATCATGGGAAGCTTACATTTTCAGAAGAATACAATGAATTCATAGATAAATATGGATTTGAAAAATTTGATGATTTGCCATAATTTAAAAAATGGAGTCATTTGAGGAGGGTTTTAACCCTCTTTCAAATAATCCAAACATCACATTCAGGCTTTAGCCAAAATAGCAGGAATGGGTTTCCAATACATTACAAGAGCTAGATAGAGGTTTGGCTAAAGCCAATTGTATTGGTTCATTATCAATTGGAATGGGTTAAAACCCATTCCAATTGATTTTTTGATTGAATCATTCATTAAATTTGCATTGGGTTGATGCCTGTTCCAATTGAATAATTTATTCGAATTTTGTTTCCTTTCAAATTGTATGAAATTGAAACTATTCAAAATGATTGTCAATTGAATAGAATAAAACTCTTGTTATTTCTCCAACCTCACAAAAAAGCTCGTTCCTTTGCCTTCTTCTGAGATAAAGAATACTTCTCCGAGGTGGAGTTCTACCATTTGTTTTACCATCGCTAAACCTAGGCCTGTTCCTGCTGATTTAGTCGTGAAATAAGGAACAAAAATATTTTCTTTTTCGCTTTCCGAAATTCCTATTCCGTTGTCTTTTATTTCAATAGTTACTTGGTGCTTGTCACAAACGATGGATACAATCACTTCACCATCTTCTTTACCTTGAATCGCTTGAAAGGCATTTTTAATGAGATTATTGAAAATGCGTACCATCATGTCTTTATCGACTGAAATAAAGACCTCTTTTTCGGCACATTCCAATCTAATTTTGCGCTGGCCGTTTCGACTAAAGACTTGGATTACGTTTTCAAGTAAAGCAGGCATATCGACTTCTTCCACTTGTGGCTGCGGCATTTTGGCAAAATTTGCAAATTCGTTTGCAATGCGTGTAAGGCCATCTATTTGTTCTACCAAGGATTTCGTAACCTTTTGGAAATTTTCCTTCGACATTGGCGCTTCTGGATCATACAGGCGCTCGAAGTGCTGCAACCCCAATTTCATTGGCGTAAGTGGATTTTTAATCTCGTGGGCAACTTGTTTCGCCATTTCACGCCATGCACTTTCCCGCTCGCTTTGGGCTAATTGCTCCGCTTTTATTTCGAGTTCATCTATTTTCTGATTGTACTCTTTTACCAAAGCGCCAATTTCATCGTCTTTGGTGTAAATTATACGTTCGTTTCGCTTGCCCAAATTTACTTTTGCAAAACTCTCTTGTAAAACGCGCAACGGAGCCGTTAACCAGCCTGAAACAAAAATGGCGATCACAACAGAAACGGCCAATAAAAGCATGAATACATTAATAATTGCCGTTAAAAATCGTTGGATTTGGAACTCGAAATCTTTTTGTTGACCGAAATGCTGTAGGTTTAAGAATCCTTGTAATTCAGCATTGTTGTTGTAATACGGCATATACGCACTCGAAAAATTCAAAGATCCAATTTGTTCTTGGTGAATGTATTCGCTTTCGTAGTTTAAACGCATTTCTTTCAAGGCTATTGGATTCATCTGTTCGCTAATCAAACCTATATTAAAAACTTTAGGTCGTGAACTCGCGAGAAGATAGCCTTTCGTGTCGTAGAAATTAATATCCGTAACAAATACTTTGGCAAATTTCTTCAAGTAGAAAGTCATTTTATTTCCGTCCTTATCTATGGCTACTCGTTCTTCATTCCCAAACTTCGATTGAAATTCGATTTTTACTGAGTTGAGTTTTTCTGAAATCACTCGGTTTGTATATTCATTGTATTGGTCGCGAACAAAAATTCCGCTTCCCCAGCCATAAATAAGTAGCGAAAGAAAAACCAACAAGATTAACACCAATTGAATTTTTACGGCTAGCGTCAAGGTTCCTTTTTCAAACTGATCTTCATTCAATTGAAACAGCATAGGTAAAAGCAAAATCCCCAGAAAGCAAAACAAATACGAGAAGGTTGTCAGTAAATCAAACCAGGTAAAATTCTTCATCGAAAGCACAACATAATCGTTCGCTCCTTTTTTCACGAAGTAGTGATTGTAATCTTTGTAATTGGCATAAAAACGAGTGTCGCCGTTTGTTCGTACAATAGCGTCAATGACTGTTGGATATGAAAAATATCCGTAACGGTTCAGCAACTGTCCGTCGTAATATTTAGCAATAGAATAACTTTCCAACGACTGAAAAACTTTGGCTTGGTTGGAAATTAGCAAACGTGGAAAGCCAATTTCTTCAGGAATTCGCTTCGATTTTAAAGTAGCATAAAACCGCGCTACTTTCCCCGATTTTGACACGACAGGCATGCGAAACAAATAAGAATATTGCTCTACATAATCTGCGATAAAAAAGGAAAACGAATCAACTTCCGAGGGCGTTCCGTTGAAATCAATCACGCGATCTAATTGTGCTTTGGTTTTGGTTTCATTCTCGATGAGTGGATTGGCGTTTTCATCAAAAAGAAAGAACTCCATATCGTATTGCTCCCAAAAACTAGTGAAATTGCGGCGCTCTATTCCATCTTGAAATTCAGAAGAGCCTATTTTTCTTGGTTCTTCAATAAATCGAGACAAGAAAGCATCCTTTCTCAATTTTTCTTCCACATTCACGAACTCCAATTCCGTGATGATGTCTTTGTCTGTTTTTAATTGATTTGCATACAATTCACGATCGCTTCGTTCCTTTCTATCGCTAAAAAAACCTGTGCTTGTCGCTAAACAAAGTGTAAATAAAAAGAACAAAACCAATCCTTGTCGAAAACCAATTTTCTTCGTTTCTTTTTCTCTGAAATAAAGCAATACGAGTAAAAATAGGAAAGGAAAAAGTGCTGAAAACAGCATTTGATTTCCAAAATTTATTTCAAACAAGAAATAGAAAAAACCAGCAATAAAAGTGATAACAACCAATCTTGAAATCGAAACTTTAGATTTCCACAAATGCAGTGAACAAGTATGTAACAAGCGCAAATAAGCATGAAAGATTACACCAACAGCCGCTATCGCGATGAGCGAATACAAGTCCAACTCGAAAAGATGATTGATGTGAAAAGGAATACTTGAGTTTTCAATCAAACCATGAAGCAGTTCCAAAAAGAAATACCAGAAGACAAAAAATCCAAAATAAAAGATTAAGAAAAGTAGGGTTCGGACTTTAGCCTTTTTTATACTCACAATTGCCGTTAAGGCCATGTTGCAGAGCAAAACAAATAGCATAGTATTGAGAATGAACGTGGCGAAATTCGGGAACAATTCATTTGACGCGTACAAACTCGGCTGAAAGGCAAGTATGGAATTGAAAGAAGAAAACCAGTCGTTTTGGATTGATAAAGCGTAAAGTGCAATTAGCACAACTAGTGAAACGAAGGTAAAAGTCAAATTTAATTTTTTCCACCAGCGAAAAAACAAGGCGAAGAAGAAGCCAAAAACCAAAATAAACAAACAGAAAAAAAGTGCAGACTGCGTCTTTGAAAACACAAAAGTGTTGACAGGCAATAAGCTAAATAAATAATCTCCCTTCGCATTGTAGACATTGTTATTGCCTTCAGCCAAAGAAATTTCCATCGGCGAACCAGGGTCTAGTTTTGGGTTGAAATTATTTGTCAGGTCCTTATTCTGGTATGAATAATCCTTTTTTATCAAAAAGGAAACGGATAAAACTACACGGTTTATTTTCAATACTTTGGCGTAATACCAACCATTTTGAAGGTGAATTATTCCTTCTGAAGGGAAATGAATGTCGGCAAAACGAAGAATAGGCAAAGTATTCGTATTCCAATAAAGTAAAGAATCGTTTCTATAGATATGGATATTGCAGTCGGATGAATTTTGTCTTTGCCAAATTTGATTCAATCCTTTTTTTTCAAAATTGGTTTTTTCATAGCGCAATGCATCGTCCAATTTCTTTTCATATTCCAAAAAATTCGTTTGAAAGTTTCTAACCTCCTTCGGTAAATTTGGCCGAAAAAGATGAAATGAATACGCTAAAAAGAGAATCAGAGAGAGCAGAAAAAACAGCTCCAAGCGATATTTATACATTTTCCGTCTAAAGGACATACTTAACTTGAAAAACGTTTGCGACTAGTTGAACATATGATTGATTAAAGTTCGCATAAATTCTGGAAAGCACAACACAAGATAGGCAAACTTCACTTTTTCGCTGGCTAAACTCCCATTTCTCTTCCGTGTATATCGCGAAAGACGAATTGGCTCGTCTTTTCAACTTTTCGATCTATTTCATCTTTGAAATAAGAAAACTCTATTTGTGTGCAAAGGAAATTTTAGAAAAGCGAAAAACAGGTAATCTGCGCATCTGCAATTTAATTTTAAGGTTGGTGTTTAAAAAACTCTCCCATCCTGGTATTTAATCTTTCGTATTCTCCATCGAAATCATGCTCGTTTCGGAAAAGGAAATGTGCTTTTTCCTTGTGAGGAGCCAAATATTCATCAAAACAAGGTAAAACGTGATTGTTCCATTGGTATAAAATCGCTTCTCGTGTATACCCTCTGGTTTCCTCGTCTCTGTATAAACGTCTATCCAATTGAATTGCCGAATCGACCTCCATAAAAATGCTAAAATCAAGCAAATCATGAATTTCCTCATAATGAAAAAGAAATAACCCTTCTACTATGATTACTTCAGATGGATGAAGAGTAATCAATACATTTTTATTCGGTGGCGCATTAAAATGATATTCTTTTACTTCAATGGATTTGCCTTGATGCAAAGCCCTTAAATCAGAAATCATTTTTTCACTATTCAACGCCGTTGGTAAATCGAAATTCACTTCGCCGTTTTCATCGACTAATTGTTCATCAAATGGTCGATAGTAATTGTCCATTGAAAAAACTGTTGGATTCAAAGATTGATGTCCCTTTGCCAACTTTCGAAGCAAGGTTGTTTTCCCTGAACCACTTCCACCACAAATTCCTATTATCATTTTTAACGCAATGCTTATTCTTCCTCCGCAAAAGTAATACCTTCTTTGTAACTATTCCATTAATTCTTGCACGACTTTAACACAAAAGCCTTTTGTTAAACAATATCGACAAAGCGACTTTTTTTGGATATCACTAACTTTCTTGCGACTTTTATCGTCTTATCAGATAGGCACACAACATTATTTAAAAATATGAAAAAAACAATTTTCTTAGCTCTTCTGCTATCAACGAACCTTGGTTTTGGGCAAACTCAATCTGGAATGCTTCCTCCAAATTTTAAGGATAAAGTTCCAACCGTGACTTCGTTTTATAGTACTGAAAAGGTAAACAACGAGTTAGAACGGCAAAATTCACGTGCAGCGAATGAAGAAACGGGCGATAAAATGATGCGTTTTGGTAAAGAAATAGTTGCAAATATTGATTTCATCTCCGTAGCAGGAAAATTCACGCAACCCAATGGAAGAGTTTTGTATCAATATGAAATAAAATCGAAAGATGCATTTTCCATCAATTTGATTTTAGCGCAATTCCACTTGGCAGATGATGCCTATTTGTTTCTGACGGATTTGAAATCTCGAAAATTTATTGGCGCTTACACTTCTGCAAATAACAACGCTGCTGAAGTTTTAGGAACGGAATTGTTGAACACGGATGAAGTCGTAATTGTATTAGATGAACCGGCAAATGCTGCGACACCTTCCCGATTCATTATTACTACTATTGTTCATGGTTTCGAAGATTTAGAAATTCTCGCCAAAGGCTTGAACACTTCTGGTGATTGTCAATACGATGTAAATTGCAGCATAGGTAGTGGTTACGAATTACAAAGAAATTCAGTTGCCATGATGGTAAATGGCGGTGGTTTTTGCACCGGATCCCTTGTCAACAATACGTCAGGAAACATAATTCCTTATTTCATTTCTGCGCGTCATTGCGGTACAAATCCAAGCAATTGGGTTTTTCGTTTTCGTTGGGAAGCGCCTGTTGGTCAAACTTCATGTGCAACTACTTCGCCTTCTGGTAATGGCCCACAAACCTACAATGTAAATGGTGCACAATTGAAAGCTCAGAATACCAATTCTGATTTTGTGCTGGTGAAATTGAACACTGATCCCGATCCAAATTGGGGCATTTATTATAACGGTTGGGACAATACAGATTCTTCTAGCGCAACGATGGGAATTGGGATACACCATCCTGATGGGGATATTAAAAAAATCTCCATAGAAAATGATCCTCTATCGCAGCAAACTATTTCTTTCATAGGTACGCAAGACAACGTTTGGTTAATCAATAGTTGGGATTATGGCGTAACGGAACCCGGTTCTTCAGGATCCCCACTTTTTAATCAAGAAAAAAGATTAATTGGTGTGCTTTCTGGCGGAACAGCTGCTTGTCAAGGTATTTCGCCAAATGGACAACCTGATTTTTATGGCCGTTTTGGTTACGGTTGGAACAATGCAACAAGCGCAAGCGGGCGGCTAAAAGATTGGTTGGATTCAGTAAATACTGGCGCTGCAATTATCGATGGAGTTGATCCTGCAATAGGTTATGCTTTAGTTGATGCTTCCTTAACAACCTTGTTAGGAGCTCCTGAATCGAAATGCGATAGTGTTGCAGACCTGAGTTTCCAATTGATTAACAGTGGACTAAATAATTTGACGCAAGTTGATTTCGCTTATGGATTTAATGGATTGTACAATAATAATTATACTTGGACGGGAAATTTATCAACTTATGGAACGGCTTCCATCAATTTAGGCAGTATAGCCATTCCTCTTGGTCAGAATTCTTTTTCTTTGAAAGTGGTAAATTCAAATGGATCCGTGGATGTCAATGTTTCCAATAACTTTTTAAATAGACCCATGCATCGTTTGCAAAATGATTTTACAGCCAAATTAGCCTTGGATCTAGATTGTTATGGAACTGAAACTTCCTGGATTTTGAGAGATGATTTGGGGAACACTTTATACGCTAGCGAACCTTATGCAGATAATACAAATGGTTTGTACGAATATCTGTTCTGCCTTGGATATGGTTGCTACACAATGTCTATTTATGACCAATACGGCGATGGAATGACAGGTTGTTCAGGTAGCGATGGCGGAAACGGTTCTTATATTTTGAGCAACAATGCAACCGGGTTTGTCTTTGCTGAATTAGCTGAAAGTGATGCCGACTTTGGAAACGCACTAGACAAATCATTCTGTGTTTCCAATACCACTTCTTTGAATGAATACGCTTTAGAAAATATCATCAGCGTATTCCCAAATCCAGGAAACAACGTATTGAATATTCAAACAGGAAGCCTTGAATTGAATCAAATCACGGTTTATTCCTACACGGGACAAGAAGTCTTTAAAGAAAATTTTAGTGGCAATAACACATCATTGAACACACAAAATTGGCCTGCATCGGTTTACCTCGTTAAAATTACAACGGACAAAGGCGAGTTGATGAAACGATGGATTAAGAAATAGTATTTTGGGGCGTTGGGTCGCTGCTCTTTGGAACAACCTTTGGTTCTTTGGTGGAAATTATTAAATAAGTTCATCCACCAAAGCGAATAGATACAGGCCAAGAGCGGAACAACCCTTTTACCTCATGTAGGGTTGCCAAATAACCAAAGAATATTTTATTTTATCGTTTTCCGTTATTTTCATGTAACCATATTCGTAGCAAAACAGATAGGCATCTCCTTTACTGTTGCGCCAAAAATGAGTGAAAAATTTAGGGTTGAAGCCTTCAGCCAATAAAATCTCTTCGCGAACGGTCGCTTTTCCAGCTTTGTTGTATTCTTTTAATATTCGGCGATTTTTCTTGAGTTGTAAATCAATGGATTTGAAAAAGGATTGATCCTTGGTTTTATTTTTTTCATAAAAATGATTGGATTTGCAATAATCGTCGCAGTACTTCTTCCCTACTCTTCCTGAAAGAGGTTCTTGACAGTTTAAGCAGGTTTTATTTAGGTTCATTTTTCTATTCAAGTTTATGGTAAAAAATGAATTTCATTTACGTTACTTTTTCTTGACAAAAAGTAACCAAAAGTCAAGGCTGTGAGAAGAAAACATAAAAACTCAAATCGTTCCAGTCACGCACCCCAACTCGGAAACGTTGTTAACGAATCGACTCTCGTCTCTTCGAAAACTGTCCCTCAAACACTGGGTTCTAAAGATGGCTATCGGAACTTCTCTCATTTGGTTTTTTTACGTTTTTCCTTTCAATGCCGGTCATTTTACGCTTATTAACCGTAGAATTAAACGTTTAAATCTACGGTTAAATTTGTTAGGGATGTATGCTTTACTGTTCTTTTGTTGGAAAATAGCTAAAATGGACAATCGAAAATCTATCACTTTAAAACATTTGCTCATCGCTGATACTAAATGTATTGGACTCCAGTTTTACCCGGATAAAGTAATCCAAGCTTTGCTGAAAGAATTGCCAAACATCAAATGGAGTGACGAATTTAGCTTGGCGTTTGTCCCTAATAACAAGACCAACCTTAACTTAATTTATCAAAAATTTCGGGGCGTTGCCTGGGTGAATTCTAACTATTTTTTTTCAAAAAGACGTTTAAATAACGGGAACG